>ERZ795043.14-NODE-14-length-300441-cov-26.036130_pt1 | contig 300441 bp, 269 predicted proteins | sample MGYA00375127_ERZ795043 | MGnify/ENA primary metagenome ERZ795043 (study PRJEB30172, sample SAMN05518447) | compost metagenome | isolation source: Feedstock adapted compost from Newby Island compost facility, Milpitas, CA | place: USA:Newby Island compost...
TGGGGCAAAATGAAAAAGGCGTGGCCCCGCGCCTTCCGCGGCCCACGCCTCATGTTTTTCAGATGACGTCAAAATGTCTCGGGTGACGCAAAGCAAGACGCCCGCGGGGCCCGAGGGACCGCGCGGGCGCATCTAGCCGGCGCCGATTTCACCCCCAGCCCACCGCCCCGGTCAAGGCACTTTCTTGCGTGATCCCGGATCGGGTGGCCAGCCGTGGCGTTCCGCACCGATCCCACGTCCCACGGCTAATTCGCCGCGAAACAATAGAACAGGCCGTTGCCGCCCGTGCTGCGCAAGGCGTCCTGGCTGCACCCACCGCGGGAGGGATGGGACGCGTTCCACGAACGCGAGGGCGCATCGTCCCTCGTGCCCAGGCGGTCGTGATGACCGAGCATGGCGGCGCCCTCGGTACCGCTCTTCGTCCAGTTGCCGCAGGTCATGTCGTCGCTGCCGGCGAACGCCGTACCGTCCGGCTGCGAGCCGGTGAGGATGTCGTGCATGTTGGGATTGTCGCCCCGACCGTTGACGACATCGCCTTTTTCGGTGAGCGCGGTCTGCTTGGTGAGGTTGTTGGTACCGTGCAGTTCGTCGAGATCGCGCGCGATCACCACGCCTTTCGCGTTCTGCCACGGTCCGCGTCCGATGCGATCGCGCGCGTTGACGGCCGGCTGGCCGGCGGCGGACTGCGTGCTGAGATAGGCGCGCCACGTGCGGTTGCCGGCGCCGACCGCCTGCGCCAGCGTCTGGCAGTGCTGGTCCGCGCCCGCCAGCCCGCCGAGATCCGCCCCCTTTCCGGAACCCACGCTGGTGACGAAGAACGTCATGTCGTTGCCGGCGCCGCTCTGCTGCGCCTGTGCGCCGGTGCCGAGGCCGAGCGCCAACAGTGCAAGCATCGACAATCGCGTGATTTTGCCCATCCCGGTCCTCCCGTTTGTCGTTCGCCCCCGTCAGGGACGCTGACACCGTCCGACCCGGATTTGTTCCCGGCTTGGCGCACCACGAAGGGCCGCAGCCGCGCGAGCAAGTCCTCGAATACGCCGCAGACGCCGGGTGCGTAACGGCGGTCGCCGTCCCGCGATCCAGTCTTCGTCCCGAGCTTGTCGAGGGATGAGACAATGCCGAAGCTTTATCCCGAACTTGTCGAAGGATGGGCTTGGCGAAGGACGAGCTCATCGGATCGAAGCGTCATCCCGAATCGAAGCCTCACTCTGAGCTTGTCGAAGGGTGAGGCGTCGCGGTCAAAGGATAACGCTGAATGAAACTTGCCCCCTTATCGGCGCCGGTATCTGGCCTCGGTCCGACAAGGGGGAAGCTTCATTGTTGGACATCAAAGCATTGTTGGACATCAAAGCCTCACCCTTCGACAAGCTCGGGACGAGGCCGTGAAGGGACGTTCCAATTCTTCGGAACCTCATCCCGAGTCCGTCGAAAGATGAGGTTTCGATGCCAAAAGATCAGGCCCCGCTCCTCAAGTATCAGGGAAGCCCGGTTACGAATGCCGTGGCGCCGGGACGAACAAGGCGTCCGCTCCGGTTTCGAGGCGCGTCAGTTGTCGCTGCCACGCGGCGGCGACAGCGGCTCGTAGATCTCCGTATAGGTGCAGCCGTCGCTGGTCCGACGATACTCGAATCCGCCCAGGATCATGTCGATCGCGCGCCCGTCGGACGACATCGGCAGGGCCAACCGGAACATGCAGCCGATCCGCGCGTCGACCAGCTTGTCGGGCCCCCGCTGCAGCCCGATGCAGGGCTCCGTCACGGTACGGGTATAGAATCGGATGAGCGCGTCGTGCGCGGAGAAGACGTTCGCCTCGTCAATATAGCGGCCGGTCAGATCGACGCCCCGCACGCGCGCAAGCTCGGTCCCGACCAAGCGGAAGCGGAAACGTATCGGATCGCGCTCGACATCCAAGAGAACGACGTGACCGAGCACGCCGCGCATGTCCAGCGGGTCGATGTCGCTTCGCAGCGGCACGTCGCGGGTGCCGCGCACGCGGTACCAATAGTCGTACAGCTGCTGAAGCCGGGGAAAGCCGAGTGCGTCGCGAAAGCTGGACATACCGCCAAGCGTAGCGCAAACAATGTTAATAACTTAAGGTATGGGCGCCCCCCTCGACTATCACTACTTTGGGTGAGCGGTCGCGAAATACCGCAAAGTTGCCAGAACTACTCGGTATGGATCGACCCGGCCTCCGGGGCCGGCCGCAGCCAAGCACGATCGTTCGGACCGGCGTCGGCGGCGCGGGTCGATGGGGCCGATGCGCCACTGACTTTCCGCCTCATCCACATCCACCTGCCGCCTGAAGGCGGCCGCGCTCGTCGCCGCCCGTGCCCGCTGCTGGCCCCACGGTCCTCCGGCGGTCGACGACGCGGGACGGCGCTGTACGGTCCCGGGACTTGCCGCAGGCGCGGTGAAGGAGTCGGCCTCGCGCTTGTTCTTCCGCTTCGCCGGCAATGACGGCTTTGCATCGCCCGGACGGCGGCAACCCGTGGTTGCCGAGCCATATTTGTCCGTGGCATCGCGACCACGGCCGGCCCAGAGGACGACGATTCAAGCAAGACAGACACGTCAAGCAAGACAGACCGCTCCACGGGCAAGCGGCCATTCATGGGGGGAATATCGAGATGCGTATTGGACGCAAATTGACGCTGTCGTTCGCCCTGGCGCTGGCGTTGAGCGCGTGCCAGACGACCGGGGCCAAGGTTTCGTTCCAGAACGTCGAATATCAGCCCGGCACCAAGACGCGCGAAGTGTTCGCGAGCCTGGCAAAGCCGAACGGCAAGGGGCCGTTTCCCGCCGTCGTTCTGCTGCACTCCTGCGCCGGCGTCCACCCGCATACGAACGTCTGGAGCGATTTCCTGACGGCACGCGGCTATGCGGTCCTGACGGTGGATTCGTTCGGCTCGCGCGGGTTGGGACGGTGTCCCAACAGCGTGCATCCGATCAACTTCGCCCGAAGCGAGATGGTCGCCGACGCCTATGGTGCGCTCGACTATCTCGCCGCGCAGCCGGATATCGACGCCAACCGCGTCTACGTCATGGGCTTTTCGGTCGGCGGCTTCACCATCAACATGCTTGCCACCAGACCGTCGCTCAGCCGCGACGGGCGAAGCTTCAAGGGGGCAATATCGCTCTACGCCCCTTGCCCTTATGAGGAGCGCCTGACCTTCCCGACCATGGTCGTCATCGGCTCGCTCGACGGGATAGAAGCTGAAGTCAGATCATGCAAGGTCGCCATCGAACGCAAGACCAGCCCCGATCTGGAGGCTCACATCCTGGAGGGCGTCTACCATGCGTTCGATCAGGACCGCGGCCCGATCATCCGGTACGACGTCGGCGGCAGACCGATGCTCTACGACCGCCGTGCCCTCCGCAAATCGGAGCAGCTGGTCGAAGCCTTTCTGGCCACGCACCAGTAGCCTGACATGCGACGAATAGCCCGGCGCGCGACGCCACATAGACGTCGCGCCCGCGGCAGGCGTGTTCACGAGAAGCTGTAGGCGGTCTTGACCGTCGTGTAGAATTCGACGGCGTAGCGGCCCTGCTCGCGCGGGCCGTAGCTCGATCCCTTACGGCCGCCGAACGGCACGTGATAGTCGACGCCCGCGGTCGGCAGGTTGACCATGACCATGCCGGCCGCGGCGTTGCGCTTGAAGTGGTTCGCGTATTTGAGCGAGGTGGTGCAGATGCCGGCGGACAGGCCGTACGGCGTGTCGTTGGCCACCGCGAGCGCCTCCTCGTAGTCCTTGACGCGAATGACCGACGCGACCGGCCCGAAGATCTCCTCGCGGTTGATCCGCATGTCGTTGCGCGTCTCGGTGAACAGCGCGGGCGACATGTAGTAGCCGGTCTTGGCGCGGTTCAGCCGCTCGCCGCCATAGGCCACCTTCGCACCCTCCTTGCGGCCGATCTCGACATATTCGAGATCCTTGTCGAGTTGTCCCTGATCGACGACGGGGCCGATGTCGGTGCCCTGGGCGAGCGCGTCATCGACCTTGAGCGCCTTCATTCTCTCGATCATCGCATCGACGAAGCGGTCGTGGATGCCGCTGGTCACGATCAGGCGGCTCGAGGCGGTGCAACGCTGTCCGGTCGAATAGAAGGCGCCCTGCACCGCGCAGTTCACCGCCGTGGCCAGATCGGCGTCGTCGAGGACGACCAGCGGGTTCTTGCCGCCCATCTCGAGCTGGACCTTGGCCATGCGCTTGACCGCGTCGGCTGCGACCTTGCGGCCGGTCTCGACCGAGCCGGTGAAGCTGATCGCATCGACGTCGGGACTGTCGATGATGGTCTGGCCGACCACCGAGCCGCGACCCATGACGAGATTGAACACGCCCGCCGGCAGGCCGGCGCGCGAGATGATCTCGGCGAGCGCCCAGGCGGAGCCAGGCACGAGGTCGGCCGGTTTGAACACGACACAGTTTCCATAGGCGAGCGCCGGCGCGATCTTCCAGGCCGGGATCGCGATCGGGAAATTCCACGGCGTGATGATGCCGATGACGCCGACCGGCTCGCGCGTGATCTCGACGTCGACGCCGGGACGCACGGAGGCGAGCTTCTCGCCCGGGATCCGGATCGCTTCACCGGCGAAGAACTTGAAGATCTGTCCGGCGCGCACGACCTCGCCGATGCCTTCAGGCAGCGTCTTGCCTTCTTCGCGTGACAGCAGGCGGCCGAGTTCCTCCTTGCGCGCCAGAATCTCGTTGCCGATCTTGTCGAGCGCATCGGCGCGGGCCTGCACGGATCCGCGCGACCATTCCGGAAACGCGGCCCTGGCGGCGGCGATGGCGCGGCGGGTCGTCTCCGCATCGGCGCGGGCGTAGACGTCGATCACGTCGTTCACGTCCGATGGATTGCGGTTCTCGACGGCATCGCTGCCGTCGATCCATTCGCCGGCGACAAAATTCTTCTTCATGGACGCGTCCCTTCCGTTGTTGTCGCTTGCACGATCGCCGCTTGCACGCGCGGTCACGGGCCCGAAGCGAGCCAGGCAGCGATTATCGCCAATTCGGCCATGCGCACAACCGTGTCGGCGTGCCGCGCGTGCCCTGCGTTCCGCCTCGCTTCTTCGCGGCGGCGTCGCGCAAATCCGCCTTGGCCTTCCGACGGTTTTCTCTAGAGTGACGGCGACCACGAAACTCTCCGGCCGCGGGAACGGCGCAAGGACGCGAAGACGACATGACCCCCGACGAGCTGCGTGCCCGCGTGCTCTACTGCGACGCGCATGTGCTGGTCATCGACAAGCCGGCGGGCATGCCCGTGCATGGTGGCCCCCGCGCGCGCGATCATCTCGAGGCGCTGCTGCCGTGGCTGAAGTTCGGCTTTCGCCAGCCACCGATGCTCGCGCATCGGCTGGACAGCGACACGAGCGGCTGTCTCGTGCTGGGCCGCCATCGCAAGGCGGTGCGCCGCCTGATGGGGCTGTTCGCGGCCGGTTCGGTCGAAAAGATCTACTGGGCCGTGGTCGACGGCACGCCGCCGGATGCGGAGGGCATCATCGATCTGCCGCTCAGGAAGCGCTCGGGGCCGAAGGGATGGCGGATGGAAGCCGATCCTTCGGGCCAGAAGGCGCTCACCGCCTATCGCCTGCTGGGGCACGGGGCCGGTCAGTCGTGGCTGGAGTTGCGGCCACGGACAGGGCGAACGCATCAGATCCGCGTTCATTGCGCAGCGCTCGGCTGTCCCGTCCATGGCGATCCCGTCTATGGCACGTCGCCTGCCGCCGATGTGCCGCTGCACCTCCATTCACGCGCGGTCGTCATTCCATATGCAGAGTCGCGTGCGCCGATCCAGGTCGAAGCGCCGCCGCCCGCGCACATGCTCGGCGCGCTCCGCGCATGCGGCTTCGATCCGGACGGCGACGGCTGAATCGCATCGACCGCCGCGGCGATGGCGAGCCGGGACATGCGCGCGGCGGATCCTAGAACCGGTCCGGGCAGTCGATCATCGCGAGCACGAGCGGCAGGCTCTCGACATTCTCGTAGCCATAGCTCGTCGCGGTGCTGCTCGGCGTCGCACGCTCGATCACGAAGAACGAGAACTTGCCGTCGGCCGTCTTGCGGATCGCGACGCCCGGCCGGTTGTCGCCGGCCGAGTGCGAAACGATGGTGCTGGGCGCCGGGCTGCCCTCGGCGCCGATGCGGGCCGGTGCATAGCCCTTCAGCGCCAGGAAGGCGTTGATGAGATCGAGCTCGAGCTCGCTGAACCTGGCCCGTGCCGCGGCTTCGCGTTCGTCGGCCTCGCGTTCGTCAGCTTCGCGTTCGTCGCTTTCATCGGTGGACCGCATGGCGCCGACAGGCGGCTTGCCGGTACCGCTCAGGCGGTCCAGCGGATTGTCGCCGCGATGAACGGGTTCGGTCTGCCGCTCGGCCGATTGATGCAGCAGCTCCGAAAGATCGATGCCCTTGTCGTCGCGTTCGCCCATGGGATCCTCATCGCGTTGGCGATGCTGACTTGCGTCATCAAGACGCACGCATAGGCAACCGCACGCGTCGCCAAATGGTTCCGCCTCGACTCCTCGCAAGGGTATTCCGCTCTGCCGCCGATGACGGGCGACGCGCCTGCCGTGCCGCTGCCTGCCCATGGCGCCCGCGTCCTGCGGCGGATCGGGGCCGCCGGACATGCACGGCAGGAAGGGGCGGGGCCGGGCCGGGATGGCCCGTGACGCGCCTTGCCGGCATCAGCCGGGATCGGACTGGCGGCGAACTTGCATGCAGGCTAGTCTTGGTGGCTGCGTCTAATAAATTAGACTGGTCATGAGCCAGACTGTCGCCGCCTGCCGCCGACGGGATCCCCGAATGACGATTCGATACGAGGACATCGGACAACGATTGCGTGCCTACCGCTTGGGTAAGTCACTGACGGCCGAGCAGGTCGCCGAGCGGCTGGGAGTGTCGCGTGCCGCGATCTTCCGGATCGAGAAGGGCGAGGTCGTGAAGATCGAGACGCTGGAGCGCCTGGCCGAACTGCTCGACGTGTCGGTGCCGTCGCTCCTGGGCGTCGGCGTCGAATATTTCGGCAACGCCGTCGCCTATTTCGAGCGGATGCGCCAGATCGAGGCGGAGGCGGTCGAGGTCATCGCCCATTTCGAGCCGGTTTCCTATCTTCTGACCTCCGACGCATATCCGCACCATCTGCGCACGATGCTGCGCGAGGCGATCCCGGACACGGCCAGGACCCCGGACGTCGAGGCCGAGATCGACGCCATCATGGACATCCTGACCGAACGGAAGGCGACGGCGGCGCGGCGCCGTCTCGGCATCGTCAGCCTGATCGGGGCGGCGGAGATCGAGCGGTTCCTGCGGATCGGTCTGGTGGGCCGGTTCGATCTTCCCCCGGAGGTTCACCTACAGCGTCGCCGTGCGGCCGCCGAGGAGGTCGAACACATCGCGGCCCTGATGGAGCGCGAACCCATCGGGGTGCAGATCGGCGTCGTCGAGGAGCCGATGCCCAACCAGACGTTTCAGATTTTCCGCCAGGCCGATGCGACTTGGCTCGGCGTCAGCCCGTTCCGGCTCGGCGAGCAGCCGAACATCCGCACGGGCGTCGCCATGGTCACGGCGGCGCCGGAGGCGGTCGAGCTGTACCAGCGCATGGTCGACGGTCTTTGGCGGCGTGCCCACAAGGGGCGCGAAGGGGCCGTTTTCTTGCGGCGGCTGGTGCAGCGTGCTAGTGCCGCGCGCGTGGCGGTCTAGGCACGTGGCGGTCTCGGCAGACGTGCCTTGACTTCGGCGGCGCCTCGTCTAAAGAATTAGCTCGTCTAAAGAATTAGACGGCGTCGCAAAAAATGTTCGCCCCCGTGCCAGCAGAGGTTGCGGGGAGGTTTCATGGAAGGAGAAGGACGCATGGGTGCATCGAGACGGGCATTCGTTCACCTCGCTCTTGCCGCGGCGCTGGCCATTACCGCCGCGCCGGCCTGGGCACAAGCAAAATACACGGCGAAGATCGGCCACCTCGAGGCGCCGACCCAGCCCCGCCATCGTGGCCTGGAGAAGGTGTCGGCGCTGGTCAAGGAGCGGACCAACGGCGAGGTGGAGTTCAAGCTCTTCCCGGCCTCGCAGCTCGGCAACGCGCGTCAGATGGTCGAAGGCACGCAGTTCGGCTCGATCGAGGGTACGGTGATGCCGGCCGCCTTCCTCGGCGGCTTCAATCCGGTCGTGTCGGTGCTGGATCTGCCGTTCCTTTTGCCCGAGGACAAGGAAAAGGCGCAGGCGCTGCGCGACGGCCCGTTCGGCAAGTTCATCCTCGACAGCTTTTCGTCGCGCGGCCTGACCGCGATCCTGCTGTGGCCGAACGGCCGCAAGGAAATGACGTCGAACAAGCCGCTGGCCTCGGTCGAGTCGTTCAAGGGCCAGAAGTTCCGCGTCATGGACTCGAAGATCCTGATCGAGCAGTTCAACGGCGTCGGGGCTTCGGCCGTGTCGATTCCGTTCAGCGAGCTCTACACGGCGCTGCAGTCGGGCGTTGTCGACGGCGAGGAGAACCCGCTCGATACGATCTCGACCATGAAATACTACGAGGTTCAGAAGAACCTCGTGCTCTCGCAGCACGGCGCGATGGAGGACGTGGTCCTGTTCAATCCCGCCTGGTGGAAGAGCCTGCCGGAGTCGCATCGGGACGTGATCGTGAAGGCGTTCCTCGAGGTCCGTCCCGAGGTCGAGGCGATGAAGGAGGAGGCGCGTCAGCAGGCGCTGGAGATCGTCAAGAAGGCCGGGATGAACGTGCGCGAGCTCGACGACGCCGAGCGCGCGCAGTGGCGTTCCCTCATGTACCCGCCGGCGCGCCAGGCCTATCTCGAGCGGGCCGGGGCCGAGGGCCAGAAGGCGATCGAAATCTACGAGAACGAGCTCAAGCGGCTCGGGCTCGCGAACTGACGTGGGGCGGGGGCGCGCGGGACCGGTCGCGGCGCCGCGCCCCCGCCTTCCCACGGGAGGTCACGTCATGGCCATGCAGATTCTGGGGCTCCTTCGCCGGGTCGAGCGCCTCGCGATCGCTTTGCTCATGATCGCGATGTCCTTGGCCTATGTGTTCAACGTGCTGGTCCGGGAGTTCGCGACCGTATACGCCCCGAGGTTCGCCTGGATCGAGGAGGCGGCACTCTTCGGTCTCGCGTGGCTGGTGTTTCTCGGACTCGGCCTCGCGTTGGAACGCGGCCGGCACATCGCGATGTCGGCGCTGTTCGACCGCCTGTCCGCCGCGCCGCGCCGCTTCGTGGGGTTCGCGATCAACATCGTCGGGCTGGTGTTCAGCCTTTACGTCGTCAAGATCGCGATCGATCTGACGCTGTTCGTCATGAACAGCGGGCAGATCAGCCCGACCCTCGGCATCTCGATGGCTTGGCTCTACGGCGCGTTGCCGGTCGGTTTTGCACTGCTGACGCTGCGCTATGCGCTCGAGCTGTTCGGCGTGACGAACCGCTTCGCGATCGCCGACCACGGCCAGGAGCACTGAGGAAGGCGCGACGATGGTCGTACTCCTCTGTCTCCTGGCCGCCGTCATGCTGGCGCTCGGCTTCGAGATGCTGCTCGTGATGGGCGTGCCGGCCGTGCTGTCGCGCTTCATCTATCAGCCGATGATGCCCGACATGGTCGTCGCGCAGAAGATGGTGGCGGGCGTCAACGTCTCGACGCTGCTGGCCATCCCGTTCTTCATTTTCGCGGCCGACATCATGGCGCGCGGCACCATCGCCGCGCGCCTGATGAATCTGATCAAGCGCAACCTCGGCCACGTGTCGGGCGGCATCGGTCACACGACGGTCGCCTCGTGCATGACGTTCGGGGCGGTGTGCGGCTCCGCGCCTGCGACCGTGGCGGCACTCGGCCGGCTGCTCAATCCCGAACTCGTGCGGGCCGGCTACAGCCAGAAGTTCTCGCTGGGGCTGATCGCCGCGAGTGCGGAATGCGCGCTGCTGATTCCGCCGAGCATCACGCTCATCATCTACGGCTGGCTGACCGGTGCGTCGATCGCCGCCTTGTTCGCCGGTGGCCTTGCCGTCGGCATCGTGCTGGGAATCGGCTTCATGATCCAGGTGCAGCTCGAGACGTGGCGTCGCGGCGTGGGGCGCGCGCCGCGGGCGAGCCGGGCCGAGCGCCTCGACGCCCTGAAGGCGGGAATCCTCGCCCTCGGCATGCCGGTCGTCATCCTCGGCGGCATCTATACGGGATATTTCACCGCGACCGAGGCCGCCGCCGTCGGCGTCGCCTATGCCCTGCTGGTCGAAATGGGCATCTACCGCTCGCTCACCTGGCGGCAGGTGATCGAGGTGGCCGAGAGCAGTGCCGTCACGGTGGTGGTCGTGTTCGTCCTGCTCGCGATGGGTTCGCTCATCTCGTACTTCATCACGCTCGCGCGCCTGCCCGACGTACTGACCGCATTGCTGCAGGCCTATGACGTCAACTGGGTCGTGTTTCTGCTGATCGTGAACGTGATCTTCCTGGTCGCCGGCATGTTCATCGATCCGAACTCGATCCTGCTGGTCTTCGTGCCGACGCTCTACCCGGTGGCGACGGCGCTCGGCATCGATCCGATCCATTTCGGGCTCGTCGTCTGTCTGAACATCTGCATCGGCATGATCACGCCGCCGTTCGGGATGGACCTGTTCGTGACGTCGTCGACGCTCAACAAGCCGGTCGAATCGGTGATCGCCGGAATCTGGCCGTTCATCGCGACGAACATCGCCGTCCTGATGGTCATCAGCTACGTCCCGAGCATCTCGACGGCGCTGCCCAGACTGTTCGGGCATTGAGGCAAAGCATGGGAACCGACTTGCGATTGGTACACGACGGGACAGACACGAGCGGTGATCTTCCGGCAGGCGACATAACGGCCCGCGTCATCAGCAACGACTGGGTCAATCCGGAGTACAAGCACCTGGTGCTCGCCGCGGGCGATCCCGCGACACGCGCCGAGGCGGGCCAGTTCTTCCATCTGCTCTGTCCGGGCGACGGACCCAAGAAGCCGTTCCTTCGCCGGCCGATGAGCATCTACGGCGTGGATCCCGATCAGGGCCGCATCGAGTTCCTGTACAAGGTGACCGGCCTCGGAACGCGCGGGCTGGCGACGCTCAAGCCCGGCGACGATCTGCCCGTGCTGGGTCCGCTCGGCGTCGGCTTCTCGATCGAGCCGTCATGGCGGCACATCGTGGTGCTCGGGCGCGGCGTCGGCCTCGCGACCCTTGCGCCGCTGTCGACGCTGGCGAGCCAGCGCGGCGTGCACGTGACCGCCATCCTGAGCGCGCGCCGGCCCGACCTGGTCATGTCGGTCGATCGGTTCGAGCGATGCGGCGCCGACGTGATCGTCGTGACCGACAGCGACGGCAGCAGCGATCCGGCCAACGTCGAGGCGCATCTGCGCCGCCTGATCGCCGCCGGACACGCCGATGCGTTCTTCACCTGCGGCTCCAACCGCCTGATACTGCTGATGCAGTGGCTCGCGCGGGAGCACGGCATTCCCGGCCAGGTGGCGATGGAACAGCAGATGGCCTGCGGCCTCGGCATGTGCTTCTGCTGCGTGCGGTCCTTCAAGGTGAACGGGCAGATGGTCAGCCGCCGCGTCTGCTGGGACGGCCCCGTCTTCAAGCTGGAGGAGGCCACCTCATGGTAGACCTCAGCGTCGATGTCGGCAGGCTTCGGCTTGCCAATCCGGTCATGCCCGCCTCGGGCACCTTCGCCGAGGGGCTGCAGAAGGTCATGCATCTCGACCGTCTCGGCGCGTTCGTGACCAAGACGGTCACGCGGGAACTGCGGGCGGGAAATCCGACGCCGCGCGTCGCCGAGACGCATGAAGGCATGCTCAACTCGATCGGTATTCCGAGCAAGGGCGTGCCGTATTTCCTCGAGAACGTCATTCCGTTCTACCGGCAGTTCAAGCCGCCCCTGATCGTGAGCATTTCGGCACCCTCGGCGGAGGGGTTCGCCCAGCTCGCGGCGGAGGTCAGCGTGCCCGGCGTGGCGGCCATCGAGGCGAACATCTCGTGCCCGAACATCGAGGAGGACGGCCGGGCGTTCGCCATGCATGCCCGCTCGACGGAAATCGTCACGCGCCGTCTGCGCGCGGCCACGCAACTGCCGCTGTGGGTCAAGCTCACGCCGAACACCGGCGACATCGCCGAGGTGGCGCGCGCCGCCGAAGCCGCCGGTGCGGACGCGCTGGTCGTCGCCAACACCATTCTCGCCATGGCGATCGACGTCGAGACGTTCCGGCCGCGCGTCGGCAACGTCATGGGCGGCCTGTCGGGACCGGCGATCAAGCCGATCATCCTGCGCATGGTCTATCAGTGCGCGCGCGCGACCAAGATTCCCATCATCGGCTGCGGCGGCATCTCGACCGCCGAGGATGCGATCGAATACATGCTGGCCGGCGCGACGGCCGTTCAGGTCGGCACGGCGACCTTCATCCATCCGACGGCGATGGTGACGATCATCGACGCGCTGGCGGCATTCTGCGAGCGGCGCGGCATCGAGCGGGTGCGCGATCTTATCGGCGCGGTGCGCGACGAAGGTTTCGACGCCGAACAGATGGTGGCCCTGCCATGAACGTGACCCTCAAGCCCGTGGCGGGCACCGACGACGCTATGCGGAAGCTCGCCGGCGACATTTTCGCCGAGCTGCGGCGGTTGAGCTCGGACGGCGTCGGCATAACCCGCGAGAGCTACGGACCCGGCGAGAGTGCGGCGATCGCGCATCTCGCCGTACTTGCCGAGCGCGAAGGACTCCAGGTCTCCTACGACCGCGCGCAGAATCTCGTCATCGGCCTGCCCGACTCGCGCACGGAGCCGGCGATCCTCATCGGATCGCATCTGGATTCGGTGCCGCAGGGCGGCAATTACGACGGCGCGGCGGGCGTCGTCGCCGGCCTCATCTGCCTGATCCGGATGAAGCGCACGGGCTATCTGCCGCCGCGCCCCGTCAAGGTCCTGGGCCTGCGCGGAGAGGAAAGCGCGTGGTTCGGCAAGGCCTATGTCGGCTCGAGCGCGCTGTTCGGCAAGCTCTTGCCCGAGGATCTGTCCGCACCGCATCGCGACACCGGGCGCCCGCTCGCCGACTACATGCGCGAGCTCAAGGTCGACGTCGACGCGATTCTCGCCGGCGAACGCCTGATCGACCCGTCGAGTGTCGCCGCCTATCTCGAACTGCACATCGAGCAGGGCCCCGTCATGGTCGCGCGCGACCTGCCGACGGCGGTGGTGACCGGAATCCGTGGCAACATCCGGCACAAGCAGATCCTCTGCCGCGGCGAGGCCGGCCATTCCGGAGCCGTGCCGCGCTGGCTCCGCCGCGACGCGGTATTCGCGACGGCCGACCTCATCTGCCGGCTCGACGAGCACTGGCGGGCGTTGCTCGAGCGCGGTCTCGACCTCGTGGTCACGACCGGGATCATCAGCACGAATCCCGCCGAGCATTCGATGTCGCGCATTCCGGGCGAGGTCGGGTTCAGCTTCGAGGTGCGCAGCCAGAGCTGGGAGACGCTCGAGGCCTTCTATCATCTGATGCGGACGGAGTGCGCCGCCATCAGTGCCCAGCGCAAGGTCGAGTTCGTGTTCGACCGGCGCATCGATTCGGCCCCGGCGCGCATGGACGAGAAATGGATCAAGCGGCTGCTCGACCTGTCGGCCCGCCTGGGACTTCCGACCGAAACGGTGCCGAGCGGCGCCGGGCACGATGCCGCCGTCTTCGCCAATGCCGGGATCCCCTCGGCCATGATCTTCATCCGCAACGACAAGGGTTCCCACAACCCCTACGAGGCGATGGCCCTCGACGACTTCATGGCGGGCGTCGAACTCCTCTACGCCGCGGTGGCCGAGCCGGTCTGACGCCTGCTGCCCTACGGGCGGGTGCCGACTCGGCCGGGGCCGGCCGGGTCGGGGCCGGGGGTGCCCCGGCTGCTGGTTCCAGCAGACAAATCGACCCCGATGTCGTAGAAGGGCGGGCGGCCAGCCAACCTGTAGGGAATCCATGTCAGTGTCCGAAATCTTCATGGACCGGAAGCTCGTGGCGGAGCGGACCGCCCGCATGCTGCTCGAGGTCAAAGCGGTTCACTTCAACGCCGAGAATCCGTTCATCTTCACCTCGGGATGGGCGAGTCCGGTGTATATCGACTGCCGCAAGCTCATCTCGTTCCCGCGGCTGAGGAACGCGATCATCGACTTCGCCGTCGCGCTGGTGCAGCGCGAGATCGGCTACGAGTCGCTCGATGGCATCGCCGGCGGCGAGACGGCCGGCATTCCGTTCGCGACACTCCTCGCCGACCGGCTCATGCTGCCGATGCAGTACGTGCGCAAGAAGCCCAAGGGCTTCGGGCGCAATGCCCAGATCGAAGGCGACCTCAAGGAGGGGGCGCGCATCCTGCTGGTCGAGGATCTCACCACCGATGCCCGCAGCAAGATCAACTTCTGCAAGGCGTTGCGGCAGGCCGGCGCCCAGGTCGACCATGCGTTCGTGATCTTCCATTACGCCATCTTCCCGCAGAGTACCGAGAACATGCGGGCGATTGGCGTGAACCTGCACAGCCTGGCGACCTGGTGGGACGTGCTGGAGGTGGCAAAGACCAGCCGCTACTTCGACGCAACAACCCTGAGCGAGGTCGAGGCGTTCTTGCACGAGCCCGAGAAATGGTCCGCGGCGCACGGGGGCATCTCGTCGTTCCCGTCGCAGTGAGCATGACGCCGGCCGGGGCGCGCATCAGGGGGCCGATGTCCCGGTGACCGGTTCGGGCATGACGGCGGACGGCGTCGCGACGCCGAAACCGGCGGCCACGCTCGTCCTGCTGCGCGACGGGGCGGACGGGCTCGAGGTCCTCATGGTCGCGCGGCACGAGGCATCGGGCTTTGCCGCCGGCGCGCTGGTATTTCCTGGCGGCAAGGTCGATCCGGCGGACGGCGCGCTCGCGCAGCGATGTCCCGGCATCGCCGATCCGTGCGGCGCCGAGGCGGCGGCGCGCGTCGCCGCGATCCGCGAAACCTGGGAGGAGTGCGGTATTCTGCTGGCGCGCCGCGCTGGCGCCGGATCCCTTCTCTCGGCCGCCGACGTCGCGGCGCTGCGGGCCGGGCATGGGGCGGGGTTGGCTGCTCTCGTCGAGGGCGCGGGGCTCGAGCTCGCCGCGGATCGACTCGTTCCCTTCGCGCACTGGATCACGCCGGTGGATCGGCCGAAACGCTTCGACACGCGCTTCTTCGTCGCGCCTTTCGACGGCGATCAGGAGACGGTCTTCGACGGCCGCGAGGCCGTCGACGCCCGCTGGGTGCGACCGGCCGACGCCATCGCCGCGGCGGACACGGGCAGGCTCAAGCTCGTTTTCGCGACCCGGATGAATCTTCTGAAACTGTCGCGCTGGCGCAGCGTCGCCGCGGCATTGGACGCCGCCCAAAGGCAGACGATCGTCACCGTAACGCCGCAGGTGGTGCAGACGGCGGCGGGCTTGGTCTTCCGGATCCCGGCGGAAGCGGATTACGGCGCGAGCGAAATCCCCGCCGAGGGAATCGCACGCGCATGATCCGCGCCGACCGCAGCTTCACCTGCGCCCACGGGGTCCTGGAGCCGGTCTCGCCGCTGATCCGCCGCATCGTCGCGCCCAATCAGGGCCCCTACACGTTCCGGGGCACCGGCACCTATGTCGTCGGCCACGGCAAGGTCGCGGTCATCGATCCCGGCCCCGATCTTCCCGAACATGTCGACGCACTGCTCGACGCGCTCAGGGGCGAGACGGTGACGCATATCCTGGTCACGCATACGCATCGCGATCACTCGCCGGCGGCGGCGAGGCTGAAGGCGGCGACCGGGGCGCCAACCTTCGGCTTCGGTCCCCATGGCACCGCAGGCGAGACGGTCGAGGCCGGTGCCGACCTCGAATTCACGCCCGACGTGCGGATGGGGGACGGCGATGCCGTCGAAGGACCGGGATGGCGGCTCGAGGCCACGCACACGCCCGGCCATACCTCCAACCATCTTTGCTTCGCGCTGCCGCAAGAGCGTGCGCTGTTCAGCGGCGATCACGTGATGGGCTGGTCGACGACAGTGATCGCGCCGCCGGACGGTGACATGGCGCAATACATGCGCTCGCTCGACCGGCTGCTCGGACGGGACGACGTCGTGTACTGGCCGGCCCATGGCGGACCGATTCGCGAGCCGAAAATCCACGTGCAGGCACTGATCGCGCATCGGCGTGCGCGTCGCGCCGCCATACTGGCGGCACTCGGGCACGGGTCGGCACGCCCGGACGAACTCGTGCCGACCGTCTATGGTCCCGATCTCGATCCCCGGCTCGTGCACGCGGCGGCGCGGTCGGTGCTGGCACATCTCATCGAGCTCGCCGGCGATGGCGCGGTAATCGAAGACGGCGGGCGCTGGCACCGCCGCTGATCTTGGGGCGCCGGCGTCCGATCGTGCCCGACCCCTGCCAATAAGCCCGTTAACCAAGGCTTTTCGTTGCCCTATCCCGATCGACGCGACAAAATCTCGTTAAATTTGCGTAAACGTCGCGCGAAACGGGCAGGCCGCGTATGGGCGAGATCGCATTCAGCATCGCAGCCGCATTCCTCACGACGTCGCTCGTCCTCCATCTCTGTTTCGTGAGCGGCTATCTCGGCGTTCTCGCATCGGACTGGATGGTGCAGAAACGCCGGCCCGACGACAGCCAGTTCGCCGGCCTCTGCCATCTGCTCGGCCTTGCGGCTGGTACCGCCGGCGTCTTTTTCCGGATCCCGGATCTGACGTTCGCCGGAGTCCTGTGCCTTGTGCTCGGCGTCGTCCTGTCGCCACGGAATCTTACGCCGCTGCCGGCGCCGCTGCGCGCGCTCGCCTATGGTTCGGCGGCGGCCAGCACGCTGCTCGTCACGCTGATACGGCTCTGAACGGCAACCCGGATACCTAGAGACGACCCGCCCCTCTTGACACGCAGGGTTGTCGATCCCAGCTCGAAAATTGCCGAGGTGGCCTGCCGCTTGAAGGGGGTCAACCCGGGCCGCTGTTTCCAGGTTGCTCGACCGAGGACGTGGAAACGCTATTGCAGCGAGCCGGCCGCAAGTTCCGGCACCGCCGTCGCTTTTCCCCGGTCCTCTGTCGGCAGTCCCGGATGCCGCCCGCGTGCGCGGAAGACGCGGCGTGACGGCGCGTGCATCCGCAGCGGCGTGAAATGGACGCGCCGACGATCGGGCGTCCGTTGAACTGAAACCGCATAGGAGGTGACTGCAATGACACTGCCTTCCGTTCTTCCCTTCCGTCGCGACAGAGACGTCGCATCGGTGATGAGGGATCCGTTCGTCTCGCTACGGCGCGAGATGGATCGCCTGTTCGACGAGGCTTTCCGCAGCTTCGGATTCGGGACCGGTCTCGGCCTGTCCGACGGGGCCGCGTGGACGCCGTCGATCGACGTCCGCGAGACGGATGACGGCATCGAGGCGAGCGTCGAGCTGCCCGGTGTGGACGAGAAGGACATCGAGGTCACGGTCGCCGATGGCGTCTTGACCGTCCGTGGCGAGAAGAAGCTCGACCGCAGCGACAAGACCGACGGCTGGCACATCATGGAGCGCAGCCATGGCACCTTCGTCCGGTCGATCACGCTGCCGATGGAGGTCGACGAGGACAAGGCGAGCGCCGAGTTCAAGAACGGCGTTCTCCGCATCACCTTGCCTGCTGCGCCGAATGCGGCGCGGAAGGTTCACCGCATCAAGGTGAAGTCGGCGTAACATGGAGCCGAGGGGCGCCGCAACGCGGCGCCCCGGGCCCCGGACCGGTTGCGTGCCACGTCACGCGACCGCCTGCATGCAGTCAGACCAATCAGGTTATGGACTGCAGGCGACGTCACCGCACGGCGATCGCCTGACGCCGTTCGTCACCGTTACTTCGCTTCGTACCGCATTCGCTACGGCAATCACGCCGCCGTGCCGGACACGGCACACGCGGAACCGGGGGGCATCGCCCGTCATGTCACACCCGAAGGTTCAATTGACGGTGCCGAACCCGTGACTACACGATCTTCCAACGGTTCAATTTGCGCAGGAGGTTCAATTTGCGCAGGAGGGAGGTCTCTGTGCCGAACGAAGCCCTCGGCAAACTCATCGCGCGCGGTGACGGGATGCTCGGCTATTGCGATGCCTGCGGCCGATCCAGATGGATCGATCTGTATGCGCTCGCCGCGAAGCTGGGGCGGAGCTTTCCCATCGCGCAACTGAACGGGAAGCTTCGTTGTGATCAGTGCGGCAGCAAGCGGTTGTCGATCACCATTTCGCCGGCGCATAGCGTGCTTGCCCACTGAGCGGCGGGCGGATGCGCGAATTTCGGGCGCGGGCCAAGGAAGGATCGATCCGCTGTCGCCGCGGCGTGCGAACATGACTTCGACGGTTTGGATCGGGCGGTCCGCGATGAACGGGCCCGAGGGGCGCCAAGCGTGCGCGTCGGGCCGGGAAGCATCGGACGCGACGCTGCACAGGTCGGCTGCGATCCGAGTTGCGATCTACAGGTTCATGCGCGCCCGCATCTCCCCTTCCCATTCCTCGCGAGACTTGAACCCCGGAAGCTGACGGCAGGTCTTCTCGACGAACTGCCAGATCTCCTCGTCCGGCCGGTCGAGATCGATGGGGATGCGCAGAGGCTGGGCGACATACCAGGGTGAGTCGACGAAGATTTCGAGGCGATTGCCCTCGGGGTCCCGGAAATAGATGGATACGGCATTGCCGTGCGTCACCGGGCGCAATTCGTCCACGCCTTCGTCGCGCACCCGGCGATACACGTCCTTGAGCGCCGGAAGATCGGCGGCACGCAGCGAGATCTGGTTGATGACGTTGAACGGAACCTGGGCCGGCCGCCCCGAGACCAGGACGATCTGATGATGCTCGCGCGGATCCTGGCTGAGGAACACGAGCTCCGCCGAACCAAGCTTGCCGCGGTCGGTCACGGTAAAGCCGAGAACCTGGACATAGAAGCGTTCCATGCGGGCGAGGTCGGAGACCCAGAACCCCATGTGACTGAACGCAAGCCGGGGAGGGCGCATGCCTGCCTCTCTCGTTCGCCTATCGGGACGGCTATGGATGAATCCATAGCCCCGGACAAGTCCAGGCGGATCGACAACGATTCATCGGGGAACCGGGTACCGCCCGCGGCGTCGCGGGAGCCCACATCGCGGGACCCCCTACGTGCGACCTTGCTCGTTCGTATTGTTTACACGCCCGCGCGCGAGGATCAGTCTAATGCGCCGAGGCCTTGCCGACGGCCATCCGCCGGCCGCCTTCATACATCAAGGATGCAGCAAGCGGCCGCCAGCAAGGCGCATGGCCGCCGCTCCGCTCGGCCGACTCTCGCGGCTCAACAAAACAAGCGGGAGCAAGAGGAAATCCGGGGGGCGGAGGGAGGCAATCATGATCCGGCTCATTCGATCGCTGCTGTGCGGCGGCATCGCGGCGGTCCTCGTGTGTTCCGTCCCGGCCGTTTCGCGCGCGGCGGATAACACGATGGAGATGGAGGAGGAGCGAATCGCCCGCAGCCTTGCCACGCTGCTGCAGGCGGCGCGGGCGGTCATCTCGAACAACCAGGCACTGATCAACGACGAGAACATCGGCGACAAGGGCCTCAGCGCCGAAAAGGTCCTGGGCGACGCACTTGAACTCTACAAGGCGCAGACCGGCATGGACCCGGCCAAGGTCGATCCGCAGAGTCGCGAGGGACGGCTGCTGCGGGCCCAGATGGACGCGATCACGAAGGTCGTCACCGAGGTCCAACCCATCATCAACCGACAGGGTATCGGCTTCAAAGGCGTCATACCCGCCGCCTTCGCGCGCATGGTCAACGACGAGTTCCAGGAAAGGACCGGCGACGAAGCGGAAATCAAGGTCACCGCACCGCCCGATCTGATCCGCAACCGCAAGACGCGTCCGGATGCCTGGGAGGCGGAGATGATCGCCACGCGCCTGGCGCAGCCCGACTGGCCAAAGGGTCAGCCGCTCACGGCCGTCGCCGAGAAAAGGGGGCGCGAGGCGTTTCGCCTCATGATCCCGGAATACTATGCCGCATCCTGCCTTTCCTGCCACGGCTCGCCGAAAGGCGAAATCGACATCACCGGCTATCCCAAGGAGGGAGGCAGCGAGGGCGATCTCGCCGGCGTGATCAGCGTATCGATCTTCCGCCGGTAGCGGCGCAGGGATCGTCCCATGCGCGCCCCGACCCTGAGCATCCGTGCGCGGCTGGGCCTGCTGCTGGTGGCCGCGCTGCTGATCGTGATCTCGACCAATCTGTACCTGGGATCCATCGTCTCCGACAGCGCGCGCCGTCTCGATGCCGAACGCGAATATATCGACGTGCTGCGGACGGCGAATGCCGCGAACGCGGCCTTCGGCGAGCTCAAGTACTGGCTGACCGACTTCGCCCTCAGCCTCCATATCGAATCGGAGCGCCGGGCGGACGCCGCGCGGCGCACGCTCGAAAGCGAGCTCGATCGTCTTGCCGTTTATGATCCTGCTGCTGTCGATCGCATCCGTGGGGACCTCGCCTCCCTCATCGAGACGACGACGCAGGCCGTGGATGCCTATACCGAAGACCAGCGCATCCGCGGCAACGCGCTGATGGCGCACGGTCGCGCCTACAACTACGCCATCGATCGCGGCCTTGCCGATCTCGTCGGCCGGTTTCAGGGGCAGGCCGCGGAGGCGCGGGAACGGACGCGCGCGGCGGCGGAGCGGGCGGTGTTCCTGTCGTGGTCGCTGGGCGCGGCGGGCGCTGCGCTCGTGCTGCTTCTCGGCGCGCTCACGCTGATGTCGTTGAGCCGGCGCCTCGACACGCTGATGGGTGCGGTCACGGCCCTCGCGGCCGGGCGGACCGACATCGCGCTTGCCGACAGCGGCAAGGACGAGATCGGGGCGCTCGCCAACACCATGCGGCTGTTCCGCGACAGCCTGATCGAACGCCAGCGGCTCGAGACGACGCTGAAGCAGAAGAATGCCGAACTCGCCGACGCGGTTGAGACCGCGGAACAGGCCAAGGCGGCGGCGGAGAAGGCGCGCGCCCGACTGATGGATGCGATCGAGAGCATCTCGGAGGGCTTCTGTCTCTATGATGCCGACGACCGGCTCGTCCTCGCAAACCACAAGTACAACGAGATCTATCCCGAACTCGCCCCGTTCCGGGTTCCGGGGGCGCGCTTCGCGGACATCGTCCGTCTGGCGGCCGAGCGCGGCCTCGTTCCGGAAGCCGAAGGCCGCATCGACGCCTGGGTTGCCGAGCGCGTCGCGTATCACCACAACCCGTCCGGCGTCATCGAGCAGCAGCTTGCGGACGGCCGCTGGGTCCGCATCAGCAAGCGTCGCACGAGCGAGGGCGGGATCGTGTCGGTGTTCACCGACATCAGCCCCCTGAAGGAGCGCGAGACGCAGCTCGCCGAACTGGTCAAGAGCCTCGAAGTCGCCCGCGACCAGGCGAACCAGGCGAGCGCCGCCAAGAGCGCGTTCCTCGCCAACATGAGCCACGAGCTCCGGACGCCGCTCAACGCCATCATCGGCTACAGCCAGATCCTGACGGAGGAGCTGACCGGTTCGGGCGACAGCGAAACGCTGGATGACCTCGCCAAGATCGAGGCGGCCGGCCGGCATCTCCTCGGCCTGATCAACGACATCCTCGACCTTTCGAAGATCGAGGCGGGCCGCATGGACATCTATGTCGAGACGATCGACGTCCCGGCGTTGGTTGCGGAGGTCGGGACGCTGGTCCAGCCGCTTGTGACCAAGAACGGGAACCGGCTCGAGATCAACTGTCCGCCGGACATCGGGGCCATCCGCACGGACCTGACCAAGGTCAAGCAAAGCCTGCTCAACCTGCTCAGCAACGCGAGCAAGTTCACCTCGGACGGACGGGTCGGGCTCGACGTCTCGCGTTTCATGAGCAAGGGCATCGAATGGATCAGCTTCGCGATCTCGGACACCGGCATCGGCATGACGCCGGAGCAGCTCGGCAAGCTGTTCCAGGCCTTCACCCAGGCGGACGAATCGACCACGCGCAAATATGGCGGCACCGGGCTGGGGCTGGTGATCACCCGGCACTTCGCGCGCCTGCTCGGCGGCGACGTTACGGTCGTGAGCGAGCTGGGCAAGGGCTCGACGTTCACCGTGACGGTGCCCGCACGATTCGGCGAACGCGCGCGCGATTACAGCCCGAAACTGTCCAAGGTTCCGGTGATCTCGGGCGATCCGAACGCGGCGGCGACGGTTCTCGTGATCGACGACGATCCGACGGCGCAGGAGCTGATCGGTGACATGCTGGCCAAGGAAGGCTACCGGATCCTGCACGCAACCGACGGTCGCGACGGGATCGAGCTGGCGCGCCGCGAGCGGCCCGACGCGATCACGCTGGACGTCCTGATGCCGCAGATGGACGGCTGGTCGGTTCTCACGGCCCTCAAGGGCGATCCGGAGCTCTGCGACATTCCGGTCGTCATCGTCACGATCCTGCACGAGCGCAGCATGGGCTTCGCGCTGGGGGCGAGCGGGTTCCTGACGAAGCCGATCGAGCGCGGCCGGCTCGCTTCGCTCATCAATCGGCTGGCGGCAGATGCACGCGCGAACGGGCGTACGCCCGACACCGTGCTGATCGTGGATGACGATCCGTCGGTGCGCGAGGTGGAGCGGCGGCTCGTCGAACAGCTCGGCTTCGCGATCGCCGAAGCACGAAACGGTCGCGAGGCGCTCGACTGGCTGAACGCCAACGCCGTGCCCGCGGTGGTCCTTCTCGACCTGATCATGCCCGTGATGGACGGGTTCGAGTTTCTGCAGGCGCTCCGCGCCGATCCGGCCCTCGCCAATGCGCCGGTCGTGGTCGTGACGGCGAAGGACCTGTCGCCGGAGGACATGCACATCCTCGCCAACCACACGGCGCAGGTCATCTTCAAGGGGCCGGAGGCGAACATCGAGCTGACGGACGCGATCGGGCGCGTCATGGCGGCGCGGCGAACGACTGCCGAATGACAGGGAACGAGCGCGCCTCGAGGCGCGCATGGGACTTTTGCGATGAAGATTCTTCTCGTCGAGGACAACGAAATGAACCGCGACATGCTGTCGCGGCGTCTTGCCCGGACGGGCCACGTCGTCGTCATCGCGACCGACGGCCAGCAGGCGATCGACGCAGCCCGGACGGAAATGCCCGACATCATTCTCATGGATATGAGCCTGCCGGTCATCGACGGCTGGGAGGCGACGCGCCGTCTCAAGGCGGACGCCGCCACGCGCGGGATCCCGGTCGTCGCGCTCACCGCCCACGCCATGCCCGGCGACCGCGACAAGGCGCTCAAGGCCGGCTGCGACGACTACGACACCAAGCCGATCGAGTTCGCGCGGCTTCTCGACAAGATCGAACGGCTCGTCGCGCGGACCGGCCAGATCTCCTGAAGGATCGGCACGGACGATGACGCATGTGCCGGCAGATGCCATGAATGCGCAGGTCCGTCGTGCCGTCCTTGCCGCCGTCCGGCAGGAGCTGAGCGCGCCGGTTGCCGTCATCCTCGGCTTTGCGGAAATGCTGCTCGAGGATACGGTGCGTCCCGACCTGGCGGAGTTCGCGGACGATCTGCGCCGGATTCACGCGGCCGGAACGCAGCTCGCCAAGTTCGTGGACCGGCTTCTCGACACGGCCGATGCCGATCGCGCCGGCATGACGGCGGACGCGTTCCGGTCGTGGCTCCGGCACGACCTGAGAACGCCGATCAATGCGGTCAAGGGCTATGCCGAGCTGATGCTCGAAACGGCCGAGGGGCGTCGTCTCGCCCCGTTCGCGACGGATCTCAAGCGGCTGATCGCCGCGGCCGAGGCGCTCCTCGAGCAGGTCGAGGAGATCGTCGCGTTCGATACGGGCGGGGCATCCGGCACGATGCGCTCCCCCGGACGCCTCGAGGGCCTGGAACTGCTCAAGCAGAGCGTGCTGCCCGAAGTCGCATCGGCGATTCGCCCGCTCGCCGAGAACGCGGCGGCCCGTCAGGTGCAGCCCGGGCGCATTCTCGTCGCTGACGACAACGCGGCAAACCGCGATCTTCTGTGCCGGCGCCTGGAGCGTCACGGCCACCAGATCATCACGGCCGAGAACGGAATCCGTGCGCTGGCGATCGCGTGCGCGCAGGATCTCGACCTGATCCTGCTCGATCTCATGATGCCGCGCCTGAGCGGGTACGAGGCGCTGACGCGCCTGCGCGCGATGGAGCGCACCGCCCACGTACCCGTGATCGTGATCTCCGCACTCGACGAGATGGAGAGCGTCGTGCGGTGCCTCGATGCTGGCGCCGAGGATTATCTGCCGAAGCCGTGGAACCCGGCGATTCTCCAGGCCCGGGTCAATGCCTGCCTCGAGAAGAAGTATCTGCGCGACCGCGAACGGATTCATCTCCAGCAGCTCGAGGCGGCGCACCGGAAATCGGAGGCGCTGCTGCTCAACGTGCTGCCGCGGCCGGTCGTCGACCGGCTGTACCGGGGCGAGGCGTCGATCGCCGATCGTTATGACGACGTCACGATTCTGTTCGCGGACATCGTTGGATTCACGCGGCTGTCGGCGGACCTGTCGGCGCCGCGGGTCGTGGAGGCGCTCAACGCGGTCTTCAGCGCGTTCGACCGGCTCGCGGACGAGCTGGGAGTGGAGAAGATCAAGACGGTGGGCGATGCGTACATGGCGGTGGCCGGACTGCCGGAGCCGGTGCCGGACCATGCCTTCCGGATCGCCACGCTCGGGCTCCGCATGCTCGGCGCGACGTCTCGCGCCGCCATGACGCTGGGCAAGACGCTTCAGCTCCGCGTCGGCATTCACACCGGCCCGGTGGTGGCCGGCATCATCGGCACGCACAAATTCGCCTATGACGTATGGGGCGACGCGGTGAACGTCGCGAGCCGGATGGAGGCCCAGGGCCTGCCCGGCGAAATCCAGGTCTCGCACGAGACCTATGCACGCCTGCGGGATTTGTTCGCGTGGATTCCCCGGGGCGAGGTCGACATCAGGGGAAAGGGGCCGATGGCCACGTATCTGCTGAAAGGGCCGGCGGAGGCGTAAGGCCGCGGGGCGCAGCCGGCGCGTGCCGGTCGAAGCGGCTTGCGCCGGCTGCGGCGCGCAACGGTTCAGCGGGCGAGGCCTGCGGCGACGGGCGCGCGATCGTCGGCGGCGATCATGCCCGCGCGCGCGGCGAAGAGCCGTGCAACCGGTGACATGGGCTTTGCCTCGATCCGCTCCGAGGCGAGGGCGCGCGCCAGGGCATGGTCGCCGCTGCGCAATGCCGCCTCGACGAGCGTGAGGTCGAGCAGATCGCGCTGGGCGTGGCTGCCGCCGAAGCGGTAGTCCGTCGCCCGGACGGGTCGGAGCAGTGTGATCGTCTGGCGATAGTCACCGCGGTCGAAGGCGTGGAGCGCGCGCGCGACGGGCAGCCCCACGTCGCGCGTCATCGCGTCGTTCGTGCCGCCTTTGCCGACGCGACGCACCATCGCATCGAAGACCGTCTCGACGAGATCGCGCCGACCAGCGCCGAGGAAGGCCATCAGCGCGTGGCAGTCATTGAAGACATAGAATGCGTCGGTCGCCATCGGCGACCACGCCTCGGCGAGTTCGTTCCAGCGGGTGCCCACGTCGATACCGCGCAGATAGAGCCGCCACAGCAATGCCGAGGCGTCGATCAGGTCGAGAATGACCGTCGAACGCTTGCCCCGGATCGGACCGTCGTAGAGCGCAAGCACCTGATCGATCTCGCCGCGATCGAGATGGTAGAGCGCGAGGTGCCACCAGTTGTGAACCGCGAAGAAGCTCTCCGTCGCCCAGCCCGCGACGTTGCCGCGCATCCAGGCGATCCCTTCGGCCGTGCGGCCCTGCATTTCGAGGACATGGGCCACCGCGTGCTGAGCCCATCCGTCGCGGTCATTGAGGGCGACGGCCTCGCGCTCCAGGGCTTCGGCGCGTGCGTAGTCGCCGCATTCCTCGAGCCCGAATGCATACATGCCGAGGACGGCATGATAGCCCGGAACGGACGTGTTCCACGCGTAAATGACACGGGCGATCCGGTCGCGCAGATTGCGGGAATCGCCCAGGTAGAAGTCCCACAGATGCGCGGCCTGCAGCGCGAGCGCATCGCGCGGATGCGCGATGAGGATGTCCTCGAGCTTCTCACGTCCGCCGAAGAAATCACCCGTGACGAAGTCGCGAATCGCGGCGAGGTGCGTCCGCTCGCGCTCGTCGGCGGGAAGGGCGGCTGCCGTCTCGAGACTGTCGCGGGCGGCCGGGAGGCCGGCGGCCTCCGTGCCGAGAAGATGCAGTTGCGCGCGCAGCACATGCGCCATGACGAATTCTGGCGACGCCGCGATCGCGGCATCGACGGTTGCGACGGGGTCGTTGATATAGCACTGAAGTTCGTGGACCGCCTGATCGTAAAGCCATGCGGCCTCGGTCGTTGCCCCCGTGAGGGCATTTCCTTGCGCGTCGCGCACCATTTTCGCTGACCTCCTCGTCTGACCCGAGCCGTCGCGGGGCTCGCGGGATTTCGGCCGGTTCATAGCGTCCGGCGAGGCCGGACGATGTGACGCCGTTCACAGTCGCGCTCACACCCGGCGCCGGGGCAAGGGGCGGACCGTCAGGCCGATGCGCGAGCCCGTTCCGCGGGTCTCGCGCATCTTCGGCGTCGTCGATTACGGCCGAGGACGGCGGATCGGCCGCAACGTCGGCGTTGCCCGATGGGGCGGCGGAGTTCGGAGAGTCAGGCGGCTTCAGCAGCGAGGCTGGCGGTTAGTAGCCCTGCTCCCGTTTCCATTGTTCGAACAGTCGCTGCTTCTGGAGCTGCCGCTCCACCTCGTCGCGCTGCAGCATGCTCTGGCGCTCGTAGTCGAGCTGGCGCTGCATGGCGCGGTCGCGGGCGGCCTCCGCCTGCTCGCTTTGCTGCTGCTCGACCGGTTTGTCGACGAGCTGATTGCCCGCGATGCCGCCGAGAAGGGCACCGCCGACGATTGCCGCCGTGCGCCCCTTGCCTCTGCCGAGCAGGGAACCCAGCGCACCGCCCGCGGCGGCACCGCCGACGGTGCCGAGCGCGGGCTCGGCAGGGGTCGGACCTCGGCTCTGGGCGCAACCGAGGCCCGTCATGGCCATGGCGGTGACGCATGTCACCACCAGAGCTTTGCGATTGCGGACGTTGAACATGTCAGCACCCGGGCGATTGTGCGGCGTTGAACCGCAGTATCTCTTCGACGATCAGAACCCCGTCCTGGTTTGTATCGGCACGTCGGAACTCCGCCATCTTCATGCGCATGACCTCGACGAACGACAGGTGGCCGTCGCGGTCGACGTCTGGCCGCACGAAGACATCGCGCTCCACATCCGTCACCTCGGATGGCTCCAGCCATCCATCGAGGTTGGAATCGAGACCCACGAAGCCGGCCGCGACGTCGCTCGCGAACTCGGCTTCATCGACGACGCCGTTACCGTTCCGGTCGGCCATGGCGAAGGTCGCCCGACCGAACCGTTCCAGCGATGAGCATGAGATCTGCTGACCGGTGGCCGGTATGGTGATGACGACTGACAGGCAAAGGCCGAGGAGGGCGTGCTTCCACATGTTCCCAACTCCTCGTTTCGGGATCGGCCATGCCAAAGTACGCGCGGCCGCCGCTACCCGCCTACGGGGCTTTCGAACGAGACCTTCGCCCTAAGAATAGGAAGCGGGATCCTCAAACAATCAGGTTCGGATGCGCCGAAGGGATGAGACCCGGGAGTCGGCTTTCCGGTGCGCCGTCGAGCTTGTTTCCGCATTCGGGTTCTTTCCGGCTGACGTCGGTGCACATCCGCCGGCACATCGATCCCAAGTCGTGGGGTGCGCCGGCCAGTCGAGTACGACGTCGAGCAGCTGTTTCTCGACGTCCGGCCACGGCGCGCCAAGGTCGACGGTCGCGACGCGGATGCGATGACCTTGTACGAGCATGTGCTCGTCGAGATGCACGCCGACGACCGGATACAGAAGGATCCCGGATGCGGTTCTGTGCGCGCCGCCCTTTTCCTCTTGCGAGCGCAGATAGGCATAGATCTGGTAGAGATCGTCCGACTTGAACGCCGCGTCGCCGAACGGCGGGGACGCAAGCGTCGTCGCCGAGAACTTGGTGTCGATGACGATCCGCCGCCGGGGTGGCCGGCGCGACTGCAGCGTGATGTCCGTGCGCATGCCGGGTGCGTAACGGCATTCGAACGCATCGGGCCATGAGAGCAGCTCGCTCGACGCCTCGAACGCGTCGCCCAGATGCAGGCGGTAGAAGTTGAGGGCAAACCGCTCGAAGAGCCTGTCGCGGGCGATCTCGTCGTGGATGAGCGCGCTCAGGGCCATTGGCCCCTGCCGTTCCGTCGGCATCTCGAGCCGGTGCACGAGACGACAGACATTCATCGCCAGCGGATACGGGTCCTCGATACGACCGACCGGCAGCCGGTTGAACAGCGCCGTCGTCGCCTCGACGGGCGTGATGCCGTCGAATCTGCGCACGAGGCCGATCAGCTCCCGGCGCAGCATGCGCGCCGCCCTGGCATTGCCGCCGGTCACGCGCGCATCCCGCGCCAGGCGCCGCAGGGTCGCGTAGAGGATGCGGTTGTGAAGGGTATCGATGCCGAACGCCTCGAAGCGGCAATGCGCGACGCCGTGGGGGAAGGAGAGGTGCTTCAGGCTGCGGGCAAAGTCGATGCGCCCGCGTATGCCCCGCACCGCTTGCGATTCCGGGACGTAGGACTGCACGAGGCCGCGCCGCGCGATGTCCCGCGTCGTGTCGACGAGCACGCGCGCGAGCAGACCCAGGAGCGAGGGCGACGTTTCCGCCGCCAGCGACCAACGATCACGGTACCGCGCCAGGTCCCAGGCATAGAGAAGCAGGTACCAGAGATTCCGGATGGGGATCACGGGCAGCGCCGATGACGTCGCTGACGCCGGTTGCAAGATCGCCGCTCCCGTTCACGCCAACAGCCGGCGCACGGCATCGGCGACCTTGTGCGGGTCGTCGTACCAGTACTCCTCGAGGAGCGGCGCGATCTCGGTCTTGACGATCGTCTCGTACCAGCCCCGATCGAGGCCGGCGAAGTCGGCGCGTCCCTGGATGAAGCAGCTGTGTCCGATCCGATAAGACGGACCGAGATTGCGATCCTCGGCGATCATGCGGTTGACCGCGACCATGCGCCGTACGATGAGGTCGGCGAGCGCTGCATCCATCCCCCGCGCCGTCAGCCAGGCGCGGAAGCGCGGCTTCTCGAACTGCGGCGTCAGTGTGACGAACGCGAATCGGCGGCGCAGCGCGTAGTCGACCATGGCCAGCGACCGGTCGGCCACGTTCATCGTGCCGAGCACGTGCACGTTCGCCGGCACGTGGAACGTTTCGCCCGCGTACCGGGAATAGGCGAGGGGGATGGCATGACGCGCCCCGCGCTTGTCGGCCTCCAGCAGCATGAGGAGCTCGCCGAAGATCTGGCCGAGATTGCCGCGATTGATCTCGTCGATGATGAAGACGTAGTCGCGGTCCGGATCCTCATGAGCGCGTTCACAGAAGCGGACGAACGGTCCGTCCACGAGCGTGAAGCCGCCGGTCCCATCCGTCGACGGGCGGTACCCGCGGACAAAGTCCTCGTACGAATAGGATTGATGGAACTGAACCATCGCGACGCGGTCGTCGCGCGCGCCGATCAGCGCATAGGCGAGCTTGCGGGCGAGGAACGTCTTGCCGACGCCCGGCGGGCCCTGGAGGATCACGTTCTTCCGCGACCGGAGCCGGTCGAGCGCAAGCTCGATCTCGGCCTCGTCCAGGAATACGCCTTCGGCGAGGATGTCCGCGACCGTGTATGCCGGCGTCCGGACTTGCGGCCCGCCATCGGGAATCGCCTGCCCGGTGCGCCGGCTGTCGCCATGTTCGACAGGCCGCGGGGCGCTGCGTCGCCGGCGATCGATGAAGAAGGCATAGTCCTGCGCGGCACCATGGAACGCGAAGTCGATGAGTCGCTGCGCCCGCGGATCGTCCCGCCGCAGCCGCCAGACCGTCTGCTGGTACGTATAGAAGTACCAGTCGCGCGGCACGAAATCCGGGTCCCACGCCACCTCGATCTGGTAGCCGTTGCCCGGATTGTGGACGATGGTGCCGACGGCCTTGATCGTCATCTTCGACACGGCATGCCCGTCGGCGTCGAAGGGCAGATTGACCCGCTGCGTCGTCGTGGCTTTGATCGCGATCCGGTCGCCGGCCTTCATCGTCTTGACCCGTTCGACGTGCCGGTCGTCGTAACCGTTCTCCCAGATCCCCTCCTCGAGGAACCGCGCCGTCTGGTCGGGCGGATCGAAACCCTTCCAGTAGGCGCCGACCATCCAGTAGTCGTTCTCGGGCGACAGCCGCGCGGGCGTCGTCGCGTGTGTAGCGGCCCGTCGGCCGATGCCCCTGGCGCGGGACGGGTTCGGGGACGGTCTGTCGAGCAGCTGTGCGCTCACGGCGAACCTTCCTTCGTCCGCACCGCCCTCGCCTCGTGTTCGGCCTCGCTGCCGGCGCGGCGGCCTAAGGATCGCAGGCTTTTCTTTGCCAAGTCTGACGAAGGTAAAAATAAAATCGACACGAAGCCTTACGGCCCGCCGGTCAATCAAGCAAAACGAAAGTCATGCCGCAAGGAATTATTCCCGTTGATCTTGGGCGGCATTCCTGTCGGCGGCAGCCGACCGCGACGGGTTTCGCTATTGGCGCTTTGCCGGGTCGGGTTCGTAGGCCGCGAGCGCCATGAGCGCGGCCGGCATGTCCGCCCCGGCGCGCCGCAACGTTTGCGCCATTTCGCGGCAGGCCTGGCGGTCACCGCCTTTGACCGTGTCGCGTACCTGCTGCACGGTCACGCCGCCAGCGAGCCTGAACGCCGTCGGTCCTTCGGCAGAGCCGGCCGGACTGGCGCCCGTTTGTTCGTTCGAGGAATCCGTGGCGTGCGGGCTGGACGCGGCCGCCTCTGCGGTGCCGGGTGTCACCGGCGTGGTCGGCGGCGCGGATTCCTGGCTGCTCGTATCGGTCGACGTGCTCGGGCCGACGGACCCGCCGCCCTGGGTGCCCGATGAACGTTGGTCGGTTCGCGCGATGGGGGCGGCGGCGGAACTGGGCGCCTGGCCGGCCGCGTTCTTCGGCGGCTCGGCGGCTTTCTTGTCGGCGTAAGCGAGCAGCTCCCGGCAGAGATCCGCCGGGCCGGTCGCAGCGCCCGACGGCGTATTCGTCTGGGCATGAGCCGCGGCGGCGATGACGGCCGTGGAACCGAGCAGGGCGGCGAGAAGCATCTTGCGCATGATCATCTCCAGGTTGCGGACACGCGCCGGCGCACTTGTACGCGCCTGCCCCCCGCTCATGCCCGAATGTTCAACGAACGAGACGATCGGACGGTTTCGCGCGTCGTTCCTTCACATCGTCCTGATGCTTGACGCGAACGCGCACAGCGCGTCGCGCGAGGCGCGCCGCGACGATGCGTGAGCGACGTCCGTGCGAGCGTATCAGGTCGATTTCATCAATCCTTCCGATCATCGGGATCGGCTGCCGTCTCGCTTCCTTCCGGCGAGGCCGGGGTTTCTCTTTCGCTGCTGTCGACGGGTTTCGCGTCGGCGGTCCGGCTGGACTCGGCGTCGTTCGACCTGCCCAGGATGCGCCGGACCATGGCGGCGACATCGTCGCCGGGCGCCAGCGGGCGATGGCCCGGCGCGCCACCCGGCGTGTTCCAGTCATAATCGTAGTCGCGGGCGTGGCCCACGAAGTCGCGGATCGCGGGATCGAGCGTCCACATTTTCCTGAGGGCCGCCTTCCGGAGCCCTTCCGGGACGCCGCGACGCAGGAAACCCTTGATGTCGCTGTCGGGCGTCAGCTCGTCGATCTTCGGCAGCGCCGCGATCTCTTCCGGCGTGAGCGCAGGTTCGGCACCGCGCGTCGTCTCCGGATCGTCGGCCTGCGGCTGCCGCGCCGCCGGCGTGATCGTCGCGGCCTCATCTGACCGCGCCGTGCTGCGGTCGGCGCGACGCGCCGCGTCCTTGCGGCGCGACCAGCGTGACAGGAAATCTTCGCTCATTCGTTCGCCTGCGGGGGAAGCTACGACCCGCGCCGACGTCCGGGCATTGCCGGGTCGGCACGGTTGCGCTTGCGCTTGATGAACGGCCGCTCGACATGGAACATCCCGAAGAACGCAGCGACCTTGGCCTGGATCTCCGTCGGCATCGGGACCGCCTCGACGATTCCGCCGATGCCTTCGGTCAAGGCCTCGCCCTCGTAAGGATTTGCGGTCACGCCGCGAATCTCGCATGCATCGGCACCGAGAAGCCGGAGCGATACCCAAAGCGAAGGCCGGCCGGAGGCGAGGTTGTCCCGGTAATGGGCCGTCTCGGCGGCATGAAGCGTCAGCACGGCGGGGCCGGCGTAGAAGAGTTCGTCATCGCCATCCATCCCAAGCGACGTCCATGGTGCGGCGGAAGGGACGGCGGGAAGAACGGAATGCGGTACCCAGGCATGGTCCGCCCAGGGACTTCCGAGCCTCTTTCTTGCGACGATCACGCCGACATCGACGTGGCGCTCGGTCATGGCGACGTACCTTCCGCGCGAGTCCGTTATGCAGGCTTCGAACGTGGCGGAAAGACTCCAGTTCCGGTGGGCGGCGGGCCGCCCGAGCGTTGCCGTGCCGAGCCGTGGGTATGCATTGAGCAGGGCCGGTCGCCTGGAACTTCCCGAGCCGTGGCGGGTTTAAGCTTTGCGGCCGGTCGCCCGTTCCGACGCGATATCGCGTCTGGCGTGATGCGGCGGGCCTGCAGCAGGGACACGCCATGCGCGTTATCTTGTCCGGAATCGTGGCGGCGATCGTGGTGGGCGTGATTGCGGCCCTCGTTCTGCCGGCTTTCCAGAAACCTGCCTACGAAATCTACTCCACGTCGAGCACGCGCGTCGGCGAGCCGGGATCCAACCTCGTCGGCGAACGGTGGACCGGCAATCCGACGGCTCGCGACGAGGAATCATAGCGCGAAAGCGGTCGCAGCCGGCCGGGATGCGGGCTATTCGGCCGGCGCCGACGCCGAACCTTTGCCGAGCTGAGGTCCATGCAGGGTCTTCGCCTGCTGCTGCTCGACCCAGGCACGGTGATGGTGGCGCGCCCAGGCGAGGTCGACCTCGCCCGATCCCATTGCATCCCACGCGCCTTCCATGCCGAGCGTCCCGATATAGATGTGCGCGATGATGATCGCGATCAGAACAACCGCGGCGATGCTGTGCACGTACTGGGCCCACTGCATGCCGTTGACGTCGAGCAGGGCGAAGGGGAACAGCATGATGATGCCGGTCACCGAGAGCGCGACACCGAAGAGCACCACGGACCAGAAGACCAGCTTCTGGCCGGCATTGAAGCGCGCGGCGGTCGGCTGCTCGTTGCCGAGGAAACCGCCGCCGGCCTTGAGCCAGGCGGCGTCGTAGCGGTCCGGAAGATTGTCCTTCACCCAGACGGCGATCATGAACAGCAGGCCCAGCATGAACGGCCAGGCCAGAAAGTTGTGGGCGTATTTCGCCCACTGCGACCACGCCGCGAAGGCATCCGGGCCGAGCAGCGGCATGAGCAGCCGCTTGCCGAAGAAATAATTGAGTCCGGTGATCGCCAGCACGATGAAGCTGGTCGCGGTCGTCCAATGGATGAAGCGCTCGAAGGCGGTGAAGCGCAGGATCTTGCGGCCGGAGTCCTTGCCGGGCTGCAGCCGGATCGGTCCGCGGAGGAAGTAGAACACGGCGAGCAGGACAAGCATGCCGAGGATGGCGATGCCGCCGATCCACGGCAGCGCGCCTTCATGGAAAGCGCGATAACCTCGTCCCTGCGGCTGCTCCACCGTCGCCAGGATCTGGTTCGGAATCGTGAGACGACCCTGGAGCTTGCCGAGTTCGCGCAAGAGCTGCTCTTCCGTTACCGACTCAGCCGTCGGATTCGAGCCGCTCGGCTGTTGCGCCGATATCGGGTCGACACCTGCCACGAAGGCGAGGAGGAGCGTCGCCATCAGGAGGCGGACTGCGTGAATGCCCAGTTTCATCGCGGCTTCCTTCCGCAACCTTGCGGTCCCGTCCACCCGATCAGGACGCTGTCGTCTCGCCATAGGCCGTCTTCCAGCCCCACATGCCCGAGCCATAGCCGCGTACGGCGACGCGCTCGTTGTAGATCTGCTCGATCATCTCGCCGTCGCCCGCAAGGAGGGATTTCGTCGAGCACATCTCGGCGCAGATCGGCAGCTTGCCCTCGGCAAGGCGATTACGGCCGTACTTGACGTACTCCGCCGCCGACGAGTCCGGCTCCGGCCCACCGGAACAGTAGGTGCACTTGTCCATCTTACCGCGCGTGCCGAAGTTGCCGGCCTGCGGATACTGCGGTGCGCCGAACGGGCAGGCGTAGAAGCAATAGCCGCAGCCGATGCACAGGTCCTTTGAGTGCAGAACCACGCCGTCCTCGGTCCGGTAGAAACAGTCGACCGGGCAGACAGCCATGCATGGCGCATCCGTGCAGTGCATGCAGGCCATGGAGATGGACCGCTCGCCCGGCTTGCCGTCATTGATCGTGACGACCCGGCGCCGGAAGATGCCCCACGGCACGTCATGCTCGTTCTTGCATGCGGTGACGCAGGCATTGCATTCGATGCAGCGGTCCGCGTCACAGAGGAATTTCATTCGGGCCATTGCGTTCTCTCCGGCTCAGGCCGCCCGGATCTGGCACAGCGTGACCTTGCCCTCGTGCATGTTGGTCACCGGGTCGTAGCCATAGGTCGTGACGGTGTTGACGCTTTCGCCGAGGACGATGGGATCGGTCCCTTCCGGATAGCGCCCACGCAGATTTTCGCCCTGATAGAATCCCGCGAAGTGGAACGGCATCCACGCCACACCCTTGCCGACCCGCTCCGTGACCAGCGCCTTGACGCGCGCCTTGGCGTTGTTCTCGGGACCGAACACCCAGACCCACTGCCCATCCCGGATGCCGCGTTCGGCCGCGTCCGCCGGGTTGATCTCGACGAATGCGTCCTGCTGCAGCTCGGCGAGCCATCGGTTGGAGCGCGTCTCTTCGCCGCCACCCTCGTATTCGACGAGGCGTCCTGAGCTCAGGATGATCGGGAACTCCGCGGCGATGTTCCGGTCCAGTGCCGCCTTCTGCACCGAGAAGCCGAGATTCGGCATCCGGAGTTGCCATTCATCGGGCCGCGTCGGGTACTTCGCGACGAGGTCGGGCTTCGGCGAGTAGATCGGCTCGCGATGCACCGGGATCGGGTCGGGCAGGTTCCAGGCGACCGCCCGGGCCTTGCCGTTGCCGTAATGCATGACGCCGTGATCCAGACAGACCCGCTGAATGCCGCCGGAAAGATCGATCGCCCACGACACGGCATCGGGCGCATTGCCGCCGATCGTGTTGATGATCGCCAGCTCCTCGGGCGTGAGGTCCTTGTCCCAGCCGAGTTTCTTCAGCACGCCCAGGGTGAATTCGGGATAGCCGTCGGTCAGCTCCGATCCTTTCGTGTACGAGTCCTCGGCAAGGAGCGTCTGGCCGTCGCGTTCCAGACCGAAGCGCGCCCGGAACGGGCTGCCGCCGTCCTTCACGTGGCGCGACGTGTCATAGAGGACGGCCGAGCCGGGATGGCGGATTTCGGGCTTGCCCCAGCAGGGCCAGGGAAGGCCGTAGTAATCGCCGCCGACTTCGGGATCGTCCTTCGGTGCCCGCAGCGTGGCGATGTCGAACTTGTGCTGGTTCCTCATATGCGCCTTGAGGCGCTCCGGCGACTGGCCGCAGTAGCCGGTCGACCAGCCGCCGCGATTGATCTCGCGCAGAAGATCGTCGGCGCTGGGCACGTCGTTCTCGACCTTGATGTTCTTGAACATGTCGTCGGCGAGGCCGAGCTTCTTCGCGAGGCGATAGAGGATCTCGTAGTCGGTCTTCGACTCGAACACCGGCTTCACGACCTGTTCGCCCCATTGCAGCGAACGGTTGGAGGCCGTGCGCGACCCTTCCATCTCGAGCGAGGTGCAGGCCGGAAGAAGATAGGTGCCGTTCCGGCGCTCCGACATCGATGCGAACGAAGTCGGGTACGGATCGGCAACGACCAGCAGATCGAGCGCCTCGACACCTTTCACGGCATCGGGGATGCGCGGAATGGTATTGCCGCCGTGGCCCATCACGACCATGGCCCTGATCCGGTTCGCCTGATCGATCTGGTCTTCCGGCAGCAGCACCGCATCAAACCACCGCGTCGAGGCGATGCCGGGTGCTTCCATGTTCTGCTTGCGCGTGCGGGGCTTGCGGTCTCCCTTCGCCGGCACCTCGTCGAACCGACCCTGGAACCATTCGTAGTCGACGTCCCAGACGCGGGCCCAATGTTTCCAGGCCGCTTCCGTCAGGCCGTAGTAGAGCGGGAGCGTCGTGACGTCGAGGCCGAGGTCGGTTGCACCCTGAACGTTGGTGTGCCCCCGGAAGATGTTCGCGCCGGTGCCGCTCGCCCCGACATTTCCCGTGAGCAGCAGCGCGATGCAGGAGGCGCGCACGTTGGCCGTGCCGACCGATTTCTGCGTCTGGCCCATGGCCCAGATGAGAGTCGCCGGCTTCTGCTTGGCCAGCATTTCCGCCACGCGCTCGAGCTGGTCGCCGGATACGCCGGTGATGCGCTCGACCTCGTCAGGCGGATATTTCTCGATTTCCTTGTAGACCTGATCCATCCCGTAGACGCGCTGCCGGATGAATTCCTTGTCCTCCCAGCCGTTCCGCACGATGTGCCACATGATGCCCATCAGCACCGGGATGTCGGTGCCGGGGCGGATGCGCACATAGAGCGTGGCATGCGCGGCGGTGCGCGTGAGGCGTGGATCGATGACGACCAGGTTGGCGCGGTTGATCTCCTTTCCCGCCAGGATGTGCTGCATCGAGATCGGGTGCGCCTCGGCCGGATTGCCGCCCATGATGATCATGGTCTTGGCGTGGCGCAGGTCGTTGAAGGAATTGGTCTGCGCGCCGTAGCCCCAGGTATTGGCGACGCCGGCGACGGTGGTCGAATGGCAGATACGGGCCTGGTGGTCGACGTTGTTGGTGCCCCAGAATGCGGCGAACTTTCGCAGCAGGTATGAGGCCTCGTTGGTGAACTTCGCCGAGCCGAGCCAGTAGACGGAGTCCGCGCCGGCCTGCTCGCGCAGCTCGAGCAGCTTGTCGCCGATCTCGTCGATCGCCTGATTCCACGAGATCCGCTCCCAGCGGCCGTCGACGAGCTTCATCGGATATTTGAGCCGCCGTTCGCCCTGTACGACCTCACGGATCGCCGCACCCTTGACGCAGTGCGTGCCACGGTTGATGGGGCTGTCCCAGCCGGGCTCCTGTCCCGTCCACACGCCGTTCTGCACTTCGGCCAGGACCGTGCAGCCCACCGAGCAGTGGGTGCAGATGTTCTTGCGGATCTCGACCGCAGCGCCGGGTATCGGCGCCGGAATGGCCTTGGCTTTCCGCACGGTGCCGAACTCGAGAGACCCGAAGGCGGCGAGACCGGCGGCCGCACCCGATCGGTGAAGAAAGGCGCGACGGTCGATGGTCCCAAAGGTCAAGTTCGACGCAACAGCCTGCAGCCTTCGGCGTGCAGGCCTGCCGTTCATGCGTTTGATGAGCATCGGCGCCTTCGCTTCCTCTTTGAGCTTCTCAGCCCTTCTTCAGCGTCTCGTAGCCGTTCGTCCGGTAGAAGGCCTGCACATAAGGACTGTCGGGACGGTACCGGGCTCTGGTTTCCTGCTCGCCGGGGTCGTAGGCGTGCGCCTCCTCCGTCGCCGCAACCGACAACGCCGTCGCCGCGACGGCGGCCGTCGAGGCGGACCCGACTGTCCGGAGGAAGTTGCGGCGGTCCATCGACGGGTTGTTTCGGCGGACCATGATTCACCTGCGAACTGCCGATAAAGAGACGGCGCGGCTTGATGCGTCGGTGGTCCTGCCGCGCTCGCGTTTCAGGAAAACCCGCAGCCTGCGCTTCAAGGGGAACTCGTGACGGCTCCCGGAGTTCCCCGGGGTATCGCGCCAATGTTCATTCGACCCGGAATAGTCGGGGCACGCATCGAGACGTCGGTTATGCCCGTTACCACCTGACGGTACGATGGTGCCGTCACGGTGCTATGCGCGCCGCGATGACGGTGCGTCGGCCTCGATCCGCTCGAGGGCCTCGCTTGCTTCGAGCCAGCGCGCCTCGGCCGCTTCCAGCTCACGCTCGATTGCGGCGCGCTTCTTCATGAGTTCCGCGACGGCCATGCCCTTGTGCGGGCCGTCATACGCGTTCGGATCGAGCAGCGCCTGGTCGATTTCGCGGCGCTGCTCCGTCAGGCGCGCTACCTCCATCTCGGCCTGTTTGACCGCCTTGCGCAACGCCTGGCTGCGCTCGCGCGCTTCGGCCGCACGGCGCCGTTCGTCCTTGCGGCTGATGCGCTTGACCGGTCTGGCGCCCGCATCGTTTTCGTCCGCGTCGCCGCCCAGCACCAAGTCGCGGTAATCGTCGAGGCTGCCGGGGAACTCCGTCGCCGTGCCATCGGCGACCAGCACCAGCCGGTCGGCCGTCAGCTCCAGCAGGTGCCGGTCGTGGCTCACCACGACGACGGCGCCGCCGTACTCGTTCAACGCCTGAACCAGCGCCTCGCGCGCGTCGACGTCGAGGTGATTGGTCGGCTCGTCGAGGATCAGGAGGTGCGGCGCATCGCGCGTCATCAGCGCCAGCGCCAGCCGCGCTCGTTCTCCGCCTGACAGATGACGCACCTTGACCTCGGCCTTGTCGCCCGAGAATCCGAACCGGCCGAGCTGCGCGCGCACTTCGCTGGGCTTGGCACCGGGCAGCACGCGCGACATGTGCTGCAGCGGCGTGTCGTCGAGCTCCAGCTCTTCCACCTGGTGTTGTGCGAAATAGCCGACGCGCAGCTTGGGGCTCGTCGTCATCGTGCCCGCCATGGGCGGCAGCTGGCGTGACAGCAGTCGCGCCAGCGTCGTCTTGCCGTTGCCGTTGCGGCCAAGGAGCGCGATGCGGTCGTCCGGATCGATCCGGAGATTGAGGCGCGAGAGGACGGGTTTGCCGGGCGCATAGCCGACGGCAGCACCGTCGAGGGTGATGAGCGGCGGCCGCAGCTCCTCCGGACTCGGAAAATCGAAGACCAGCGAGGGATCCTCGGCCACCGCGGCGATCGGCTCCAGGCGGGCGAGCGCCTTCAGGCGGCTCTGCGCCTGGCGCGCCGTGTGGGCCTTGTAGCGCCAGCGATCGATGAAGGCCTGCAGCTTCTGTCGCTTCGCTTCCTGGCGGAGCCGCAGCGCCTCGACCTGCGCCTGGCGTTCGCGCCGCTGGCGTTCGAAGGCGTCGTAGCCGCCGGCGTAAAGGGTGGTCTTGCCGCCCTCCAGGTGCAGGATGTGATCGACCACGTTGTTCAACAGGTCGCGCTCGTGGCTCACGATCAGCAGCGTCCCGCGGCACGTCTTCAGGAAGGATTCGAGCCAGATCGTCGCCTCGAGGTCGAGATGGTTCGACGGCTCGTCCAGCAGCAGCAGGTCCGGTTCGGCGAACAGCAGGGCGGCCAGTGCGACGCGCATGCGCCATCCGCCGGAAAAGGAATCGAGCGGTCGATGCTGCGCCGCCTCGTCGAAGCCGAGGCCGGCCAGGATGCGGGCCGCGCGTGCCGGCGCGGCATGGGCTTCGATCGCATTGAGCCGGTCGTGGATCTCGCCGATGCGATGGATGTCCGTTGTGCGCTCGGCCTCTTCCAACAGGCGCGTGCGCTCGGTATCGGCGGCGAGCACGGTCTCGAACGGGGTCGCGGTGCCGCCCGGCGCTTCCTGCGCAAGATAGCCGATGCGCGTGTTGCGCGGCGTCTCGACCGTGCCGCCGTCAGTCTCGGCGATGCCGGCGATGATCTTCAGCAACGTCGACTTGCCCGCGCCGTTGCGCCCGACGAGCCCGACGCGGCTTCCCGGCGGAATCGATGCGGAGGCGCGATCCAATACGACATGGCCGCCCAGGCGCACGGTGACGGCGTTCAACGTCAACATGGGCGCGCCTGATAGCACATTGCGGCACCAAGCGTCAGCGGGCCGCGACGACGCGGTGCGGCGCGAGGATCTCCGACAGTGCCCAAGACCGATCCAATCCGATTCAATGTGGTGCGAGGCGAGCTTGAGGTCGGATGCCTGTTCGTCGCGGACATTCGCCGTCGCACGAAGATTCAAGAGATCCGCATCCGTCTTCTTAAGTCGCACGCGACCTTGCCTCGACCGAGCACGTGCCATAGGATTTTATGGAAAGACAGCACGATCGCGTGAGAACAAGCGCGGCAGAGGCTCGTTGCGTAGCCTCCGTCCTCGCGGGGAACCGGCCTCACGGGATGACTGCAGATCGGCCAAAGGGCCGATACCGGCGAGCAGGGCGCCACATATGACGGCTCGGGCGACATGACACAGGCAGGCGTCGAACGCCGGCTCGCGGCCGTGCTTGCTGCGGACATGGCCGGTTACAGCCGGCTGATGGAGCTTGACGAAGCCGGGACGCTTGCGCGGCTCAAGACGCATCGGCTCGAGCTGATCGATCCGGCGATCGCCAAAGCCAAAGGCCGCGTCATCAAGACCACCGGCGACGGCATGCTGGTCGAGTTCCAGAGCGTCGTCGACGCGGTTCAATGCGCCGTCGAGATTCAGCGCCGGATGGCGCGCCGGAATGCGGACGTGGCGCCGGACCGGCGGATCGAGTTCCGCATCGGCATCAATCTGGGCGACGTCATCGTCGAAGACGGGGACATCTTCGGCGACGGCGTCAACATCGCAGCACGCCTGCAGGCGATGTCGGAGCCCGGCGGCATCTTCGTCTCGCAAGCGGTTCGCGACCAGATCGGCAGCAGGCTCGACATCGCGTTCGAGGACCTCGGTCCGCAGAACGTCAAGAACATCGCGCGGCCCATCTGCGCCTTTCGCGTCCTGCTCGATCCCCAGGCGACGATCGCGCCGGCGAAGGAGGCCGCGCCGCGCACCTTCTCCCGCAAGCCGTCGATCGTCGTGCTGCCGTTCATGAACATGAGCGGCGATGCGGAACAGGAGTTCTTCGCCGACGGGCTGACCGAGGACATCATCACCGAGCTGTCCCGTTTCCGGGACCTCGTCGTCATCTCCAGGAACTCGAGCTTCGTCTACAAGGGAAAGGCCGTGAACGTACGCGACGTCGCCGGGGAGTTCGGCGTCGAGTACGTGGTCGAGGGCAGCGTGCGCAAGGCCGGTCATCGCGTCCGCGTGACGGTGCAGCTGATCGACGCGGAGACGGATTGCCACGTGTGGGCCGAGCGCTATGACCGCCAGCTCGAGGACATTTTCTCGATCCAAGACGAAATGACGGCCGCGATCGCGGCCGTACTGCCCGGCAGGATCGAAGCCGCCGCGCAACAGCGCGGCGGGCGCAAGCGGACGGAGAACATGGAGGCTTACGAATGCGTCCTGGCGGGCAAGGTGCTCCATCACCGCTCAACCCGGGAAGACAACGCCGAGGCGCTGCGAATGATGGACCGGGCGCTCGCGCTCGACCCGAAATACGCGCACGCGCATGCTTGGCGAAGCTGCATCCTGGGACAGGCCTGGGTTTACGGCTGGTGCGCGGATCGGAACGCGGTCTTCGATCAGATCGTCGATGAGCTGCGGATCGCGCTGTCGTTGGACGACAACGACAGCGACGTTCACCGCATCCTGGCCGCCGTGAACGTGGCGCGCGACGATCTCGACGCCGCTGTCTATCACCAGGAACGGGCATTGAGCCTGAATCCCAACAGCGATCTCATCGTGGTGCAGCAGGGCGAGGTCCTGACCTGGCTCGGCCGGCCGGTCGAAGGGGTCGAGTGGATCAGGAAGGCGATGCGCCTCAATCCGTATCACCCCGAACGGTTCTGGAATCATCTCGGCCGCGCCTATTACGTGGCGCGTCACTATCCCGACGCGATCGGGGCGTTTCGGCGCATCGGCAGGCCGGATCACACGCATCATGCCTTTCTCGCCGCCGCCCATGCGCAGGCAGGCGACGAGGCGACGGCGAAGGCCCATGCACAGGAAGTGCTGCGGCTCGAGCCGGCATTCTCGGTGGAGAGCTATCTCGCGACCCTGCATTACCGGCACGAAAGCGACCGCGCGCACCATCGCCAGGGGCTGCTGATGGCCGGTCTTCCGTCCTGAAAGAACCTTCGGTCCAATGGATGCGGGCAAGACGGCACACGGAGCCTGCGGTTCAACTGTTCGCCTGCCGCCGCCGGCGAGAAAGGATCGGTCGGGTGCCGTCCATCCAGTCGTCGATTCTTCTTTAGGCACATGACCTGATCCCTGCTTCGTTCGGCGGCAGACTCTTTCGTATCCGATCGCATCACGACGTCGCGCATGCTGCGATGTGTCTGCTTTCGCATGCCGGTTCGGCCGCAATCGATGTGTGGCGCCGCTGGCATGAAGCTTGCGTAATGCAGGTATGAGCCGCGGCCTGCCGCGGCCGCGCCAGGTCCGGGCGATACCAGGCCGATTCGGCGAGTTGAACAGGGGCGACGGTGGGGCTCGCGTCGCACCCACCGGTTCGAGACGGCGGTGCGTTTCCCAAACGCGCCGTTGTGTCTCCCACGGACCGGGCGGTTCCGTTTCAAAACGGTGCCGCCCGGTTCGACCACGCCGAATTCATCCGACGGCCCGATCGGAAGCGGCGCGGCGAAACGCATCCGATGCGGCGGCGACGCACGACATCGGCCGGGGAACCCGGCCGGATTCTCCGCGGTTGTCATGGACACGGTTTGCGCAAGGCCATCGCGCCACAGCACGGACACAGGCCGTGACACGGAGGAAAAATGACCAATCTCGTCGATCCGAATCTTCCCGCGCCGGGCGCTACGCCGGGTGACGACACGATTTCTGGCACGCAATTCGCGGATATCCTGACGGGCGGCGACGGCAACGACACCATCGAAGGCCTCGATGGCCGCGACTGGATCGACGGCGAGGCGGGCCTCGATACGCTCGCCGGCGGCTTGGGCGACGACCTGCTCTACGGCTTCGACGGCGACGACAGGCTTGATGGCGGCGACGGCAACGACTTCCTGTTCGGCGAGGCCGGCATGGATACGCTCACGGGCGGTGCCGGCAACGACGTGCTGGCGGGCGGACTCGATCCGAACGTGTTCGTCTTCGGCGCCGGGAGCGGCGTCGATCATGTTCTCGATTTCGAGCCGGGCACCGACACGCTCGCCATCGCGACGGGGACGGCGGGGATCGCCACCGCGACGGATGCGCTCGCCCGGGTCACTGCCGACGCGGACGGCACGGCCATGCTCGACCTGGGCGAGGGCAACGCCGTCGTGCTGATCGCCGTCGCGCCCACGGAGCTCACGGCCGACGACTTCGCGATCCTGCCCGCCGTGTAGTAGGCGGACGCGAGGACTGCGTCGTCAGCGCTTTTTCCGGGGCGGCTCGGATTTCTGCTGTTGCTCGGTGCCGCGACGTTCCGCCGCCCCGGCGGGGGCTTTGACCTTTGGTCGCGATTGCTCGCGCTTGCGCCGAAATTCGGGCGCCGGCCTGCCGGCGGAAGGCGGCCTCGCGCCAGGACTGCTCTCGACCGGCGGTGGCCGGACGTCGTCGTTCCACCGAGGCCCGAAATAGGGATAGGGCGAATACCAGTAAGGATACGCACCATAGTATGGATAATCCCAGCCGTACCCGTAGCGTGGCCCGTATCCGCCATACCCGTATCCGCCATAGCCGCCATCGCCGTAATCGGACCAAGTACGCTCGGCGCAGCCCGCGAGAATGAGTGCTGCCGACAGTACCACGATGCGCATGGCTGGTGGCCACCGACGCATCCGCCACATGGCCCAGGTGGCATGAGATTCGGTCATACAAAGAACAACGCGCAGGCGACGCATAGTAGTCCCGCCCGACTTGCCGCTGGGTGGCCCGTCGCGAATACCGCGCGATGTGCGCGGATCAACCTGGTTGTCTTGCGCGGACCGGCTCTTCCGCCGGTTCTTCTGCGCGTTCTTCGCGCGGCCACAGGATCAGCACACCCAATCCTCCGGCGATCAGCGACGCGAGGAAGATCGCGATCTTCGCCGCGGCGAATTCCGCGTCGGGAAAGGCTTGGCCCGCGATGAACAGAGACATCGTGAAACCAATGCCCGCGAGCGCGCCGGCGCCTGACAACTGGCGCCATGTGTAGGCGGCAGGCTTCGTGGCGATGCCGGCACGCACCGCGAGCCATGCGGCCAGCACGATCCCGACGGGCTTGCCGATCACCAGTCCCAGGATGATCGCCAGCATGAGGCTTGCGTGCCCCGCAACGACGTCGGCAGACCAGACCACCCCGGCATTGGCGAGAGCGAACACCGGCAATACCGCATAACTGGACCACGGCTCGATCGAGCGAAGCAGCTTGCTCGCGGGGGACTCGATCCGGTCATGAATGACGTCCAGCGCGCGCAAGGCGGGTTCGGACGGCCCATGGCGCAGGACGTCTCGATCCGTGCGGCTGGTCTCTGCCTGGATCACCGTCTCGGCCTGGGCCATCAGGGCATGCAGATTGGCCGGCGGGCGCGTCGGCGTCACGACGGCGAGGATCACGCCGGCCAGTGTGGCGTGCAGCCCCGACGCGTGCAGGCAGGCGAGGAGGACGACGCCGAGCACCGCATAGGGAAGGGCGCGATAGATGCCCCAGCGGTTGAGCGCCATCAGGGATCCGGTAACGGCGACCGACGCGGCCAGATAGCCCATGTCGATCTCGCCCGCGTAGAACAGGGCCAGGACCGCGATGGCGACCAGATCATCGACGATGACGGCTGCCGTCAGGAACACCCGCAGCTCCACCGGGACGCGATCGCCGAGCAGGACGACGAGGGCAATCGCGAAGGCGGTATCGGTCGAGATGGGAACGCCCCACCCGGCAAGCAGCGGACCCTTCGGGGCCACCGCGAGGTAGATGAGTGCGGGAACGACGATGCCCCCGATCGACGCCGCGACGGGCAGTGCCGCCGCCCGCCGCGTGGCAAGGCGCCCGACCGTGAACTCGCGCTTGATCTCCAGCCCGACCACGAGAAAGAAGATGCTGAGGAACCCGTCGTTGACCCACTCGAGGAGCGGCAGGGCGAAAGCGCCGTCGCCGAGACGAATCCCGAACGGCGTATGCCACCAGGACTCGAAGGCCGGGCCGGCGGGCGAGTTGGCCAGCGCGACGGCAAGGACCGACATGAGCAGGAGGAGAAACCCGGTGGACGGCGCCCAGCGGACGAAATCCAGCGTTGCCGTATGCAGCCGGTGGCCGAGCGAGCCGAGCATGGCCTCGGCCAGCGCGCTTTCGTCCCAGGCGCCCTCGTAGCGACGGCCGTTGATGAAGAAGGTCGGCGTCACCAGCGCACCGCTGCGCTGGGCGCTCTGGTTGTCGTCCCGTACTCTTCGTTCTGCCGCCCGCCAGACCGGCGCGTGCGCGCCGTCGCGCGGCGGCAGCGCGAATTCAGCGGCGATCTGCTCGAAATCGTCCGGATCGAACGTCGGCCCTCGCTTCATCAGGGCGTCGTGCACCGCCCAGAACTGACCGGTCGTTGCGAACGCGTATTCCGCAAGCGCAGCCGCCGTCCGTGCCTCTTCGCTGCCAGCGATCGGACGGTGCCGGAAGACGTATCGCATCCTGTCGCCGAAGCGGTCCCGGAGATTGGCGATGACGTCATGCGCGGCATGGCAGTAGATGCAGGCGTAGCTGCCGTATTCGACCAGGGTCATTTCCGCCGGGGGATTTCCCAGGACATGATCGCGTCGAACGTCCGGCGGCGGATCCAGCTTGTATGGTCGGGTAGCAGCCATGCGGGATGACCGGCGGTTGCGTACGGCGTGAGAAATACGGTCGCGGCGGGACGGGAACGCGCCGCGACCTCAATCTGCCGCTCCGCCTTGTCATCGTTTCGCACCCGCGTCGGTTCCCGTTGCGGCCGGCTCGGGCGCGGTGCGTGCCGGCCGGCATTCGTGCCGCCGGCGGCCCGTCACGCTCAAAGCCAAGGTGCGGTGCAAGGCAGCCGAGCGGTGCCGAGGGAGGTCACGGTGCGGCCGCTGTCGGCCATGGGCCTATCCGGTCGTCGCCCTGTTGTGCCGCAACGTCCGGCGCGCGAGCCCGGACGCCGGCTCCCGCGCTTCGTGACGTCGAAAAGGAGGCGGGGCCGCGGGCGCGGTATCCGCGCCCGCGCTCGCTTGGCGCCGCGACGTCTTTTTACGCGAGAACGAAACCGCCGTTGACGTCGAGAATGGCACCGGTCATGAAGCGGGCGGCATCCGAGGCCACGAACAGGACCACGTTCGCCACATCGTCGGGCTCGCCCAGGCGCCCGAGCGGAATCTGGCCCGCCATTTCCTCCTGGCCCTTGCCGTCGCCCACCAGATCGCTCACCCGCTCGCCGCGGGTCGGGCCCGGCGCGACCGTGTTCACGAGGATTCCGTATCTTGCGTATTCGCGGGACAGGTGCCGCGTCAGGCCGATGATTCCGGCCTTTGCCGCTGTGTAGCAGGAGCCGAGCCAGGGGCTGTAGGTGCGGCCGGCGTTGGAGGAGAAGTTGATGATGCGGCCGCCGCCCTGCCGGATCATGTGCGGCACGACCATCTTCACGCAGAGGAAGCTGCCCTTGAGGTTCGAGTCGAGGACCATGTCCCACTCACTCTCGGGCATTTCGTGGGTGGCGCGGAAGGGCTGTCCGTAGCCACCCGCGGCGTTCACCAGAATGTCGATGCGGCCGTATTGGGCGATGAGGCGATCGACCATCGCGCTGACCGCGGCTTCATCGCGTACGTCGGCCGTAACGGCCAGCGCCTTTCCGCCTGCCGCAGCGATGTCGCGGGCGACGGTCTCGGCCCGGTCCGCGACCAGATCGCACACGCCGACGGCAGCGCCTTCGCGTGCGAAGCGTTCGGCGATGCGCTTTCCCATGCCGCGCCCGGCGCCGGTGACGAGCGCGACTTTTCCCGCGAACTGCAGCATCGTTGTGCTCCCGTCGGATGACATGCCGGCTATCATGCGCCGCGCAGCAAACGTTCGAACAGGTCGGGCGGCCCCATCTGTCCGCCCTTGAGCATCAGCTCGAGCCCATCGAGCCTCGGGACATGCGCATGCGCCCGGCACACCGCAACGCCTGGCGACAGCGCGCCGACATACGACAGACCCCAGACGTCCAGCGCCTTCAGCACGTAGCTCGAGGTGTCTCCGCCCGCGATTCCGACCCGGCGCAGGTGCACGGAATCGAGCAGGCGGGCGACGAAATCGCCGCAGGCCTTTGCCAGCTCGCTCGCCGGTGTCCCGCTACGTGGCGTCGCGCCGGATGCGGCGTCGTCACCCGTCTCGAGCGGGGCGGTATGCGCCAGCACGTTGTGCCCCTTGGCCAGAAGGTCGGTCACGCGCACGAGCAGGTCGCGCACATACTCGGGGTCGCGGCGCACGAGGCGCGCCGCATCCACCGGCACGCGTTCGAAGGACGATGCCGCCCGGATCTGCCGCGCGGTCACGGGCGAGAGGCTGCCAGCCAGCACGAAGACCGGTCCGGCGGCTGGTCCGACCTTGTCCGGCGCGACGTCTTGCGGCTTCGCGCCCGTCTGCTGCCAGTGGGCGGCGAGCGCCTGGATCACGCTGCTCGGGCCCACGGCGGTGAGCGGCGCACGCCGGGCACGTTCCCACAGAATGCGTCCGACCGTCGCGAGATGTCCGTCATGCCCCACGTCGAACACGACGGCATCGGGTCGCTCGGCCAGCAGTTGATCGATGTGTGCGTCCAGCGCATCCGGCATCCGGTCGTACAGCGTGTAGGGAACCGACAGAACGCGGGCGAGCCCCTGCCGCGCGAGATGCAGGCGCAGATCCGCCTCGTGCATCGGCGTGACCGGATGCCGGGACATCGTCGGATGCCGGTCCAGGCGGTAGACGGGGCCGCCGAGGCCGGCGGCGGCGAAGACGTTGGCGAAGAGACAATAGCGGTTCAGGTTCGGCTGCCCACCGACGATCGGTACGAACGGATTGTCGATGAAGCGCCGGAAGACCGAGACGGCAAGACCGATGCTGCCGATCGTGGGCGAGCTGTCGAAGGTGGAGCAGGTCTTGTAGTGGATGACCGGCGTGCCCAGCCTGGCGAAGAAGGCGGCCACCGGCTCCAGTTCGGCCACCATCTCGGCATTCGTCATCGACCGGGCGGCGCCGGCGATTCCGAGGCAGTCGAGCGGTCCGACCGCGTCGAGCTGTTTTTGCGTCGGGGGTGCGAGGAACAGAACCGACCGCAGCCCGGCCTGCGTCGCCGAGGCGAGCGTGTCGGTGGCGCCGGTGAAATCGTCGCCGTAGAAACCGATTTTCGGCACGGATTGCGGCACGGTCTGCGAACGCCTCACGACGCGCGCCGGCCGAAGAACTCGAGCGCGCGGCGGAGCGCCGGCGCGCGCTGCGCAAACACGTCCAGCGGCACGCCTTGTCGCACCGCCTCCCAGGCCTCGAGCATGCTGGCGACGCCGGCACGCGGGCCGTCCGGGTGCGCCATGATGCCGCCGCCCGCCAGGAACATCAGATCGGGACTGTTCACCGCGGCGAACGTCGCCGGCAGCGTTCCGGCCCATTGACCCGACGAGAACGCCGGCATCACCGCATCGCCGTCGGACAGGGGGGTAAGGCAGGCACGGGCGGCGGCGGCGACCTCATCATTGAAGTCGGCGAACTTGCCGTCCAACCCGTGCACGTGAAGATGGTCGATGCCCGTCAGGCGCCACAGTGTCTGGTAGGCGTCGAACGAAATGCCGAGCGCCGGGTGGCGCGACATCATGCCGAAGCCGTTGCGATGGCCGTGGATCGCAAGATCGGTCGAACGGCGCAGCGCCGCCACGGCGGCGAACCCGCACCAGTTGAGGCTGACCATCACGCAGGAGCCGCCTTCGCGCGCCACCAGCTCGGCATGGCGGCGCATCGCATCGATGTCGTCGGAGATGTTGAAGGCGACCATCACATGGCGCCCGCTCTTGTCCTGATAGCGCCGGACGCGCGACATGACCTCGCGGACGCGCGCGGCGAGCGGCGCGTGCACCGGGTTGGCGCACACCTCGTCGTCTTTGATGAAATCGACGCCCGCCTCGCACAGCTCGCCGACCAGCTCGCCGGTCTGTTCCGCGCTCAGCCCGACATTGGGTTTGATGATCGTGCCCAGCAGCGGCCGGTCGCTCACGCCGACCAGACGCCGCGTGCCGGCGATGCCCTGCCGCGGACGCTCGAACCGGGCGCGGTAGTCCCGCGGCAGCGCAAGCGACAACAGGCGCATCCCGGTCACCTCGCCGAGGTCGTACAGATTGCCGGCGACGGTGGCGGCGAGCGTCGGCAGATTCGTGCCGATGTTGTCGATCGGGAACGAGACCGTCACGCGGGCCCGGCGCCACGGACCGCGTGCGCCCTGCCGCTGCAGCCACGCATTGGGCAGGCTTGGGGCTGCGGCCGGCTCGATCTCCTCGATCCTGTCGACGGTGGCGCGGCTCTGCGCGCGCAGCTGGTCGGTCTCGCCATGGACTTTCACGAAGGTGCCGCTGGACTGCTCGCCGGCCAGGACATCGGCGGCTTTCGCCGGATCCAGCGGCGTCTCGATCCAGTAGACGGCCTGGAGGCGGTCGCGGGCGGTCATGGCGCGAAACGGCGCGGCGTCACAGGGTGCTGAGGTCCGGGAAGGGACGGATGGGATCGCTGCCGTTCCATCCGATCGCGGACTCGCGAATGAGCTTGAACAGCTTGCCCTTCGGGCCGGCGACCTCGGACAGCTCGATGACGGTGCCGGGGTGATACTCGGTCTCGAAGTAGACGAAGCGGCCGCGCTCGCCGACCTCGCCGCTCATGCCGACCTTGAAGCCCTGGGCGGTCAGCCGCGCCAGGTCCCGGTCGAAGTCCTCGGTCCAGTAGGCGACGTGCTGCAGGCCCGTGTGGCCGGCGGCGATGAAGTCGCGGTACATGGTCGGGGCGTCGTTGCGCTGCTGGATCAGCTCGATCTGCAGCGGACCGGAATTGGCGAGCGCCACCGACGTCACGGGCGACGACGGCATGCCGCGGTAGCGGAAGTTCACCACGGGCACGCGCTCGGCGTAGTACCAGGGCCCCACGCCCAGCACCCGGCTCCAGTAGTCCATGGCGGCGACGATATCCGGCACCACGTATCCGGCCTGCCGGATCTCCCCGAAGAACCTGCTCATATGCGTACTTCTTTCACTCGTTTGCTACTTCACGATCAGATTGGGCAGCCAGACGGAGGCGGCCGGTATCAGGGTCACCAGCAGCAACGCCACCAGCAACGGCACCAGGAACGGCACCGCGCCGACGATCACGCGATGCAGCGGCATGCGGGCGATGATGCTGACCATGTACAGGCTCATTCCGACCGGCGGCGTCAGCAGCCCGAACATCAGGTTCAGCACGACGACGACGCCCAGCTGAATCGGATCGACGCCGACGGCGACTGCCGCCGGCGTGAGGATCGGCGCCAGAATGAGGATGGCCGCGATCGATTCCATGATCATGCCCACCACCAGCAGGATGAGGTTGATGATCAGCAGCATCACGATCGGGTCGGTGGAGAGCGACAGGAGGAGCTCGGTCGCCATCGTCGGCACGCGATCGATGGTGAACACCCAAGCGAGGAGCGCGGCCGATCCGACGATGAAGAGCACGCTGGCCGTCGCCTGGACGGTCTCGCGCGCGGCCTCGATGAGGGCGCGCCAGGTCAGCTGGCGATAGACCAGCGTGCCCAGGAGAACCGCATACGCCACGCAGATACCCGCCACCTCGGTGGGGCCGAAGAAGCCGCTGACCAGGCCGCCGATCAGGATCACCGGTGCCAGCAGGGCGGGCAGTGCTGCCCTCAGCGCTTTTGCCAGCTTGCCGAAGCTGAATTCGACCGTGTCGCGCGGGAGGTTCCGGGTGCGGGCCATCACCGCGATCTGCACCATGAGCAGCGCGGCGATGATCAGCGCGGGAACCGCGCCGGCGAGCAGCAGCTTCACGGCCGAAACCTCGGCGGCGGCCGCAAAGATGATCAGGGGAATGCTGGGCGGGAAGATCGGGCCGATCGTCGCCGCCGCCATGGTGATGCCGGCGGCGAACTCGTCCGTGTATTTCTGCTCGCGCATCAGGCGGATCTGCGTGCCGCCCAGCGCGCCGATGTCGGCGAGTGCCGCACCGGAAATGCCGGAGAAGACCAGGTTGGTCAGCACCGTCACGTGGCCGAGCCCGCCCCGGATGCGCCCGACCACCAGGCGAATCAGCTCGAACAGGTGGTGGGTGATTCCCGCGGCGTTGAACAGGTTCGCCGCGAAGATGAACAGCGGCACCGCCAGCAGCGGCGTCGAGTCCAACGCGTTCACGGTGCGCTGCGCCACCACCGAGATCGGGAAATCGTGCCACCAGATCACGAAGGCCGCCGACACGCCCATCGCGACGGCGATCGGCACGCCCATCGCCATCGTGACGAGGAACAGGACGAGGACCGAAAGGCTCATCATGGCAGGGGCCTCCCGGACGGCGCCGGTCCTTGCGTCGCGTCGGGGCGTCCACCCCTCAGCCGGCCGGCGAGCCGCACGAGGCGTATGACCGAGGCCGCGCACAGCAGCACCATGCCGGCCATCACCGGCAGATAGAACAGGGTGTTGGGCATGCCCAGCGCCGGCGTCGCGAACCGGCCGGCCCTCTGGATGAAGGCCCATCCGCCCCACAGGAAGAGCACGCAGAACGCGAGCATCAACAGCTCGTTGATGAACTCGACCGCGCCGCGGGCGACGCCGCGCAGGCGCGTCACCACGATGTCGACCGCGACATGCTTGTTCTGCAGCAGCAGCAACGGCACCGTCAGGTACACGACGGCGAGACCCGCATAGCGGGCCAGCTCGTCGGCCCATGCCAGGCCGAGATGGAGAACATCGCGGGCGACGACCTGCAACACGACGAGTGCGGCCATCGCCAGAAGCATGAGCATGGCCAGCCGTTCGGCCCAACTTGCGATGCGTTCGGGAACATGGTCGGCGGACGGTTCCGCCATCGGCTCGGTCGTCATCTCGATCGCGCCCTTTGAAAAAGGGGCGCCGGTCCCGTCAGACTGGCGCCCCATACGATGCCCTTGCTTTACTGGATCGCGGCGACGTCCTTGTACAGATCGCCGTACTTGTCCGCGAACTTGGCCTGGACGAGCTTGCCGACCGAGGCGCGGAAGGCGTCGAGCTTCAGGCCGTCCTCGGGGCCGATCACCGTCATCTTCAGCTGCTTGAGCTGGGCGAGTTCCTCGTCTTCCTGCTTCCGCACCATTTCGGTCGCCCGCGTCCGGACGTCCTGTGCGGCCGCGGCCACCGCCTCGCGCAGGTCGGGCGACAGCCCCTGCCAGATCCGCTCGTTGATCACGATGACCTGGGCGTTCATCACGTGTCCGGTGAGCATCAGGTGCGACTGCGTCTCGTAGAGCTTGCTCGACAGCACGACGTTCACCGGATTCTCCTGTCCCACCACCACGCCGGTGGCGAGCGCCGTCGGCACTTCCGACCAGTCCACGGGGACCGGCACGGCGCCGAGTCCTTCCACGGCCGTCATGTAGATGGGGAACGGGATCGCGCGGATCTTCTGTCCGGCGAGATCGGCGGGCTCCTTGACTGGCTTGTTGGCCGTCAGGTGCCGGGTGCCGAAGTAATAGGCATAGAGCACGCGCACGCCCGCCGCCTTGATGAGCCCGTCATTGAGCTTCTTCATCACGGGCGAGTTCACGTCCATCACCTTCATCAGGTGATCGACGTCGCGATAGAGATACGGCGTGTCGAGCGCGGCGAAGGGTTCGTAAAGCGATCCGATGCCGGCCGCCGTGTTGTGCGAGAGCGCGATCGTGCCGGTGGACACTGCCTCGGCCAGTTCCTGCAGCTTGCCGAGCTGCGAGGAGGGATACACCGTCACCTTGATCTTCCCGCCGGTGTTCTTGGTGACGGCGTCGGCAAACATCTGGGCCTGGATGCCGGCCGCGCTGTTGGGCGGGTTCATGTGCCCGTAGCGCCACTCGGCGGCCTGCGCCGGCTGAATCGCCGTCAGGCCGATCAGGGTTGCTGCGACTGCCGAAAGAAGCCCGGAGCGGATGGCGCCGGGGCGAGATGCGGACATGATGCGTCCTCCCGTTGTTGATGCAATCTGATGCGAGAAACTCATGATGCAGGGCACCGTAATCTGGTGTATCGAGACGAGTCAAAACAGGACTTTTGATGAATTTTGATGAATTCTGCCGGGGTGGCGGCGGCGACGCGGGAGCGACCGATGGGGCTTGATTTCAAGCAGAATGGGGCGAGACGACGGGCGCGGGCGGTCGATATCGCGCGTCTCGCCGGCGTATCGACGGCAACCGTGGACCGCGTGCTCAACCGGCGACCCGGCGTTCGGCTCGCGACGGCACAGCGGGTTCTGGAGGCTGCCGCGGCGCTCGACTACCTGCCCAAGGCGGAACTCTACGAGGCGCTCCGGCCCAAGCCGATGCGGCTCGTCTTTCTGCTGCCGGCCGGAACCAACCGGTATCTGCGCATGCTCGGCGACTACATCGCGTCGTCGGCCGAGCCGCTCGCGCCGTTCAACGTCACGTGCCGCTGTCAGTTCGTCGAGGGGTTCAATCCGGCCGCACTCGCCGAAACCCTGCTGCGCTACGAACAGCGCGCCGATGGCGTCGCCTTCATGGCGCTCGAAGATCCGCTGGTGCGCGAAGCGGTGGGGGTCCTGGCCGAGCGCGGCGTGCCCGTGGTCACGCTGATCTCGGATCTGTCGCATTCGCGGCGGACGGCCTATGTCGGCCTCGACAACCGCGCCGCCGGGCGGACCGCGGGATATCTGCTCGGACGCTTCATCGGCGCGCGCACCGGAAAGATCGCGATGATCGCCGGCAGCCGCAGCTATCGCGCGCACGAGGAGCGCGAGATGGGATTCCTCCATATCCTCGAGGAGATGTTTCCCGCGATCCGCGTCGTGGGCCTGCGCGAGGGCCACGACGATGCGGCGCAGAACTATCGGCAGACGCGCAGCCTGCTCGCGCAGTACCCGGATCTGGTCGGCATCTACAATATCGGCGGTGCGGCCGACGGCATCGGACATGCGCTGAAGGAGGCAGGACGGGAGAAATCGGTCGTGTTCATCGGGCACGGACTGACCCCGGACACGCGGGCGATGCTGATCGACGGCACCATGGATGCGGTCATCACCCAGGATCCGGAAACGATGGTGCTGAACTGCGTCCGCATCTTCACCAATCTGCGCGAGCGAAAGGACGCGCTGGCCGGCGTCGAGCCGGTGCGGATCAGCATCGTGTTGCGGGAAAACCTGCCGTGACGATGCGCCGGCTAGCGTATCGGTCGGATGCGCGCCGCGCATCCTGAACGCCGCAGCGCCTGAACACTTCAGGCGCCAGTCCGGATGGCGCTGACGAAGCGGCGTGGCGACGCGCGCCCATGTTGCTTCCGCCATGGCCGGCGCGCGCAACCGGTCCGACGTTGGCGCGGTTCGTCGGTCCTGGCACGAAAGTCGCACGGGCGTCCCGTGCGCCGGGCTCCCCGCGCCATCCGGTCGACGCGCCGCGGACCCGAAACCGGGGCGAGATCCGGGTTCCTATTTCTCAAAAATCATGGTTGTCATTCCCGTATAGTGAGAATATGGTTTGCCTCATCGGGGGGTATTTCGGTCATGTCGAGCGCGGAGCGCCTGCTGGACGTTCTTCTTGCCGTCGCGACGGCGCCGGCGCCGCAGACCGTCAAGCAAATCTGCGACACCACGGGCCTTCCCACCAGCAGCGCCTATCGCCTTCTGACCTTGCTGAAGAAGCGCGGGTTCGTGTCCGATCTCGGGCGCGAGGTCGGCTACGGGCTGGGGCCTGCCTGCCTGCAACTGGCCGGAAACTTCGATCGTACGTCGCGTGTCCTCGCGCTGGCGCTGCCCGAGATGCAGAAGCTGTCGCTGAGCACGCAGGAAAGCGTCGGCCTGATGAAGGCCGTCGGCACCGAGGTGCTGTGCATCGAGATGGTCGAGAGTCCGCTTTCGCTGCGCTGTTCGTTCAGCCGGGGACGATCCCAGCCGCTCATCCGCGGGGCATCGGCGAAGGCGCTGCTCGCCTTTCTGCCGCAGGAGGTCTGCAACGCGACGATCGAGCGCCTGCTGAAAGATGAAGATCAGCGCCGCGCGCTCATGGACGAACTCGCCGTCATCCGCCGGCAGGGGTTTGCCGTCAGCGAAGGCGAGGTCGATGCCGGCGTCTGGGGCGTCAGCGTTCCGGTCTTCGCGCCCGGCGCGCGTCTCGAATGCAGCATCAGCCTGATGGCCCCGAGCGTGCGCGTCGGCCCGCGTGCGCAGGAGTTCATTGCCCAGACGATCAAGGCGGCGCAGGCCGTCACCGAAGCGCTTTCACGGTCCTGACCACAACCTAAATCGGGAGAACCACGAAATGAGTCTGTTACGAAAGCTTGCCCTCGCATTCGTCGGCACGATCGTCCTGCTGGGCACGGCCAGGGCGCAGTCCGGTGATGTCCTTCGCGTCGCGACGGATGCGACGTTCCCGCCGTTCGAATACGTCGAAGACGGCAAGATGACGGGCTTCGACATCGAGCTGGTCGAAGCCATGGCCAAGATCATGGGCAAGAAGGTCGAGTGGACCCAGATCGACTTCAAGGGCCTGATTCCCGGCCTGCTGGCGAAGCGCTTCGACATGGCGGTCTCGGCCATCTACATCACCGAGGAGCGCAGGAAGGTCGTCGACTTCACCGATCCGTACTACCCGGGCGGCCTCGTCATCCTGGTGCGGAAGGACAATACCGCGATCAACGGGCCCGAGGATCTCGACGGCAAGCGCGTGTCGGTCCAGGTCGGCACGAAGTCCGTCAACTTCCTGAAGGAGAACTATCCGAAGGTCATCCGCGTCGAGGTCGAGAAGAACCAGGAGATGTTCAACCTGGTGGAGATCGGGCGCGTCGATGCGGCCGTCACGGGCAAGCCCGCCGCCAAGCTCTTCGCCAAGAGCCGTCCATCGGTCAAAGTCCTCGACAAGCAGCTGACGACCGAAGAGTACGGCATGGCCGTCCGCAAGGACACGCCGGAACTTACCCGCGCGCTCAACGCGGCGCTCGCCCAGCTGAAGGCGGACGGCACCTACGACCGGCTCGTCCAGAAGTGGTTCGAGGCCGGCGAGTGAGCCGCATCGCGTCGCCGGACTGATCGATGGACCTCGATTTCACACCGGTCTGGGAAGGCTGGCGCGAGCTGGGGCACGGTGCGCTCGTCACCATCGAGGTGACGAGCGCCTCGCTCCTGCTCGGCTGTGCCATCGGATTGCTGATCGGCATCGCCCGCCTCGAGCCGAAGCGGCGGCTGATCTATGGCGCGGCTTCGGCCTATGTCACCTGCATTCGCGGCACGCCGCTCCTGGTGCAGCTCTTCCTGCTGTTCTTCGGCCTGCCGCAGTTCAACATCCTTCTGCCTGCCTTCTTCTGCGGTGTCCTGGGCCTCGGGCTCTATTCAGGTGCCTATGTGTCCGAGATCGTCCGCGGGGCCATCCAGTCGATCGACCGCGGCCAGATGGAAGCGGCGCGATCGCTCGGCATGTCCTACGTGCAGGCGATGCGGATCATCATCATTCCGCAGGCGGTGGTGCGCATGATCCCGCCGCTCGGCAACGAGTTCATCGCGCTCATCAAGAATTCGGCGCTCGTCTCGCTCCTCACCATCACCGACCTGATGCACGAGGGGCAGAAGATCATCTCGGTTTCCTACCGCTCGCTCGAGGTGTACCTCGCCGTGGCGGCCATCTATCTGCTGCTCACCAGCACGACGAACTTCATCCTGCGGCGCATCGAGACGCGCCTGCGTGCCGGAGGGCTCGTACAATGACGTCGCCGCAACAGCCCATCGTCCTCGCCCGCGACGTGGTGAAGCGCTTCGGCGATCACACGGTGCTCGACCGCGTCTCGTTCGCCGTCGATCCGTCGCAGGTCGTCGTGATCATCGGGCCGTCAGGCAGCGGCAAGTCGACGCTGCTGCGCTGCTGCAATGCGCTCGAAGTGCCCGAGGCGGGTTCGATCACCATCTGCGACACCGTGCTCGTGAAGGACGGCGTGGTCATCCCCGACCGGGCGCTCAACGCGCTCCGCATGCAGGTCGGGATGGTGTTCCAATCCTTCAATCTCTTCCCGCACCTGAGCGTGCTCGACAACATCACGGTCGGCCCGCGCACGCTGCGCAAGGTGCCGCGCGCCGAGGCCGAGGCGGCGGCGCGGGCACTCCTGGAAAAGGTCGGCCTTGCCGAAAAGGCCGACGCCTATCCCGGCACGCTGTCGGGCGGACAAAAGCAGCGCGTCGCGATCGCCCGCGCGCTCGCCATGAAACCGCGCGTCATGCTCTTCGACGAGCCGACCTCGGCGCTCGACCCCGAGCTCGTCGGCGAGGTTCTGCAGGTCATGAAGACGCTCGCGCGCGAAGGCATGACCATGCTCATCGTCACCCACGAGATGGGCTTCGCCCGCGAGGTCGCGGACGTGGTCATGGTCATGGACGGGGGCCGTATCATCGAGCAGGGCCCGCCGGAGCAGATCTTCGGTGCGCCGTCAAACCCGCGCACGCGGTCCTTTCTCGACGCCGTCATCAGCCGAACCTGAACATCGCGAACATGTCTTTCATAGACGTCACGGTCGGCCTTCCCGCCGACCAGGGCGAGGACGGCCTCATCCTGCGCGTCAAGGATGTCGTGCGGCCGTTGCCCCCCGACGCAAGCGGCGGTGCGGGCCTGATCGGCTTCGCCTGCGACGAAGGCGTACGCCGGAACCATGGACGCCCCGGCGCGGCGCAGGGACCTTCGGCCATTCGGCAGATGCTGGCGCGGCTGCCGGTTCATGGCGCGGCCGTCATCCACGATGCGGGCGACGTCGCCTGCACGGACGGGGATCTCGAGGCCGCGCAGGCGCAGCTCGCCGGGCGCGTCACGGCGCTGCTGGACCGCGGCATCCGCCCCGTGGTGCTCGGCGGCGGACACGAAGTCGCCTATGGCAGCTTTCTCGGCCTCGCCGACCATCTCCGGGACGGCTTTCCGGCGAAAGGTCTTCTGGTCATCAATCTGGATGCGCATTTCGACCTGCGGCGCGCGTCGCGCCCGAATTCGGGCACGCCCTTCCGCCAGATCGCCGAGCTGTGCGAGGCGAGGGGGGCCGAATTCCGCTACCTGTGCTTCGGGATCAGCGCGCTTGCCAACACGACGGCCCTGTTCGAGCGTGCCCGGCGGCTCGGCGTCGAATACTGGCTCGACGAGCAGATGCGGGCCGGCAACATGCCCGCGCTGCTGGACGCACTGGCGCAGCACCTCGATGCGGCCGATGCGATCTATCTGTCGATCGATCTGGACGTGCTGCCCGGCTGGGTCGCGCCCGGCGTCTCCGCGCCGGCGGCGCGCGGCGTCGCGCTCGAGTTCGTCGAGGACATCGTCGATGCCGTCATCGCCTCGGGCAAGCTCGTGCTCGCCGACATCGCCGAAATGAACCCGGCCCTGGACCGGGACGGCCAGACCGCCCGCATCGCCGCGCGCCTCGCCTACAGGCTTCTGGAGCTGCCGATCTCTCTTCCCGCTGCGACGGCGAACGGATAACGGTAACGGGCAACGGTCATGAGGCCGCCGATGCGGCCTCGTCCGTCGCCGTCCGCCGCATGATCGCCCGTGTCCATCGGAACGCGCGCATGGCCGCGCTCGTTATCGTTCCGAAGGCATGGGGGTGGCCGATGTCCAACGCTCCTCGCGTCGTTGTGGTGCTGGTGCTCCTGTTGGCCGGTGGGTCGGGGGCGGCCACCCCGCTTTCCGACGGCGACGCATGGCGCATGGTGCAGGCCACCCCGCGGTCGGCCGAGGAACCGTCGACCGAGAAAGCACCGGCCGAGAAGGCGCCGGCCGCTGGCGACGAGGCGGACAAGGCCGATAAGGCCGATGAAGAGCCGGCGAAGACGGTGCTCGGCAAGGACGAGATCCAGGGCATCCTCGGCAAGGTCGTTCGCGACAGCGACGGCAAGGAGATGGGCCGCATCGTGAATGTGATCGTCGACCGCAACAGCCGGCCGCGCGCGGTCGTGATCGACTTCGGCGGCTTCCTCGGCGTCGGCAGCCGGAAGATCGCGGTCGACTGGAACGCGCTGAAGTTCGGGCGCGGCGAAGAACAGGATCAGATCGCCCTCGATCTGACGCGCGACCAGGTCAAGACGGCACCGGAATACAAGGAGGGCCAGCCCGTCGTCGTGCTGGGGGCGGCCGGCGGCACGCGCGCCCTGCCGACGAACGGTCCGGAAAAGGCGGAGCCGTAGATCTGCCTGCGACACGTTCCTCGCGCGACACCGGCGGCCATGTTCCACGGACGGCGGTTCCGTCAGCGGCCGATGCCGTGCGGCGCCCGTCGCGGTCGAGCCTCAGGGGCCTCGACTGGTTCAACTTCTTCATCGCCGACGTCCAGACCGGCTTCGGTCCGTTCATCGCCGCCTATCTGACCGCGCATGCCTGGACGCAGGTCGATATCGGCCTCGTGCTGACGGCGGGCGGCATCATCGCGCTCGTGGGGCAAATTCCGGGCGGCGCGATCATCGACGCCACGCCCGGAAAGCGCCGCATCGCCGCGCTGGCGGTCACGGGGATCGGGCTGAGTGCTGTCGGAATCGCGCTATGGCCGATCTTTCCGATCGTGCTTGCCGCCAAGGTGCTGCACAGCGCGGCGAGCTGCCTGGTCAGTCCCGCCATCGCCGCGATCAGTCTGGGCCTGGTCGGCCATGCGGCGCTGGGCGAGCGGCTCGGGCGCAACGCGCGTTTCGCCTCGGTCGGCGCCGGTTTCGCCGCCGCCGTCATGGGCGGGGTCGGGTATCTGGTCTCGATCCAGGCCGTCTTCTTCGTCACGGCGATCTTCGCCCTTCCCACGCTGTTCGCGCTGACCTGCATCCGGGCGGACGAGATCGACCCCGTCCGGGCGAGCGGCGGCGCGCCGGACGCACGCCTGCCGCCGGATGCCGAAGAACGCCGTCGTGCGAAAGGACATCTTCGCGCCGCCGTGGAGAACCCGGCGCTGCTGATCTTCGCCGCCTGTCTGTTGCTGTTCCACCTCGCCAATGCGGCGATGCTGCCGCTCGTCGCCGGGCTCGTCACCATGCGCACGGACGAGTGGGGAAGCGTGCTCATCGCCGCCTGCATGGTCGTGCCGCAGATCGTCGTCGCGCTCTTTTCGCCCTGGGTCGGCCGGCAGGCCGAACGCTGGGGCCGCCGGCCGCTGCTGCTGCTCGGCTTCGCCGCACTCGTGGTGCGCGGCGTGCTGTTCGCGCTCGTCTCCGATCCCTACGCGCTCGTCGGCGTGCAGGTGCTCGACGGCATCTCGGCGGCCGTCCTCGGCGTGATGCTGCCCCTCGTCGCCGCCGATCTGTCGCGCGGCACCGGGCACTTCAACCTGACGCTCGGCATTCTCGGCACGGCGATGGGAATCGGCGCCGCATTCAGCACGACGCTGGCAGGCTTCATGGCCGATGCGTACGGCGCCGAAGCGGCCTTCCTCGGGCTCGCCGGCATCGTGTTCGCCGGCCTCGTTCTCGCCTGGGCGTCGATGCCCGAGACGCGCGTGAGCGAGCCGTGATTCAGATCTCGGTCCGTCGTGTGACATTGGCCGACGCGTCGTTTCTTGTGCCGGATCGATGCCGACGCGGGGCGAGGTTGTCCGATAGCCTTTGGCGACGGCCTTGGATGCGACGTCGCCGTCGACGGGCGGTTGCCTAACGAGAGGCCGGAAGCTGTCCGCGCCACACGCCTTTCTTCACCAGCGTGCGAACCTCTTGCTGGATTATCCGCCGCAGCTCGGAAACGGCACGCCGCTCCCGGGGCCCGTGTTTGCTCGCAAGGGAAAGTTGCCATTTGACCGCCGGGTGGAGCGGTATGGCCTGGAGCTTGCCCTCGGCCACTTCGTGGTAAACGCCGGCGTAGCTGAATACGGTGTAGCCGACGTTTCGCTCGACGAGTCCCTTGGTGATCCGCATGCCGTCCACCTCGAGCACGACGTTCGGATGAAACCCATGCTCGGCGGCCAGGCGCTCGATGAGGCGGCGCAGGCTGTAGGTTCGGCTGGGGAGGATCAGGGGTATCTTTGCGAGATCGCCGACCCTGACCTTGCTGGGGTGATGGATTTCCTTGCCGGTCTCGGGATCCCGTGTCGGCGCGATCAGGAAGAGCGGCTCCATCAAAAGCGGTTCGATCAGAAGATCGGTGGCTTCCTCGGGGTTGTATAGAATTGCGATGTCGACGGAACTGTTTACGAGCCAGTCCTGAATGTAGCCGCTGAACCCTTCCATGATGTGGAGGGTCACTTTCGGACATTCACGGCGGCACCGTTCGACGAGCGTGGGTCCGAGAATCTGGCCGGTCACGGGGGGAAGAGCGATCCGGACGTGACCAGTCGGCTCCTTGGCCATCGTGATGACGTCGCTCTCGACCTGTTTGAGGCCGCGCAGAAGTTCCTCCGCCTTCTCGAGCAGGATCGCGCCCGACTCGCTCAGCCGCACGCCTCGCCCGTGCCGGGTAAGCAGCTTCACCCCGAGATCATGCTCGAGCCGTTGGACACGCCGGCTCAGGGCGGATTGTGCGATGCGCAGTTGCGCCGCCGCCCGCGAGAAGCTTTCCAGGTTCGCGACGTGCACGAATGCCTTGAGGTCGTCGAAATCCATCTGTGACCGCCAGCTATATGTGCCCACGATACGATAACCCCGGCTATGCCGTGGTGTCATCCCTCAAGTCGGCGTCATCGTTTCGTAATCCGGCATAGATCGTATCTTTAATATATAATTGTTCTATCTCTCGCCGGCGCTACGGTGGAGGGGAGAAGCAATCGACGAAAAAGAGCGTCACCGCGGGCGAAGGGCGAATGGTGGCCTGGTCACGGGTTCACACGACTTCATGCAGTGCCTCCAGCCCAGGATGAGCGGCGACGACGCATCTGCTGAATCGAGGACGCGCAATCACGGAGATCAGGCAGTCATGGGCAACTGGGACCGGGAAGTGGATCTGCTGGTCTTCGGTTCGGGCGCGGCCGGAATGACAGCGGCCCTCGTGGGCGCCCACGAAGGGCTCGAGGTCTTGCTCTGCGAAAAGCTTGCGCAGATCGGCGGTACGACGGCGACGTCCGCAGGAACCCTTTGGATTCCCGGCAACAACCAGAGTGCCCGTGCGGGCATACCCGATTCGATCGACGCCGGTCGCACTTACCTGGAAAGGGAGGTCGGGTCGTATGCCCGGCGCGATCTTCTGGATGCCTTTCTCGAGTCAGGCCCGAAGGCGGTCGACTATCTCGAAGCGCGGACGGAAGTGAAGTTCGACGCGACGCGGGGTCATCCGGACTATCATCCGGATGCGCCGGGCGGTGCCTATAGTGGCCGCGCCCTGTCCCCGAAGCCGTTCGACGGCCGGCTTCTCGGTCCGGATTTCGCCCTCATCCGGGCGCCGCGCAGCACGCTGATGATACTCGGCGGCATGATGGTCGGCCGCCGCGAGATTCCCGATCTTCTGCGACCTTTCTCTTCGTTCGCCGCGTTCTCGTACGTCACGTCCATCCTTCTGCGGCATGCCTGCGACCGCCTTCGCTATCCGCGCGGGACGCGCCTGATCCTGGGCAATGCACTGGTCGCCCGCTTTCTCGTGAGTCTCCGCAAGAAGAACGTTCCCATCGAGACGAATGCCGCTCTCGTGGAGCTCGTGCGCGAGGGCCGGCGGGTCGAAGGCGCCGTCGTGAACGTGAACGGCAGCCTCCAGCGAATCCGCGCACGGCGGGCCGTCGTGCTCGCGACGGGCGGTTTTCCCGGCAGCGCGGCGTGGCGCGCGAAACTGATGAGCGAGTATCCCGAGGTGCGGTCTTACGCCTTCGAGGAGAGCAAAGGCGATGCACTTGCCGCCGCGCTGGCCGTGGGGGCTGCGCTCGACGACGAGGTGATGTCGCCGGCGTGGTGGACGCCCGTTTCCATCCTCAGGCGACCGGACGGCAGCGAACTGCTTTGGGCCCATCATTCGCTGGATCGCGCCAAGCCCGGACTCATCGCAGTCAATTCGGCCGGCAAGCGGTTCGTCAACGAAGGCGACTCCTATCACGATTTCGTCCTCGGCATGTTCCGCGCGCATCGCGACGTGCCCAGCATCCCGGCCTACCTGATCTGCGACCGGCGCTTCCTGCGCAAATACGGCTTGGGGCTGATCCGTCCCCTTTATCAGCGGCTCGGTCCGTACATAAAGGCAGGCTATCTCATCAAGGCCGACTCGATTCCGGAGCTGGCGCGACGCATCGGCGTCGATCCAGAGGGGTTGATGGCCACCGTGCGCGAAAACAACCGCTTTGCCGAGACGGGCGTCGACGAGGCATTCGGTCGGGGATCGAACGGGCTCAATCGTCACAACGGCGACCCGAACCACAAGCCGAACCCATGCCTCGGACCGATCGAGCGACCGCCTTTCTTCGCCGTCGCGGTATACCCGGGAATCATCGGGACGTGCATCGGATTGAAGGCCGATGCGGATGCGCGCGTGATCGGCACGGACGGTTTTCCGATCGAGGGACTGTATGTCTGCGGCAACGACATGGCGACGGTCATGCGCGGTGCCTATCCCGGGCCGGGGATCACGCTCGGTCCGGCCGTGACGTTCGCATACCGAGCGATCATGCACATCACGCGGTCGCAACCCGTATCCGCGTCTCAAGTCAGTTGATCGCGGGGACAGTCGGCCTTTCGCCCGGCGCACCTGGTGGTCGACACTTATGCCAATCCGGCATCAAGACGATCTAAAAGATGTTATTGTGCGATATATCGGCGGCGATATTGTGGAGCCATGAAATGCGCGCCGCGAAACAGCCGCCGATTCCCGATCGGTGCGCGCCGCAGGTCCGGCCGCGGCTGCTTTCTGGGCGCGAGGTGACGCGTTCGCAAGACGAGCGTCTCTCAGTTGGGGTCCAAGCCTGCTCGTATCGGACTGACGGGCGCGAACAGAGGTGATCGGTCGATGAAGCTTGCACGTTTCGATGGCGGTCGTATCGGAATTGTTGAGAACGGCAATGTGCTCGATGTAACGGCGGCGACCGGTGTAGACACCACGATGTGGCCGCCGGTCGGAATGGTGCAACTGATCGCCAAGTTCGCCGACAAGAAGGATGCGCTGGTGGCTGCCGCGAAGAAGGCGCAGCCCGTTCCGCTCGACAGAGTGTTCCTCGAGACGCCCATTCCGTGGCCGAACAAGCTGGTTGCGATTCCGGTCAACTACCACGCGCATGCCATCGAAATGTCGTCGCCGGCGATTTCGCGCAATGCGGGCTTCTTCATAAAGAGCAACTCGTCCCTCAGCGGGGCGAGCCAGCCGATCATTCTGCCCGATCTCCGCGGCCGGGAGATTCATCACGAAGCGGAGCTTGCCGTCATCATCGGCCGCGAGGGTCGCAACGTGCGGCGCGAGGACGCACTCGACTACATCTTCGGCTATGCGTGCCTGCTCGACATCACCGTCCGGGGCAAGCAGGAGCGCGCGATGCGCAAGTCCTATGACACCTTCACGCCGGTCGGCCCCTGGATCACCACGGCCGACGAGGTTGGCGATCCGTCGGATCTCGACGTGAAGCTGTGGGTCAATGACACGCTGCGCCAAAGCGCGAATACGCGCGACATGATCATCGATGTTCCCGAGATCATCGCCATGGCGTCCTCGGTCATGACCCTTTATCCGGGCGATATCATCGCAACCGGAACCTCGGAGGGGGTGGGACGGATCGCCGACGGCGAAGTCGTGACGATCGAGATTTCGCGCGTCGGCCGGATGTCGGTGCACGTCAAGCAGGGCGTCGGCGGATCAAACATCGCCATGCCTGCCGTCATCTAGGACTCAGCGGGAGCCATACCATGCCGGACGACGTGTCCTCGGACGCTTTGGCCCAAGCCGACTCGCTCGAGAGCCTCAAGGCCGCCCTGGAGCCGCTCGCCTTCATGGCGGGGTGGAACAAGCGCGAGCCGTCGCTGTGGCCGCAGCCGCGTACCCGGTTCAAGCCCACGCACTGGCGCTGGCGCGATGCCAAGCGCGGGCTGGAACGGGCGGGCGGACTGATCTCGACCGACCAGGCAGACCGCCGGAATCTGTTCATGGTCAACCCCATCGAGGGGAACTACTACGCGACGCTTCGGACTCTGGTGAGCGCCTACCAGATGATCCTGCCGGGCGAACGGGCCCGTTCGCATCGGCACAGCCCCAATGCGCTGCGTCTCGTCCTGGACGTGGGAGAGGCCGTGTACACGGTGGTCGACGGCGTTCGGATCGACATGAAACCGGGCGACGTGGTCCTCACGCCGGGCTGGTGTTGGCATGGACACGGAAACGACGGGGAGCAGGCCGGGTACTGGGTCGATTACCTGGATGTTCCGCTCGTGCACCTGCTCGAGCCCATGTTTCTGGAGTACTGGCCATCCGGGTTCCAGACGCCCGAGCAGACGACCCGCGATTCGCCCTACGTGTTTTCCTGGGCAAGCACGCTTGCTGCGCTCGATGCCGCCAAGCCCGATCCGTCGGGGCGGCGGGGCGTGCGGGTGGAGCTCGGCGCGCCGGCGCTGCCGACCACGTCGCTCCACATGGAACGCCTTTCCGGCGGCTTCGAGACGCGGCCATTCCGCACGTCCGCAAACCAGATCTTCACGGTCGTCTCCGGCAGCGGACAGACGGTCGTCGGCGACCAGACTTTCGCCTGGGAAAGGGGCGACGTTTTCGTCGTGCCCTCGTGGCATGTCTTCTCGCACGCGGCGAAAAGCGATGCCGTCCTTTTCTGCGTATCGGACGAGACGACTCAGCGAAAGCTCGGTTTCCTTCGCGAAAGCGACGCGTAGCGAATAGCTCGATCGCGACGCCGGTCGGGTTCAAGGCAGGAGCGATTGTCTCTGATGGGCGACAGTACACGTACGGACTTCGATGTTGTGGTCGTGGGGGCGGGTCCGGTGGGTCTCGCCCTTGCCGGCGATCTCGGGTGGCGGGGCCTGTCCTGCCTGGTGATCGAACAGGGGGACGGCTCCATCTACCAGCCGAAGATGGACGGCGTGAACGTCCGCACGATGGAGTTCTGCCGGCGCTGGGGGCTGGTCGAGGAAATCCGCAACTGTCCGTATCCGAGCTATTACCCGCAGGACATGGTCTATCTGACCAGCCTTACGGGCTACGAGCTCGGGCGCGAGACGTTCGTGACGCCGTCCGGCGGTGCCGAGGAGCGCCAGCTCGGCGCCAGTCCGGAAACTCGGGTCCGTTGTCCGCAGAACATGTTCGATCCCATTCTGCGGCGGTTCGCAGAGTCATTCGACAGCGTCACCCTGAGATACCGGTGCCGGATGACGGGATTCACGCAATCTGGCGATGGCGTGGACGTCGAGTTCGAGGACCTCGAGCGCGGCCGGATGCAACGCGTGGCGGCACGTTACCTTGTCGGCTGCGATGGCGCGTCGAGCACCGTGCGCGAACTGCTCGGCGTGAAGATGGAGGGGCGGGGCACGTTGACCTATACGACCAATGTCATCATCAGGTGCGCGAACCTCGCAACCCTGCACAACAAGCAGCTCGCATATCGGCATCTGTTCATCGGACCGGAGGGAACCTGGGCCACGATGGTGGCCATCAACGGCCGCGACGAGTGGCGTTTTTCCTTCATCGGCTCGGGAGAACCTCGGAAGATGACCGAGGACGAGATCCGCGCCGCCATCCGGCGTGCCGTCGGCGTCGATTTCGAGTACGAAATCGTCTCCATCCTGCCCTGGGTCCGTCGCGAGCTGATCGCCGAACGGTATGGCGTCGGGCGCGTGTTCCTGGCCGGCGATGCGGTTCATGTCATGTCGCCGACGGGCGGCTTCGGCATGAACACCGGTATTGCCGATGCCGTCGACCTGAGCTGGAAGCTGGAGGGAACGATCCGCGGCTGGGGCGGTCCTGCGCTTCTCGCCTCCTACGAGATCGAACGGCGGCCCGTCGGTCGGCGCGCGGCGCGGGAGGCCAGCGGAAATCTGCTGCGGACGCTTTCGCCCGGCAAGAACCCGGAGCTTCTCGATCCAACCCTCGAAGGAGCCTTGAAGCGCTACGAGGTCGGGCGGCGGTTCTCCGCGACCATGCTGCGCGAATGGTACAAGCTCGGCATCGATCTCGGCTACGTGTACGACCCGTCGCCCATCTGCTGGCCCGAGGAGGGCGAGCCGCCGAACCCGCCGATACCGGACTGCAGGACGCCGCTCCGCCCGCCGAAAGGCTGGTTGTACGACGGAACGCCGATCACGCCGTCGCTGCTGCGCGAATGGCAGCGGCTCGCCGTCCACCTGGCGGAGGGATATCAGATCAAGACGGACTGGGAGGAACTGCCGGCGGAAGAGGTGATGATATACCGCCAATCCGCCCGCCCCGGCGCGCGCGCGCCGCATGTCTGGCTGCGCGACGGCCGGTCGACGCTCGACCTCTTCGGCCGGGGTTTCGTGTTGATGAGGCTCGGCGCCGCGGCGCCGCCGGTGTCGGAATTCCTTGACGCCGCGGCCAAGCGGGGCGTTCCCGTCCAGGTCTTCGAATCCGACCAGCCGGATCTTTGCGCCGCCTATGTGCGCCCGCTGGTGCTCGTGCGCCCGGATGGGCACGTGGCCTGGCGCGGCGATACTTGGCCGTCGGAAGGACCGCTGGCACTGATCGATCGGGTGCGCGGCGCGTCACGCGCCGAATAGGCCGAACCGGCTGAGGCGCGACATACATGAAGACCACGGAATATGACGTCGTCGTCGTCGGGGGCGGAGGGGCAGGGCTCGCGGCGGCGATCGAGGCGGCCACGATCGGCCGCCGGGTCGTCCTGCTCGAGAAGAACCCGCAGCTCGGCGGATCCACGGCGCGGTCGATCGGGTCCGTAACGGCGACGTGCACGCCTCACCAGGTCCGCAAGGGCATCAAGGATTCGCCGGAAGCCCATTTCGAAGACATGGCGAAATTCGCGGGACCGCTCGTGTCGCGCGACAACTTGGCGCTTCGCCGGCTTCTGACGGAGTGCATGCCGGATACGCTGGCTTGGCTCATGTCGCTCGGACTCGAGTTCGCCGGCCCGTCGCCCGAGCCGCCGCATCGCCTGCCCAGAATGCACAACGTCCTGCCGAACTCCCGTGCGTTCCCGTACTACCTCGGGCGGCGTTGCCGGAAGCTCGGCGTCGACATCCGTCTGAACACGCACGTCGAGGATCTGGTCAACGAGGGCGGCCGCATCTGCGGCGTGCGCGCGCGCACGCCCGAGAACGGGGAGGAGATATTCCGCGCACGCGGCGGCGTCGTCCTGGCGACGGGTGACTACAGTGCGAGCCGGGAGATGAAGGCGCAGTATGCCGCGCCCCGCGTCGTCGATGCCGATCCCGTCAACCCGACGAGTACCGGCGACGGCATTCGCATCGGCCTCGCGCACGGTGCCGTGCTGGTGAACGCCGATATCGTCCATGGTCCCCGTCTCCGGTTCGTGCCGCCGCGGCGGCGCAAGCTCATCCAGCTTCTGCCGCCGAACCGGCTGCTCGCGCGCGTGATGCGGTGGTCCTTCGATTACCTGCCGCCCGTCCTGCTGCGTCCATTCATTCTCAGCTTCCTGACGACCGCCCTCGGCCCCGAGCCGGCGTTGTTCCGGCAGGGGGCGATCCTGATCAACAAGGACGGTGGACTTGTTCCCGTCGACCTGAAGCATCCGGGCGCCGAGGTCCCGAAGCAGCGGGACCGGGAAGCCTACATTCTGTTCGACGATGTCGTCGCGCAGCGGTTCACGGCATGGCCGAACTTCATATCGACCGCCCCGGGCGTCGCGTATGCGTATCTGCAGGACTATCGCCGCACCCGGAAAGACATATTCCACACCGCCAGGACTCTCGACGGGCTCGCGAAGAAGCTGGGAATTCCCGCCGGCGCGCTGGAACGCACGGTGGCCGAACACAACGCGCGGCTCGGGTCCGATGGCGGCACGGTCTCTCCCGTGAAGGCGGCGCCGTTCTATGCCCTCGGCCCCGTCAAGGGGCACGTCGTCATCACCGAAGGCGGCCTGCGCGTCAATGAACGGCTCGAGGTGCTGAAGGCGGACGGTACGCCGATCAAGGGGCTCTATGCGGCCGGTTCGACCGGGCAGGGCGGTCTTCTGTTGGAGGGCCACGGCCATCATCTCGGCTGGGCCTTCACCTCGGGGCGCATCGCCGGACGGAATGCGGCCTGCGCCGTGACCGACATTCAGGGCTGACAGTCCGTAGCGTGGGCGGCAAAATCATGCCGATCCGGCATGATTCGTATCCAAATTATATCGTTGATCGGTAGGTGCCGCACTGTTAGCTGATTGAAACATCCGAAGAAGAAGCACGACACGATGGAGGAATCGCGCATCCCGTTGTCGGTCGCCGTGAGGGCGACGATCCCACGCCGTTTCATGCAGTCGATCGTACCGGGTTTTGCGGTCAGGGCGCCGATGCGCGCCTCGCCCTTCGCAAGGACACCGTCATGAACTCCTACAAATTCATCGATCTGTTCCAGAAGTACGGCAGCGTCATAAGCCTCGTCGCGGCGGTCGCGTTGTGCGTCGGCGGCATCCTCATCGTCAACGGCATCTGGGTGCGGGAAGTCCTCGTCGCGTTCGTGGTTCTCGGCGCATTCGGCGTCTGGGTGCTGTTGAGGACGTTCACGGACATCGTGACGATCCTCTCCGAGACGCTGATCCCCAAGCTGTAACCGGAGGATTGTCGATGCCGCCGAGTGCCGTGAGCGCGTTCGATGCCGACGTCGCGGTCGTCGGCGGCGGCTTGGCGGGGCTCACGGCCGGCGTGAGGGCGGCGCAGCTGGGCTGCCGCGTCGTCATCCTCGAGAAGGGCGGGCAGGAACTCTATCCCTGCAATTCACGGTACGCCGGCGGCTATCTGCATCTCGCCTTTCATGAGCCGGCCATGGAAGTCGGCGAACTCGTCCGCTCTCTCCGGGCGAAGACGCCGGACGACATCGACTTCACCCTGGTGGAAACGCTGGCGCGGAATGCACGCCGGACGCTCATCTGGCTTCAGCAGCACGCCGGCGCGAAATTCATCTGGGGCGGCAACGAGCGCTGGCAGCGACAGTTGCTGGCGCCGCCGCGACCGCCGCGAACCAGCCTCGTATGGCTCGGTCGCGGTCCCGATCTGGTGCTGCGGAATCTCGCGGCGGCGGCGCACCATCTGGGCGCACGACTCCTGCGCGGCCACGAGGTCGTGAACATATCGCAACGCGGCGACGGTGTTTACGTCGTCCGATGCGTGGCGGGCGGAAAGGGCGTCAGTCTTTCGGCCCTGGCGGTCGTTCTCGCCGACGGCGGCTTCCAGGCGAATCTCGAGGACCTCGGCCGGCATATCGCGAAGCGGCCCGAGGCTGTCCTGCAGCGCAATGCGCGGACCGGATGCGGCACCGGCATGAGGATAGCGCGGGAGCTCGGCGCGAAATTGACCGAACTGTCCGGGTTCTACGGTCATCTTCTTTCGGCCGACGCCTTCACCAACGAAAAGCTGTGGCCGTATCCGATGGTCGATCCGCTGGCCGTGGCCGGGATTCTGGTCGACCGCGCCGGGCGGCGCTTCGTCGACGAGGGGCGCGGCGGCGTCTTCGTGACGAACGCGCTCGCGCGCGCCGAAGACCCGCTTGGGGCAACGGTCGTCATCGACGCGTCGATCTGGGAAACCGTCGGCCGGAGCGGGCGCCTCCCGTGCAATCCGATGCTGCCCGCGCTCGGTGCGGCGATGCATCGTGCCGACTCGCTGATCGATCTCGCCCGGACGGCGGGGATCGATCCGGACGGGCTCGCCGAAACCGTTCGCACGTACAACGCGGCGGTCATGGATGGCCGTCCCGAGCGTCTCGATCCGGGGAAATCGAAGTCGAAGATCGAAATCCGTCCGATCTCACAGCCGCCCTACTACGCCATCCCCGTCTGTGCGGGGATAACGCACACGATGGGCGGGGTCGCGATCACACCGTCGGGCGCGGTTCAGCGTGCCTCCGGGGGCATCGTGCCGGGACTGTTCGCCGCGGGCGCGACGGCCGGCGGTCTCGAAGGCGGCAGGTCGGCCTTCTATCTGGGCGGCCTCTGCAAGGCCGCCATTCTCGGCCTGATTTGCGGGGAGAGCGCTGCACGCCATATCGGCAGGCTGCCGGCCGACGGTGCGGTCGAGTCCGGCACGGCGGCAGGGGTTTCCGGATGACGTGATCATACGTGGTGGTGCGATCATGAAGGACGTCGGGCTCGAAACGGATCTTGTCATCGTCGGCGGCGGGTTGGCCGGGCATCGGGCGGCGCTGGAGGCGGCCCGATGCGGCGCCGAGGCCGTCATTCTCGAGAAAATGCCCGAAGTCGGCGGCAGCACGGTCATGAGCGGCGGATCCTTCGCGTTCGCCGGAACCGATATGCAGAAGGCCTGGGGAATCGACGACAGCAACGAGCTGCTCCGCAAGGATCTGCTCGAGGTCGGAAACTGGGTGAATGTCCCGAGCCTGGTGGACGTCTACGTGGAGAACCAGCTGGCGGAGTATCACTTTCTCCGTGGGCTCGGCATCGAGTTCACGCACGTTCAGGCATCATCCGGCCATTCGGCGCCAAGAAGCCACCGGGCGAATCCGAGAACGGTGATCAATGTGCTGAACGAAGAGGTGCGCCGGACGCGCGGTCTTTCGATCCGGCTCTCGACGTCCGCCGAACGGCTGGAGCGTTCGCCCGACGGCCGGATCTCGCACGTGATCGCACGCTCGGGCAGCGAAGTGATCCGCATCAGGGCGCGAAAAGGCGTCGTGCTGGCATCGGGCGGGTTTGCGCGGTCGGAAGAGCTCCTGCGCCTGTTCGTGCCGCAGGTCATGCGGGCCATTCCCGGCGGCGGTCTCGGCAACACGGGCGACGGTCTGCGGATGGCGTGGGAGCACGGCGCCGCATTCGCCGACATGGGCTATGTCAAAGGGACGTTCGGAACCTATTACAGGCTCGATCCCGGCGAGCTGCCCGCCACGATCTTTCCGATCTATCGCGGCGCCATCGCCGTCAACAAGCAGGGCAAGCGGTTCATCGACGAGTCGAAGCCCTACAAGACCATCGGCGAGGCCTGCCTTCTGCAGGAAGACGCCCTCGCATTTCAGATTTTCGACCAGAAGGTCATGCAGTCGTCGATCGCCGACGTTCCGTCGTTCAACTTCGAAGCCGTTCGGGCCAAGGGGCGGATCGTCGAAGCCGGCTCGATCGCCGAACTCGCCGACAAGCTCGGACTGCCGAAGCAGGCGCTGTGCACGACCGTCGACGAATACAACGAGGACGTGCGGCGCGGCGTCGACCGGTATTTCGGCCGCCGGACGCTGACCCACACCTTCGGCAGGATCCAGGAGATCGATACGCCCCCGTTCTTCGGCTACCCGTGCACGACCATGATCAATTCGACGTATGCCGGCCTGCGCGTCGACGAGAAGATGCGCGTGCTGAACGTCTGGGACGAGCCGATCGCGGGGCTGTTCGCCGCGGGCGAGATCATCGGCGGATTCCACGGCGAGTCGTACATGACGGGATCGTCGCTGGTGAAGGCCCTCGTCTTCGGCAGGATTGCCGCACGCTCGGCCCTGTCGGACTGATCAGGCGATATGCGGCCGCGCCTTTGAGGTCCCGGCCCGGCCGACATCGGCGCCCGTTCCGCCTTTGAAGCCCCATCTCAATCCGGTCGTCGCGCTGTCGCTCACCGCGTTCGCGACGACGGCCAACATCCGCATCATCGAGAACTTCCTCGCCGAGATCGCCGCCGAGTTCGACACGACGGTCGGCGCCGCATCGTCCGTCCTGTTCGCGTTCACGCTGGCCTATGGCCTGATGCAGTTCGTCGCCGGGCCGGCCAGCGACCGCTTCGGCAGGCTGAAGGTCGTCACCGCGGCAACGACTTTGTCCGCCGTCGTCTGCCTTCTGTGCGCCGCGGCGACGGACCTGACCTCGCTCGTCGGCGCGCGTGTGCTCGCCGGCGCGATCGCCGGCGGGATCTTTCCCGTCGCAATGGCCTATATCGGCGACACGGTCGCCCTGGAGCGGCGCCAGCAGGTGATCGCACAGTTCATGCTCGGCCACATCATGGGGCTGACGCTCGGCCAGACCGCCGGCGGCATCATCGGCGAGTTTCTCGGCTGGCGGACCGTGTTTGTCGTGCTCAGCGTGGCTTTCTTCGTCTGCACGGGCCTGCTGATGCTGCTGCCGCGTGCCATGGCCACGCCCGGAAGGACAGCGGCGGTATCCGCTTATGCAAGCTTTGCCGTATTCAAGGTCTTTCTGTCCAATCCGGTCGTCCGCCGCGTCTTGTCGCTTGCGTTCCTCGAGGCGTGCGTCGTCTTCGCGGCGCTTGCGTTCGTCAGCCCCGATCTGCGCGGACGTCTCGGCATCGGCGCCGGGGTCTCGGGCATGGTGCTCGGCGGATTCGGTCTGGGCGGACTGTTCTACGTTCTCTTCGTCGGTCGCCTTGCCGTCATGCCGGGCCGGTCGCGTCTGGTGGCCGCGGGCGGTCTCGTGTTCTGCCTGGGAATTGCGCCCCTGGGCTGGATCGGTGCCGTCGCGACCGCCATGATCTGCCTCGTCGTGGGCGGTTTCGGCTTCTATGCCGTGCACACGACGCTTCAGACCGAGGCCACGCAGATGCATCCGCAGGCGCGCGGACTCGCCATGGGGGCATTCGCCGCCACCTTGTTCTTCGGCCAGTCCGTCGGCGTCGCTGCAGCCGGCGTCATCTTCGATTGTGCGGGCGCGGTGCCGATCTACCTTACGGCAGCCGCGATCTTTCTGTGCGTCGCATTCGTCACCGCGCGGAGCGTCAACGCGTCCGCTCCGCATGCTTCATGAGATCGGCCAACCATCGCATCAAGCACGCGTTTCGTGCCGGCGCGACGCATCGACGGCACCGTCCGGCGCCATATCGAATTTCGATAAATCATATGCCTATTATATTATTGCAGTAATGTTCGCGTGGGGTCAGTCTTAGCTTCCGTCGAAAACCATATCGTCCGCGGCGCGGGAAACCAGCTGCCGTCGAAGGAGAAGCGAGGGAGCGAAACGACATGATCGTATCCAGACGCCGCCTGTTTGGTTTGTGCACGGGCATCCTGGCCATGGCCGGCGCGCTCGGATCGGCCGAGGCCGCATGGCCGGAGAAGCCCATCCGCTTCATCAATCCCTATTCGGCCGGTGGCGGTTCCGACACGGCGGCGCGGCTCATCGCGCCGGAGCTTTCCAAGCGGCTCGGTCAACCCGTCGTCGTCGAGAACATCACCGGTGCTGCGGGGATGATCGCGACGGAAACGCTGACCAGGTCGGAGCCCGACGGGCACACGATCCTGATCGATGCGGTCGGCATTTCCCAGAACCCGAGCCTGTTCCAGACGAAGTACGATCCGTTCAAGGACATCGCGCCCGTCGCCAAGCTCGTCAATCTGCCCTTCGTCCTGGTCGTCAATCCCGAGGTGAAGGCGACGACGCCGAAGGAACTCATCGAACTCGCGAAGGCACAGCCCGGCAAGATCCGGGCGGCGGCGCCGGGCAATTCCACGCGTCTTGCCGCCGAAGTTTTCCGCCTGCAGACCGGTATTACCTTCTCCTTCGTGCCCTATCGCGGCGGGGCAATGGCCAATACCGGGCTGCTGAGCGGTGAAAGCCACCTGATCTTCAGCGACCTGCCCTCGGTCGCCCAGTACATCCATTCGGGTCAGATGCGCGCCCTCGGCATGAGCAGCCGGGAGCGCTGGCCGACCATGCCCGACATTCCGACGATCATCGAAGGCGGCGTGCCGGACTACGAAGTCATGACCTGGTATGCCGTCTTCGCGCCGGGCGGCACGCCCAGGCCCATCCTCGAGCGCCTCAACAAGGAGCTGGTCGAGATCGTGAACCTGCCCGAGATGGTCGAGGCCTTCGCGAAGGTCGGCGCCATCCCGGCCAAGGAGAACGTGGACGAGTTCACCAGTTTCTTCCACGCCGAGCTGAAGCGCTGGCGCTCCGTCATCGAGCAGGCCGGCATCAAGGCGCAGTAAACGCGGCGGGATCGCGGCGAACCGGGGATGACGCGGAACGTCCTGATATCGAAAGGCGTTCTCACCGGCCTGCTTTTCACCGGGGCCGGTGCCGCCTTCGTGGTCGCGGCGCGCGGCTACAGTCAGGGGCCGGGCCTGGGCCCGGACACGTTTCCGACCTATGTCGGATCCGCACTGATTCTCGTGGGCGTGCTCGTCATGCTGCAGGCGGTGCTGCGTGGATCGCCCCGGGTGGAGATCACGACGCTCCGGCCGCTCGCCGCGATTCTCGCCGGATTGATCGCATTCTCGTTCGTCGTCCATACCCTCGGACTGGTCGCAGGCGTGCTGCTGATCGTGGGCGCGAGCCGGCTCGCCAATCCGGAACTCCGCTGGGGCGAAGCGGCCCTGGTGTTCGTCGCCCTCACGATCTTCGTTGCGGCCGTATTCGTGTACGGCCTGGGCGTGCCGATACCGATTTTCGGGGGTAAGTAGATGCGGCGTGCCTCGTCGGATCAAGCGCAGAGGGGACTGCGGCCGTGGAGCTGATCGACAATCTGTCGCTTGGGCTGTCGGTCGCGCTCACGCCGGTGAACCTGATCTATGTGTTCGTCGGCGCGCTGATCGGCACGCTGATCGGCGTCCTTCCCGGCATCGGTCCGCTGGCGACCGTGGCGATGCTCCTGCCGCTGACGTTCACGATGTCGCCGGCAAGCGGCCTCATCATGATCGCGGGCATCTATTACGGCGCGCAGTACGGCGGCTCGACGTCCGCGATTCTCGTGCGCATGCCGGGCGAGTCGTCGTCGGTGGTCACGATTCTCGACGGCCACGCCATGGCGCTTCAGGGCCGCGCCGGTCCGGCCTTGGCCATTGCCGCCATCGGCTCGTTCATCGCGGGATGCTTTGCGACGTTCCTGATCGCCGCCGCGGCGCCGGCGCTCGGTGCGATCGGGCTGAAGTTCCATGCGGCCGAATATTTCTCGCTGATGGTCCTGGGCCTGATCGCCGCCGTCGTGCTGTCGCATGGCGCGATCCTCAGCGCGATCGGCATGATCCTGCTGGGCCTTCTGGTCGGATTGATCGGCACCGACGTCAACAGCGGCATTGTCCGGTTCGCCGGCGGCATCACGGCGCTCTATGACGGGCTGGACTTCGTGATCGTCGCCATGGGCCTCTTCGCGCTGCCGGAGCTCATCACGAATCTGGAACGCAAGGAGGATCGGCGGCTGGTCAGCACGACGGTCCGCGGGTTGATGCCGACGCGCGAGGACATCCGCGCATCCTGGAAGCCGATCATCCGCGGGGCATGGCTCGGCTCGGCGCTGGGCATACTGCCGGGCGGTGGCGCCATCCTGAGCTCGTTTGCCTCGTACGCTCTCGAGAAGAAGCTTTCGCGCACGCCCGAACGGTTCGGCAAGGGCGCGATCGAAGGCGTCGCCGGACCCGAGGCCGCCAACAATGCGGGCGCCCAGACGTCGTTCATCCCGATGCTGACGCTGGGAATTCCGACGAACCCGATCATGGCGCTGATGATCGGGGCCCTGATGATCCACGGCATCGCGCCGGGCCCGCGGACGATGATGCAGCACCCCGACCTGTTCTGGGGCCTCATCGTCAGCATGTGGATCGGCAATCTTGCGCTGGTGATCCTGAACCTGCCGCTGATCAATCTTTGGGTCCGGCTGCTGCGCGTGCCCTACCGGCTGCTCGTTCCCTCGATCCTGGTCTTCATCTCCATCGGCGTCCTCGCGGTGAAGGGAAGCACGTTCGACATATTGATGACGGCGTTCATCGGCCTGATCGGCTACGTCTTCGTCAAGCTCGACTGCGAACCGGCGCCGTTCCTTCTGGGATTCATCCTGGGCCCGCTCATGGAGGAGAATTTCCGTCGCTCCCTGATCGTGAGCGACGGCGATCTCAGCATCTTCGTGACGCGGCCGATCAGCCTGACGCTGCTGCTGATCGCGGCGGGCCTGCTGGTGCTGATCGCGGCCCCCATGTTCCGCAAGACGCGGCAGATGGCGTTCGCCGAGGAAGCCGCGAACTAGTGCCTTCTGCCGTTTGCCCGTTCGGGCGGGCGAATGCCGGCCGCCGCGCGATGCCCGTTGGTCTTTCCGGCTTCCTCGGTGATCCAGGCCCGGAACGCCTTGACCTCGGGGCGCATGGCGACCGCCTCGGGGCAGATCAGGAACCACGCCTCGTCGACGGATACCGCCAGGTCGAACGGCTGCACGAGGCGGCCGGTGGCGAGGTCGTCCTCGACGAACACGCGCCGGCCGATGGCGACACCGAGACCTTCCACCGCCGCCTGCAGCGCGAGCGCGTAGGAGTCGAAACGGGGACCGGCCTCCCATGCGACGACCGGCGCGCCGGCGGCGTCGAGCCACAGCTTCCAGTCATTGGGCGAGGTCGAGACGTGCAGCAACGTATGCCGCGCCAGATCCGCGGGCTCGCGCAACGGCGGACCCTCGGTCATCAGTCTGGGGCTGCACACGGGAAAGAGATCGGCATCGAACAGCCGGTCGGCGATCACGCCGGTCCAGTGATGGCCGAGGCGGATCGCGACGTCGGCGCCCTCGGCCGGAAACTCCGGCCGGCGGTGGCTGGTGGTGAGGTGGACGTCGATGTTGGGATGGCGCGCGCGGAACGAACCCAGCCGCGGGATCAGCCAGCGGATGGCGAAGTTGGGCTGCGCGCTGATCTTGAGGACGTGCCTGCGCTTCTGTCCCTTGAGCTCGCCGATGCCGGTCGCGATGAGGTCGAACGCCGACGACAGTTTGCGCGCGAGCAGCCGGCCATCGTCGGTCATCTCCAGGGCGCTGGCATAGCGCACGAACAATGCGGTGCCGAGCTGCTGCTCCAGCGTGCGCACGTGGCGGCTGATCGCGGTCTGGGTCACGCCGAGCTCGGCGGCGGCCTTCGTGAAGCTCTCGTGCCGGGCCGCCGCCTCGAACGCGCGCAACGCGTTGAGAGGCGGAAGCGAACGGGCCATGACGCAAGTCTATCATGGTCGCCGATACAGCCCAACTTTTTGTTGCCCTGCCCCGAAAACTAGTCAGTTGCTTCGGAGAGGAAGACGAGGCCACGCTTACGCGAAAGAGAAAGAGAATAATGACCGGCGGGCGCATGAACGCCGCCGGTTGCCGCAAGCATGTGGAGGAGGAAAGCCGCGATGGCCGGAGCTGCATCGGCAATTCGTGTCATTCCGACCGGCAGCGCCCTCGGCGCTGACGTCGAGAACATCGATCTGAGCCGCGAGTTGAGCGCGGACGAGTTCGCCGTCATCGAGCGTGCATGGATGGAGCATCTCGTTCTGCGCTTTCGCGGTCAGCGCCTCAGCGACGAACAGCTGGTGAAGTTCAGCCGCCGCTTCGGCACGCTCGACCGCGCGCCGATCCCGACCGACACCGATCCGACCGAGCTGCCGGAGTTTCCCGAGGTGCTGGTCATCTCCAATATCCGCGTCAACGGCAAGCCGGTGGGCAGCCTCGGCAACTACGAGTCCGAGTGGCACACCGACATGTCGTACAACGAGATATGCCCGTCGGCGAGCATCCTCTATTCGATCGAGGTTCCGCCGTCGGGTGGCGATACCGGCTTCGCCAACATGTATCTCGCCTACGAGACGCTGCCGGCCGCCACCAAGGCGCGCATCGAGAATCTCACCTGCCGCCATGACTCGAGCCGCAACAGCGCGGGCGAGCTGCGCAAGGGGTTCAAGGAGGTGACCGATCCGCGCGAGGCGCCGGGGGCGATCCATCCGCTCGTGCGCACGCATCCCGTCACGCGCCGGCGCGCGCTTTTCCTCGGCCGGCGGCGCAATGCCTATATCATCGGCCTGCCGCTCGAGGAGAGCGAGGCGCTGCTCGACGAGCTGTGGGCTCACGCGACCAGGCCCGAGTTCTGCTGGTATCAGAAGTGGCAGGTCGGCGACCTCGTCATGTGGGACAATCGCTGCACCATGCACCGGCGCGATGCCTTCGACGCCAACGCGCGCCGGCGCCTGCATCGCACGCAGGTACAGGGCGAACGCCCGTTCCTGGAGCCGCTGCCGGCATCGGCCTGAGGCAATGGGGCCCGGGGCCGCCATGCGCGCCGTCGTCGTTCCGCGCTTCGGCGAGGCCGACGTCCTGTCGCTTGTCGACCGGCCGAAGCCGGAGGCGGAACCCGGCCACGTCGTCGTGCGCATGTCCTATGCCGGCGTCAACTACGCCGACATCTATATGCGTCGCGGGCTTTACCGGCGCGGCCATACCTATGGCGTCGAGCCGCCGTTCACGTTGGGGCTGGAGGGGGCCGGGATGATCGCCGCCGTCGGTGACGGCGTGCGCGACCTTTGCCCCGGTATGCGCGTCGCCTTCTGCCTGGGCCAGGGGGCCTATGCGGAGTATGCGCGCGTGCCGGCCTGGAAGGCGGTGCCGGTTCCCGACGGCATGTCCCTCGACGTGGCCGCGGCGGCGATGCTGCAGGGCGCCACGGCGCACTACCTGACGCATTCGCTCTATCCGTTGAAGGCGGGCGACTGGTGCCTCGTCCATGCCGCCGCGGGCGGCGTCGGACAGCTGATCGTGCAGTTCGCGAAGCGCCGCGGCGCGCGGGTGATCGGCACGGTCGGCGATCGCGCCAAGGCGGAGATCGCGCGGCGCATCGGCGCCGATCACACCATCCTGTACCGCGAGACCGCGTTCCCCGAGGAGGTGCGCCGCATCACCGGCGGGCGCGGCGTCGACGTCGTCTATGACGGCGTCGGGGCGGCGACGATCGAGGGCAGCCTGAAATCGCTCGCGGTCCGCGGAACCTGCGTGCTGTTCGGGGCGGCGTCCGGCCCGGTCGAAAGTGTTGGGCCGATGGCGCTGGCCGAGGCCGGCTCCGTCTTCTTCACGCGTCCGCATCTCGCCCACTACATGCGTGATGCCAACGAATACCGGACGCGCATCGACGCCGTCCTTGGTGCCGTTGCCGACGGCAGCCTGAAGATCAATGTCGAACGCATCCTGCCGCTCGATCAGGCACGCACGGCGCACGAGATTCTCGAAGGCCGGCAGACCAGGGGCAAAGTGCTGCTCGCCGCCTAGATCGAACGCCGCAATGACGAAGAACGTAATGAAGAAGAGCAAAATGACGAAACGGGAGGAAAGAGCATGTTCGACCGTCGCACGTTTCTGAAGACACTGGCTGCGGCCGCCGCGGCCGCCGGCACCATGCCGGCGTGGGGACAGCAGACGTTCCCCTCGCGGGCCATCCGCATCGTCCATGGTTCGAATCCCGGCGCCCCGCAGGACGTCATGCTGCGCGTCCTGGCCGAGGAAATGGCCGCCGTGTTGGGGCAGCCCGTCAACGTCGAGGGCCGCCCGGGCGGCACCGGCCAGGCGGCGATCGCTTACCTGATGAACCAGCCGGCGGACGGCCACACCATCTTCTCGGATGCGACCGGCATCACCTCGGTGCTGCAGCTTCCCGGCGCGGCGTTCAAGTGGACCGACCTGCAGCCGGTCTACCGCATGCAGCTCGACCCGTTCGCGCTGTACGTGAAGGCGGACGGCAAGTACGCATCGCTCGCCGACTTCGTCGCCGATGCCAGGGCGCGGCCGGGCTCGATCCGTGTCGGCGGCTACGGCACCGGCTCGCCGCACCAGATCTCCATGCGCCTGTTCGGCGATCTCGCCGGCATCAAGACGACCTGGGTGCCGTTCGACAGCGGCACCAAGGCGATCGCGGCCGTCATGGGCGACAATCTCGATGCCGCGATGAGCAACATCAGCGTCTACCCGTCATTCAAGGGCAAGGCGAAGGTGATCGGCACGACGTCCGAACAGACGATCCCGCAGTTTCCCGAGGTGCCGACGTTCAAGGCGCAGGGCTACGATCTCGTCCGCTATCACTGGCGCGGCATGTTCGTGCGCAAGGGCACGCCCGAGGCGATCGTCGAGGCGCTTTACCGCGGCGTGGCCGAGGCGGTGAAGCGGCCCAAGTTCGTCGAGTACCTGAACAAGTCCGCGACGCTCGACGGCAGCATGCCGATACCCGAATTCGAGAAGTTGCTCGAGCAGCAGGCGAAGGACGATCTCGATCTGCTCAGGGAACTGGGGATGGTCAAGTCGTGAAGACGGTCCGCCTCGCCCCGATCCTCTACGTCGTCCTCGTGGTCGTCGCGGTCGCGTTCTACGCGATCGCGACGACTTTTCCCGGGCCGTTCTCGCCGGGCGATCTCGGACCGGCCTTGTTCCCGCAGGCCATCGCCGTTCTGATGCTGGTTCTGATCGTCGTCGAATGGATGGCGGCGCGCCGGACGTGGCGCCCGGTGCCGCTTTCCGACGTCGGCGTCGGTTTCGCCGCCGGCGTCTATGTCGCGGCGGCGGTCGTGCTCGCCGGGATCGTCGGCATCTATGTCGTGCTGCCGCCGGTGCTGTTCGCGGCGCTCTGGCTGCTCGGCGAGCGCCGGATCGGCCTGGTGCTGGCCTACAGCATCGGTTTCCCGCTCTTCCTGTGGGCGTTCTTCGCCTACGCCCTCGGCAAGCCGATCGGCACGTTCGGCACCTGATTCGGGAAGGCGGCCCATGCCTGATTTCCTCGCGGCACTTTCCCAGCTCGCCCAGCCGGAAATCGTCGCGACGCTCGTCGCGGGCGTGCTGCTCGGCATGGCCTTCGGCGCGATGCCGGGGCTGGATGCCACCTCCGGCACCGCGCTCTTCATCTCGGCGACGTTCGCGATGTCGACCGAGATGGCGTTGGCGCTCCTGCTGGGCCTCTACATGTCGGCCACCTATGCCGGCTCGATCACCGCGATCTCGATCGGCGTGCCGGGAACGCCGGCCGCAGCCGCCTCGGTCCTCGACGGCTACGCGCTCAATCGCCAGGGCAGGATGGCGCGGGCGCTGTCGATCTCGATCTGCGCGGCGACCTTCGGTGCAATCGTCGGCACCGTGGCGCTCGCCCTCTTCACCGTGCCGATCGGCGAGGTGGTGGTGCGCTTCGGCGCGCCCGAGTATTTCGCGCTGGGCGTGCTCGGGCTCGCCATGGTGTCCAGCCTCGTCGAGGGCGCGATGGTCGGCGGCTTCATCATGGCGCTGTTCGGCCTGCTCCTGACCACCGTGGGCATCGACCACTTCACCGGGTTCCCGCGCTTCACCTTCGGCAACTACAACCTGGCGGAAGGCATCACGTACATCCCGGCCCTCATCGGGCTTTTCGCCATCTCCGAGGCGATCACCCTGATGGCGGATCCCGACCGCAGCTTCGCGCTGAACGCGCCGCGCGCGAAGCTCATCAACTTCGACCTGCCGTGGTCCGCGGCGCGCGGGGTCGCCAAGGCGAGCGTCATCGCCGCCGGCGTCGGGACGTTCCTGGGCGCGCTGCCCGCGGTCGGTGCCGCGACCGCCAACTGGATGGGCTACAACGAGGCGCGGCGCTTCTCGCGCGCGCCGGAGAAGTTCGGCCAAGGTTCGGAGGAAGGGCTCGCCGCCTGCGAGTCCGGCGCGGCCGCCACCGTCAGCTCGTCGTTCATTCCGCTGCTGACGTTCGGGATTCCCGGCTCGGCGACCGACGCGGTGATTCTGGGGGCCATGCTGCTGCACGGCGTGGTGCCGGGGCCGAACCTCGTCACCGAGAACCTGCCGCTCGTCTACTTCATCTTCCTGGTGCTCGGCGCCAGCATCGCGTTCATGTTCGTCTTCGGCGTGGTGGGGGTAAGCGTCTGGATCCGCCTGGTGCAGATCCCGAAGCCGTTCATCATCGTCACCATCTTCACGCTGTCGCTCATCGGCGCCTTCACGGTGCGCTCCAACACGACCGACGTGTTCCTTGCGCTCGGCTTCGGCGTGCTGGGCTTCTTCGTGCGGCGGGCCGGGCTCTCGGTCGTGCCGATCGTGCTGGCGCTCGTCCTCGGCGGCCTGATCGAGGAGAACTTCCGCCGCTCGCTGGTCATGTCGGATGCCGGCATCGGCATCTATCTGGAACGGCCGGCCGCACTGGTCATCCTGCTGATCGCGGCCGGGACGTTCCTCTATCCGGTCTGGCGGGCCCTGCGCCGGCGTGAAGCACCGGCGCGCGCGGAGGCGGCGTGAAGTCCATGAGGATCGCGCATGTCCGGGCGTGGTGGCTCAGGCTGCCGCTGACCGAGCCGTACTTCAACGCGCTGGGGCCGCTCGCCGATTTCGATGCCATCGTGCTGCGGCTCGAGGCCGCGGACGGACGCGTCGGCTGGGGCGAAGCCTGTCCGGTGGCGGGCTATTCGCCCGAGACGCCGCAGGCGGCATGGGACTTCGTCGGCATCGCCGTGGACGAGCTCGCCGGCCGTCCGCTCGACGATCTCGACGCCTATGCGCGCGCGCATCATCGCCGCTATCCGTTCGTCGCCTCGGCGCTGGCCGAGGCCGCGGCACGGCTGCGCAACGACGATCTTCTGGCGCCGGTGGACGCGCCGATCGCGGTCGAGCTCGCCGGGACCGTCAACACGCTCTCGCGCGACGAAGCACCGGCGCGCGCCCTCGACCTCGTCGAAAAGGGCTATCGCACGCTGAAGGTGAAGGTCGGCTACGACGCGCCGGCCGATGCCGCGCGCGTCAACGCCATCGCCGACGCCGTGGGCGGCCGCGCGCGGCTGCGCGTCGACGCCAACCAGGGCTACGACGCGGACGCGGCGCTTGCCTTTGCGGCGGCGGTGCGGCCCGAGGCGATCGAGGTGTTCGAGCAGCCCTTGCCCGCGGACGCGTGGGCGGGGCTGGCGCGGGTCGCGCGGCGCGCGCCGCTGCCGGTGATGCTCGACGAGTCGATCTACGATGCCGGCGACATCGACCGGGCGGCGAAGGAAGTCGGCGCCGCGGCCGTGAAGCTGAAGATGTCGAAGGCCGGCGGGCCGGCGGCGCTGCGCGAGCAGGTGGCGCGGGCGCGCGGCCTGGGCCTGAAGGTCGTGGTCGGCAACGGCGTGGCGAGCGATCTCGGCTGCCTGCACGAAGGGTTGTGCTTTGCCCGGCTCGGAATCGAGACCGCCGGCGAACTCAACGGGTTCCTCAAGCTGAAGGCGCCGCTCCTGGGAACGGCGCTGCGCTTCGACGCACCTTATCTGAAAATAGGCTCCGGTCCGCTGGCCGCACCCGATTCCACGCGCATCGAGGCCTGCGCCGTGGCGTCCGTTTCCGGGCGCCGGTAGCGCACGAACGCGCTGACGTTCCGTGCCGCAGCGCGGGACTGCTTCTCATCCGCTCGGCCGGCGGCCGTTCGCGGTGGGCGATCGGTCTGTTATCCGGTTGATCACACGCCGGGACGTATGAACCAGGAGCAATGACGACCATCTGACTCGAGGACCGCAAGGTCGCCGGCCGCTACTGCTGATCGGCTTCGGCGCGCTCGTGATCCGCGGCGTGCTGTTCGCGCTCGTCGGCAATCCTTACGCGCTCGTCGGCGTGCAGGTGCTCGACGGCGTTTCCGCGGCCGTCCTCGGCGTGGTGCTGCCCCTCGTCGCCGCTGATCTGTCGCGCGGCACCGGGCATTTCAACCTGACGCTCGGCATTCTCGGCGCCGCGATGGCGATCGGCGCCGCGCTCAGCACGACGCTGGCAGGCTTCATGGCCGATGCGTACGGCGCCGAAGCGGCCTTCCTCGGGCTCGCCGGCATCGTGTTCGCCGGCCGCGTTCTCGTCTGGACGTCGATGCCGGAGACGCGCACGGGCGAGCGGTGATCCGGACCTCGGCTCGTCATGCAATCGGGCCGGCACTCTCGCTTCTCGTGCCGGATCGATTCCGAAGCGAATCTGAAAGGCCAGCGTTGCGTAGCGATGATCGCTGCCAACCTGCCGCCTCGAACTTGGCAATCATAATTCCCCAATTGCCGCCAGTGTCGTGGCCGTCATTCTGCAGTGCAGGTTGAGGAAAAAACTGGCAATCAGCGTCGCCCACGCTTTCACAGAAATCTTCGAACTCCAATTTCGGGTCGTTCTCGCGTGGACACTGGATGTAAAGCAGCGCGGTTGGGACCTGATATGTGGCCGTGATGCAGCGTAGCCGGTCGGCCTGTCTTGTGGATGTATGCCATCCGCTCGAGCGTGCTTTGATTTCTACCGCCGTCACAAGCTTGTCGGTGTCGTTCGCGTCTTGTCTGTAAATCACAAGATCAATGCGGCCATACTTATGGCCGGGCACCTCTGGTGTAAGCTCTTTCAAGGCTTTTGTTCGGCACTCCAGGTAAACCTTGTAATCTGGAAGGAGATCGAGCGCGATCTGGGAGGCCAGAAACTGCTCGGGCATATGGTCTTTCAATTGCACAAAGCCCGGAAGCAACTCGCGCATCTGCTGAACGGCAGATGCGGCCTTCTCAACCAGCCGGGAAAAGATGGCCTCAGCTGCAGGAAGCTCCTGTTTGCTCTGTAACACGACAGCCTCGCGATGAGAGAAATCAGTTTAATATATATTACTTATAGTTGTATCGTCACTCAAGTTGTTACGGTATCTCGTTGCTGGGGCGCTCAAGATCGAGACGCTTTTTGTTTCTGCATTATCGAGCAATACAGCTACAGGTAGATTTTTGTGATATCCATTTGATGAAAACTGTGAGGCTGTGGTCGCGGCAATCGGAGATAATCTAGGCATAAAATCTCGCTTAATATTAGCTGTGCCTCTTTTCTGGGGTTGCTTCTTGCGCCTACATATGGTTGTATATTTATAAAATTAAAATAGCTGCATCGGGGGCGCCATGGGACTTTCAAAGAAAGTTGCGGAACGGCTTTCGACCCAGCTCCGGCGATATCAGCCGATACTCCTCGCCGCAAAGAGCCGTGACATCAACGAGTCGGATACCGTTGTCATCATCGGCGATATGCTTGCCGATCTTCTCGGTTACAAAAAGTACTCCGAGATTACGACCGAGTTCGCGATTCGCGGCACGTACGTCGACTTGGCGGTGAGGGTGGATGACGAAGTGCGATTCTTGGTTGAAGCAAAGGCTATCAACTCACCGCTGAAGGACGCATACGTAAAGCAGGCCGTAGACTACGGCGCAAATAACGGTATCGAATGGGTTATCTTAACCAACGGTGCAATCTGGCAATTTTACAAGATTCATTTTCGCCAGCCGATCGACAAGTCTCTTGTATATGAAGTCGATCTGACCGCGGTTAATCCGCGAGATCCGCAGATGTTAGAGTGCTTTGGCACACTTGCTCGGGAGGAATTCACGCAACAGTCGATGACAGCATTCTTTCAGCATCAGCAGGCGATAAGCCGTTTTTCGCTGGCAGCCGCATTGCTGGGTGACAACATGCTCAAGGCGCTCCGCCGTGAACTCAGGCTGATAGCGCCGAAAATTCGCGTTGAGGAAGAACAGCTCAAATCGATTCTGGAAAGTGAGGTTCTCAAGCGCGAAGTTGTCGATAGCGAAGATGCTCGGAGAGCAAGGGCAATGTTTGCCAGAGTCGCACGAGCAGCTGCTCGCGCAAAGGCATCACCTGCACAAGATCCGGCGATATCTCCGATAGCCGTTCCACCCACGCCGCAACAGACCGGACAAGAGATCTCCCATACATAACTGTTTGTTGCGGAGACGCCATTGTGGTTTCCAGAACGAACTATGCGATAGCCCCCAAGTCTTACGGTGTCGGATTCAGGTCATCGATTTTCGACAATCGAAGATCGTCTGCCTGACGTGTCAACGCTAGATTGGGACTGTGCGCGACTGAAAAAGCGCCTTCGAGTTTTGCCGATGCGGAGCTTAGGGCAAGGGGGGCATGCCTGCCCAACGGCTCGCCGGTAGCCGAGTTAAAGTGGCATAACGAATGGAAATCGGGAGTTTTATCGCTTTTACGCGATAGAAGTTTTCGCCATGAGCTGATCGGGCCAATGCCTTTTGCCGGGGGCAAGTGACTCTATCGGGCTGAATTGCCTACAGTTGCTGCCAAATGACAGAGATGATGCCCAAAAGTGACAAAATTAGTGATTGCAATTCTGCTCCGTCGCAACCCAACCTTGATTTCCCAAGAACCTCATCGCTCACACTTGGTATCGCACCTGTCGAGTTTTCCTCTAACACTTTTCGCATTGGTCGCCTCGATCCTGACAAGGATGGTTCGATCCGGGATCTGCGCAAGCGACACGGCAGCACCCATGCATTTCGCTTTGATTCCCGCAGTGGCATGATCGCAAATATCGCTTTGCGGTCCGGCACGGAGCCGCTTGGCGACGTATCCGAGGCGAAGGTTACTGAACACCTGTTGCTGCTCGCTGAGGCCATCAGCCATCAGCTTTGTGCTTGGCTCTCTCGCAGCCGAACGATCCTGCGACGCTTCCGGCCTCTTATATGTCTTGGGAAGCGGGATCGTTTGCTCACCAATGCTTTGCAGGCGCTTGGTATCAATTCGCCAGACGAACGGCTTGATGTTGTCGCAAAGTGGTCGTTTGACTTACGGTTGATCAATTCGACTGACACTGGCGATTCACCGTGGCTTGGGTTGATTGTCGATGTCGGGACATCGCACGTCATCGACATGCCCGTTTCCGAGCTGATCGGACAGGGCTTCGATCCCATAAACTTGTATGTCGGTTTGCAGAGGGACGATGACGATTCCGTTTCTGCGTCGCGGTTGCGCCTTTTAGGGCGGGTTAGCGGAATCGAAGGGAATATCTTAATTCTCGACGATGTACGCGAGGGTGCTACGAGCAATCGCGTCGCCGCTAGCGACGTTTTTCTCGAACCGCGTCCCGAGAATATGGAAAAGGTCGTCAGGTGCCTTTATCCGCAGATCGCTGACAAGGTTCTCGATCTGTTGCGGCGCAACCGTGCGCCTTATCTCTGGGGTGATCGCAAGCTAACGAGGATCCAGCGCACGCTTGAGGATATAAACGAGTCGCTGAAACGTAGCAGTAATGGCGCCTATGGCCTGACATTGACCGAGGGAGTGGGCGTGCGCTTCGCTCCGCTGTTGACCCAATCGAGCCGGCGCTTTCCCCGCATAATTGAAACGACGCGTCCTGGTATGCTCTTCGGGCCGAGCGGACACAATCAGGCGAACCAGCCAGATCTGGGTATTCAACAATACGGCCCGTTCCAATATCCCCACAACCCGGTCAACGATCCGGTTGTCGCCGTCCTTTGCAACAAGCAAGTCAGAGGACGTATGGAACAGTTTGCGGAACTGCTTCGAAACGGCCTTGATGAGGAGGGTGGTAAGTTTTCGGGCGGGCTTATTGGCAAGTTTCGATTGACCAATGTGCGCTTTCAGTTTGGGGAGATTGCGGGGGACACCGCTGACGACTACGCAGCGGCAGCGCAGCGGATTCTCGAAGAGTCACCCCATACGCCGGCCCTTGCTCTCGTTCAGGTAAGGGAAGCGCACAAGGGGCGTGCATCCGGTCAGAATCCTTATTTCGTCGCTAAGGCTCGTTTCATGCGGGCGGGCGTTCCGGTTCAGGCGGTGCGTCTTGAGACTTTGGAGTCGAACAAAGGTAAGTCCTATAGCTTAAATAATCTCGCACTTGCCGCTTACGCAAAGATCGGTGGTATCCCGTGGGTAATTTCAACGCCTGGCGTCGCTACACACGAGCTGGTGATCGGTATTGGCTATACCGAGGTTGGCAGTAGTCGCTTGGGCAAGCGCGCTCGGTATGTCGGGATCACCACACTGTTTCAAGGTGACGGTCGCTATCTCGTGTGGGAGACAACCCGCGAAGCCAGTTTTGAGGACTATCCCGAAGCATTACTCGCAAGCCTGCGCAAGAGCATCCGCTTCGTCAGCGATCAGAACAAATGGGAGAAAGGCGATCCAGTACGCCTCATCTTCCATGTCTATAAACCCCTGAAGCGCAGCGAGATCAAGGCAGCCAAAAAACTGATCGGTGACATGCTCGGGAAGCATCTCGTTCAGTTCGCATTTCTTGACCTGTCTCCACAACATCCGTTTCAGATTTTCGACTCGGCGCAGCGCGGGGTTGATTACTGGTCTCAGGAATTCGGACGCAAGGTGAAGAAAGGTGTTTATGCACCGGCCCGTGGCACGGCGATCCTGTTAGGACCGCGCACGGCCTTGCTGCAGCTCGTTGGTGCGCGCGAGGTCAAAAGATGGGATCAGGGCATGCCGCGCCCCCTGCTACTGGAACTGCATCCGGATTCCAGCTTTTCAGACCTGACCTATCTTGTTCGGCAGGTGTACCACTTTTCTTTTATGTCCTGGCGCAGCTTCTTTCCGTCTGATGAGCCAGTGACGATTCTTTATTCGCGCTGGATCGCTAACCTGCTGGCGAATCTCCGTGCGGTTTCCGGCTGGGATAATTCCGCCCTAACCCAGATGCGGGACCGTCGGGCAATGTGGTTCTTGTGATGATGGTTGGCGACATTCTCGAAAGCCGTCTTGAAATCTTGCGTGGGATCGTCCAGCGCGGTTTTAAGTACGCGCCGGAACAAGTTCAGGGATTTCTGGTTCGCGTCCTTTCTTCCATTACGTCATCTGGTGAGAGCTCGATTATCCTGCAACCGTCTCTGGACGAGTGCCTTCTGGCCGCGCATTTTGGCGGCTATCCTTCACTTGCCCGCTTAGGTTATTGCCTTGCACAACAGCATTTAGCCTCACTTAATGCTGAGGCTATCCAGACATTTTTTAACGCGATCGAGCGGCAGCGAGCGCGGTCCGCGCAGTCACAGGCCGAGCTTGCTGGCGATGCGATCGCGCTTCTTGGGATTGCTGATGGCTTGCGAGCGCTCAGTCAGGGGCCGTTGTCTCCTGATTCGCCAAATGATCCTCGTCTGTGGATTCGCAGCTTGCTTGATCAGCATGGTGCCTCTGATCCGAGATTGAGTCGGGTAAGGCTTCTGGCCGGTGATCTTCTCGATGGGCAGGGTCGCTTCGGACGGCAGCTCGCGACGTCGGATGACGTGCGTGTTGCTGCGCTCGACCTTTGCCTGTGGCAGACATGGCTCGATGTCTTGCGTACAATGAAGCATCCAGATGCATCGGTGCGTCGCAAGCTTTTCAAGCGACTACTTTCCGAGCCTGTACCGACAGAAGGTGAAGTACTTCATGCCGCTGCTTGGTTGTGCGCGCTTGACGTGCTAACGTCCGATCTTGCGGCGGATTTTGTCCCGGACGCTCATCGCGTCGCCCGCATCCTTAAGGCAACTCAAGGCAGTTTTCGCCGCTGGCGCTGGGAGGATAAGCCCGCACGAAAGGAAGCCGGACCTGTGCGGTGGTTGATTGATAAGGAAGCCGACATACAGGCGTTCTTGTTGGCGGTGCTCTATCCCTACTTTGGCGAACAGCTTCAAGACGAGCAGTACCTGCAGGGATACGGCCTTCGACAGGGGCGATTCGATTTTGCGATCAGTAGCCTGCGGTTGATCATCGAGGTCAAGGTGCTACGAAAGTCTTCAGACGTGAATGACCTTGAGGCGCAGATCGTCGACGACCTGAGTCTTTATTTCAAGCCCGCCAACCCCTTCGATTCAATGATTGTTTATATCTACGATGATCGGGATGTGCCGGAGCCTGAGAATTATCCATTTATCTGTGACGCTCTCAAACAACGAAGCGAGCGGATCGCCGATGTAATTATTGTGCAGCGACCCAGCATGATACCGGGGCGCGCAAATAGGGCAGCGTGATCTATGCGCCAAACTAGAATAACGAAGGTGGCGCCTGCTCATAGATGTGGGGTGGCAGCGCACATCCGTTTGGTTTGCAGATACCAATCCTCTGCGAATCTCTTGTTTCGCAAGAGAGAACGTAAGCTGCAACAGACCGATCTTGTTCTGAAGAAATCAAACGGCTTTATAGGTACGCAGGCGCAGTTGTCGGTGGATCCTGGGGCATGAGGCTTTCGACCGATAACGCCATTGCAAGCCAGGACGAGCGGCATACCATCGGCGAGACCCTGGGGGGTGAATCGCCTCACCGCTGGAGCCGCCATGCCGCCGTTGCCGCCATCCAGTGATGATCCCTCGCACAGAGGTGGCTGATAAACCGCGCCTGCACGAGAAATAAAGTTTGCTGGAGCGGCTGGCGGAGAGGGGGGGATTCGAACCCCCGATACCCTTGCGGGTATGCCGCATTTCGAGTGCGGTGCAATCAACCGCTCTGCCACCTCTCCGTGGGTCGCCTGTCGGGCGGTCGCGAGGCCGCGAAACTAGCGGAGGCGGATGCCGCCTGCAAGAGCGGGGTGCGCGGTCTCGCCATCGTGGTCCTGCCGCCGCGGCCGTGCCGCCCGGTACCGCCCGGTTTCGCCCGCCTTTTTCGGGCCGCCGTCAGGCCGTTGCCGCGGCCACGCCCGCCGGCGCGTCCGGTGCGTCCACCAGGCGGCGGAACCGTTCGGCGTCGCCGGGGGCCGCTTCTTCCTTCGTGTTGTCGAAATAGACGTACACGTCGCGGTCTTCGTCGCGCCAGCGCCGCGCCCGCTCGGCCCAGGCCCTCAGCGCGTCCTCGCCATAGCTGGATATATAAGTGTGCGGCCGGCCATGAAGGCGCACATAGACGAGGTCCGCCGTCGCCGCGTCCCACCGGGGCCACGTCGCGGCGTCCGAAACCGCCACCGCCACGCCGTGCGCGGCAAGCATGGCCGCGACCTGGGCCTGGAACCACGATTCGTGCCGGAACTCCATCACGTGGCGGGGCCCTGGCCAGCGGCGGAGCGTCACGAGAAAGCCGTCGAGGCGCCGGTCGTCGCGCGCCACCCGGCGCGGCAGCTGCCACAGCACGGCCGCGAGCTTGGGGCCCAGCTCGGCGGCCGCGTCGCGCTGCTTCGCGATCAGGTCGGCCACGTCGACGAGCTGCCGCTCGTGCGTTACCGCCCGGTGGCCCTTCACGGCGAAGCGGAACGCGGGCGGTGTTGCCTCGCGCCAGCGCGCATATGTGGTCCCCCGCACGAAGCGGTAGAAGCTCGCGTTGATCTCCGTCGTCTCGAACCGTCCGGCATAGTGCGACAGCCACGCCCTGCGCGGCACCCCGGCATAGAAATGCGCCTGCCAGGGGTGATAGTCCCACCCGCTCGTGCCCAGGCGGATGGCCTTTGGTGCGGGTTCAGCCATCGTCATCGTCGCCGACGCGGCCCATGCCGCGGTTTCGGGCCGGTCGCCTTACGTGCCATCATCGGTCCTTCAAAAGGATCGGCCATGCTCGGCAGGGCGTCCAGGGCAAAACAGGCAGAGCGGGCGGCGGGTTCCTTCCGCGCCCGGCGGGAACGATCGGGGCGCGCTGCACGTCGGCGCGTCTTCGCCTCGTCACGGTTCGGCGCCGTCTTCGCGCTCGCGCTGCTGGCGCTCCCCATGACGGCACGCGCCCAGGGCGGCGATTGTCCGGCGGCGCCCGATCCCGACGTCCGCCTCGACGTCGCGGCATCGGCGCCGGCCGTCGTCCGCAACCGGACGATGGCGGAGCTGCGCGAGGTCGCCGGCGCGGTCGAGCACAAGAACGCGCTCGGCCTCTACGCCGCCCGGCTGCGCGCGCGCCTCGACGTGCAGTTCCGCTATCGGATGCGCGCCGGTACCGCCTGCCTGTGGGTGCAGGGGGCGAGGATCGTCGTCGAACTCGACGAGCGCACCATCTATCTCGCCCGCGAGCTCGCGGGCGACGACTGCCGCACGCGCGTCGCGCTCGCGCACGAGCGCGAACACGCGCGGATCGACGACCGGATCATCGACCGGCATTTGCCGCAGGTCCGCCGCGCCGTCGCCCAGGCGATCGAACGCATCGGCGTCGTCGGTCCGATCGATGCCGACGAGATCGAGGCGGAACAGGCGCGCATCGGCGCCGAGCTTAACCGCGCGTTCCGCCAGCAGATGGCGAATCTGGAAAAGCAGCGCGAGCGCGCCCAGGCCGCGATCGACACGCCGGAGTCCTATCGCAAGGCCGCCGGGCAATGCCGGTGACGGCCGGCGGGCGCCTTATCCCTTCGCTCCCTCCACGGGCGGAAGAGGGAACGAAAAGGCCGCCTACGGCCGCGCGACGTGCCATACGTTGTTGACGCCGTCGCCCGTCGTGTCGCCGGGCTTCTGGTCCTTGACCCATAAGTAAAGGGGCTTGCCCTTGTAGGCCCACATCTTCGAGCCGTCGTCGCGCGTCACGACGGTCCAGTCGCCCGTCGGATTGGCGTCGGCCGCCGCCATCAGCGGCGGCCAGTTCTGCGCGCATGGCCCGTTGCAGTTGGACTTGCCGGGCGCATCGCGGTCGAACGTGTAGAGCGTCATGCCCCGCGCGTCGGCCAGCACCTTGCCGTGCGCGGTGTCGACGACTTTCGCGGGCGTGCCGGTGTCGGCACTGACGGCACAGGCCGCAAGCAAGACGGTGCCGGCGGCGGCGAGAATCTTCAGTCGCGTCATCGGGGCGTTCTCCTCCTCGTTCGGGTTGCTTCATCCCCGTTCGTTCGCGGGGCGCGGGACGTCCGTCGGTCGCCGCGACGGATCGGTCGGCGTGATCGTATGCAGACATGTACAGGGGCTTCCGGCCGTTTATTCCGGCGTTCCCGCGGTGCCGGTACCGAATCCGCATTGACCGGCGCCCGGCGTTCGGGTCCAATTCCGGCCGGACAATTGCGCCCGCGGCGAGTCGACGCCGGCGGGCGCTTTTCGTTTCCGGTGGCCGTTTTCGCCTCGCGCGCCGGACGAGGGGCGGGTGAGAACGGCCGGAACGCGAAACGGCCGGAACAGGTGAAACAGCGGAACAGCCGAAACAAGCGGAACAGGCGGAACGGCTGGAACGGATGGAACAGACGGAACGGCCGAGACGCCTGAGACTCGCGAGACTCACGAGACATGCGAGATTCATGAGAGTCGAGAGACGCTCGAGATCCCTGAGACCGGCGCGACGGCCGGGACCGTCGGGACGTGCGGGGCTTTTGAGGCGTTCGGGAACGGCCGGGACAGGCGGGAGAAGGCGCAAAACCGGCGAAGGGTCGCGCCCCGGCGCCCCTGCAGCGCGAATTCGTGCGGATTTTCCGTGGGTTACCGCCGGCGGATTCGCTTGACTTCCCGGCCTTCGCGGCTATATTGCCGGCTCTCGCCGCGGCCCGGACGGGGGCTCGCGGCGTGTTTCCTTATGCGATCAGTTTTTTGCGGACGGCACAGTCATGTACGCAGTGATCCGGACCGGCGGCAAGCAGTACAAGGTCGCCCCGAACGACGTCATCGTGGTTGAGAAGCTGGCGGCCGAGCCGGGCAGCGTCGTGCAGTTCGACGAGGTGCTGATGGTCGGTGGCAACGGCCGGACCTCGGTCGGCACGCCGCTCGTGGCCGGGGCCGTGGTCACCGCGACTGTGCTCGACCAGGGCAAGGGCGAGAAGATCGTCATCTTCAAGAAGCGGCGCCGCAAGAACTCCCGCCGCAAGACCGGACACCGTCAGCCCGAGACGACGCTGCGCATCGCCGGCATCTACACCGACGGCCAGAAGCCGGACCTGAGCGCTGCCGCTGCGACGCCGGCGCCGAAGGCCGCGGGCAAGGGGACGGCGTCGCGCGCGAAGACGAAGAAGGAGTAACGGGTCATGGCACACAAAAAAGCCGGCGGTTCGTCGCGCAACGGTCGCGACAGTGCGGGCCGCCGCCTCGGCTTGAAGCGTTCGGGCGGGCAGATCGTCGTCGCCGGCAACATCATCGTGCGCCAGCGCGGCACGGTTTACCGCCCCGGCATGAATGTCGGCATGGGCCGCGACCACACGCTGTTCGCGCTCAAGGACGGCCGGGTGAAGTTCTCGTACAAGACGGGCGGCAAGACGGTGGTCTCGGTGGAGCCGGTGGAAGCCCCGGTGCCGGCGGCGGCCGAGTAGCCGTTCCTCGCCACGCGACCGAATCAAGGGGGAACGGCATGCCGTTCCCCCTTTTCGTTTGCGCTCCCGTATTGCTCGTGGACAGTGTCCGATGAAGTTTCTCGACCAGGCCAAGATCTATCTGAAGGCGGGCGACGGCGGCGCCGGCGTCGTCGCCTTCCGTCGCGAGAAGTTCATCGAGTTCGGCGGGCCCGACGGCGGCGACGGCGGCAAGGGCGGCGACATCGTCTTCGTCGCCGTGCCCAACCTGAACACGCTGATCGACTATCGCTATCAGCAGCACTTCCGCGCCGAGCGCGGCCATCACGGCCAGGGCCAGAACAAGACCGGTGCCAACGGCAAGGATCTGGTGCTGAAGGTCCCGGTCGGGACGCAGATCCTGGACGAGGACAAGGAGACCGTCCTCGCCGACCTGCGCCGTCCCGGGCAGACCGTCGTCATCTGCCGCGGCGGCGACGGCGGCTTCGGCAACGCGCATTACAAGTCGTCGACCAACCAGGCGCCGCGCCGCGCCGATCCCGGCTGGCCGGGCGAGGAACGATGGGTCTGGCTGCGCCTCAAGCTGATCGCCGATGTCGGCCTCGTCGGCCTGCCGAACGCCGGCAAGTCGACGTTCCTCGCCGCGACCTCGCGCGCCAAGCCGAAGATCGCCGACTATCCGTTCACGACGCTGAAGCCGCAGCTCGGCGTCGTGCGCATCGACGATACCGAGATGGTCGTCGCCGATCTGCCCGGCCTGATCGAAGGCGCACACGAAGGACGCGGCCTCGGACACCGCTTCCTCGGCCATGTCGAACGCTGCGGCGCGATCCTGCACCTGATCGACGGCACGCAGGACGACGTGGCCGGTGCCTACCGGATGATCCGGGCCGAGCTCGCGGCCTATGGGCACGGCCTGACCGAGAAGCCCGAGGTGATCGGCCTCAACAAGATCGACGCGCTGCAGCCGGACGAGATCAGGAAGAAGCGCGCCGCCTTGCAGCGCGCCGCCCGGAAGCTGTCGCCGGGTGCCAAGGTGCTGCCGCTTTCGGGCGTGAGCGGCAAGGGCGTGCCCGAGGTCCTGCGCGCCCTCGTGCCCCACGTTCTCGCCCGTCGTGCGGCCGAGGCGGAGGCACCGAACGACGACGATGTCGCGACCCTGTCGGAGGTCGCGTCATGACGGCAACCCGATCCACCTGCCTGCGCGGCCGGCGCATGCGCCGCCGTGAACACGGGTGCGGCTATTCGTCGGCGGTGCGCCGCGGGCGGGGCGCGGTGTCCGTGGCGTTGCGGGTCGTTTAGTTTCGATGCCGCCGGGGGGACGAATGCCGGTTGTGCAGAAGCAATCCGATTCAAGACAGCAATCCACGAGACCCACGCTCGCCGAGGCGCGGCGGCTGGTCGTCAAGATCGGCTCCGCCCTTCTCGTCGATGAAGCGACCGGCGACATCCGGCGCAAATGGCTCGACAGCCTCGCCGACGACGTCGCCGCCCTCAAGCGGCGCGGGGTCGAGGTGATGATCGTATCCTCGGGTGCCATCGCCGTCGGCCGGCGTCACCTCGGGCTGAAGCAGCGGACGCTGAAGCTCGAGGAAAAGCAGGCCGCGGCGGCGACCGGCCAGATCCGCCTCGCGCACGCCTATCAGGAAACGCTCGCGCGGCACGGCATCACGGTCGCGCAGATCCTGGTGACGCCCGACGACACGGAAGAGCGGCGCCGCCATCTCAACGCGCGCGCGACGATCAACCAGCTCCTCAAGCTCGGCGCGGTGCCAGTCATCAACGAGAACGACACCGTGGCCACCGAGGAGATCCGCTTCGGCGACAACGACCGCCTGGGCGCGCGCGTCGCTCAGATGACGAGCGCCGACACGCTCGTGCTGCTGTCCGACATCGACGGGCTCTACACCGCCAATCCGAAGCGCGACCGGAACGCGACGCGCCTCGATCTCGTGTACGAGATCACGCCCGAGATCGAGGCGATGGCCGGCGAGGCGGGATCGGCCTACAGCTCGGGCGGCATGGTCACCAAGATCGCCGCGGCGAAGATAGCGCTCGCCGCCGGCTGCCGGATGGTGATCGGCCGCGGCACCGTCGATCATCCGCTCGCGGCACTCGAAGCAGGCGCGCCGTGCACGTGGTTCGTGCCGTCAACGAGTCCCAAGACCGCGCGCAAGCGCTGGATCGCGGGCGCGTTGCGCCCCGTGGGCGCGGTTACGGTCGATGCCGGGGCGCTCACGGCGCTGCGCGCCGGCAAGAGCCTGCTGCCCGCCGGCGTGCGCGGGGTCGAAGGCGACTTTCAGCGCGGCGACCCGATCGTTGTGCGGGCTCCCGACGGGCGCGAGGTCGCGCGCGGGCTGTCGGCCTATGCCGCCGCCGACGTGCGGCGGATCATGGGCCACAAGAGCAGCGCGATCGCCGAAATCCTCGGCTATCGCGGCCGCGACGAGATCATCCACCGCGACGACCTGGTGCTGAGTTGACGCGGGGGACGGACCACAGGGGGCCGGGACGAGCCCGGATTTCCGTCGCGGATTCCGGGTGGCACGTCGCCCGCATCGGGCTAGTCTTGGCGTTGCTTTTGTCTTGGTGATCGACACGGGGCGGACGGGTTGCGTGATATGAGTGCAGCACAGCAGGTCGAACAGACGGATCTCGCGGCGACGATGCGCGAACTGGGCGCACGCGCGCGTGCGGCGGGCCGGGCGCTGGCCGTGGCGCCTTCCGAATCGAAGGATCGCGCCCTGCGCCAGGCCGCCGCGGCGATCCGCGATTCCGTCAAGCGCCTCCTCGAGGCCAATCGCGCCGATCTCGATGACGCGACGAAGGCGGGCGCCACCGCGGCGTTTCTCGACCGCGTCCGGCTCGACGAGAAGCGGATCGAGGGGATCGCCAAGGGGCTCGAGGACATTGCCGCGCTTCCCGACCCGGTCGGCGCGACGACCGAATCCTGGACGCGGCCCAACGGGCTCAACATCGCCCGCGTGCGGGTGCCGATCGGCGTCATCGGCATCATCTACGAGGCGCGGCCGAACGTGACGGCCGATGCGGGCGGGCTCTCGCTCAAGGCCGGCAATGCCGCGATCCTGCGCGGCGGCTCCGAGAGCTTCGAGTCGTCGAAGGTCCTGATCGACTGCCTGCACGCGGGCCTGCGCGCCGCCAATCTGCCCGAGGCGGCGGTCCAGCTCGTGCCGACGCGCGATCGCGCAGCCGTGGGCCACATGCTGACCATGACCGAGTTCATCGACGTGATCGTGCCGCGCGGCGGCAAGTCGCTGATCGAGCGCGTGATGCGCGAGGCGAAGATCCCGGTCATCGCGCATCTCGAAGGACTGTGCCACACCTACGTGCATCACAGCGCCGACATCGAGATGGCGCGCCGGGTCGTGCTCAATGCCAAGATGCGCCGGCCGAGCGTGTGCGGCGCGACCGAGACGCTGCTCATCGACCGCGCGGCCGTGGCGACGCATCTGCCGCCGATCCTCGCCGCGCTGTTCGATGCGGGCTGCGAGGTACGCGGTACGGAGGAGGTACAGCGTCTGGACAAGCGCGTCGTGCCGGCGACGGAACAGGATTGGTGGACCGAGTATCTCGACGCGATCATCTCGGTGAAGGTCGTGGACGGTGTCGACGAGGCGATCCGGCACATCAATCACTACGGCTCGCACCATACCGATGCGATCGTCGCAAGCGACGAGGCGGTGGCGCAACGGTTCCTCGACGCGGTCGACAGTTCCATCGTGCTGCACAACGCATCGACGCAGTTCGCCGATGGCGGCGAGTTCGGCTTCGGTGCGGAGATCGGCATCTCGACCGGACGCCTGCCGCCGCGCGGTCCCGTCGGCGCCGAACAGCTCACCACCTACAAGTACGTCGTCCGCGGCAACGGACAGACCAGGCCCTGAACGTGCCACCGCCGCCGGAAGCCGCCGGCGACGGGCAAGCTTGGCCGGGGAAGATAAGACGAAATTCTTATCGAACAAGGGTCTTGACGCGCGCGGCCGAGCTCGTCCAAGACCCCTAAGTTTCCGAAAATTGTGCGTTTTTACAATGGTTTACGGTCGAGCTAATTCGTTCACACGAAGCCGCTTCTGATCGCCTATAATCAAGGTCCGCGTCGGAACAACGAGACATCGCTGCCGATTGCGGATTCCTTTTTCCGAGGAAGCGGCCGCCGGGGTCCGATCGCCCCGGCGGCTATTTCTTTTCGGCGCCATGCCGGAACGAAGCGGGCGCCGCGATCCATCGTCGCGTCGACCGTCGTGCCCCCTTGTCGATCTTCGCACGTCCTGGCCGCGCGCGATCGAGGGAGCGCGCATCACACGCATTGTTGCGTCGCATCATCCATCGCGCCTCGTCGATGCGTCGTGCGTGATCGAACCGATATCGAATCGATTTCGTGATCGAATCGATTTCGTGCGCGATCGGTTCCGATGTCGTTTCCGTCGATCGCAGTCGGCGCGTTTTGAGTCGCGGATGTGCGCGGAAGACGATGCGGAAGACGACATGCGCGCGGCCGATGATCCGTGCATGCGCAGGGGATGCGTCGGGTCCTGGACGGTTTCGCATGCCCCGACATGCCCCTACATGCCGATCAACTTTTGAATTGCTTTCTTAACTTTCTCGGCGCACAAATAGTGTACGGGTACCGATTCGGGGGCATGTCCGGTGATCCGGACGTAGGTGCGGCACGTTGATCGGAACGTACTCACACCCGTGCTCCAGCGATGACGGCTCGTGCGATACGGAAGGATCCGTGTCGCGGAATCACATCGGAAAAAGGAGTCCAACGATGGCTGCGAAGAAGAAGGCCGCCAAGAAGGCCACCAAGAAGGCTGCCAAGAAGCGGAAGTAGGCGCGTCATCCGCGCAACTTCGCGGGCGGCACCTCATCGGGTGCCGCCCGTTTCGCTTTTCAAGGGCACTGCGTCGGCATCGCGTCTTTCGATTTCGATGCGATGCCGTGGATGGACGATGGTTCCGTCGTCACGACGTCGCGCCGGACGCGGCGGATCGTCTTGATCGCGCGAGCCGCTCGATGATGGCGCGGCGCTCGCGTTCGTCGAGCTGCGGCCACGCCGCGATCTCCATGATCGTGCGGCCACAGCCGATACAGACCTGCGTCTTCGGGTCGAGCTTGCAGATCGAGACGCAGGGGCTCGCCGTCATGTGTCGGCGACGGCCCCGATCAGGATGGCGCCCTCGTCGGGATCGCCGCCGGAGGGGATGATCTCGTCGCCGCCGCAGCACGGGTCGATGTTGATGCGGCAATGCTGGCACTGGGCGTGGCCGTGGACCCAGATCGGCTGGGTCGGGTACTGGCACCAGGGACAAATCTGGACGGCGGACGCGCTGGATCTCATGGCTCCCTCTCCACCCCAGAGGCTAGATCTACCCGCGACTCGGGGGCCATATGACAATCCATAGTATTAACAATTGATTAAGCAGCGGCAGCCGCGAGGCGCGCCCGCTGCCGCACGAGTCCGGGCACGGCCTCGCCCATCGGCATCGCGACGTCGACGAGGCGTGCCATTCCGACCACGGCGCCGCGCAGTCCGCCGATGGCGCCTGCGCCGAAGATGGGAGATCCGCATGAAACCTCGCCGTGCCGATCCGTGCGAAACGCCTGCGAAGGTTTTCGCGGACGGCATGCGTCTTGGCAACCCGTGACGACAGGGCCGGGTTTGCGGCTCACTCGTCGCGCGCAAGCCACCAATAGGGACGGGCACATTTTCGGTCGCCGAAGAGGTGGCCGAAACCGGCATGCTCGAGCGCGGCGCGATTGTCCTCGAGCGTGGCGCGATCGAGACGGGCGAGGATGTGCAAATCACGTCGCGTGCGATGCCGCTCATGCAGACGTCGCCGCAGCGCATCGGCGCAAGCTCGTGTCGTGCCCGGCCCGCTGCCGACGAGGATGATGCCCGCGAGGATGGTGAGGATCCCGAGCGCCAGCCGTGGCGGCGCCGGTTCGTCCAGGACGAGCGCGCCGAGCACGAGCGACACGACCGGATTGAGCGCGACGGTGGTTGCGACGCGGGTCGGCGTCGTGTGCTCCAGCCCGTAGCTCCACAGGAAGAAGGTCAGGGCGGCGCCGCCCACCCCGAGAAAGACGACCGCGCCCCAGCCCCACGCGGGCAGCGCAACCACGCGCGCGGGGTCGCCTGCCGTGCCCGCCCACACGATGCCGGCAAGCGCGCCGGCGGTCATGCCGACCGTCGTGTACGACAGGGCGGGGATACGCGCGAGATACGGGCGCGACAGCACATTGTAGAGCGCGCCGCAGCCGGCGGTCGCGATCATGAACAGATCGCCTGTCGCGACGGTCCCGCCGACGGCGAGGCGGTCGCCCAGCGCGGTCGCGACCCCGGCGATCGCGAGTGCGACGCCCGCCACCTTTCGCCAGGCGAGCTTTTCGGCCCGAAGCGCCGCGGCGACGAGCAGCGTCAGGAACGGCAGCGTGGAGAGGGCGAGCGAGCCCCGCGCCGCCGTCGTGTAGGACAGCGAGACGTTGAACAGGACCGGGAACGCCGTGAAGAACAGGACGCCGAGCAGGATCACGGCCGGCAGATCGGATCGCGCGGGTGCCGGCCGTCGCAGCAGGCGCAGCACGGCGGCAAGGCAGATCGCACCGATACCGTAGCGCAGTGCCGCCAACGTCGCGGGATCGAGCAGTCCCACCACGGCGCGCGTGGCGACGACCGAGACGCCGCCGAGGCAGCTCGATGCGCCGGCCGCCGCAATGCCCAGGATTTCCCGATTCCGCGCCATGACGTCTCCCGCTCGTGTCCGGGCAAGCGTAGGGCCATGCTTTTCATCAGCAAAACGAATAGCGTAAATTCCACAGATCAGGAGATGTGATGGATGCGGCCGGTCGTTCTCGACACCGATCTCTTGCGGACATTCGTGGCGGTGGCCGACCGCGGCGGCTTCACGCGCGCCGCGGCGGCGCTGAACCGCACGCAGGGTGCCATCAGCATGCAGATCAAGCGCCTCGAGGACGACGTCGGCGCGGCACTCTTCCTTCGCGACGGTCGCCGCGTTCGGCTGACGCCGTCGGGCGAGGCTCTCATCGGCTATGCGCGGCGCATGCTCGCGCTCAACGACGAGGCGGTCGGCGCCGTGCGGCGGAACGTGATCGCGGGCGTGGTCCGGCTCGGGTGCATCGACGACTATGCCACGCGCGTCCTACCGGGGATTCTCGCGCGGTTCTGGCGCGAGCACCCCGCCGTCCTCGTCGAGGTCGAGACCGGCCTTACGTCCGATCTGCTCGAACGGCTCGATCGCGATCTCGACATCGTCCTCGGCATGCATCCGGCCGGCATGGGCCGGGGCGAGGTCATCTGCCGCGATACGCCGATCTGGGCGGCGTCGCCCGTCCACGCGGTGCATCGCCAGAACCCGGTGCCGCTGGCGCTCTACCGCGACGGCTGCCTGTTCCGGCGCTGGGCGACCGGCGCTCTCGACGAGCTGGGGCGTCCCTGGCGGCTCGCCTATGTGAGCCCCAGCCTCGCGACCGTCGAGGCGGCGGTGGAGGCCGGCCTCGCGATCTCGGTCTTCAAGCGGTCGACGGTCAGCCCGCGACTGCGGCGTCTGACGCGACGCGACGGTTTTCCGCCGTTTCCCGACGTCGACATCACCCTCCACGTCCGGTCGGGCGGCGTTTCGCGCCAGACCGCGGCGCTCGCCGATCATCTGACCCGCAGCTTGCGGGCATGGCACGGCGACGCCGCGCACAAAAAAAGGGGGCGGGTCGCATGACCCGCCCCGTCGGTCGCGTTTGGGACGCCGCGCTCAGAACAGGCCGGTGATCTTGCCATCCGGCGTGACTTCGATGTTGTTGGCGGCCGGCACCTTGGGCAGGCCCGGCATGGTCATGATCTCGCCGCAGATCGCGACCAGGAACTCCGCACCGGCCGACAGCCGCACCTCGCGGATCGGCACGATGTGGTCGCTAGGCGCGCCCTTGAGGTTCGGGTCGGTCGAGAAGCTGTACTGGGTCTTGGCGACGCAGATCGGATAGTGGCCGAAGCCGCCGGCCTGCAGTTCGGCGATCTGGTCGCGCACCTTCTTGTCGGCGGTGATGTCGCGCGCCCCGTAGATCTCCGTCGCGATGGTGCGGATCTTCTCCCACAGCGGCATCTCGTCGGGGTAGAGGAACTTGAAGTCCTTGGCCGGCTTCGTCTCGCACAGCTTGACGACCGCCTTGGCGACGTCCACCGCACCGGCGCCGCCCGCCGCCCAGTGATCCGCCATGAACGCCTCGACGCCGAGCTCGGCGCAGGCGTTCTTGACCAGCTCGATCTCCGCCGGCGTGTCGGCCGAGAAGCGGTTGATCGACACCACCAGCGGCAGGCCGAACTTCTGCACGTTGCGCACGTGGCGGGCGAGGTTGGCGATGCCCTTCTTCAGCGCCTCGAGGTTCTCCTCCTTTAGCGCGTCCTTGGCGACACCGCCATGCATCTTGAGCGCGCGGATCGTGGCGACGAGCACGACGCAGTCGGGCTTCAGGCCCGCCTTGCGGCACTTGATGTCGATGAACTTCTCGGCGCCGAGATCGGCGCCGAAGCCCGCCTCGGTGACCACGTAGTCGGCCAGCTTCAGCGCCGTGGTCGTCGCGATGACCGAGTTGCAGCCATGCGCGATGTTGGCGAAGGGACCGCCGTGGACGAAGGCGGGGTTGTTCTCGAGCGTCTGGACGAGGTTCGGCGCCAGCGCGTCCTTGAGCAGTGCCGTCATCGGACCGGCGGCCTTGAGGTCCGCCGCGCGCACCGGCTTACGGTCGCGGGTGTAGCCGACGATGATGTTGCCGAGGCGGCGCTGCAGGTCCTGGAGATCGGTGGCGAGGCAGAAGATCGCCATGACCTCGGAGGCGACGACGATGTCGAACCCGTCCTCGCGCGGATAGCCGTTGGCGACGCCGCCGAGCGAGTTGACGATCGAGCGCAGCGCCCGGTCGTTCATGTCCATGGCCCGGCGCCAAGTGATCCGGCGCGGATCGATGCCCAGGCTGTTGCCCCAGTAGATGTGGTTGTCGATGAGGGCGGCGAGCAGGTTGTTCGCCGACTCGATCGCGTGGAAGTCGCCGGTGAAGTGGAGGTTGATGTCCTCCATCGGCACGACCTGGGCATAGCCGCCGCCGGCCGCACCGCCCTTCATGCCGAAGCAGGGGCCGAGGCTGGGCTCGCGCAGGCAGATGATCGCCTTCTTGCCGATGTAGTTGAGCGCGTCGCCGAGGCCGACGGTCGTCGTCGTCTTGCCCTCGCCGGCCGGCGTGGGCGTGATCGCCGACACCAGGATCAGCTTGCCGTTCGGCCTGTCCTTCAGCGTGCGGATGTAGTCGAGCGAGACTTTCGCCTTGTAGTGCCCGTAGGGCTCGAGGTCCTTGGCGTCGATGCCGAGCTTGTCCTTCGCTACGTCGAGGATGGGCCGCATTTTGGCGGCCTGGGAAATCTCGATGTCGGACTTGGGATTCAGATGCTGTTGTTTCGGGTCGTGCATAGTTTCTTCCCTCGACGCGTTTTCTCGGTCTTGTCAGTGAACTCGTGGTTGTCTGTGAACTCGTGAATGGGCGAACGGCTCATCCCAGCATCGCGCCGGGCTTGAGTCCCGCCGCCGCCGCCCACTCGCCGGCCTTCTGCTTGGCGCCGTCGGCCGGCTTCACGCGCAGGACCTGGATCTGTCCGCCGCCGCAGGCGACGGCGAAACCGTCCGCCGTGACCTCGGTGACCTCGCCGGGCTTGGCCCCTTCCCTGGCCGGCAGCTTCCTGCTGTCGTAGATCTGCAGGACCTTGCCCTCGAATTTGGTCCAGGCGCCCGGTTGCGGGTTGGAGCCGCGGATCAGGTTCCAGACCTGCTGCTGCGGCCGCGACCAGTCGATCTCGACGTCGTCGAACTTGCACCAGCTCTCGTAGGTCGCCTGGCTTTCATCCTGCTTGATCTTCGGCGCCTTGCCGGCCTTGACGAGGTCGATCGCCTCGAGCATCGCCTCGACGCCCATCGGGAACAGGCGGTCGAAATAGACGCTGCCCAGCGTGTCGTCGTCGTTGATCGGCGTCTCCTTCTGCAGAAGGATCGGCCCAGTATCGAGCCCGTTGTCCGGCCAGAAGATGGTAAGGCCGGTCTTCGTCTCACCCTGGATGATCGGCCAGTTGATGGAGCTGGGCCCGCGGTGCCGCGGCAGCAGCGAGGGGTGGTACTGGATCGAGCCGTAGGTCGGGATATTGAGGAACTCCTCCGGCACGAACAGGGTGACGTAGGCCATCACCTGCAGGTCGGGCTTGAGCGCCGCGAACTGCTCCCACACCTCGGGCTTGCGGTACGACTTGGGCTGATAGACCGGAATGCCGGCAGCCATCGCCGCTTCCTTCAGCGGATCGGCCTTCTGCCCTTCCTTCTCGGGCGCCACGTAGACAGCGATCACGTTCTCGCCGCGCTTCAGCAGCGCTTCGAGGACGGCCTTGCCGAAGGCCTGCTGGCCATGGACAACGATGCGCATTTCCAAACCCCTTCCTTGCTCTGCCTTTCGTCAGGCTGCGTTCTTCTGCCCGGCCTCTTGCGGTGCACCGAGCGCGCCTGACGCCTTGATCTCGGCGATCTCGTGCGCCTTGAAGCCGAGCACGTTCTTCAGGATCTCGTCCGTGTGCTCGCCCAGGAGCGGCGACCGCTTCACCTCGGTGATCGAGTCGGACAGCTTGATCGGGTTGCCGACGGTCAGATACTTGCCGCGCGTCGGGTGATCGACCTCGACAATCGTGCCGGTCTTGCGCAGCGACTCGTCCTCGGCGAGCTCCTTCATCGACAGGATCGGACCGCACGGGATGTCGTACTTGTTGAGGATCTCCATGGCCTCGAACTTGGTCTTGGTCATGGTCCACTGCTCGATGCGGTCGAAGATCTTCCGGAGCTTCGGCAGCCGCGCCTCCGGCGTCGCGTATTCCGGATCGGTCTTCCAGCCCGGCTCGCCGATCACGTCGCAGATGGCGCCCCACACCGGTGCCTGGGCGATGAAGTAGATGTAGGCGTTGGGGTCCGTCTCCCAGCCCTTGCACTTCAGGATCCAGCCCGGCTGGCCGCCGCCCGAATCGTTGCCGGCACGCGGCACCGTGTCACCGAAGGGGATACCCTCGCCGTACTGGCTGTACTCCTTGAGCGGCCCGTGCTTGAGGCGCTGCTGGTCGCGCAGCTTGACGCGGCAGAGATTGAGCACGCCGTCCTGCATCGCGCAGAGGACCCTTTGGCCGCGGCCGGTGCGCTGACGCTGATAGAGCGCCGCGACGATGCCGAGCGCCAGATGCAGACCCGTTCCCGAGTCGCCGATCTGGGCGCCGGTAACGAGCGGCGGGCCGTCGCGGAAACCGGTGGTCGAGGCAGCACCGCCGGTGCACTGCGCGATGTTCTCGTAGACCTTGCAGTCCTCGTACGGTCCGGGGCCGAAGCCCTTCACCGAGGCGACGATCATGCGCGGGTTGAGCTTGTGGATGTACTCCCAGGTCAGCCCCATGCGGTCGAGCACGCCGGGCGCGAAGTTCTCCACCAGCACGTCGCTGACCTTGATGAGCGCCTCGAGCACGCGCTTGCCCTGCGGATGCTTGGTGTCGATCGTGATCGACCGCTTGTTGTGGTTGAGCATCGTGAAATAGAGGCTGTCGACGCCCGGTATGTCGCGGAGCTGAGTGCGCGTGATGTCGCCGCTCCCCGGACGCTCGACCTTGATCACGTCGGCGCCGAACCAGGCAAGAAGCTGCGTGCAGGTCGGACCCGACTGCACGTGCGTGAAGTCGAGGACGCGGACGCCCTCCAGCGCCTTGCCGGCGGCTCCCCACGGCTTCCTGGACGGCGGGGGCAGGCCGTTGCCGTTCTTGCGCTTCGCCGCGACGGCGTTGCCGTTTCGCCTCTTTGCCGCGACCGCGCGCGTCTTTGCCTTGACGGCGCGCGACTTCGTCTTGACGGTGCGCGCCGACGCCTTGCGGCTCGCGGCCTTCGACTTCTTCGCCTTGCTCTTCGTTGCCATCTTGATCTCCTCCGCAACCTTTGTCCTGTGCCTGCGGCGACGCAGGACCGGTCGTACCGGTCTTCGCTATCGCCGCTTCGGATGACGACCTACTTCTTGCGAATTGCGCTTTGCGGGTTGAGGTTGCCGATGCGCCCGCTCTCGGTGCCAGCAGCCGGATCGATCACCGCATTGATGAGGGTCGGCTTGCCGGAGTCGAGCGCCGCATCGACGGCGCGCTTCAGCTCGTCGGGCGTCGTCACATGGACGCCCACGCCGCCGAATGCCTCGATGATCTTGTCGTAGCGCGCATCCTTGACGAACACGGTGATCGCGGGATCCGGACCGCCGGACGGATTGACCTCGGTCCCGCGATAGATGCCGTTGTTGTTGAAGACGACGACGCAGACCGGCAGCTTGTAGCGGCAGATCGTCTCCACCTCCATGCCGGAGAAGCCGAAGGCGCTGTCGCCGACGACCGCCAGCACGCGGTTGCCGGTCTCGATGGCGGCGGCGACCGCGAAGCCCATGCCGATGCCCATGACGCCCCAGGTGCCGACGTCGAGCCGCTTGCGCGGCTGATAGATGTCGATGACCCCGCGCGCGAGGTCGAGCGTGTTGGCCCCTTCGTTGACCAGAATGGTGTCGGGACGCTCCCTGATGACGGTGCGCAGCGCGCCGAGCGCGCTGTGGAAGTCCATCGGCACCGAGTTCTTCATCAGCCGCGTGGCCATCTTGGCGATGTTCTCTTCCTTCTTCGCCTTGATGGTGTCGAGCCACTCGGCCGGCGGGGCCTGCCACTTGCCGCCCATCGCATCCAGCAGCGCCGACACGCAGGAGCCGATGTCGCCGACGACCGGCGCCGCGATCTCGACGTTGCTGTCCATCTCCTTGGGCTCGATGTCGATCTGGATGAACTTCTTCGAGCCGGGCTCGCCCCACGTCTTGCCCTTGCCGTGCGACAGCAGCCAGTTGAGGCGGGCGCCGATCAGCATCACGACGTCGGAGTCCTTGAGCACCAGCGAACGCGCCGCGCCGGCACACAGCGGGTGCGTGTCGGGCAGGAGGCCCTTGGCCATGCTCATCGGCAGGAAGGGAATGCCCGTCGTCTCGATCAGGGTGCGGATCGCGTCGTCAGCTTGCGCGTAGGCGGCGCCCTTGCCGAGGATGATCAGGGGGCGCTTCGCGCCTTTCAGCAGATCGAGCGCGCGCTTGACCGCCGACGGCGCGGGAATCTGGGCCGGCGCCGGATCGACGACCTTGACGAGCGACCGCCGGCCGACTTCGGCCGGTATGACCTGCGAGAGCAGTTTGGCCGGCAGATCGAGATAGACGCCGCCCGGCCGTCCCGACACCGCGGCACGGATCGCGCGCGCCACGCCGATGCCGATGTCGGCGGCATTCAGGATGCGGAAGGCCGCCTTGCAGAGCGGCTTGGCGATGGCGAGCTGGTCCATCTCCTCGTAGTCGCCCTGCTGCAGGTCGACGATCTCGCGCTCGGACGAGCCGCTGATGAGGATCATCGGGAAACAGTTGGTCGTGGCGTTGGCGAGCGCCGTCAGACCGTTGAGGAAGCCGGGCGCCGACACCGTGAGGCAGACACCGGGCTTCTTCGTCAGGAAGCCGGCGATGGCGGCGGCGTTGCCGGCGTTCTGCTCGTGCCGGAACGAGATGACGCGCATGCCCGAGGCCTGCGCCAGACGGGCCAGGTCCGTGATCGGGATGCCGGGCACGCCGTAGATCGTGTTGATGCCGTTGAGCTTGAGCGCCTCGATGACGAGGTGAAAGCCGTCGGTCAGTTCCTGCGTTTCGTCCGCCATCGTCTTGTCCTGTTGTTTCGCCGTTCCTTCGGCCATGGTTTCCTCACTGACTAGGATTGCAACGGGCGGGCTCGTCCCCCGCCGATTTGATCTTGGTACGGCGCCGGCCGGCGCCGCGATTCCGGGCGGCCTTTAGTCCAGATAGTCCACGTGCTTCTCGACGTGCGCCGCGAGATCGAGGCTGTGCTGGCGGACGAGCTGCTCCGCGCGTTCCGTCTCGCGCCGCTCCAGCGCCTCGATGATGTTCATGTGGTCGATGATGGACCGGGTCGCGCGATCCTTCTCCGAGATGGTGCGGCGCCGGATCGACTTCATGTGGATGAACAGGTTCGCCATCGTGTCGATGAGAAGCTGGTTGCGGCTCATGTTCACGATCGCCTGGTGAAAGCGGATGTTCGCCTCGGAATATTCGTCGATGTGAGCGTTCGGCTCGTGGCCGTCGCGGAAATCGACGAACAGCTCGCGCAGGCGGGCGATCTCCTCGTCGGTCGCATGCAGGGTGATCAGCCGGGCGGCCATGCTCTCGAGCGCCGCCCAGACGCGGATCATGTCGATGATCTCCTTCTTCGTCTTGCGGACGACGAACACGCCGCGGCGGGGAACCGAGCGGACGAAGCCTTCCTGCTCGAGGCGGTTCAGCGCCTCACGGATCGGGGTGCGGCTTACGCCCAGGTCCTGCGACAGCCGCCGCTCGTCGAGGCGCAGCTCCTCGCGGCTGTCGTAGATGTTCATTTCGGTGATGGCCCGTTTCAGCGCGTGATAGACCTGGTTCCGATAGCTGAGATCGGCCTCGATCGGCTTGACGGAGAGCTTGACGACGGTCACGGCGGAAACCTGCCTCCCCTCGGCCGCGCCGGCGGAACACCGGGTTGTTCGTTCAACCGGTAGACGCCGCCGCCGGCAACCTGTAGAATCCCATTCGTCAGGTATTTTGTATACCAGATACCAAACGGGGTGCAAGGCGGGCCGGGGACAGGCCACGATAACCGCCACACCCCGATCCCGTTGGCGTTGACGTCAACGGTGCCGCCTCTCCCCAAAAAGAACATGAGGGGTGGCAGGAGGAAACGCAGGGGAGGAGCGATTTGGAAGAGATCGCATCGCTGTTCCACGGCTTCGCCGTCGTTCTCGAACCCTTCAACCTCGTCTTGATGCTGATCGGAATCACCCTCGGTGTGCTCATCGGGGTGTTGCCGGGGCTGGGCGGGGCAAACGGCGTGGCCATCTTGTTGCCGCTCACGTTCAGCATGCCGCCCACGTCGGCGATCATCATGCTGTCGTGCATCTACTGGGGGGCGCTGTTCGGCGGCGCGATCACCTCGATCCTGTTCAACATTCCGGGCGAGCCCTGGTCGGTCGCCACGACCTTCGATGGCCATCCGATGGCCCAGCAGGGACGAGCCGGCGAAGCGCTCACCGCGGCGTTCACTTCGTCCTTCGTCGGTGCCTTCATCGCGGTCGTCGTCATCACCTTCCTCGCGCCGCTCATCGCCGGCTTCGCGCTGCAGTTCGGCCCGCCGGAATTCTTCGCCGTGCAGTTCCTGACGTTCTGCAGCTTCGTCGGCATGGGACGCGGCAATGCGTTCAAGACGATCGCGGCGATGACCCTCGGCTTCGCGCTGGCCTGCGTCGGGCTCGATACCGTCACCGGCCAGCTGCGCATGACCTTCGGCACGACGGAGCTCCTGCGCGGCTTCGACTTCCTGATCGCCGTCATCGGCCTGTTCGGCATCGGCGAGATCCTGCTGTCGATGGAAGAGGGGCTGTCGTTCAAGGGCGGGGCGGCGAAACTCAACCCGACGGTGGTGTGGCAGACCTGGAAGAAGCTGCCGCAGTTCTGGGTCACCTCGCTGCGTTCGGCGGCGATCGGCTGCTGGATGGGCATCACGCCCGGCGGCGCCACCCCGGCCTCGTTCATGAGCTACGGCATCGCCAAGCGCGTGTCGCGGAACGGCGACCGGTTCGGCAAGGGTGAAATCGAAGGCGTCGTGGCGCCCGAGACCGCCGCGCACGCGGCGGGCACGAGCGCGCTGCTGCCGATGATCACGCTCGGCATTCCGGGCTCGCCGACGGCGGCGGTCCTCCTGGGTGGTCTCCTGATCTGGGGCCTGCAGCCGGGGCCGCTCCTCTTCGTCGAACAGAAGGATTTCGTCTGGGGGCTGATCGCCAGCATGTATCTCGGCAACGTCGCCGGGTTGCTGATCGTGCTCACCTGCGTGCCGCTGTTCGCTGCGATTCTGCGCATTCCGTTCAGCATCATCGCGCCGGTCATCGTCGTGATCTGCGCGGTCGGCGCTTACACGGTCCACAACGCCGCGTTCGACATCGCCCTCATGCTCGTCTTCGGCGTGATCGGGTATGCGTTCAAGAAGCTGGACTATCCGCTGTCGCCGCTGGTGCTCGCACTGGTGCTGGGTGACATGGCCGAAAGCGCCTTCCGCCAGTCGATGCTGCTGTCGGGCGGAAGCCTGAGCGTCTTCTGGTCGAACTGGCTGGTGGCATCCATCATGTCGCTGGGACTGGCGTTGCTGCTATGGCCCTTGGTGTCGTGGGCGAAGGGAATGCTGCAGCGCACGGTGCCGGCGCCGGGAACCGGAGCGTAGCGGGGGATTTGTGCCGGGGGTCCGCTGGACGCCCGGTGCCGGCCCGCGCTACGCTCTCAAGAAAAACGACAAAAGAGATCAATCAACATTCAGGGAGAGAAACATGAACGTGGCGAAACTACGGCTCTTCCGGCGACTGACAGCCGTCGCCGGCGTTGCGGTCGCCGCGGCGATCGCGACGAGTTCCGCTTTCGCGGCTTGGGAACCGACCAAACAGATCACGATCGTGGTGCCGGCCGGCACCGGCGGCGGCGCCGATCAGATGGCGCGATTCATCCAAGGCGTCGTTTCGAAGCACAATCTGGCCGACAAGCCGATCGTCGTCATCAACAAGGCGGGTGCCGCCGGCGCCGAGGGCTTCCTCGATGTCAAGAGCAGCCCGGGTGATGCGCACAAGCTGATCATCACGCTCTCGAACCTGTTCACGACGCCGCTCGCCTCGGGCGTTCCCTTCAGCTGGCGGGATCTGACGCCGGTCGCGATGCTCGCCCTCGACGAGTTCGTGCTGTGGGTCAACGCCGAATCGCCCTACAAGACCGCCAAGGAATACCTGACGGCGGTCGGCAACGGTCAGCCCGGCGAGTTCAAGATGGGCGGCACTGGCTCGAAGCAGGAGGACCAGATCATCACGGTCGCCCTGCAGAAGGTCGCGGGCAAGCCCTTCACGTATGTTCCCTACAAGGGCGGCGGCGACGTGGCGGTCCAGCTCGTCGGCAATCACGTCCACTCGACGGTCAACAATCCGATCGAGGCGGTCGCGCACTGGCGGGCGGGCAAACTGCGGCCGCTTTGCGTCTTCGACGAGCAGCGCATGCCCTACAAGGACAAGATGACCGACACGATGTCGTGGAACGACATTCCGACCTGCAAGGAATCGGGCGTGGACGTCAGCTACCTGATGCTGCGCGGCATATTCATGCCGGCCGGCGTGAAGCAGGAGCATGTCGACTATTACGTCGAGCTGTTCAAGAAGGTGCGCGCCACGCCGGACTGGAAGGAATACATGGAGAAGGGCGCCTACAATCAGACCTTCATGACCGGCGACGAATACCGGAAGTGGGTCGAGAACGCCGAGAAACTTCATTACGAGCTGATGAAGGAAGCCGGCTTTCTCGCCAAGACGAACTGATGGAACGGGCGGCGCCGGAGGACCGGCGCCGCCCCGACGTCGCAGCAGTCCGCATCGTGCAACGGATCGTGCGTCACAGACCTCGAGGGTCAACCCATGAAGGATGGTGAGTTCACGTCCAGTCGCGGCCTGGTCTCGAAGCGGACGATGGAGATCGTGGTCGCCGTGCTGTTCCTGGTGGTCGGCTCCATCGTGATCACGGATTCGCTGCGCATCGGTGCCGGCTGGCGCGATCCGGAAGGGCCGGAGGCCGGCTACTTTCCGTTCTACATCGGTCTGATCATGTCAGGGGCGAGCCTGGTCACGCTCGTTCAGGCCGTGCTGAAGCGTCCGGGGGCGGGTACGTCCTTCGTCGATGCCGAGGCCCTGAAGCAGGTCCTTCAGGTCCTGGTGCCGGCGGGCGTCTTCGTCCTGTTGCTCAATTTCATCGGGATCTATGTTTCAGCCGCCCTCTACATCGCCGGGTTCATGGCGGTCGTGGGCCGTTACGCCTGGTTCCGGGCGATCCCGGTCGGCGTCGGCGTCGCCATCGTCCTCTTCCTCATGTTCGAGGTTTGGTTCCTGGTGCCCTTGCCCAAGGGGCCGATCGAGGAGCTTTTCGGCTACTGAGGCGCAAGGCCGCAGACCCGTGTCGCGTCTGCAGCCATGACAAATCGCGAAACGCTGGTATACATTATACCGACCGGCGCCAGGGTGCCGCCGATCCTGCCAAATTCATGTCCGCTGCATGGCGCCAGAGTGCCGCCAGTTGCAGGGCGGACTTTTGCCTTTTGAGTTCTACAGGACGATGGCATGGCACATACTTCGTCTGACGTTCATCGCGCACGACATCCCGGTTCCGGGCGCGGCCGGACCCGCACCACGCCGAAGGGGCGGCAGGTCGAGGAGGTAGCGCTCAACGAGATTCGCGAGCTGCTCGGCGACCGCCCGCGGCGCCGCGACCTGCTCATCGAGCACCTTCACCTCATCCAGGACAAGTTCGGTTACCTGTCGGCGGCGCATCTTGCGGCACTGGCGCACGAGATGCGCCTTGCCCTTGCCGAGGTGTACGAGGTCGCCACCTTCTACGCGCATTTCGACGTGGTGAAGGAAGGCGAGACGCCGCCGCCGCCGGTCACCGTGCGCGTGTGCGACAGCCTCACCTGCGAGATGTTCGGCGCCCGGCAGCTGCTGGCGGATCTGGCGGCGAAGCTCGGACCCGGCGTGCGGGTCGTGCGCGCGCCGTGCATGGGCGCATGCGACAAGGCGCCGGTGTGCCATGTCGGCCATCACGAGGTCGCGCGGGCGACCGTCGACAGCGTCATGGCCAGTCTGAAGCACGATCATCGCGCCGTGACGGCGCACCGGCCGGACAAGGATTTCGCGGCCTATACCGCGACCGGCGGCTATGCCCTGCTGCGCGCCTGTCTGAACGGGGAGCGGACGCCCGAGCAGATCATCGCCGCGCTCGACGGCGGCGGCCTGCGCGGTCTCGGCGGCGCCGGATTTCCCACCGGCCGCAAGTGGAGTCTCGTCCGCAAGGAGCCGGCGCCGCGCCTCATGGCCGTGAACGGCGACGAGGGCGAGCCCGGCACGTTCAAGGATCGCGCCTATCTGGAGCGTGATCCGCACCGCTTCCTCGAGGGCATGCTGATCGCCGCTTGGGTGGTCGAGGCGCGGGAGGTCTACATCTACCTGCGCGACGAGTATCCGGCGATCCGTCACATGTTGCTGGCCGAGATCGCCAAGCTCGAGGCCGCGGGCCTGTCGCCGCACACGAAGATCCATCTCCGTCGCGGCGCCGGCGCGTATATCTGCGGCGAAGAGTCGGCGATGATCGAAAGCATCGAGGGCAAGCGCGGCCTGCCGCGCCATCGTCCGCCCTACGTGGCCCAGGTCGGCCTGTTCGGTCGCCCGACGCTGGTCAACAACATCGAGACGTTGTTCTGGGTGCGCGACATCGTCGAGAAGGGGGCTGAGTGGTTCGCGGCACAGGGGCGCCGCGGCGCCAAGGGGTTGCGTTCCTTCTCGGTTTCGGGCCGGGTGAAAGAGCCGGGCGTGAAGCTGGCGCCGGCGGGGATCACGGTTCGCGAGCTGATCGACGAGTACTGCGGCGGCATGCTGCCGGGGCACACGTTCAAGGCCTATCTGCCGGGCGGCGCCTCCGGCGGAATCCTGCCCGCATCCATGGCCGATCTTCCGCTCGATTTCGGCAAGCTCGAGCCGTACGGCTGCTTCGTCGGATCGCACGCGGTCGTCATCCTTTCCGACAAGGACGACATGCGGGACGTCGCCCTCAATCTGATGCGTTTCTTCGAGGACGAGTCCTGCGGGCAGTGCACGCCGTGCCGCGTCGGCACGGAAAAGTCGGTCAAGCTCATGTCCCAGCCCAAATGGGACGAGGCCCTGATCACCGAACTCGCGCAGGCGATGACCGATGCCTCGATCTGCGGCCTGGGGCAGGCAGCCATGAATCCGGTCAAGTCGGTGTTGAAATATTTCCGCGAGGACGTGTCATGAGCGAGCGGATCCGGTTCTTTCTCGACGGCGAAGAGGTCGAAGCCGCACCCGACGAGACGATCTGGCAGGTGGCCAATCGCCGCGGCGTGGAGATCCCGCATCTCTGCTACACGCCTGCGCCCGGCTACCGGCCGGACGGCAACTGCCGGGCCTGCATGGTGGAGATCGAGGGCGAGCGGGTACTCGCCGCGTCGTGCATCCGCAAGCCGACGCCCGGCATGAAGGTGAAAACCGCGAGCGAGCGCGCCAAGGCGGCGCGCAAGATGGTGTTCGAGCTGCTCGTCGCCGACCAGCCGGCGCGGGACAGGGCGCATGATCCGGACTCGCGCTTCTGGCGCTGGGCCGACCGCCTCGGCGTCGCGGCCAGCCGGTTCGCGCAGCGTGCAACGCCGGCGCCGGATTCGAGCCATCCGGCGATGCGGGTCAATCTCGATGCCTGCATCCACTGCAATCTGTGCGTCCGCGCCTGCCGCGAGGTGCAGGTCAACGACGTCATCGGCATGGCCGGCCGCGGCCATCACGCCAAGATCGTGTTCGACTTCGACGATCCCATGGGGCTCAGCACGTGCGTCGCCTGCGGCGAATGCGTGCAGGCCTGCCCCACGGGTGCGCTGATGCCGGCGACGTTGCTCGACGCCGACGGAATCAAGGTGGCGGAGGCCGACCGCGAGGTCGAGAGCGTGTGCCCGTATTGCGGCGTCGGCTGCCAGGTCACCTACAAGATCAAGGACGATCGGATCCTGTACGTGCAGGGGCGCAACGGGCCGGCGAACGAAAATCGCCTGTGCGTGAAAGGCCGCTTCGGCTTCGACTACGTTCATCACCCGCATCGCCTGACCGAGCCGCTGATCCGCAAGCCCGGCGTTCCGAAACACGCCGACGACTACGTGGATCCGGCCAACCCGTGGACGCATTTCCGCAAGGCGACCTGGGAGGAGGCGCTGGAGGTCGCTGCTTCGGGCCTCAAGCGCATCCGCGACACGTATGGCGGCGGCGCGCTCGCCGGTTTCGGTTCGGCCAAGGGATCGAACGAGGAGGCCTATCTGTTCCAGAAGCTCGTCCGCACGGGCTTCGGCACCAACAACGTCGATCACTGCACGCGTCTGTGCCATGCCTCGTCGGTCGCCGCTCTGATGGAGACGATCGGCTCCGGTGCGGTGACAGCGCCGTTCACGGCGTGCAAGGACGCCGACGTCATCATCGTCATCGGCGCCAATCCGACCGAGAATCACCCGGTGGCCGCGACCTTCTTCAAGCAGGCGGTGAAGCGCGGGGCGAAGCTGATCGTCATGGACCCGCGCGGCCAGGCGCTGAAGCGGCATGCGACCTACATGTTGCAGTTCAAGCCCGGGCGTGACGTTGCGATGCTCAACGCGATCATGAACGTGATCGTGGAGGAAGGGCTCTACGACCGCCAGTACGTCCAGGCGCATACCGAGGAGTTCGAACGGCTCGCCGCCCACATCCGCGACTTCCCGCCCGAGAAGATGGCGCCGATCTGCGGCATCGATGCCGAGACGCTGCGCACGGTCGCGCGGATCTATGCGCGGGCCGAGCGGGCGATCATCTTCTGGGGCATGGGCGTGTCGCAGCACGTCCACGGCACGGACAATGCGCGGTGCCTGATCTCGCTCGCCCTCATGACGGGCCAGATCGGCCGTCCGGGCACGGGCCTGCATCCGCTGCGCGGCCAGAACAACGTCCAGGGCGCGTCCGACGCGGGCCTGATCCCGATGGTCTATCCTGACTACCGCTCGGTCGAGAACGAGGACGTCCGCAAGCTGTTCGAGTCGTTCTGGGGCACCAAACTCGATCCCAAGCGCGGGCTCACGGTCGTCGAGGTCATGAACGCCATCCTCGCCGGCCAGATCCGCGGCATGTACATCATGGGCGAGAACCCGGCGATGTCGGACCCCGATGCGCACCATGCGCGCGAGGCGCTCGCCAAGCTGGAGCATCTGGTCGTCCAGGACATCTTCATGACCGAGACCGCCTTCCATGCCGATGTCGTGCTGCCCGCATCCGCCTGGCCCGAGAAGGACGGCACGGTGACCAACACCAACCGTCAGGTGCAGCTCGGCCGCCGGGCGATACCGATGCCCGGCAACGCGCGCGAGGACTGGTGGATCATCCAGGAGATGGCGCGCCGTCTCGGGCTCGACTGGAACTACACGCACCCGCGCGACGTGTTCGCCGAGATGACGGCGGTGATGCCGTCGCTCAAGAACATCACGTGGGAACGGCTCGAGCGCGAGCATTTCGTGACCTATCCGTGTCCCGGCCCGGATCAGCCCGGCAAGGACATCGTCTTCGGCGACGGCTTCCCCACGCCCAGCGGTCGCGGCAAGTTCGTCCCGGCCGGGATCGTTCCGCCGGCCGAGGAGCCCGATCAGGACTATCCGATGGTGCTCACGACCGGCCGCCAGCTCGAGCACTGGCATACCGGTGCGATGACGCGCCGCGCCGAGGTGCTCGATGCGATCGAGCCGGAGGCGATCGTCACGCTGTCGCCGCTCGACGTGCGGCGTCTGGGGATCACGGCGGGCGAGTACGTGCGCGTGTCGACCCGGCGCGGCGCCATCGAGCTCAAGGTCCGCGTCGATCCCGCGCTGCCCGCGGGCCTGATCTTCATCCCCTTCTGCTACGCGGAGGCGGCGGCCAACATCCTTACCAATCCCCAGCTCGACCCGTTCGGCAAGATTCCGGAGTTCAAGTTCTGCGCCGCGCGCGTCGAGAAGATCGCCGCAACGGCGGCGGAGTAAGAGGCCGGTTGCGGGCGCGGTTCGGCCGAACGGTACCGCGCATCGACAAGGGGACGGAATGGGCGGCACGGTCGTGCCGCCCTTTTCGTATTCGGTTCATCGGGCATCGTTCGGCACGCATCGACCCATGCCGCTGGCGACTGGACCGCACCGGGCGGGCATGCGCCGCCACGGCGGCGTTCCTCGGCCGCGCCTGATCGATGTGCCGTTGCCTGACGAAGGGAAGAAAGAAGAAATACGTCGGAACGACGCCCGGGCGCGTCTTATGCCCAGAGCACCACGCTCGCCAGCGGCGGCTGGCGGTGCTGGACGAAATTCGTCTCGACGGCCGTGTACATCGACACGGCGGGGCTGAAATCCTCGATATAGGCGCCGGGGCCGAGCGCTTCCTGCGCGATGCGCTGTGCCGCGAAGGCGATGCCGGCCGATGCGCGCCGCTCGCCGACCTCCCAGATCGGCGATCCGTCGCGCCGATCGTAGCCGCGGGGATTGTCGCGCAGCGGCGTCGTCTGCCAGCGTACCGAATCGTTCGTCGCGCGTTGCCGCCGCGGCGCTTCGACGTCGATCGCCTCGATCTCGATGACGGGCGCCCACGGCCGTGCGCCCGTCGGTGCGCTCGGCCGGGTACCATCGGGAATGGAAATGATCGCGTTCGAAACGGAGATCACGACGAAGCTGCCGGTCACGGATCGGGCCAGAAGTATAAAATTTTCAGAAAAGAAAAGGAAACTTATTTCGGTATGGGCCCGCCGTTTTCGGATTTACCAATTAACCATAATTCGCGCGTGCACTGACGCGCGATCGGCGGGCGACTGCACGCTCCGGTTTCAACATTTGTTAAACACCTGATCGCTACGCTCGCCCGGATTTCCGACCGATGCGACGCATCGCGAACCGGTCGAAATCAAGGCTCCCGTCGAGCCAACCGGGGATGCGGTCGATGTCAGAGCCGTCCGAACACTTCCAGCGTCTAGAGGCCGCGCTCGCCGCATCGGGCGATATCGCCTACGACTGGGACCTGATCGCCGACACCATCACCTGGATCGGGCCGGCGCAGACCCTGTTCGACGGCGACATCAGAACCGGCCAGGCGTTCAAGGAGCGCGTTCACAGCGAAGACCTCGGCCGCTGGATGGAGGCGATCTCGTACGCCGACACGGCCGAGATGCCGTTCGACTGCGAGTACCGCATCCGCGGCGGCGGCGGCAAATTCGTCTGGGTGCACGACCGCGGCACGACGCATCGGATCGAGGGGCGCGCCGTTCGCGTGACCGGCGTGATGCGCGTGATCACAGCGCGCAAGCAACGCGAGGCCGAACTCGAGCATCTCGCCAACTACGACCCGCTCACCGGACATTTCAACCGCACGCGGCTGAGAGAAGCACTCGACCACACGCTTGCCGGCAGCGCCCGCTACCAGACGCCGGGTGCCTATCTCGTGATCGGGATCGACAAGCTCGGGGTCATCAACGAAGCCTACGGATCGGATACCGCCGATGCGATCGTGCTCGGCGTCGGCCGGCGCCTCGACCGGGTCGTGCGGGCATCGGACGTGATCGGCCGGCTGGGCGGCGACCGGTTCGGCATCATTCTGGCCCAGTGTCCGGCCGAAAGCGTGGCGCGCGCCGCCGAGAAGATTCTGGCGGCCATTCGCGACGCGCCCTTCGAGACGCCGCACGGTCCCATCCATGCCACCGTCTCGGTGGGTGGGGTGCCGTTCATCGGCGGCTCGCTCGGCGCGCACGAGATCATGAGTCGCGGCGAAAGCGCACTCCAAGCGGCGAAGCAGGCCGGTCGCAACTGCTACATGCCATTCTCGGATTCAGGCGTCGGCCGCGAGGCGCGGCGCCGTTCGCTCGCCATCGCCGAGGAGGTGCAGGCGGCGCTCAAATCCGATCGCATCCTTTTCGCCTTCCAGCCCGTGGTCGTGGCCGCGACGCACGCCGTCGATCACTACGAGTGCCTGCTGCGGATGCGCCGCCAGGACGGTAGCCTGGTTTCGGCGAGCGCGTTCGTGCCCGTGGTCGAGCAGTCCGGATTGATGCGCCTCGTCGACCGGTATGCCCTCGACCTCGCCATCGCGGAACTCGACCGCCATCCCGACGTGCGGCTGGCCCTCAACATCTCGGGACTGACGGCGGTGGACCGCGGCTGGCTCAGGGCATTGACCGCCGCCGTCAAGCGCAGGCCCAACGTCGCCGAACGCCTCATCATCGAGATCACTGAAACCGTCGCCCTGCAGGACATCGAAGAGACGGCGCGATTCGTCAGCGCGATTCGTGATCTCGGCTGTCGGGTCGCGCTCGATGATTTCGGCGCCGGCTACACCTCGTTCCGGAACCTCAAGGCGCTGGCGGTCGACTGCGTGAAGATCGACGGGTCCTTCGTGCGCGGGCTCGCGGACAATGTCGACAATCAGCTTTTCATCCGTACCCTGCTGGGGCTGGCGGAGGGATTCGGCCTTGCCACCGTGGCCGAGTGCGTGGAAACCGCCGCCGATGCGATCCATCTGACGCGGCGCGGCGTGCGTTTCCTGCAAGGGCACTATTTCGGGCGGCCGACCATCGAACGCCCGTGGCTCGCGCAGCCGGCGCCGCGCTTCCCGTTGATTCACGGCAACGGTGCTGCCTTGAGCCCCCGGCCCCCGACATGACCCGGCGAGGGCATGCGGCGTAAGCCACCGGTCTGCGTCGGTAGCCAAGCCGATTTCCCGGCGACATCTATTCTATTTCTTGGACAGCTCCTCGAGCCGCTTCTGCATGGCCTCGAGCTGGGCGCGCAGCTCGTCGATGCTCGCCGCCTCGCTCTTCTTTTCGGGGCCGCTTTCCGACGGCTGGTCCTTCTTCGGCGCCGCGTCGTAGGCGAAGGGCGTGAACATCTTCATGGCGTTCTGGAACAGAGCAAGGTTCTGCTTGCTCATTTCCTCGAACTCGCGGCCGAACGGAAAGAACCCGCCGAACGCTTCCTGCATGTAGTTCCGGATCTGCTCCTGATTTCGCGCGAACACGGCCATGGAGTAGTCGAGATAGCGCGGCACCAGGGCTTGCAGGCTGTTGCCGTAGAACGAGATGAGTTGCCGCAGAAAACTGACGGGCAGGAGGTTCTGCCCCTTGGCTTCTTCCTCGACGATGATCTGCGTCAGCACCTGACGGGTGATGTCCTCGCCCGTCTTCGCGTCGTAGACGACGAACTCCGTGCCCTCCTTCACCATCTGGCAGAGATGGTCGAGGGTCACGTAGCTGCTCGTCGCCGTGTTGTACAGCCGCCGATTAGCGTACTTCTTGATCTTGATCTTTGGCGAGGTACGCTCGCCGCCCTCGCCACCTGCCGGCGGCTCGGATGGTTGTTCTTCCGCCATGACCATTGCCCTATGTTGCAACGCGGCCACGCCGCTGGCAAGCGGTGTTCCGTGAGGCTATATAATACCTTGATCATGGCTGAGCCGCCCGATTTCGACACGCTCGCCCGGCGCTACATCGATCTGTGGCAGGAACATGTGGCGGCGGTGGCGGCGGATCCCGAGTTCGCCGAGACGCTGACGCGGTTTCTGCAGGCGGTTTGGTCCCTGAGCCCGGCCGCGTTCATGGCCGGGTATGGCGCGACAACCGGGGAGAGGGATGGCAGAGGCGAAGCCCATGCCGGAGCGGCGGCCCCGTCTGGGGCCGCGGCCGCTCGGCCTGCACCTGGCGACGGCGGCGATGACGTGGCTGAGCTCCGCCGCCGCGTTGCCGCTCTTGAGGCCCAGCTCGCCGCCATCCGGGCTGGCACCGACGGTGCCACGGTTGTGGCACCCAAGTCTTCGGGCAAAGGCGGAGTCGCTCGGCCGCGACCTCGCCGGGGCCGATCCCGAAGCCCTCGGCCCGGCGGTCCAGCGGGAGATCCGGCGTCGGCTTGACGAGCTCGAGCGCGGGATCCGGCGCTACCACCAGCATCCCTATCGCCGCGATCTCTCGCCGCCGCCGGTGGTCTGGGCCGAGGGGACGACGCAGCTCTTCGACTACGGGGCCGTGGGCCGGAGCGGTGCCGGGGGCCCGCCGCTCCTGGTCGTGCCCTCGCTGATCAACCGCGCCTATATTCTGGACCTGTCCCGGCGCCTCAGCCTGATGCGAACGCTCGCGGCGCAGGGGTTCCGTCCGTTTCTGGTGGATTGGGCGCACCCCGGTCCGATCGAGCGGAACTTCGACCTTACCGCCTACATCACCGGCCGGCTCGCCGTGGCGCTCGAACGGACCATCGCGCTGGCCGGGCGCCCGCCCGTCGTCATCGGTTACTGCATGGGCGGGCTGTTGGCGCTGGCGCTCGCGCAGCTCAGGCCGCGCGACGTCGCAGGGTTGGTGCTGCTGGCGACGCCATGGGACTTCCATGCCGACAAGCCCGAGACGGCGCGGACGCTCGTCAGCGTGACGAAGCCCTGGCTCCCGCTGTTCGAGTCGATGGGCGTGATGCCGGTCGATGTGCTGCAGGCGTTGTTCGCCGGCCTCGATCCGTTCCAGATCACACGCAAGTTCGCGAATTTCGCGCGGCTCGATCCCGCGAGCGACAGGGCAGAGGACTTCGTCGCGCTCGAGGACTGGCTCAACGACGGCGTGCCGCTCGCGGCCCCGGTCGCACGCGAATGCCTCGTCGGCTGGTACGGCGAGAACACGCCGGCGCGCGGCGCGTGGCATGTGGCGGGCACGGCGATTCGGCCCGATATCATCGACACGCCGACACTGGTCGTCGTGCCGGAGCAGGACCGCATCGTGCCGCCCGCCTCGGCCCATGCGCTCGCCCGTGGGTTGCGGCGCGCCGAAGTTCTGACACCCGCACTGGGTCATATCGGCATGGTCTCGAGCCGCCGGGCGCCGCAGGAGCTGTGGCCGGCGCTCGCCGCCTGGCTCGCCGCCCGCCTTGCCACCCGGAATATCAGAAGCCTATAAATTAACCATTGCTGCGCCGCAGCGAAGCGACGCACCCCAGTCAGCAAGGAGATGAAGCGATGACCGACATCGTAATCGCCGGTGCCGCCCGGACTCCCATCGGCAGTTTCAACGGTGCGCTGAGCACCGTGCCAGCGCACTATCTCGGAACGGCGGCCATCGTCGAGGCGATGAAACGCGCCAAGGTCGAGCCCGGCGACGTCTCCGAAGTCATCATGGGGCAGATCCTGACGGCGGGCGCCGGCCAGAACCCGGCCCGGCAGGCGGCGGTCGCCGCCGGCATTCCCGTCGAGCGCACGGCTTACGGCATCAACCAGCTGTGCGGCTCGGGCCTGCGTGCGGTGGCGCTCGGATATCAGGCCATCAAACTCGGGGACAGCGACGTGGTCGTTGCGGGGGGGCAGGAGAGCATGAGCCAGGCGCCGCACTGCGTGCACCTGCGTAGCGGCACCAAGATGGGCAACGCCGAACTCATCGACACGATGATCAAGGATGGCCTGTGGGATGCCTTCAACGGCTATCACATGGGTAATACGGCCGAGAACGTCGCCCAGCGCTGGCAGATCACACGCGAGGAGCAGGACCGGTTCGCGCTCGCCTCGCAGCAGAAGGCCGAAGCTGCCCAGAAAAGCGGCAAGTTCAAGGACGAGATCGTTCCCGTGAAGATCAGCACGCGCAAGGGCGAGACGACCGTCGACACGGATGAATATCCGAAGCACGGAACGACGCTGGAAGCGCTGGCGAAACTGCGTCCGGCCTTCGACCGGAACGGCACGGTGACGGCCGGCAATGCCTCGGGCATCAACGACGGCGCGGCGGCCGTCGTCCTGATGACCGACAAGGAGGCGGCGCGGCGCGGGGTGAAGCCGCTGGCGCGGATCGTGTCATGGGCGACCGCCGGCGTGGATCCGGCCGTGATGGGGACGGGACCGATTCCGGCGTCTCGTGCTGCGTTGCAAAAGGCGGGATGGAAGGTCGACGACCTTGACCTGATCGAGGCGAACGAGGCCTTCGCGGCCCAGGCCTGCGCCGTCACCAAGGATCTCGGCTGGGACCCGGACAAGGTCAACGTCAACGGCGGCGCGATCGCCCTCGGCCATCCGATCGGCGCATCGGGGGCGCGCATCCTGGTGACGCTGCTCTACGAAATGCAGCGCCGCAACGCGAAGCGGGGGCTCGCCACGTTGTGCATCGGCGGCGGCATGGGGATCGCCATGTGCGTCGAGCGCGACTAAGCGGCAGCGCGCACCGCGGCGTGGGGCGCATCCATCGCGCCGCCCGCCGGTGAATGAATCAGGGCCCGGTATCCGTTGGAGATCCCGGGCCTTTCTTTTCCGATCCCGACGGGTGTGTTTTGATGGGGCGGGAAGGCTTGACGGAAATCAAGGCCCGAACATGGGCCGTGACATACTGGATGTGGCGGGCGTGACGCCCCGCCACGCTGGAGAGGGAGAGACAGGCGATGACCGGACGGGTGGCAGTGGTGACCGGCGGAACGCGGGGCATCGGCGCGGCGATCGCGACCGCGCTGAAGAAGGCCGGGTACCGCGTGGCCGCAAACTATGCGAGCAATGACGCTGCGGCGAAGAAGTTCTCCGAGGAGACCGGCATTCCGGTCTACAAGTTCGACGTTTCCAACTTCGCCGCCTGCGAGGAGGGGGTGAAGCGCATCGTCGCGGATCTCGGTCCGATCGAGATCCTCGTCAACAATGCCGGCATCACCCGCGACACCACGATTCACCGGATGACCTTCGAGCAGTGGAACGAGGTGATCCAGACCAACCTGACGTCCTGCTTCAACATGTGCCGGTGCGTCTTCGATTCGATGCGCGAGCGCAACTTCGGGCGGATCGTCAACATCGGTTCCATCAACGGGCAGGCCGGCCAGTATGGCCAGGTCAACTACGCGGCGGCGAAATCGGGCATTCACGGCTTCACCAAGGCGCTCGCCCTCGAGGGGGCCAGCAAGGGCATCACGGTCAACGCGATCGCGCCCGGCTACATCGATACCGACATGGTCCGCGCCGTGCCGCCGCACGTGCTGGAGAAGATCATCGCACGCATCCCGGTGGGCCGCCTCGGCAGGGCCGAGGAGATCGCGCGCGGCGTGCTGTTCCTGGTCGCCGACGAGGCCGGGTTCATCACCGGTTCGACGCTGTCGATCAACGGCGGCCAGCACATGTACTGATTTCGGCCGCCACGGCAACGCGCCGTGCTCCAGGCCGTGTTCCGGATCGGCGGGACGGCGCCATCGGACTCTACGAGGCCAGTGCGGGCGGGTCGGCTACGGCGGCCGGACGTACCACCCGGTCGGCGCCGAGCCAGACCGTCACGGTCGTACCCATCGCCGGTCTGCTCGCAATCTCGAGCTGACCGCCGTGCAGTTCGACGAGGGCCTTACTTAGCGGCAGGCCGAGTCCGGTGCCGCCGTATTTCCGGCTGAGGCGGCTGTCGACCTGTTGGAACGGCGACAGCGCGATCGGAATGTCTTCGGGTGCCATCCCGATCCCCGTGTCGGTGATGCGCAGCTCGAACCGCCTGTCGCGCGGATCGACGCGGCAGATGATGTCGATACGGCCGCCGGGCGGCGTGAACTTGATGGCATTGGTCAGGATGTTGATGACGATCTGCTTGAACTTGAGCTCGTCGACGTTGATGCGGAGGCCCGGTTCGATGCTGGTATAAAGCGACAGCCGCGCGGCATTGGCGCGCTCGCGGACCAGTCGCGTACAACGGTCGATCACGTCGGCGACGTCGACGGTCTCGACGACGAGGTCCATGCTGCCAGCTTCGGCCTTCGACAGGTCGAGGATGTCGTTGATGATCCGCAACAGATGCTGGCCGCTCTCGTGGATATCGGCCGCATAGCTGCGATAGCGCTCCGCCACCGGGCCGAAGACCTGATTGCGGATGATCTCGGAAAAGCCGTTGATCGCATTGAGCGGCGTGCGCAGCTCGTGGCTCATCAGCGCCAGGAACTCGGACTTGGCGCGGTTCGCGCTCTCGGCCGCCGTCTTCGCGTTGGACAGCTCCTGCTCGCGTTGCCGCAGTTCGGCGATGATCGTGGCCGCGGTCCGTTCGTTCCGATACTGCAGAACGAAGACGTAAAGGCCGATGAGCGCGCTCGCCACGAACAGCCCGAGCCCGGCCAGGATCGCCTTCTCGCGCGCGCTGGCGAGGAACGCATCCGCCGGAACCTCGAGCGCGAACGCCCCTATCAGATCGTTCAGCTTCCAGCCATGGCGGCCGTTCTGGACGGCGTTGTGACAGTCGACGCAGCTCTGCGCCGCGAGGGAGGGGTAGACGGTCCGCAGTACCGTCTGCCCATCGACGGTCACGAAGGCGGATACGGGCTGCGGCGACGGCTGCGCGGCAAGGTCGAGGATGGTACGGGCGAGCTGGGCGTCGCGCGGCGCCGTCCGGATTTCCTTGCCGGGCACGCCGATCCAGTCGAGGCGCAGCACGTCGGTGCCGCCCGCGGCGGCATTGAAGTTCGCGATCGCATGGACCCGGAACGAGGCGGGGATGGGGGCATCCTCGCTCAATGCGGCGCCGCGGATGTCTGAATACGTGCTGACGAACGCGTTCACGAGCCGAAGCACCGTCAGTTCTTCTTCGGTCTTGTTGACCTTGAACGCATGCACGCTCGACTGATAGAAGCCGAACCCGGCCGCAACGGCGAGCAGCGCGCAGAACGCGAGGAAGACCACGAAGCCCCGGCCGGCATTGGACGAAAGGAAGTCTGCGCGCATCGTTGGAATGCTCCGGGGCCTCCTCTTGTTTTGTCCTCCTAACTTGCGCGGTATTCCTTAAACCCGGCTTAACTACCCAGATACCTCTGCCGGCGATCGCACGGCCGGACGATACGCTTGCTTAGGAGTTTTCCAGGAATTGAGCATGCAAACGGGGCATTCCACGGTCGGCGCGACGTTGGTCGGGTTCGGGGCGATCCTGCTTTGGGCTTCGCTCGCCCTCTTCACCACGTTGGCGGGTCCGATCCCGCCGTTTCAGATGACGGCAATGGCCTTCGCGCTTGCGTTCGCGCTCGCCCTGGCGAAATGGGTGCTGAGGGGTGAACGGATCGGCCGTCATCTTGCCTTGCCGGCGCATGTCTGGGCGGTCGGCGTCGGCGGGCTGTTCGGGTATCACGTCTGCTATTTCGCGGCGCTGGCCTGGGCGCCGCCGGTCGAAGCCAATCTCATCAACTATCTCTGGCCGCTGCTCATCGTCGTCTTCTCCGGCCTGCTGCCGGGCGAGAGGCTGCGCTGGTGGCATCTTGCCGGGACGGCCGCAGGGCTTGCGGGCTGCGCGCTCCTCATCGGCGGCGGGATGAGCGGCATTCGCAGCGAATATCTGGCCGGATATCTCGCGGCGTTCGGCGCGGCCCTCGCGTGGTCGTCCTACTCGGTCCTGTCGCGCCGCCTGCGCGCGGTGCCGACCGATGCCGTCGGCGGATTCTGCGGCGCCACGGCGCTGTTGGCGCTTCTTGCCCACCTTGCCTTCGAGGATACGTACGTCCCGACGGGCAGCGAATGGCTCGCAGCATTCGGCCTCGGCCTCGGGCCGGTTGGCGCTGCGTTCTATCTGTGGGATTTCGGCGTCAAGCGCGGCGACATCAAGTCGCTCGGCGCGCTGTCCTATATGACGCCGCTGCTCTCGACGTTCCTGCTCATCGCGTTCGGACGGGCCGAACCCAGCCTGCGGCTCGGCCTTGCCTGCCTGCTCATCGTCGGCGGTGCCGTGCTGGCGTCGCGCGAACTCTGGGACCGCCGGCCGAAACTGCGCGCCGCCGACGGCGCGTGAGGAATTCGCGGGATCCGGAAGACGAAGCCGCCTCCTGTGTCGGCAGGGACGTCCCGCCGCATCAGCCCGGTTGCCAGCCAGGCGGGGCGAGCTCGAAGCCGGAAAACTCGAACGCCGGTCCGACGGTACAGCCGACGAGAGTCCAATCGCCGAGGCTGCGCGCCGTCTGCCAGCAGCCGGGCGGCACCAGAATCTGCGGCCGCTCGCCGGCACCGATATCGGGGCCGAGACGTGCCGATGTGGTGTCGCGCCCATCCGGGGACAGCGTGAGGAGAAGCGGCGCTCCGGCGTAGTAGTGCCAGATCTCGGCCGCGTCGACGCGATGCCAAGCGGACACTTCGTCGGCCCGGAGAAGATAGTAGATCGCGGTCATCGCGCCGCGACCGCCCGACGGCGGCCGGTCGCGAAACGTCTCGCGATAGTGGCCGCCTTCGGGATGGGGCTGCAGGTCCAGCGCCCGGATGATGTCGGCGGCGTTCATGCCTTCGGCTGTGTGGCGACCATCGACGGACGCTGGACGAACGCGTCATACCAGTCGAAGAGTCGGGGCCGGCCTTTGCGGATGTCCCCGGCCGGCTTGCGGAATTCGAGCCAGCCGATGGCGCAGGCGACCGCGATCTGGCCGAGATTGAGGTCGCCCGAAAGCCACTCGACGTTGGCTTCGAGCGTGTCGAGACCGTTCCGCAACTTGGCGAACTGGCCGTCGATCCACGCCTGGCTGCGCTGCTCGGGCTTGCGGTACAGCTCCTCATATCGCAGCAGGACGCCGGCATCGGTTATGCCGTCGCCCAGCGCTTCGAGCCGCAGCACGGCCCAGCGCGCCGGGCCCGATTCCGGCACCAGCTTGCGGCCGGCATGCAGCGAGTCGAGATACTGGCAGATGAGGCTCGACTCGTAGAGCACGTCGCCGTCGTCGGTCACGAGGGTGGGAAGCTTCATCAGCGGGTTCTGCCTGGCCAGCTCCGGGTTCGGCTGGACCGGGGCGACCGTCGTCGGAACCGGCTCGATCCGGTCGAACAGCCCGGTCTCGTGCGCCGTGACGGTGACTTTGCGAACGAACGGCGAGGCCGGCGAATAGAACAGCTTCATCGCGGCATTTCCCCCATGATCGATTGAGTCGGATCAGAACTTGTCCTTGCGGGCGCGGATCTCGGCGAAAACCGCGACCGGATCCCGCGGGTCGAGCCCGAGCCGCCTGGCGAAGTCGGCATCGTCCGCGCGCAGGAAGGGATTGGTCCGGCATTCCTCGGCGAGCGTCGCCGGCACGGTCGGCAATCCCTTGGCCCGCAGCGCGTCGACGCGGGCGGCCCGCGTCTTCAAGGCGGCGTTGTCGGGGTCGATCGCCAGCGCGAAGCGGGCGTTCGACTGCGTATATTCGTGGGCGCAATAGACCCGCGTCGTGGGCGGCAGACCGCGCAGCTTCGTGAGCGAGTTCCACATCTGCGACGGCGTTCCTTCGAACAACCGGCCGCAGCCGATCGCAAAGAGCGTGTCGCCGCAGAACAGCGCGTCCGAATCCGGAAACCAGAAGGCGATGTGGCCGCGCGTGTGGCCGGGAACGTCGAAGACATGCGCGCTTTCGTTGCCGAACCGGTAGGTCTCGCCTTCGCCGACGGCGACGTCGATGCCGGGGATGCGCTCGCGGTCGGCGCGGGGCCCCACGATCGTGCAACCGGTCATCTGCTTGAGTTCGAGGTTGCCGCCGGTGTGATCCCCATGGTGATGGGTATTGAGAATGTGGGTGAGGCGCCAGCCCAGCTCGTCCAGCCGCCGGCGAACCGGTCCTGCTTCCGACGGGTCGACCGCCGCCACGGCGCCGCTCGCCGGCTCGCGGAGCAGCCAGACGTAGTTGTCGTTCAGGCAAAGCACGTGCTCGATCTGGAGAGGCATGGGCGCGAATCCTGATTACAGCGACATCCGTCTGCCGCGGGTCACCTCGCCGTTGGCCCGCGCGTTGCGGCAGACTTGATCGCTCATCTCTCGGACGAGTTGTTCGGGCACCTAGATTTAGACCAGCGATACCAGCCTGCCAAGGCGGGGACAGGCAAGCTTGGCCATGGCCGGCACGACGGCCGCCCGTGCTATGCTTGCTCTCGGACCTCGCCCGGCAGGCTTCCCGAGAGCCCGGCCGGGCGGGTCTCGATCGGGCGACAGGCAGGAACGTCAGACGACATGTGGTCGGACGTCATCGATCTGCGGGATTTCTACGCCTCGCCCTTGGGGCAGGTGGCGCGGCGCATGATTCGTCGCCGGCTGCGGGAAATGTGGCCCGATCTCAAGGGGCAGCGGGTCCTCGGACTTGGCTATGCGACGCCCTTCCTGCGTCCGTTCATGACCGAGGCGGAGCGTGTCATCAGCATGATGCCGGCGCCGCAGGGCGTTCTGCATTGGCCGCACGACGGGCCGAACGCGACGACTCTGGTCGAAGAGACGGACCTGCCGCTGCCCGATCTGTCGATCGACCGCGTGCTGCTGGTTCACGCCCTCGAGCATACGGAGCAGTTGCGACCCTTTCTCCGCGAGATCTGGCGGGTGCTCGATGCCAGCGGACGGCTGATCGTCGTCGTGCCCAACCGACGGGGAATCTGGGCACGGGTCGAGAGCACGCCGTTCGGCCACGGCCTGCCGTATACGGCGGCGCAGCTTTCGCGCCTGCTGCGGGACAATCTGTTCACGCCGCTTGCCACGCGCAGCGCCCTGTTCGTGCCCCCGGTCTATTCGCGGCTCTACCTGACCTCGGCCGGCGCCTGGGAGCGCATCGGCGAGCGGTGGTTCGAACGCTTTGCCGGCGTCGTCCTGGTCGAGGCCGGCAAGCAGCTCTACGCGCCGACCACGGTGCGCACGACAACGCGGCGGCGGCCGTCCTATGCGGCGCTGCCGCAGCCCGCCGCCCATCGCGGGCCGACGCGGCGCCGCGTACCGTAAAGGCCGATCACGTCCGGCGGCGCAGCAGGAACAGGCCCTGTTCGCCCAAGAGGTTGGCGAGCGTTCCCGGTGCACGCAGCGAGCGCGGCCGGCCCTTGGCATCGAGCACCATGCCCTGCTCGATGACGATGTCGAGATCGTCGCAGAGCTCGACGAAATCAGAGATCGTGCACAGGTGGATGTTCGGCGTCTCGTACCACGCCGTGTCGTAGGAGTCCGTGACCGGCATCTTGCCGTAGACGAGCAGCTTGAGGCGCACGTGCCAGACGCCGAAATTGGGAAAGGACACGATCGCGCGCCGGCCGATGCGCACGAGTTCGCCCAGCACCGTCTTGGGGTCGTACATCGCCTGCAGCGTCTGCGACAGGATGACGAAGTCGAACGCGTCGGACGGATAGTCCTTGAGGTCGGTCTCGGCGTCGCCCTGTATCACCGACAGACCCTGCGCCACGCAGGCATTGACGCCTTCCTGCGAGATTTCGATGCCGCGGCCATCGACCTGCTTGAAGTGCACGAGATAGTCGAGGAGCGCGCCGTCGCCGCAGCCGACGTCGAGCACGCGCGCGCCGGGTGTCACCATGTCGGCGATGATCTGCAGGTCGACGCGGATGGAGGCCCGCGGCCGCTTGCCGTTCGGAGCGAAGGGGGTGTTCATCGCCGCGTGCCGTTCCAGCGGTGCTCGGCCGCGCCGTTCAGGAATCCGGCCAGCGTCGCGAAGAACTCCGGCTCGTCGAGAAGGAAGGCATCGTGTCCCTTGTCGGTCTCGATCTCGACGAAGCTGACATTGGCGGCCACGGCGTTGAGTGCGTGCACCAGCGCGCGGCTTTCCGCGGTCGGGAACAGCCAGTCGCTGGTGAACGAGACGATGCAGAATCGGGTCTTCGTGCCGCGGAACGCATTCGCCAGCACGCCGCCATAGTCGCGGGCGAGGTCGAAATAGTCCATGGCGCGCGTAATGTAGAGGTAGGAGTTGGCATCGAAACGCTCGACGAAGGTCGAGCCCTGGTGGCGCAGATAGCTTTCGACCTGGAAGTCGGCGTCGAAGCCGTAGGACAGCGCCTCGCGGTCCTGCAGCGCGCGGCCGAACTTGCGGTGCAGCGCCGCCTCGGACAGATAGGTGATGTGCGCCGCCATGCGCGCGACGGCGAGGCCGCGGTGCGGCCGTACCCCGCGCTCGAGATAGTCGCCGCCGCACCAGTCGGGATCGGCGATGATCGCCTGCCGGCCGACCTCGTGGAACGCGATGTTCTGGGCCGAATGGCGCGCCGCGGTCGCGATGGGGACGGCGCTGAACACGCGCTCGGGATAGGCCGCGGCCCATTGCAGGACCTGCATGCCGCCCATCGAGCCGCCGATCACGCAGAAAAGCTGATCGATGCCCAGGTGATCGATGACCCGCACCTGCGCCCGCACCATGTCGGCGATGGTGATGACGGGAAATTTCAGGCCCCACGGCTTGCCGGTCGCGGGGTTGATCTCCTTGGGGCCGGTCGTCCCCATGCAGCCGCCGAGCACGTTGATGCAGATGATGAAGAAGCGGTCGGTGTCCAGCACGCGGCCGGGGCCGACCATGTGCTCCCACCAGCCCGGCTTGCCGGTGATCGGATGCGGCTCGGCGACGAACTGGTCCCCGGTCAGGGCATGGCAGACGAGGATCGCATTGGACTTGTCGGCATTGAGACGGCCGTAGGTCTGGTAGGCGATCGTGAACGGGGCGAAGTCGATGCCGCAGTCGAGCCGCAGCGGCTCCGTCGCCGGTACATCGAGCCGATGCCCGGGCAGCTCGACGACGCGTCCGAACGGCATCGTCGTGGTCGGTTTATTGGAAACGTGCGGCGTCATCGCTCTAGCGGCAGCTCCCCGCTTCAACGGCCCGGCAGCCCGCGGGGTCGTCTGCTGCGGGCGAGGGGGCGCGAAAAATTGCATCACTGTGCCCTGCGATTCAAGCCGTGTCGAAGCCTGCCCGCGCCGGCCCATGGCACGGCGCTGTACGCGGGCGTATTTGCTTTGATTTTGGCAGGCGGGACCGATATCGCTAGCGGCGAATCGAGGCCGTTTCGCCGTTGCCGCCGCTCGCCGGGAACGTGCGGCGCCCGTCCTGCGCGATTCGCGTCGCCACGACGGCAAGCGAAGGTGGCGGTCGGCGGCCGAGTGACCTAAATTGGCGGCTCCCCGAAAAGCCCGAGACAGCGTATGTCGCCCACACCACGTCCTGGAATTCTCTCGATCGAACCGTATGTCGGTGGCAAGTCCGCCCTGCCGGGGCAGACCAAGCCCATCAAGCTGTCCTCGAACGAAGGCGCGCTGGGCCCGAGCCCGCGGGCCATCGAGGCGTATCGGCGCGCCGCGGAGAACATCCATCGCTATCCGGACGGCAGCGCATCGGAACTGCGCGTGGCGATCGGCAAGCGTTTCGGCCTCGATCCGGAACGCATCGTCTGCGGCGCCGGCTCCGACGAGATCATCGCGCTGCTGACCAAGGCCTATGCCGGGCCCGGCGACGAGGTGCTCTACAGCCAGTACGGCTTCATCATGTACCCGATCGCCGCCCATGCGGCCGGCGCCACGCCGGTCCAGGCGCCGGAGAAGGACTACCGGGCCGACGTCGACGCGCTGATCGCGCGGTCCAATGAACGGACGAAGATCTGCTTCATCGCCAATCCGAACAACCCGACCGGCACGTTTCTGACCGCCGCGGAGCTGCGGCGGCTGCGCGACGGTCTGCCGCCGCACGTCCTGCTCGTGATCGATGCGGCGTATGCGGAATACGTCTCGCGCAACGACTATTCGGCGGGGGTCGAGCTCGTCGACGCCAGTGACAACGTCGTCATGACCCGCACCTTCTCGAAGATTTTCGCGCTGGGCGGCATGCGCCTCGGTTGGGCGTATTGTCCGCCGGCGGTGGCGGACGTGCTCAACCGGGTGCGCGGGCCGTTCAACGTGTCGGCGCCGGCGCAGGCGGCCGGGATCGCCGCGCTCGAGGATCTCGCGTTCATGGACCGCAGCCGGGCGCACAACGATGTCTGGCTGCCGTGGCTGACGCAGCAGCTGACGGCACTGGGGCTCAAGGTCGTGCCCAGCGTCGGCAACTTCGTGTTGGTCGAGTTCCCGAAGACGGGACCAAAGACGGCGACGGCCGCCAATGCGCATCTCAATGCGCGCGGCATCATCCCGCGCGCGCTGGCGAATTACGGTCTTTCCGATCATCTACGCATCACGATCGGAACCGAGGACGAGATGCGCGCCGTGGTGGCGGCGCTTGCCGAGTTCATGGCATGAAGAAGTCCCGTCGCGCCGGTCCGCTGTTCGACCGTGTCACCCTGATCGGACTCGGCCTGATCGGCTCGTCGCTCGCGCGCGTCATCCGGCGTGAGCACATCGCCCGCCATGTCGTCGCCTGCGACATCGACGCCGGCGTCCGGGCCAAGGTGAAGGAACTCGCTCTCGCCGACGACGTCGTGGCCGACGCGGCGACGGCGGTCGCCGGCGCCGATCTCGTCGTTGTCTGCACGCCGGTCTCGACCTATGCCGCGATCGGTGCGGCGATCGGTCCCCGCATGAAGAAGGGGTCGATTCTCTCGGACGTCGGCTCGGTCAAGCAGGTGGCGCTCACCGATCTCGGCGCGAAGCTGCGCAAGGGCGTGCATTTCGTGCCGGGCCATCCGGTCGCGGGGACCGAGAACTCCGGGCCCGAGGCCGGTTTTGCCGACCTTTTCAAGGGGCGTTGGTGCATCCTGACGCCGCCGGCCGGGGCATCGCCCGCCGCCGTCGACCGCGTCGCCGGTCTGTGGCAGCGCGCCGGCATGCAGATCGTGACGATGGATGCGCAGCATCACGATCGGGTGCTGGCGATCACCAGCCACGTGCCGCATCTGATCGCCTACACGATCGTCAACACGGTGAGCGATCTCGAGGCCCATATGAAGGCCGAGGTCGTGAAATTCGCCGCGAGCGGATTCCGCGACTTCACCCGCGTCGCCGCGTCCGATCCGATCATGTGGCGCGACATATTCCTGACCAATCGCGAGGCGGTGCTGGAGATGCTCGGACGCCTCTACGAGGATATCGCCCTGCTGCAGAAGGCGATCCGCTTCGGCGACGGCGAGACGTTGCAGCGCGTGTTCGCGCGCGCGCGCCAGATCCGTCGTTCGATCGTGCAGGCAAAGCAGGACTGAAGCGCAACGCCCCCACGCATCGGCCGGGCGGAAGGGCGGTCAGCAGCGGCGTTGTTTGGCGGCGGCTAGAACCGTTTCAGCAGACGGTCGATGTATTCGCGTTCGATGGCCGGGCGGAAGCGCTCGCCGGCGCGGCGCAGCAGCTCGTCCAGGATCTCACGCGAACGCTGGACGTCGGCCTCCTCGGGAATCTGCACGTCGCGGCCGTCGAGCCCGCCCAGACCATTGAGCGGCCGGCCGGCGGGGTCGCGGTTCTGGGTCATGTATGGATCGGCTTCGGGGGCTTCGCCGTTGCCTTGTCCCTGCCCCATCTGCTGCATCATCTGCTGCATCATCTCGCGCGCGCCGGCCCGAAGCTGCTCCATCGCCTCCATCTGCGGCCGCAGCGCCTGTCCCGGCGCATTGCGGCCGAGTGCATCGACCGCGTCGCGCATGGCGCGCTCGGCGCGGCTGAAGCTGCCGGGCACGTCGCCCATCTGTTCGGCCATGCCGCGCATGATGTCGCCCAGCATGCGGCGTAGCGCTTCCTGTTCGGCGCCGTCGTTCGTCATGTCGCCTTCGCCCAGCTCCTGGCCCTGCTGACCCGGCATGCCGCGCTGGCCCGGCTGGGGCATGCCGCGCTGACCGGGGCGCCCCTGCTGCGTCCGGCGGAACGTGCGGTCGGTGAGGTTCTGCTGGCGCTGCATCAGGTCCTGCAGGCCGCGCAACATCTGCTGCGCCTCCGAGCCGCCGGGCTGCTGGCCCGCCATGTCCTGGCCGACGCGCAGGTTCTCGAGCATCTGCTGGAGCTGGGCGAGAAGCTCGCGCGCGGCGTCCCGCGCGCCGGTCCGCGCCAGCTGGCGCGCCTGGTCCAACATGCGCTGCAGATCGCGCCGCTCGATCCGCATGGCGTTGCGGTCGACGGGCTGATTCTGCATCGCGTTCGGATTGCGCTGGGCGTTCTCCAGCATGGCCTGGAGATACCGGTCGATCGCCTGCTGCAGCTCCTGCATCAGCCGTTCGATTTCCGAATCCGGCGCGTTGTTCGCCAGCGCCTGCTGCAGCTTTTCCTGCAGTTCGCGAAGCTCGCGCGCGACCAGCGACAGCCGTCCGTCCTCGATGCGCAGCGCCGTGTCCCACAGCAGGGCCTGAACGGCGTCGGTCGCCGCCGCGGACTCGTCGCGCAGAAGACGGATCGACGCCATCCGCAGCGCAAGGAATACGACGACGTCATCGTGATACTGGGCCGGAACCGATGCGATCGCCGTCAGCGCCCGGCTCACCGTCGCGCGTTGCGCGGGATCGGCGACGAGGGTCTTGCGCTGTTCGATGATGGCGCGTGCGACCGGGTGCTGGAAGACGCGCTCCGGCAGCACCATGCGGACCTCGTCCGACATGCCGGTCAGCCCGGCGGCATCGGTGGCCTTGAGCTGGACGACGACCGGAAGCCCGGCCCACGGGTGCGCTGTCAGGTCATGGAAACTCTGTCCCTTGGCTTCCTTGAGGCGCTGGCCGGCGAGCGGCAACGGCAGTTCGACCGGATCGGCGGCCACACCGTCGGGCAGTTCGGCCCGTCGGATCACGGCGGCGACGCTGGTGAGGCCATAATCGTCGGTCGCTGCGTATTCGAGGCGCAGCGCGGCGCGTTGCGTCCGTGCCGGCGCGCTCGCGAACTCCACGTGCGGCGGCTTGTCGGGCACGACCCGCATCGTCCAGCTTCCGAGCAGCTTGCCGTTCTGCTCGACGGCGAGGCGCGTGCCCTGGTCGATCGTGTCGGCCAGGCGATAGGCCTTGTTGTCGACGGCCGTGAAGTCGATCCGCTTGTCGTCGATGACGAGCTTGGGCACGCCGCGGCCGCCAGAGACCTGGGCGAGGAGCCTGCTGCCGCTGGGGACGACGATTTCGGTTTCGGCCGGGACGCCCGGCTCGTTGCGCGGCAGGAGCGGGGGCAGACCCGTATATTCGGGTGGCGTGATCCAGAGGTCGAGCAGACCCGGCGGTACGGTCGCCACCGCGGCACCGGGGCGGAGTGCCCGTTCCAGCCGCGCGCCCGCATCGTTGCCGGCGATACTGACACCGACGACGAGAACCAGAAGAAGGAGGGCGCGCAGCGCCCACGGATCACGTTTTGGCAAGCCCGGCGCCGGCCAGCCGGCGCGCAGCGTCTTGAGCGTCCGGCGCACGCGCGCGAGATGCGCCTGCCACAGCGCTTCGGCCATCCGGTCGTACCGGCCACCGGCAAGCCCGTCGCTCAACGTCGTGAGCGGACGATGGGACATGCCGCTCGCGAGTTCGAGGCGCCGGCGCGCGCGGTTTTCGTCCGGAATGCGGAAGGCATGGCGCGCCCGGTACAGGCTCCACACCAGCCCGGCGGCAAAGGTGGCCAGCACGGCAGTATGCAGCCAGCCGGGCAATAGAGGCAGGAGATCGAACAGGGCGATGACCCCGAACCATCCGACTATGGCGACGCTGGGCCACAGGGCAGGCCACAGCGCCTCCCACGCCAGCGCGGCACGGGCGAACAACAGCCGCCGCCGAAGCAGCCCGTCGATCGCTCCATGCGACGCCGAGTCGTGCGCCTCAGTCTCTCTCAAAATCACCTCGCGTGCCGTGGCCGGCCTCGGTGGGCCCGGCCAAGACGGACTCGCTCACGCTCGCTCTTGTTGATTTCAAACTCATCTTCATGAGGCGGGGGTGGAAACCGTCCGAGCCAACGCTTCCCTTCGCCCCTCGGCGCCAGGCGCCTATAAACAGTCTGCCAGTGTCCGGTCCGGCGGTCCACCCCGACGCTTACGGCCGAGGAAACGGCGCTAGACTTTCGTGAGTTCCAGCCAGGGCGGCAGGCGGTCGGCGGCGATCAGGGCCTCGATCGTCTGGCGCGGCCGGATGGTGGCGATCTGATCGCCTTTGACCAGGATTTCGGGCACGAGCGGCCGCGTGTTGTAGGCCGACGACATCACGGCGCCGTAGGCGCCGGCCGATCCGACCACGATCAGATCGCCCGCGGCGAGCGGGGGCAGGGCGCGGCCGAGCGCCAGGTAATCGCCGGTCTCGCAGATCGGTCCGACGACATCCACGGGCGCAAGCGGGGCATCGGGCGCCGGCGCCACGACCGGGCGTATCGACATCCACGCCTCGTAGAGCGTCGGCCGGATCAGATCGTTCATGCCGGCATCGACGATTACGAAGCGCTTGGACACGCCGTCCTTCACATACACCACGCGCGCAAGCAGCACGCCGGCGTCGGCAACGAGGTAACGCCCCGGCTCGAGCACGATGTCGACGTCGAGCCCGCCCACGGCATCGCGAACCGCTTGGGCGTAGGCGCCCAGATCCGGCGGCGTCTCGTCCTTATAGACGACGCCAAGCCCGCCGCCGAAGTCGAGCCGGCGCACGGGAAGGCCGTGCGCGCGCAGCGTACGGGCGAGTTCTGCCAGCCGCGCGAAGGCGGCGCGATACGGCTCGACCGAGGTCAGCTGCGAGCCGATATGGACGGCAAGGCCCTGCAGCGCGATGCCGGGCAGGCTGGCCGCCAGCCGGGCGACGTCGAGGGCGCGCGCGATTTCGATGCCGAACTTGTTCTCGGTCTTGCCCGTCGTGATCTTCGCATGCGTGCGTGCATCGACGTCGGGATTGATGCGCAGGGCCACGGGCGCGCGCACGCCCCGTCCCGCCGCGACCTCGGACAGAAGCCTCAGCTCCGGCTCGGACTCGACGTTGAACTGAAGAATGCCGGCATCGAGTGCCGCCGCCATCTCGCGCGCGGTCTTGCCGACGCCGGCGAAGACGATCCTGTCCGCCGGCACGCCTGCCGCGAGCGCGCGCCTGAGCTCGCCTTCCGACACGACGTCGGCGCCGGCGCCGAGCCGGGCAAAGGTGGCGATCACCGCCTGATTGGAGTTCGCCTTGACGGCGTAGCAGATCGTTGCCGGCATGCCGCCGAAGGCCGCGGCGAAGGCCTTGAAGCGGTGCTCGAGTGTGGTCGCCGAGTACACGTAGGCGGGCGTGCCGACCCGTTCCGCGATGGTCGCGAGCGAAACATCCTCGACGTGGAGGATGCCGTCGCGATAGGCGAAGTCGTTCATGATTGTCCTTACGTATCAGCGGATCGGATAGCGCCGTGGCACCTTCGGATCGGCATCCTCGGGCGGCGTCGGCGATCCCCGCCGGCCGCAGGCGCCGAGCGACAGCCCGAACGCGGCAAACAGGGCCGCGAGCAGCGCGCGGCGGGTCATAGATACCTCTTGCGCGCCGCCTTGACGGCGCGGGCGACGTTGATCGGGGCCGTCCCGCCGAAACTCGTACGGCTGGCGACCGATTTGTCGACGCCGAGGACCGAGAATACGGCCTTGGTGATCCGGCGGTCGATGCGGCGCATGTCCTCGAGCGACAGTTCCTCGAGCGCGACGTTTTTCTCTTCGGCAAGGCGGACGATGCGGCCGGTGACGTGATGGGCCTCGCGGAACGGGAGACCTGCTTCGCGCACGAGCCAGTCGGCGAGATCGGTCGCGGTCGTGTATCCGGCCCCGGCGGCGCGCCGCATGGCGTCCTCGTCGACCGTCATGTCGTCGATCATGCCGGCCATCGCGGCCAGCGCCAGCGCCAGCGCATCGGCCGCCTCGAACACCTTGGCCTTGTCCTCCTGCATGTCCTTCGAATAGGCGAGCGGCAGGCCCTTCATCACGGTCGTGAGACCGACGAATGCGCCGAGAAGCACGCCGGTCTTGGCGCGGATCAGCTCGGCGGCGTCGGGGTTGCGCTTCTGCGGCATGATCGAGCTGCCGGTGGTGAACGCATCCGACAGGCGCACGAAACCGAACTGCGGGGTCGTCCACAGCACCAGCTCTTCGGCGAGACGCGACAGATGTACGCCCGCGATGGTCGCAGCCGACAGGAACTCGAGCGCGAAGTCGCGATCGGAGACGGCATCGAGCGAATTGGCCGTCGGCCGGTCGAAGCCGAGCGCCTTCGCCGTCGCCGTGCGGTCGATCGGGAACGACGTGCCGGCCAGTGCTGCGCTGCCGAGCGGGCATTCGTTCAGCCTCCGGCGGCAGTCGGCAAGCCGGCCGCGGTCGCGGCCGATCATCTCGACATAGGCCAGCAGATGATGCCCGAACGTCACCGGCTGCGCCGGCTGCAGGTGGGTGAAGCCCGGCATCACGGTGGCCGCGTGGGCTTCCGCCTTGTCGAGCAGCGCGCGCTGCAGCGTCCGCATCTGTTCGTCGAGCGCGTCGATGGTCTTGCGCACCCACAGACGGAAATCCGTCGCCACCTGGTCGTTGCGCGAGCGCGCCGTATGGAGGCGGCCGGCCGCCGGCCCGATCAGTTCGGCGAGCCGCGCCTCGATGTTCATGTGGATGTCCTCGAGCGCGGTCTTGAACCGGAACTTGCCGGATTCGATTTCGGCCAGAATGCGGTCGAGGCCCCGCTGGATCCGGGCGCCGTCCGCCGCCGACAGAATGCCTTGCTTGACCAGCATGGCGGCATGCGCCTTCGACCCGGCGATGTCCTCGGCATAGAGGCGCCGGTCGACGTCGATGGACGCGTTGATCTCGGCCATGACGGCGGCCGGACCTGCGGCAAAACGTCCGCCCCACAGGGCGTTCGCCTTGGTATTGCGATTGGCGTTGCGCTTGGTGTTGCGGGGCATTACCTGACCTGGGCTAGGGCACCGCCGTTATAGAGAGCCAGCTTGCCTTTCGACAAGCAAAGGGTGAAGTCTGATGCGGAAACCGACTGGGAATATGCGGGGGTCGGCGAAACCGGCCCGGGCGGCGGGGGCGGGCGCATGAGACGCCTGTTTCGGCGACGCGTCCTCCTGGGCGGTTTCGTCGGCGCGGCGATTCTCGTCGCCGTCGGTTTTGGCACCGGCATGCTGGCCCCGTCTGCCGGCGACGCTCCACCGGCCTTTCGCGGGCAGATTGCCGAATTCACGCCGCAGGCGACGCCGAAGCCGGCCCCGGCGATCAAATTCACCGACCTCGACGGCACCGAACGCACGCTTGCCGACTTCGCCGGGCGCGTGGTGCTGCTCAATTACTGGGCGACATGGTGCGCGCCGTGCGTCGAGGAGATGCCGGCGCTCGAGCGCCTGCATGCCCGCCTGGGCGGGCCGGGATTCACGGTTGCCGCCGTTTCCGTCGACCGTCAGGGCCGTAACGTCGTCGAACCGTTTCTCGCCAAGCTCAGTCTCGACGGGCTTCCGATCTATCTCGATCGCTCGAACGAAACGATGCGGGCCTTCGGCGTGCGCGGCCTGCCAACCACGATTCTGATCGACGCGCAGGGCCGCGAGGTCGGCCGCCTCGAAGGCGCTGCGGCGTGGGATTCACCGGCAGCCGAGGCGCTGATCCGCCACTACATGGCGCCGGCTGGCTGAACCCGCCGACGGTCGATTGCCGACACGGATCGAACCGTCAAGGACACCAAAAAAACGGAGCCCGGCGCGCAGTGCGCCGGGCGCACCGCCTGTGGCGGCCTTCGCGTTCCTGACGAATTCAAAATCGCCGCTACCGGGTCGGGACCGGCTTTTCGCCCGAATAATCGTAGAAGCCGCGCTTGGTCTTGCGGCCGAGCCAGCCTGCCTCGACGTATTTCACCAGGAGCGGGCACGGGCGGTACTTGGAGTCGGCGAGACCCTCGTACAGCACATGCATGACGGCAAGGCACGTATCGAGCCCGATGAAGTCGGCGAGCTCAAGCGGCCCCATCGGGTGGTTGGCGCCAAGCCGCATCGCCGTGTCGATCGATTCGACGTTCCCCACGCCTTCGTAGAGCGTGTAGACCGCCTCGTTGATCATCGGCAGCAGGATGCGGTTGACGATGAAGGCCGGGAAGTCCTCGGCGACGGCCGGCGTCTTGCCGAGCTTCAGCGTCAGCTCCTTGATCGCCTGGAACGTTTCCTCGCTGGTGGCGATGCCGCGGATGAGCTCGACGAGCTGCATCACCGGCACCGGGTTCATGAAGTGCATGCCCATGAACTTCGCCGGCCGGTCGGTGGCCGCGGCGAGGCGCGTGATCGAGATCGACGACGTGTTCGTCGCGATCAGCGCCTCGGGCTTCAGCACCGGACAGAGCTTCTTGAAGACATCACGCTTGATCGCTTCGTTCTCGGTCGCCGCCTCGATCACGAGATCGCAGTCGCGGAACATCTCGTAATCGGTGCCGGTCGTGATGCGCTTGAGCGCCTTCTCCTTGTCCTCGGCCTTGATCTTGCCGCGCGCGACCTGACGATCCAGGTTGCCGGAAATCGTGTTGAGCGCCTTGGGCAGCGCCTCGGGGTTGACGTCCAGCAGCCGCACGTCATAGCCCGACAGTGCGCAGACATGGGCGATGCCGTTGCCCATCTGCCCCGCGCCGATGATGCCGATGGTCTTCATGGTGGAAACCTCTTCGAAGACGGTCCGTGATCAGCGCTTCGCGGGAAGCGCGTTGGTCAGTTCGGGCACGATCTTGAAGAGGTCGCCGACCAGTCCGTAGTCGGCGACCTGGAAGATCGGTGCCTCTTCGTCCTTGTTGATCGCGACGATGACCTTCGAGTCCTTCATGCCGGCAAGATGCTGGATCGCGCCCGAGATGCCGACGGCGATGTAGAGATCGGGAGCCACGACCTTGCCGGTCTGGCCGACCTGATAGTCGTTGGGCACGAACCCGGCGTCGACTGCCGCGCGCGAGGCGCCGATGGCGGCCCCCAGCTTGTCGGCGAGCGGTTCCAGATAGGTCTTGAAGTTTTCGCCCGACCCCATGCCGCGGCCGCCCGAGACGATGATCCGGGCAGAGGTCAGCTCGGGGCGCTCGGAGCGTGACAGCTCCTGGCCGACGAAGCGCGACAGCCCGCTGTCGCCCGCGGCGTCGACGGTCTCGATCCCGGCATTGCCGCCGGACGCAGCGGCCGCGGGAAACGCCGTGGCGCGCACGGTAATGATCTTGATGCGGTCCTTGGATTGCACCGTCGCCATCGCATTGCCGGCATAGATCGGCCGTACGAACGTGCCGGCGTCGACAATGGCGACGATGTCGGACACTTGTGCGACGTCGAGGAGTGCCGCCACGCGCGGCATCAGGTTCTTGCCGAAGGTCGACGCCGGGGCGAGCACGTGGCTGTATCGCTCGGCCAGCTTCGCGACGACCGGGGCGAGATTCTCGGCAAGGCCATGGGCGAGGACGGCATCGTCGGCGAGCCACACCTTGGCGACGCCGTCCACCTTCGCGGCCGCCTCGGCCGCGGCGCGGCAACCCTGTCCGGCGACGAGCACCTCGACGGCGCCGAGCTTCGCGGCCGCTGCGATGGTGTTGAGTGTAGCGGCCTTGAGGCCGGAATTATCGTGCTCGGCGACGACGAGGACGGACATGTCAGATGACCTTGGCTTCGTTCTGGAGCTTGTCGATCAGTTCGGCGACGTCCTTGACCTTCACGCCCGCCTTGCGCTTCGGCGGCTCTTCGACCTTGAGGGTCACGAGGCGCGGGGCGACGTCGACGCCGAGCCCCTCGGGCGTCAGCTGCTCGATCGGCTTCTTCTTCGCCTTCATGATGTTCGGCAGGCTGGCGTAGCGCGGTTCGTTGAGGCGGAGGTCGGTGGTGATGACGGCCGGCAGCTTAAGCTGCAGCGTCTCGAGGCCGCCGTCGATCTCGCGCGTGACGTCGAGCGTTTCCGCGTCGGGGCCGGCGATGACCAGTTTCGAGGCGAAGGTGCCCTGAGGCCAGCCGAGCAGGGCGGCCAGCATCTGGCCGGTCTGGTTGCAGTCGTCGTCGATCGCCTGCTTGCCGAGGATGATCAGGCGCGGATTCTCCTTCGCGACGATCGCCTTCAGCAACTTGGCGACGGCGAGCGGCTGCAGCTCGGCATCCGTCAGCACGTGGATGCCGCGGTCCGCACCCATCGCCAGCGCGGTGCGGATCGTCTCCTGCGCCTGGGTCGGCCCCATCGACACGGCGACGATCTCGCTCGCCACGCCGCGCTCCTTGAGGCGGACGGCTTCCTCGACGGCGATCTCGTCGAACGGATTCATCGACATCTTGACGTTCGCCGTCTCGACGCCGCTGCCATCCGGCTTCACGCGGACCTTGACGTTGAAATCCACCACCCGCTTGACGGCGACCAGGACCTTCATGGAGCTCCGTTAGGTTCTTGAGGAAAAAGCGTTTCCTGCTTTTTCTGGTTCTTCTTCGCAGGCGCAAAATAGGACCGTGGCAGGGTCATGTCAACGCGCCGTGCGTCTCGTGGGATGTTCGTTCCGGGACGCCGTCGCTCCCGTCCTTGTCGCCGAGATTACCGGTTCTGTCCCGGCTGCCACAGCACGTCGGCCGCACCATCGCCGTTGAGATGCCGCGCGAGCACGAACAGGTGATCCGACAGCCGGTTGATATACGCGATCGCGCATGGATTGATGGGCTCGCGCATTGCAAGCTCGGTCATCAGCCGTTCGGCGCGGCGCGTCACGGTACGTGCGAGGTGCAGATAGGCGGCGGCCGGCGTGCCGCCGGGCAGGACGAATGACTCGAGCGGTTTCAGCCGCGCGTTCATCGCATCGATTTCGCGCTCCAGCCGATCGACCTGCGCTTGCGTGATGCGCAGCGCCGGCTGTTTCGTCGTGGGCGATTCCGGCCGGCAAAGATCGGCGCCGAGATCGAACAGGTCGTTCTGAATTCGTGCGAGCATGGGGTCGGCATCGGTACCGGCGGTGTGGAGACGCGCGACGCCGATCGCCGCATTGGCCTCGTCGACCGTGCCGTAGGCGGCAACCCGGAGGTTGTGCTTGGGCACGCGCGTTCCGTCGCCGAGCGACGTTTCGCCCTTGTCGCCGGCACGCGTGTAGATGCGGGTCAGTCGCACCATGGCAGCACCTCACAAGCGGACGAGCATCACGTAGAGCAGGAACAGGGCGATCGTCAGCGCCTGCAATCCGACACGAAGGCGCATCAGACGATTGCCGTAGCGGCGGTTGAATTCGCCGCCCTTCGCCATGCCCACGACACCCGTGAACAGCGTGGCGAGGACGGCAAGCAAGGTCGTGCCGATGAGATACGGTAGGACGTCGATCAGGATCTGCATCGCCCCACCATACAGAACGCGGTCGGGGACGGCCAGCGGGGGGTGCACCGCACGGCCCGGATGGCGGGGCCGTGGCCGGAACCGTCGGCAGTGCCAGCCCAGGGCTATGCCAGCACCAGCCGGAAATCGGCGCGCTGGCGCTCCACGTCCCGGAACAGATCGAGCAGCCGGTCGTAGTCGGCGCCCAATTGCCGTTCGGCGATGCGATGATCGAGCCAGACGATCTCGACGGGGCCGGCGACGTCGGTCGTCAGCACGTCCCACAGCGCATCGAGGTTGCGGCCGAATTCGTGCCCCAGGTCGAGCGCCGCTGCGAGTCTGTCGTACACCGCGTCGAGCGAGTCGGCGGTCGAGTCGAGGACGATCCGTCTCATTCCGGCACCTCGTGGAACGTTCGGTAGTGATCCACGGTCACGAAGATCAGGCGGTCGTTCGACCACACCAGACGCCGCGCCCCGCGACGACCGCAGGCGAAATCGAGATCGGCCTCGTACCAGACGCGTCCGTTCGCTACCGGCAGCTTGCGCTCGCGGTTGCCGAAGCGGTCGCCGCCGATTACCCGGCCGGGCGCGACGCGGCACAGATCGTCGCCCGGCCGCCAGCCGGCGCGCGCGGCCTCGGCCTTGGTCATGTAGCGCGCCGGCAGGCGCCCGTCGCGGCGCAGGCTCTTGACCGTCTCGACGAACGTATCGACATCGCGCAGGCCAAGAGCGATCGCGAAATCGCGAAGCGGCCTGTCCGGTTCATCGTGCGCTGCACCCGGTGCGGCGAGGACGAGCAGCCAGACGAGGCAGAGAAAGAGACGAACCGCGAGACGCATCGGAAATGTCCGCGTGAGGGTACCGATCCGGGCGGTGCTGGCGGGGGGACGCCGAACGACGACGTCAGTTCCGTCCCGACAACAGCCCGCGCGCGATCACCTGCGCCTGGATCTCGGCCGCGCCCTCGAAGATGTTGAGGATGCGCGCGTCGACCAGGATGCGGCTGACCGCATATTCCTCCGCATAGCCGTTGCCGCCGTGCACCTGCACGGCGTTGTCCGCCGCCGCCCAGGCCGCGCGCGCCGCGAGCAGCTTGGCCATGCCGGCCTCGATGTCGCAGCGGCGGTCGCCGTCCTTGGCCCGGGCTGCGGCATAGGTGAGCTGGCGCGCGATGTTCGTCTCCACCGCCATCCACGCGATCTTTCCGTACACGCGCGGGAAGGCGACGATCGGCTTGCCGAACTGCTTGCGCTCGCGCGCGTAGGCAAGTGCCAGGGCGCAGGCGCTCTCGGCGACGCCGACCGCGCGGGCCGCGGTCTGGATGCGTGCCGACTCGAACGTCGCCATCAACTGGCGGAAGCCCTGTCCCTCGACACCGCCCAGAAGATTGGACGCCGGCACCGCGAAGCCGTCGAAGGCAATTTCGTATTCCTTCATGCCGCGATAGCCGAGTACCCTGATTTCGCCGCCCGACATGCCGGGTGCCGGAAACGGATTGGCGTCATCCCCGCGCGGCTTTTCGGCCAGGAACATCGACAGGCCCTTGTATCCGGGCTCCGACGGATCGGTGCGGGCGAGAAGCGTCATCAGATCGGCGCGCGCGGCATGCGTGATCCAGGTCTTCGCCCCGGTGATCCGGTAGACGTCGCCGTCGCGCACCGCGCGGGTGCGGATCGCACCGAGATCCGATCCCGTGTCCGGCTCCGTGAACACCGCGGTCGGGAGGCACGCGCCGTCGGCGATGCGCGGCAGATAATGCCGCTTCTGCGCCTCCGTCCCGCCGAGCCGGATCAGTTCGGCGGCGATTTCGGAACGGGTACCGAGCGAGCCGACGCCGAGCGAGGCCTTCGACAGGATCTCGGTCACGACGCACATCGCAACCTTGCCCAGACCGTGCCCGCCGTATTCCTCCGGCACGGTCAGGCCGAAGACGCCGAGTTCGGCCATCGCCTCGATCACGTCGAGCGGAATGAGCGCGTCCTGCCGGTGCCAGTCCTGCGCATGAGGGGCGATGCGGTCGGCCGCGAAGCGGCGAATCTGGTCGCCGATCAGGTCGAGCGTCGGATCATCGAGCGCCGCGGCGCCGATGTCCTCGGCCTCGATCAGTTCGACGATCCGGGCGCGCACCGCGTCGGTGTTTCCGGTCCGGATCAGCGTCGCGACGGATCGGTCGGCAGCGAAGGCGGCGAGCGCATCGTCGATGCCGAGCGTCGCCGGGCGGAAGATCTCGCCCTGACTCATGACGATGCCGTCGGCAAGCTGCGCTAGGTATTCGCCGAACGCAGCGCCCAGGATCAGCGCCTCGCGCTCGGCAAGGCCGCCCGCGGCCTCGAGGCGTTCGGCCCAGGCGCGCATGGCGTCGAGTGCCGCAACGTACGTCGCCATCCAGGCGAAGCCGTGCGCGGCGAACTGATGCCGTTCCAGCAGTGCGGGATCGACGGCACCTTCCGGCGCGACGAGCGCCCTGACGGCGCGTCGCGCCGCCGCCAGCAGGGCGTCTGCGGCCCGTGTCGCTTCGGCCGATGCGCGCAGGAGATGAATGGGATCGAGTGACGGAGGAGAAGCGCCGGGCATGATGGCCATGTTATATACGCAGCCGCTCATTTCAGACCAGACGGACGCGCCGCGCCATCCGATGTCGTTCCTCGACCGCATCAACGAATGCAACAGCTACGACCTGGCGAATTTCCGCCCCTTCGTCGTGGCCGGCCAGCGGGTGGGATGGGTCCGGCACGCATTCGCCGAACGGCTCGCCGCGTTCCGGGACGTGTTCGACGTCCGTGACGATACGGTCCACCTTCTGGATCGGTTCGCCGATTTCGAGACGCGCACGGCGGCCGTCGATCGCGTCGTCAGGATCCTCGAGGCCGAAGGCACGGTCGTCGGCCGGCGCGATGAATACTATCCGGTCGGCCTCTCGTTTTCCTGCCCGCCGCTTCTGAAGATCGAACGGGCGGCAGTCCCGCATTTCGGCATCCGGGCCTATGGCGTCCACATGAACGGCTATGTCCGCCGGCCGGACGGCATCCACATGTGGATCGCGCGGCGGGCGCGGGACAAGCACACCTATCCGGGCATGCTCGACAACATGGTCGCAGGCGGGCAGCCGATCGGCATCGGTCTCATGGAAAACCTGATCAAGGAATGCCGGGAGGAGGCCGACATTCCGGAAGCGCTGGCACGGCGCGCGCATGCCGTCGGGGCCATCACCTACTGCGTCGAAACGCCGGAGGGGCTCAAGCCCGACGTGCAGTTCTGCTACGACCTGGAACTGCCGGACGATTTCACGCCGCGCAACACGGACGGCGAGGTCGAGGCCTTCATGCTCCGGCCGATCGACGAGGTCGCGGCGATCGTCCGCGACACGCAGGAGTTCAAGTTCAACTGCAATCTCGTCATCATCGATTTCCTCGTCCGGCACGGCATATTGCCGCCGGAGCATCCGGATTATCTCGAAATCGTGCGGCGGCTGCGGAGCTAGGGGCTTCTAGAACCCGACCATCGCGCGGACCTGCGCCGGCGTGCGGCCGGCCTCGCGCAGCGATCGGAGGGTCGGCGCACCGGCGCGTTTGGCAAGACGCTCGCCATCCGGTCCCGTCACGAGGCGGTGGTGATGGTAGGTCGGCGTCGGGAAGCCGAGGAGCGCCTGCAGCAGCCGGTGAATATGCGTCGCGGCGAAAAGATCCTCGCCGCGCGTCACGAGCGTGACGCCCTGACAGTGATCGTCGACCGTAACCGAAAGATGATAGCTGGTCGGCGTTTCCTTGCGGGCGAGCACCACGTCGCCGAGCGACAGCGGATCCGCCGGCACCGTGCCGCGTTCGCGGTCGAACCACGTCAGCGGCCCGGTGAGGGCAATGGCCTTGGCGACGTCGAGACGCAGGGCGTAGGGTCGACCTTCGGCGATACGCCGTTCACGCTCCGAGTCGTCCAGCCGCCGGCACGTTCCCGGATAGACCGGCCCGTTGCTGCCGTGCGGTGCTGCGCCGGCGCGGGCGATCTCGGCGCGGATCTCGGCGCGCGTGCAGAAGCAGGGATAGATCAATCCGCGCGCCTTCAGGGTATCGAGTGCTGACGCATATTCCGCGAAATGTTCGGACTGCCGGCGCACCGGCTTCTCCCAGTCGAGGCCGAGCCAGGCGAGATCCTCCTCGATCGCGGCTGCGAATTCAGGCCGGCATCGTGTCGCGTCGATGTCCTCGATCCTCAACAGGAAGCGGCCGCCGGCTTCGCGCGCGGCGTGCCACGCGAACAGGGCGGCGTAGGCGTGCCCCAGATGCAGCCGGCCCGTGGGCGACGGCGCGAAGCGGGTCACGACGGGAACGACGGAGGCGGACATGAGCATGACATTAGCACGGCGGATAAGGTAGGAACGGCGCCGGAACCGCAAGACGGGGAGAACGATGCCTCAGATGTTCACGCTCGACGGGCCGCGTTTCGGTCCCGCGGCCGGCGGACCGCCGCGGTCGCTCGTGGTGCTGCTGCACGGACTCGGCGCCGACGGCAACGATCTCATCTCGCTCGCGCCCTACTGGGCGCGGCTGATGCCCAATACCGCGTTCGTCGCCCCGCACGCGCCGTTCCCGTGCGACATGGCGCCTTACGGCCGCCAGTGGTTCAGCCTGCAGGATCGCACCCCCGCCATGATGCTCGCAGGCATAAGGGCGGCCGCGCCGATCCTGGAAGGGTTCATCGACGACGAGCTGGCGAAGTGGAAGCTGTCGGACGACAGGCTGGCACTGGTCGGCTTTTCGCAGGGGACCATGATGTCCCTTTACGTCGCGCCGCGCCGGCCGCGCGCCTGCGCCGCGGTGGTGGGATACTCGGGCGCGCTCATCGGCGCCGAGTCGCTGTCGGCCGAGACAAAGAGCCGTCCGCCGGTGCTGCTGGTGCATGGTGATGCCGATCCGGTCGTGCCGTTCGAGGCCATGAAGGCCGCCGCCGCCGCACTCGCGAACGCGAACATTCCCGTCGAGACGTTGGCGCGCCCCGGGCTGCCGCATTCGATCGACGACGAAGGGCTCATCCGCGGCGGCGAGTTCCTGGCGCAACGGCTGCGGTAAGGCGTCGCCGCCCGGCACCGGCATCACAGACTTGTCATGCGCGACAGGTTGTATTTTGAATAATGATCGAGTATCAAAAGCTAGCGGCGGCTAGTGCAAATCGGCCGGGCCGGCGCGCTGGGGGTCCACAGAGGCGAGAGGTTCGGGTTTGTCCTGGTCCTTGGAGAGCTGCCCCGCTCTGGTACTGAATGCGGACTTTCGTCCCCTCAGTTACTTTCCGCTGTCGATCTGGTCCTGGCAGGACGCCGTCAAAGCCGTTTTTCTCAATCGCGTCAACATCATCTCCGAATACGATCGCGTCGTGCGTTCGCCGACGCTGGAGATGCGACTTCCCAGCGTCATCTCGCTCAAGGAATACGTGCCCACGGCGCGCCGCCCGGCGTTCACGCGGTTCAACGTGTTCCTGCGCGACAGCTTCACGTGTCAGTACTGTGGACAATCGTATCCGGCGCAGGATCTGACGTTCGACCACATCATTCCGCGTTCGCGCGGCGGCCGGACCGTCTGGAACAACGTCGTGACGGCCTGCAGCACCTGCAACCTCATCAAGGGAAACCGCCTGCCGCACGAGGCGCGGATGTATCCGCGCAAGCCGCCGCGGGAGCCGACATCGCTCGAGCTCCAGGAAAACGGGCGCGCCTTTCCGCCCAATTTCTTGCACGAGAGTTGGCGCGATTTCCTCTACTGGGACACCGAACTCGATCCGGTCTGACCCAGCGCGTACCGATCAGCGCGTAACCGGTTCGCGCGCGATCCGTTGCGTGCGTCGCGTTAAGGGCTGCCGGGCGACTGAACGTCCGCGCCCGCCAGCGAACGGTAGAACGGCCGGCGGAGTATGCGATGCCGGCTCAGAAGAAGGCGACGGAGCCCGTCCGCAACGGATCGCGTCGACGTGCCGGCGAATCGCTTGAGACCCGAGTCGGTGGGCCTGGTGCGGCGGCGTATCTTCGAGGCGAGCTTGCGTACCGAACGCGCTGCATGCCGCATGTCAATGATCCATAGGCCGAGTTCGGTGAGCGCGCCGATCGCGACGTCCTTCGCCGTCAGACGATAGCCGAACCGCGACAGCGTCTTGCGGTGCAGGTGCCAGTAGCCGAGCCCGGCGCCGCCGAGGAGCCGGCGCGCGATGCGGCGGCGATAATGCCGCAGCTGCTGGCGGTGGGCCCGCCGGTAATCCTGCTCGCTTGCGTATCTGGGGCCGTAATGCCGCAGGAAGCAGAAATGCTCCAGCACGAGCGTGCTGTATCGCGCCGTGAACGTGTTGGTCTGCGACGTCTCGTGCGTCCGCTCGCACGACAGGACCTGATGGATGAAGCCGAAGTCGTTGTTCTCCAGGAGCCGGTACCAGAGATCGACGTCGGCATGTCGAAGGTTCTCGTCATAGGCCGGTTCGCCGAGCGCACGCAGCGCCGCCATCCGGATCATTACCGACGACGGACAGCCGAACACGTACCAGCTTCCGAGCCATCCCCCGAGCACCGTGCGGCGGATGACCTCGCGGCCGGGCATCACGTCGGTCTTGAGCGGCACGCCGTTGTTGCTGACCCAGTTGTCGTACATGATGTAGGAGCTCACCAACGACACGCTCGGGTGCCGCTCCATGAAGGCGACCATCTCGGCAAGACAGTTCGGAAACAGAATGTCGTCGGCGTGGAGCTCCTTGCCGTACACCGTGTCCGCCGGAATCAGCCGGAACGCCCGGTTCCAATGCGCGATGACGGGCAGGTGAGGGGTCGCGCGATGCACCTTGATGCGCGGATCGCGCGCGGCATGACGCTCGGCGATCGCCAGCGTGTCGTCGCTGCTGCTGTTGTCGACGATGATGTATTCCCAGTTGGAATAGGTTTGGGCGAGGACGCTTTCGATCGCTTCTGACAGGAATTTCGCGCCGTTGTACACCGGCGTGACAACGGTCACCTTTGGTTGGCCCATCGTCTGTCCTCTGCCACGGGTTCGCCGCATTCTAGGGTGTACCCGGAGGGTACGAATGCGTTCTTGAGGCGTAGCCCGTGCGAGTGAAACCTGTGGACGATAATGGATGGTGCGATGCGCTGCGAGGCATCGCATCCGGGTTTGAAGCCGCGATCGCGTCGGTAACCCAATGCGCCCAAACGAAAAATCGGGATTAAAGTCGGGATTACGAGGTGCGAGGAATGCCGATGTTCTTGTCCGCGTTGATTCGACGGCGGACTCGGCGCGGGGCGTCGCTCACCGCCCGCCTGCCTCCGCCAGTTGATTCATCTGCTCCTGTCGGGCCGTGCGGGCTCGCCGACCCGCCAGCCGCTGTTGCACGTCGGTGATCAGCGTAATCAACGCATCGCGGTCGACGCCATCTCGCGCCATGAGCGCCTCCATGACGGGATCGTCGAGAAGTTCCTCGATCCTCGGTTCGCCATCGAGTCGCTCCGACACGCGCCGAGGCGGCGTGCCGGTACCATCCCTGCGCTCGGATTTCATATTTTCTTGCCCCTCGTTATCCAAACACTTTGCGAGACAGGTGTACTCTCACAACGTGTCAGGATCGCGACCCGTTCCGGAACGCTTTGTGAAAAAACGCGGCCAGTTCACGGAAAAGACGGCGTCATCAACGACGCGCGCGGAAGGTGCCGTCAGATGCGCGTCGACAGCCAGATCGCCAGCCGCGATCCCGCCTTGATGGCCGTGCTCAGCAGCTCGTAGCCCGGCGTCTGGAGTGCGTCGTGTGCGATCGCTTCGTCGCGATGCGCAATCTCGTCGCGACGAAACTCCTCGATCGCGTTCTTCAGCTCCGGCTCCTCCTCGCCGAGCTGCGCGGCCTGCGAGGCATAATGCTCATCGATCACTTCCTCGACCGCAACCGTGCAGGCCATCGCCGCGCGCTCGCCTAGCATCGCTGTGGCCGCGCCGAGCGCGTAGCCCAGCACGTGCCAGAGCGGCGACAATGCCGTCGGACGCACGCGCCGCGCCGGCAGCAGCCGGTTGAAGGCCTCAAGATGACGGCGCTCCTGCTCGGCCATGCGGCGGATGACGGGGCCGACGGGGCTGTTGCCAAGCACGGCGAGCTGGCCTTCGTAGATACGTACGGCGCCGTATTCGCCCGCATGGTCGACGCGCAAAATCCGAGCGACGATCTCGTCGCGCGTCGGGTCGCCCGGCAGCCGGTCGCTGAGCGTAGGTTGCGGTGGCACGCGTCACCCTATGTCGATGAGCCGGCGGTGAACAGACGCCAAGCCATGGCGAACGAGAACACCGCCAGCACCGAGGATACAATAAAATTATAGCCTGCCATCGAAATGCCGAACAGGGCCCAGGACACGTCGTCGCAGCGGACGACGGGTTGCGCCATCAGCTGCGCCCTGAGGGCCTCGAGCGACGGCGCCGGCCCTTGTGTTGCGCCGCACGCAGCCGTCCCCTGCCACCAGTGCTGCTCGACGCCGACATGGAAGGCCGCGATGCCGGCGCCGACCAGGAACGTCACCCCGCAGATCGCGAGCAGCACCGGCATCCACCGGTACGAGCCGAGAACGAGCGCGAGCGCCGTCAGCCCGATGACGACGCCGTACGGGTAGCGCTGCCACAGACACAGTACGCACGGCGCGAGACCGCCGAGATACTGGAAGGCGAACGCAGCCGACAGGACCGCCGCGCTCGCGACGAGCAGCAGGGCGGCGGCGAGGCGCGCATTCGTCACGATAGCCGGCCGGTACGTTGCCATGGCGAAGCCGGATCAAAGATAACGCAGCACCACGAAACCGCCGACGATCAGTACGGCGAAGGCGGACGTGACGAGCGTCAGGTACCGTTCGATGAACTGGCGCATGGCCGGCCCGAACGTCTTGAGCAGTGCCGCAACCAGGAAGAAGCGGCCGGCACGGGTGACCAGCGAGGCAAGCCCGAACGCAATCAGGTCGAAATGCGCGACGCCGCTCGCGATGGTGATCAGCTTGTAGGGGATCGGCGTGAGCCCCTTGATCAGAATGATCCAGGTGCCCCATTCGTCGAACATCCGCTGGAATTCCTGGAAACCATCCTGCAGGCCGTAGAATTCGATGACCGCCTCGCCGACGGTCTCGAACAGGAAATAGCCGATGGCGTAGCCGAAGAAGCCGCCGAGCACGGACGTGATGGTGCAGATCGCCGCGATGGACCAGGCCCGCCACGGCGTCGCCAGCACCATGGGGACCAGCATCGCGTCCGGCGGAATCGGAAAGAAGGAACTCTCCGTGAACGAGACGGCGCCGAGCACCCACCGCGCGCGCGGGTGTGCCGCCATCTGCATGGTCCAGTCGTAGAGTTTTCTGAGCATTGAGACGATGGTCCAGGATGATGCGGTCTATCAGGCTGCGCCGGCCCCGCGCAAGCAGGCTGGGCGGTGGCGAGAACCGGCACAGGCCGCGCTGAAGAGACCGAACTCGACCGAAGGGGTACTCCGCCTGCCGCCCCGCGTATCCGAGGCGGGCAGGTTGTCCGTTCCGCCGGGGCTCCGAATAATGCCCGGATGAGGAGATCGGCGATGAACAGATTGTTCGCGGCAGTCTTGGCGACGGGGCTGATCGTGGCCCCGGCACTGGCCCAGGTCGACAGCTTGGACCGCCGTGGCGTTCTCGACGAGGAAACCGAGCATCGGATCCGCGTGCCGGACCAGTTCGAACGGCCGGTCCGATACGAGGGACGGGCCCGGTTCTCGGGTTCGCGGCTGGGCAAGTGCCCGCCGTACGGCTTGGTGCGCGCCACCGTGACCGGCAACAGATTCGATGCGCGCATCGTCTTCCCGATCGAGTTCCAGATCATCCGCGGCAGCATCTCCGGCAGCAACATGGTCGGGCAGAGCGACTTGGGCTACACGTGGAACGGAACCGTGACCGACAGCACGATCCGGGCGACGGCGCGCAAGCGCGCGACCTACCGACCGGTCGAGCCGCCGCGCCCCGGCGTACCGATCCCCGGTCCGGTCACGGCCCCCACCCGGGCCCTGCAGCCGGATCCGCGGCCGGAAGACTGCACCTACACATTGTCGCTCACGCGGGTCACCGACCCGAACGCGCCGTAGACCCGTCTCAAGGCGCCGATGCGGCCGGCGTCGGCATGACGGCCGGCGGCGTCGCGGCCGGCGTCTCCTCCACAGCGCCCGGCACGGCCGGAATGCCGCGCGCCGCAGCCACGCCACGCGCCTGCCGGAGTTCCTCGGCGAAGCTTTCGTCGATGTCGAAGCCGGCGAAGCGCAGCGCCCGGATCGACCGGATCAATCCCTCCTCGACGGACACGATCGGTTCGTACCCGAGCTGCGCACGTGCCTTCGCGAACGGGAATTTGTACCGGCAGCGGTGCAGCATGGCCGTCTCGATCGGCACGGGGCCGACCGCATCATCCGGCAGCGTCCAGTCGGTTCTGGCGCGCGCCTGACGCGCCGCGCGCGCGCCGGCGATCATGCCCTGGGCGATGCCGATCTGGTCGCGGACACGCGCCTTCACCGCCGCCGGAATGGTGCGGAAGAAGGCCTTGAGAGGCCCGATGCCGCGCAACCGGTCGAGCATCGGCCGCACCTCGCGCCGGATCGGCGGGTTGTTCAGGAGCCGGGGCGGCGAGCAGTCGCCGATCGCGCGCGCGACCCAATGATAGATCTCCGCCCAGGTGATCGGCTCGTTGTCGCCGAGCAGGAAGACCTCGCCGTCGACCGGCTTGATCATCGCCAGGCGAATCGCATGGACGAGGTTGTCGATGTAGACGGTGTTGCAGATGCCGCGGCCGCCATCGACCAGGAAGGCTTCGCCGGCCGCGAGGCTGCGCGCGATGCCGGTGATCCAGATGTCCCGCGGGCCGAACACGATACCGGGGCGCAGCATGACCAGTTCGACGCGCCCGTTGCGCCGCAGCTCCCGGAACCGGCGTTCGGCCTTGACCTTGGCGTTGTTGTAGGAGACCGGCTGGTCGGTACGCAGAGGGGTAGTCTCGTCGGTGCCCGGCGCCGGATCCTGGCCGTGAACCGATGCCGTGCTCATGTGCACGAGGCGCCTGACGCCGGCGATTTCCGCGGCGCGATAGATGACGGGCGGTTCCGCCACGATCTGATTGTAGCGGCCGAGCACCGTGTTGACGACGATGTCGCAGCCCTTGAACGCCTTGACGAGCGCCGTTTCGTCGAGCGCGTCGGCAATCCGCGCCTCGAGCGGAAAGCGCGCAAGACGCGCGAAGCCGGCGAAGTTGCGGACGATGGGGACGATGCGCGCCGCATCCTCGAGCAGCAGCGTCTCGACGAGGCGGCTTCCGACGAATCCGTTCGCGCCTAGGATGCCGATCGTGTGCATCTCAGCTCGTTTCCCCGGTTCCACTCGGCGGGACTCATCCACGGCATGTCGATCAATGTGCTCCGGGCATAGCACTGCTCGATCAGGGCGATGACGCGACGGCCGTCCTCGGCGCTCACCATCGGCGGCGCGGTCCCTTCGATTGCGTCCATCACGTTCTCGATCTGCTCGATGAAGGCCTGATGGCGCGTAGGTGCGATGGCGCCGGCATGCGGTTGGCCGAACGCCCGCCGGACCTCGTGCACGCTCGCCTTGAGTGCGTATCGGTTGCCCCAGCCGAGCTCGAGATGATTGGCATCGACGGGATCCCAGGCGACCCAGCCATGCTCGAACCGGATGGAGTAGCGATTGGGAACGTCCCAGTCGCGGCTCATGCCCAGCTCGCCCTCGACGCCGTCGGCGAACGCCAGCCGCACCCAGACGTTCGCCTCGACGCCGCCCATCGCGTCGTCCCGGCATGCGATGATGGTCGGCTCGCCGAACCACCACGCCATCAGGTCGAACGCGTGCGCCCCGATGTCGATCAATACGCCGCCCTGTCCGCTGCGCCGTTCGAACAAGGCGCGCGACTGCGCCGGCCAGCCGAACTTGCCGCCCTCGACGAACCGGATCGCGCGCAAACGCCCCAGCGCCCGACCGTCGACGAGTTCCTTGATGCAGCGGGTGGCGGCGAAGAACCGTTTGAAGTGTCCGACCGTCAGCAACCGGCCGGCGCGCCGCGCCGCGGCGATCATCGCGTCGCATTCCTCCACCCGGCCCGCCATCGGCTTCTCGCACAGGACGTGGAAGCCGCGTTCGACGAGCGCGATGGTCTGCGCGGCATGAAAGCCGGGCGGCGAGGCGACGATCGCCAGATCGGTGTCGTCGGGAATCGCGGCAAGGTCGGCGCCGCGGATGCTGTCGGGAAAGTGCCTGGCGATCGCATCGACCCGGTCCGGTACGGGATCGATCAGGGCGACGACCCGGACCGGCCGCTTGGTCGCGATGCATTTCAGGGCAGGCGCATAGAACAGTTGCGTCAGAGCGCCGCAGCCGACGATCGCGATGCGGATCTCGCGCGGCGTCGAACCACTTGCCGATACAGGTTGAGCAATCACGCTGGTCTGCTTGATCCTGACGGGCTGCCGACGAACCGATGCGGCCGCCGGCGCGCCGACGGCCGGATGAGCCGGGCGCTATGTTAATGCGCCGCCGAGGCACGGCTGCGCTGCCCATAGGGAGATTCGACGAAGAAAAAGGACGACGGATCGGACGGCGAGCCGAGCTACTTCGATCGTCGCGTCGGAATCGGAAAGCGGCGATGCGCGAAGGATGCGGCGGCCGACACGTTCCGGCCGCCGTCGGGAGGGAATCGGGTTCAGGAGGCCCGGGATTGAACCGAGGACGACACGAGCGGCACTGGCGGCGTGTCGCTGTCGAGGTCCGCGTCCTGGATGCGGTCGCCGCGCCGGATGATCTTGTCCGTCGACGTGCGGATCTCGCGGATGTCCTTCTCGGCGAGCGCGAAGTGGGACTCGAGATTTTCGACCCGCTTGGCGAGCCGGCCGACGTCCTCGAGCAGCAGCCCGACCTCCTTCTGGATCGCATCGGCCTGTTCGCGCATGCGGACGTCCTTGAGAATGGCCCGCATCGTATTGAGGACCGCCCATAGCGTGGTGGGCGAGACGATGAACACGCGCATCCGGCGCGCCTTGTCGGCGATATCCTTGATGCTGGTGTAGATCTCGCAGTAGACGGCCTCGCTGGGTACGAACATCAGCGCGGCGTCCGCGGTCTCGCCGGGAATGATGTATTTCTCGGCGATGTCGCGGACGTGACCCATGATCGCCGTCGAGAAGGCACGCTGGGCGGCAACACGCGCCGCCTCGTCGCCGCCGGCCTTCTGCAGGGCGTCATAGGCCTCGCGGGGGAACTTGGCGTCGATCGCCAGCGGCCCGAGCGGCGGCGGCAGCTTCAGCAGGCAGTCGACGCGGGTACGGTTGCCGAGCGTCGCCTGGAATTCGAAGTGGGCCGGCGGCAGCTGGTCGCGGACGATCGCCTCGAGCTGCTCCTCGCCGAAGGCGCCGCGCGCCTGCTTGTTGGAAAGGATGTCCTGCAGGCTGATGACGTGCGACGAGAGTTCGGCCAAACCCTTCTGCGCTTCGTCGATCTTGACGATCCGCTCGCGCAGATCGGCGATGGTGGTGCTCGTCGCCTGATGCGACTTCTCCAGGGCTTCGCCGACCCGGCGCGTGATGTCGGCAAAGCGTTCCTCGAGCGCCCGGGAAAGGGCGCGTTCCTGGGCCTGGAAGCGCTCGGCCGTGGCCGCCTGTGCGGCCGCCGTCTGTTCGACCAGGATCTTCAGGCTGCCGACCAGCTCGCTGTGGCTTTGGGCGAGGCGCGCGACCTCGGGGTCGGACCCGCGACGGGCGACGAGCACGAGGCTGACCGCCGCGACGGCGAGTGCGGCGACGGCAAGCAGAACGACGAGATCCATGCCTGGCGAATCCCCCTAGCGGCACCTTGGCCGACTATACGCGCTTGTGGAGATGCCGGTCGAGCGCAAGCAGCGCCGAGTTGGCCAGCGCGGCGAAGACGAACAGCAGCAGCGTGACCGCCAGCATGGTCCGCACGTCGTTGAGGCCGATCGCGTTCATGATGACGAAGCCAAGGCCTCGCTTGGAGGCAAACATCTCGCCGATCAGGACGCCGAGCAGCGTCAGCGAGAACCCGACGCGCAGGCCCGACACGATCTCGGGCAGGCAGGCCGGAATGAGCACGGTCCGGACCGTGGCGAGCGGCGAAAGCCCCATCATCCACGCCGTTTTCACGTAGACCGGCTTGATGTTGCGGATCGCGTTCATGGTGAAGATCGCGACCGGGATGATGCCGTGGATCGCGCCGAAGGCGATCTTGGCGCTGATGCCGAGGCCGAACAGCAGCAGGATCAGGGGGTAAAGCGTCACCTTGGGCAGGGAATAGAGCGCAACCAGGATCGGCTCCACGACGTCGCCCGACAGCCGATGGCCGCCCAGCCATACGCCGATACCCACGCCGCCCAGCCAGGCGATGACGAGCGCATAGGCGAACGCGTGGGCCGACTCGCCGATGTCGAGCCAGAAGCGTGGCCGTGCGAGCAACTCGATTGCGTGGCGCACCGTCTCCAACGGTGCGCTCAGCGCGGCGTCGCCCGCCAGCAGATAAATGCCCTGCCAGACCGCGACGATGACCGCGATCAGCAGCACCAGGTCGACGATCCGGCTTCCCGCCTTCGTCATCTCACCCGCCGCCGGAGGAGCCGGCGCTCCCACACATGCAGCGCCATGTTGATCGTCGTGACGAGCGCCAGCACGAACAGCATCAGCGCGTACATCGTCCGGTTGTCGAAGTTGTTGTAGGCGTAGGCGATCGCGTAACCGAGGCCCGAGGCGGCCATGATGAACTCGCAGGCGATCACGCCGATGAAGGAATAGGCGACCGCGAGCTTGAGGCCGGTGAACAGATGCGGTGCCGCGGCCGGCAGCTTCAGCCTGAGCGCGGTTTCGACGGCACCCATGTTGTGGATACGCGCGACCTTGTCCAGAACCCGCGGGATGCGATCGAGACCGTTGAGGGTGCTGATCACCATCGCGACGACCGCGAACATGAAGGCGATGACGATCACCGGCCACTGCGACAGACCGAAGATCGCGACCAGCACCGGGTAGAACACGAAGAAGGGCACGGCGTAATAGGTCGCGAGCAGCGGGTCGACCGCGCGGCGAAGGCGTGGCACCGCGTGCAGCACGACGCCGATGGGAAAGCCGCTTACGACCGCCAGGACCAGGGCGATCGCGACCGCCGCCAGTGTCTGGCGGATGTCGTCATAGATGCTGCCGGACGCCAGCAGGGCGCCGAGCTCGCGCACCATCTCCGACGGCGGGATCATCGTGACCGGCTTGATCACGCGCGTCCGGCACAGGATTTCCAGCACGCCGAAGAAAGCGGCGACGAGAATGATCCGTATCCAGGTGAGGCGCGTCATCAGGCCGTCGGGCTCGCGCCCGCCTGTGCTCGTCCGTGGCCGAGCGCCTTGAGCGATTCCTCACGCAGGCTCTGCCACAGCCGGCTGGTGATCGCACCGAATTCGGGCTTGGCGACGATGCGGCTGTCGCGTTCGGCAGGCCAGCCGGTCTCGACGATGTCGATGAAGCGGCCGGGCCGGGCCGACATCGCGCCGATGCGATCCGAAAGCATCGCCGCTTCGTCGAGGGCGTGGGTGATGAGCAGGATGGTCGCCTGCGTACGGCGCCACAGGCGTAGGAGCTCGTCGCCCATCAGCAGCCGGGTCTGGGCATCCAAGGCGCCGAACGGTTCGTCGAGCAGGATCAGGCGCGGCTGCATCACCAGGGTGCGCGCGATGCACACGCGCTGCCGCATCCCGCCGGAGAGTTGTGCGGGATAGGCCCGGGCGAAGTCCTTGAGTCCCATGAAGCTGAGCGCATCGCCGACGCGCCGCTCGATCTCCGCCGCGTCGACGCCGGTACGCCGCAGGCCGAAGGCGACGTTGTCCCAGACCGTGAGCCAGGGAAAGCTTGCGTCCTCCTGAAACACGACGCCGACGCCTTCGGGGATCCGGCCTGCGACCGGACGGCCCTCGAACGTCACCCGGCCGTCGGTCGCCGGCGCCAAGCCGGCGAGAACCTCGAGCAGCGTCGACTTGCCGCATCCCGACGGCCCGACGATGGAGAAGAACTCGCCGTGGCGCAGGACGAGATCGACCGGCCCGAGGGCGTGCAGGGGCGGACGGCCGGCGGCACCCGGATAGATGCGGGTGACGCCGGCCAGCTCGGCATGAGGTGTGTTCACGTCACCCGACACGGGCAAAGGGTCAGGTGCTGCCCTGCAGGTCGGCCGGCAGGAACGAGCGATCGATCAGCTTGTCCCAGTCGACTGGGCCGTCGACCTCGCCGATGATCCGCAGGCCCCGGATGAACTCGTTCATGCCGTCGATCTCGAAGTTGCCGGCGCTCCAGTACTTGATCTCGACCATGTTGCGGATCGCGGTTTCGGCGACCTCGGGCTTCAGGTTGTAGGCCTTGCCGAAGATTTCGGCGGCTTCCTTCGGGTTCGCATAGATGAAGTCGACCCCGGCGCGGCGGCCGGCGATGATCGCGCGCAGCTTGTCCGGGTTGCTCTTGGCGAACTCGGCCGTCGTCACGCCGACCGTCTGCGTCATCGGCGGCAGGATGTCCTTGACGAAGAAGACGGGACGGTACTTGTCCTTCCGCGCCGACCAGATCGGATCGAAGATGGCGGCGGCCTGAACGGCGCCGCTCTCGAGTGCCGTCAGCCCGGCGCCGACGCCGCCGAGCGCCGGACGCTCGATCTTGTCGAGCGGAATGCCGACCTTCTCGAGCACCATGATGGTCAGCATGTCGGTCACCGATTTCGGGCTGGTGATCGACATCTTCTTGCCGACGAGGTCCTGGATCGTCTTGATCTCGGAGTTCGGCATCGTCACCCACAGCGCGTCGGCGACGGTGCGCACGCCCGCATTGACGATCCGCACATCGATACCCTCGCGTGCCGCGGCCACGACCGCGGACAGCGCGACCTCGCCGTAGGGGAGGCCGCCGGCCAGCACGTTGCGCATCGTCGTGCCGCCGCCCTTCGAGCTCAGGATGCCGGTGATGTCGATTCCGTTCTGCTTGAAGAAACCCTTTTCCATCGCCACGGCGTAAGGCGCGCCGTACATGAGCACGCCCCAGTGCGTGACGGAAATCTCTTCGGCCTTCGCCGTCGTGCCGGCGGAAACGCCCAACGTCGCGGCAATCGCCGCGAGCCACATCGTCAGTTTTCTGAGCATCAAGTTGTCCTCCCCAGCTTATCTTTCGTTGCGAACAGAAACCCGGATGCCGGCCGGCAAGTCAAGGCCGGTTCCGGATCGGAGCTCGGCGATCGCGGTCGCTGTCCCGAAGCTCGTCGCGCAGCCGGTACGGGTGCGTCATCGGGTGCCGCCCGGCTACTCGGCCGCGACGTAGCGCGCCTCCTGCTCGTAATATTCCGGGAAACCGACGACCTTCTTCAACTCCTCGAACGAAACCTGCGGCGGCTGGGCGACATTCGAGTTCGGTTGCAGGGCCGCGATCGCCTGCTGCATGGCGGTGACCGCCGCGGACAGAAGGACGAGCGGATAGGCCGCGAGCTTGAAGCCGATTTCCTCGAGCCGCGCCGGCGGCAGCACCGGCGTCTTCCCGCCGAAGACCATGTTCGCCATGCACGGCTTCTTGATGGTCGCGCAGAACCGGCGCATCTCTTCCTCGTTTTCCGGCGCTTCGAGGAAGATGATGTCGGCGCCCTCTTCGACGAAATCCTGGCAGCGCGCCAGCGCCTCCTCGAAGCCGAGCACCGCGCGCGCATCGGTACGCGCCAGGACGAGGATGTCGGCCTTGCGCGCGGCCTCGACGGCGGCGCGGATCTTGAGGCGCGCCTCGGCCCGCGAAATGACCTGCTTGCCCTTGGTATGGCCGCACTTCTTCGGGCTGACCTGGTCTTCGATCATCACGGCGGCCGCGCCGGCGCGCGCATACTCGGTCACCGTCCGCTGCACGTTGAGCGCGTTGCCGTAGCCCGTGTCGCCGTCGCCGATGATCGGCATGTCGGGGGCCGCCGCACAGCAGTTGCGCAGCGTATCCACCATCTCGGCAAACGAAATCAGGCCGGTATCGGGCAGGCCGAGCCGCGTCGCCGCGACGGCAAAACCGCTCATGAAGCTGACCTTGCAACCGGCGGCGGCAATCAGCTTGGCCGACAGGCCGTCGAAACAGCAGGGCATGACATGCATGCCGGGTTGGGCCAGGAGTTCGCGCAACTTCTGAGCAGGACGCATGAGACTCTCCATGAGTGCTGCCGGCGCCATCGGACAACCGCCGGTGAACGGCCGGACCATAGCAACGATGCCGTGGTGCGGCAAATCGCGCGGGCGGACCGGCAGGGAACCTGCCACCGCAAGCGGGCGCCGTCTGTTAAACCCCTGCGTTCGTGTGGCAATTCGGCATTGCCAAGTCCTTGACCGGCCCGATGCAACTGCCTACCTAGTCACCCATGGCAATTCGCGAAATTCTCGTGGCGCCGGACCCACGTCTTAAGGTCAAGGCCCGGCCGGTCGCCAAGGTCGACGACAATATCCGCCGGCTGATGGACGACATGCTCGAGACCATGTACGCCGCACCCGGCATCGGCCTGGCGGCGCCGCAGATCGGCGAGGCGGTCCGCGTGATCGTGGTCGACGTCGCGCGCGAGGGCGAGCCGCGTCAACCGTTGCGGCTGGCCAACCCGGAGATCATCTGGGCCTCGGAAGAGCGCGTTCCGTGCGAGGAGGGCTGTCTGTCGCTGCCGGACCAGTTTGCGGAAGTGGTCCGGCCCGCCGAGGTCAAGGTGCGCTATCTCGATCACGAGAACGAGATTCGCGAGATCCATGCGAAGGGCCTGCTCGCGGTCTGCCTGCAGCACGAGATGGATCATCTCGACGGCGTGCTGTTCGTCGACCATCTCTCGGCGCTGCGACGGAACATGATTCTCCGCAAGCTTGCCAAGTTGAAAAGGAGTCGTGCCGCAGTCGCCGCGGCCGGCTGACGCATCGCAGCCCAAGTCGGGTCGGGGGCCGCCCATGCGCATCGTCTACATGGGAACGCCGGACTTCGCGGTGCCGCCGCTCCGGCGCCTGATCGATGCCGGCCATGAGATCGTATGCGTCTACTGCCAGCCGCCGCGGCCGGCCGGACGCGGCCAGCGCGAGCAACGCGCGCCGGTGCACGAGGAAGCGCTGCGGCACAACATTCCCGTCCGGACGCCGCCGACGCTCAAGGACGCGGCGGTACAGGCCGAGTTCGCCGCACTGGGCGCCGACGTCGCCGTCGTCGCCGCGTACGGGCTGATTCTGCCCAAGCCCGTGCTGTCGGCGCCGCGCCTGGGTTGTCTCAACATTCATGCATCGTTGCTGCCGCGTTGGCGCGGCGCTGCCCCCATCCAGCGGGCGATCCTGGCCGGCGACACGGAAACGGGCATCACCATCATGCAGATGGACGAAGGTCTCGATACCGGTCCGATGCTGATGCAGCTGACGCAGCCGATCGGCGCGAACATGACCGCACGGGAGCTGCACGACGCGCTGGCCGAGCTGGGCGCGCAGGCGATCGTGACCGCGCTCGACCGGCTTTCGCGCGGCGAGCTTACGCCCGTGCCGCAGCCGACGGCCGGCGTCACCTATGCGGCGAAGCTGTCACGCGAGGAAGGACGCCTCGACTGGCGGCGGCCGGCGATCGAGCTTACGCGCCAGGTCCGCGCCTTCGATCCCTGGCCGGGGGCATGGTTCGAGCATCGCGGCGAGCGCATGAAGGTCCTGCGTGCGCAGGCGATCGATCGATCGGGCGATGCGGCCCCGGGCACGGTGCTCGACGACCGGCTTACGGTCGCGTGCGGCGACGGCGCGCTCGCGATCATGCGTCTGCAGCGCGCCGGCAAGGCGGCGCTCGAGACGGACGATTTCCTGCGCGGCTATCCGATCCCGGCCGGCACGGTTCTGGAATAGCCTGCATGCCGCGTTACAAGCTCACGCTCGAATACGACGGGACGCCGTTCGTCGGCTGGCAGAAGCAGGACAACGGACCGTCGGTCCAGGCCGCGCTCGAGACGGCCATCCGGAAATTCAGCGGCGAAACGGTCACGACGACCGCGGCGGGCCGGACCGATGCCGGCGTCCACGCGCTCGGCCAGGTCGTTCATTTCGACCTGTCGAAGGAATGGGCGCCGGCCAAGATCCGCGACGCGCTGAACTTCCATCTGCAGCCCGATCCCATCGCGGTGATCGACGCCGAGGCCGTGCCGGCGGATTTCAACGCGCGCCTGTCGGCAATCGAGCGCGCCTATCTCTATCGCATCCTCAACCGCCGGGCGCCGCCGACGATCGAACGCGGCCATGTGTGGCACGTTCCGCATCCGCTCGACGCGGACGCCATGCACGATGCCGCGCAGGTCCTCGTTGGGCATCACGACTTCACGACGTTCCGCGCCAGCATCTGCCAGGCGCGCTCGCCGGTGAAGACGCTCGACCAGCTCGACGTGTCGCGCGTCGGCGACGAGATCCACGTCCGGGCGCGGGCGCGCTCGTTCCTGCACCATCAGGTGCGCAACATGGTCGGCACGCTGAAACTCGTCGGCGACGGCAAGTGGTCGCGCGCCGACGTCGAGAAGGCGCTGGCCGCGCGCGACCGTGCCAAGGGCGGTCCGACCGCGCCGGCGGAAGGGCTTTATCTCGTCGGGGTCAAGTACCGGTCGGACGGATGACAGGATTCGGTCAGCGCATCTCGAGCGCGTCGACGGTACCGCTGATGAGCACGCCGAGGATCATGTCCATCAGCACGAGGCCGATTGCCGGCAGTGCGTCGAGGTCGAGCGCCGTGCGGGCGATGAAGTACTGATAATAAAGGACCGCCGCGATCGCGGCCACGCCCAGCAGCATGGCGATCGCGTCGGGCAGTAGCCCCGATCCGCCGACCACGACGACAGGCACGTAGAGGCAGACCTGCAGGACGTTCGCCCAGTTGTAGGCGACGATGTAGCCGAAATAGCGTTCGGCACGACCGAGCGCCGAGACCATGTACCAGCTCGCGAGCGGAAACGCCGTCCAGCCGATCACGTAGCCGATCAGCTCGATCGCCGCGATCCGCGCCGGGCCCGCCGTGATCGGCCGCTCGGCGACACGCAGGATCACGAGGATCAGGTAGGCGGGCGCCACGATCACGGCAGCCCAGAACGAGCGCCAGAATCCCGCGATCGAGGTGTCGAAATACTGCATCCCCGACCGGTCGAGATGGGCGAGACGCCACGCGCCGAACAGGCTGTAGCTGATCTCGCGCGCGGTGATCATGCCGAAGTCCCTGTAGGCGCCACCATCATGCGGCGAAGAATCGATCGAGCATCGCCTCGTAGATCGCGGCCAGATTGCGGATGTCGTCGACGGCCGCCCGTTCGTCGACCTTGTGCATCGTCAGGCTGACGAGTCCGAATTCAATGACGGGCGCATAGGCCCGGATGAAGCGCGCATCCGAGGTACCGCCGGTGGTGCTCAGCTCCGGCCGCATGCCGACGACGCTTTCGACCGCATCGACGACGAGTTCGCTGAGCGGGCCGGGCGGTGTCAGGAACGCCTCGCCGGAGACGCTGATCTCGAGTTCGTATCGGCCGTCGACGGACTCGATCCGGCGCTTGACCCATTCCGTCAGGCTCCGCGACGTGTGCCGGTCGTTGAAGCGGATGTTGATGCCGGCCGTCGCGCGCGCCGGGATCAGGTTCGTCGTCGGATTGCCGACGTCGATGGTCGTGACCTGCAGGCTCGAGGCCTGGAAATATTCGGTGCCCTGGTCGAGTTCCTCGCTGATGAGGGCGGCGAGCATGCGCACCAGACGGTGGTTCGGGTTGTCGGCAAGGTGCGGATAGGCGACGTGCCCCTGCTGGCCGATCGCCGTCAGCCTGATGTTCATGCTGCCGCGCCGTCCGATCTTCGCCATGTCGCCGAGCCGGCGCTGGCTGGTCGGCTCGCCGACGATGCAGGCATCGATCCGTTCGCCGCGGCGCGCGATCCAGTCGAGAACCTTCGCGGTGCCGTTGATCGCGGGGCCTTCCTCGTCGCCCGTGATGAGCAGGCTGATCGAGCCGCCGAAATCCCGGCCGCGTTTTTCGACGAAGCGCTCGGCCGCCGCGCAGAACGCCGCGATCGCGCCTTTCATGTCGGCCGCGCCCCGGCCGTAGACGTATCCGTCGACGATCTCGCCCTTGAACGGATCGACCGTCCAGCCGGCCGGGTCGCCGGGCGGCACCACGTCGGTATGGCCGGCAAAGCAGAAGTGCCGGTCGCCGGTGCCGAGACGGGCATAAAGGTTGTCGACATCCGGCGTTCCCTCGGCCGAGAAGCGCAGGCGGTGGCAGTCGAAGCCGAGCGGTTCGACCGCCGCGCGCACGACGTCGATCGCGCCCTCATCCCGCGGCGTGACGCTCGGGCAGCGGATGAGCGCTTGCGTGAGTTCGACGGGATCGAGGCGCGCCAAGGGGGCTCAGCTCCGCAGCAGCTCGTTGATCGAGGTCTTCGCGCGGGTCTTCTCGTCGACCCGCTTGACGATGACGGCGCAGTAGGTCGACGGACCCGGACTGCCGTCGGGAAGCGGACGACCGGGCATGCTGCCCGGCACGACCACGCTGTAGGCGGGCACGCGGCCGTAGAAGATCTCACCGGTCGCGCGATCGACGATGCGGGTCGAAGCGCCGATATAGACGCCCATCGACAGGACCGCGCCGGTTTCGACGATCACCCCTTCCGCGACCTCGCTGCGCGCGCCGATAAAGCAGTTGTCCTCGATGATCACGGGCTCGGCCTGCAGCGGCTCGAGCACGCCGCCGATGCCGGCGCCGCCCGAAATGTGGCAGTTCTTGCCGATCTGCGCGCAGGAGCCGACGGTGGCCCAGGTATCGATCATGGTGCCGGAGTCGACATAGGCGCCGACATTGACGAAGGACGGCATCAGCACGACACCCGGCGCGATGTAGGCCGAGCGGCGCACGACGCAGTTGGGCACGGCGCGGAAGCCGGCGGCGCGGAACTTCGCCTCGTCCCAGCCGGCAAATTTCGAGGGCACCTTGTCGAACCAGGCCGCCGGCCCGTGGCCGGGATCATGCGGCCCGCCGGGCTGCACGACCGAGTCGTTGAGCCGGAACGACAGAAGGACCGCCTTCTTCAGCCACTGGTTCACGCGCCATTTGCCGTCGATCTTTTCGGCCACGCGCACCTGGCCTGAGTCCAGCGCCTCAAGCGCGGCCTCGACGGCGTCGCGGACCGGTCCCTTGGTCGACGGGCCGAGACCGTCGCGTGTTTCCCATGCGGCATCGATCGTTTTCTGCAGTTCGGCGAGATTCATTGCTTGTTTCCGTCCGGTTGAGGCCGGGGGAACATGGGAGAGATGACGGAGGCTGTCAACGTCCCGGGGCAGGTTTGGGGCACCAAACCCGCCCTTTCCGTCTTGTCAGAGGGAGCAACGGCCCTTTTGGGCAACGGCCCGATGCATCAGATCTGGCATCCTCCTGGGTCAAGCGCGCTGTTCCAGCGCCGGCTTGGCGTGGGCGCGCGTCTATTTGAATTCGGGATTATCAGTCCAGCCGGAATGTTCCTGGATCGCAACGTGGGCGTTTTCCGGATCGTCATCGGGGATCACCCACTGGAAGAACATTTTGTGAGCATTTCTGGCCGTCGGGGTCGAAAGTTTATTGTGGCGTGCGTGCTGTATGATCTTCCTGCCGAAATGTGCGGGCTCGTTTCGTTTCTTCTCCTTCTTCGACACGTGCGGCGTGCCCTCATAAAGGATCGATACGAACGAATCCCAACCCGCGATCTTCGGCCGGAATCCATTCTGCCCCAGATACTTCGCGAACTGTTCCACGTAGCTTTTTTCGGGGGCGTCCATCAGTTCGAGCTGCTCCTCGGCGTCATTGCAGGCGACGAGCGCCAGCTTGCGGATTTCTGAGCAGTTCAGCATCTGCATCAGATTCTTGACGAAAAGGGCAAGTCGTTCTGCGCGCCAAGGGCCGACCGTCATGGAGAGGTGGGAAAAGTGTCCGATAATGTACCTGCCCACGTCCTGCGGGCGGTCGTTGCCGACGGAGCCATGCGCAGTCCGTTGCAATCGGCCATCGAGTTGACCGCCTGAACGGTCGGCATCGGCATCGACGGCGTTATCGAGCTGGAGCAAAGTGACCTCGCGGACGTTGCCGGATTTTGCGCCAGCCGAATAGCGTGTGAACAGCGCCTTGGCGCCATTGATGGCTTCATCCCGGAGGTCTTGGTTCGTGCCGTCAAAGGGAGGCACGAGCACGATGATGAAAAGGCGCGAGACCCGCATTCACGTACCCCGCCGTGCATATCGCGCCCGCTTCAAGCGCCGCCGGGCGGGACTTTAACCATAAGTTGCAATTTGTGGAAAGCCACACGGTCATCTTGTGGCCTGTACAGCGCCAGGAACGGCATCCGGACAGAAGTGCCACTTGCGTCCTCTTTCGAACCATCCGCTTTTTTCCGCGACCATTAACCCCCCCTTAAGCCGGGAGAGCCGACCCTTGGCGAGAGACATCAGGGCGGGGCGACATGGCGACGGCACCCGACATCGAGGCGGGGCGTGCAGCGGACGCGACCGGCGCGATCGCGCGACTGGTCGCCCGCTGGCCCGGGCCGGCCGCCTACGTGGCTGTCGGCGGCCATGTCGTGGCGGCGAATGCGGCCGCCGGCCCCGTGTTGGCGACGCTCGCCACCGCACAGGGCGGGCTCGCGGATCTTGCCGCCACAGGCGAAGCGCGCGTCCTGGAACGGCAGATCATCCCGGCATCGTCCCGGGCCGCCACGTTCGAGATCATATTGGTGCCGCTCGATGATGGCGTCCTCGTTACCGCGCGCGACGTGTCGCTCGCCACGAACGTGCGCGCAGCACTCGCCGACTCGCGGCAGCGCTACAAGGATTTCGTCGAGATCTCCAGCGACTTCGCCTGGGAGACCGATGCCGCCGGCGCGTTCGTGTTCGTGTCGCCGCGCGGCGCGCTGGGTTTTTCCGCGAGCGAACTGATCGGCCGTCCGGCGCATACGCTTCTCGTCGAGAACGACGACGCGTCGGCCGGTGCAGCCGTCTCGCCGTTCACCACGCGCGAGCGCCTCGAAGGCTACGAGGTCTGGGCGCGCGATGCCGACGGCGCGCTCCGCCGCCTCGCCATTTCGGCATTGCCGCTTCGTGACGGCGAGGGAAACTTCGTCGGCGCCCGCGGCATCTGCCGCGACCTGACGCTCGCGCATGCGCAGGAGGTGCAGCACGCGAATGCGGTGAACCGCGAACGTCTGCTCGCCTTCATTGCCCGCACCATCCGCGACGAGGTCGTTCCCGGCGCCATGCTCAGCACCGCCGCCACGACGCTGGCGCGCACGCTGGGGGCGCAGGGGTGCATCATCTGGCGCTACGACGACGAGGGGCTGCGCCGCGCCGCCGAGGCCGGCGACAGGCCGCCCGCCGACCTGAACCCGGAAGAGGTGATCGCGCCCGTCTTCGGCGCCGATGTGCCGAACGCAGTGGCTGACGATTCCGTGATCGAGCGCGAGACCGCACATGGCCGCATGATCGCGATCTGTACGCGCTATCAGCGCCTCGTGAACGGCGCGATCGCGCTGTGGCGGCTTGACGACCGCCCCACCTTCGACGACACCGACCGCAGGCTTCTGGTCGACGTTGCCGGACAGATCGGCATCGCGCAGGCACAGGTGGCGCAGCACGAGGCACTCGCGCGCCTCGCGCGCACCGACGCAATGACCGGACTCCTCAACCGGCGCAGCTTCGTCGAGGAGCTTGGACGCCGCCTCGCGCAGGCGAAACGGACGGGACGCCGCGGGGCGCTGCTTTATATCGATCTCGACAACTTCAAGCCGATCAACGACCGCTTCGGTCACCAGCGCGGCGACGAGGCGCTGAAATTCGTCGCGGCGCGGCTGACGAGCGGCTCGCGCGCCGGCGATCTCGTCGCGCGGCTCGGCGGCGACGAGTTCGCGCTGTGGCTCGAGGAGACCGACGAGGCCGGCGCCGTTGCCAAAGCAAAAATGCTGCTCGCGCTCAACGGCGAACTCGCCGCCTTCTCGGGCGATGCCAGGAGGCCGCTGAGCCTGTCAATCGGCATCGCGGTCCATGCCGCCGGCCGCGACGATGGTCCCGAAACGCTGATCGCGCGCGCCGACGCGGCCATGTATCGCGCGAAGCATGCCGGCAAGGGCGGATTCGCGATCGCAGCGGCGCCATGAGCGATCGTGCGCACGTCGTCAGTGACGATGCGGCTTATGAGCGCGACAAGCGCATGGCCGCAGATCCGGATGTCGACGTGCGCCGTCAGGTCGCACGCAGCCCGACGACACGGCCCGAGATTCTCTACTATCTCGCCGGCGACCGATCCGCTGCAGTGCGGCGGGAAGTCGCCGCCAATGTGCGAACCCCCACGCAGGCGGACGCACTGCTCGTCAGCGACCCGGACGAGGACGTACGCGCCGATCTTGCACGCAAGGTGGCGCTGCTGCTGCCCGGACTCTCGCCCGACGAACAGGACCAGGCAGGGCGGCGTGTGATCGACATCGTCGAAGCGCTGGCCCGTGACCAGGCGGTGCGCGTGCGTCAGGTGATCGCCGAAACCCTGAAGGACGTCGCGGGCGCACCGCCGGCGCTGATCCGCCGTCTGGCGCGCGACACGGAGATCGTCGTCGCCGAACCCGTGCTGCGGTTCTCGCCGTTGCTCACCGACGAAGACCTGATCGAGATCATCGCCGCCCCGCCGGCGGTAGGGGCACGCACGGCAATCGCCCGTCGCGCGTCCGTCACGAGCGCCGTTGCCGACGCGATCGTGGCGACCGGCGACGATGCGGCCGTTGCCGTCCTTCTTGCCAATCCGTCGGCACAGATCCGCGAGGAGACGCTCGACCTGATCGTCGACCTCGCACCCGGCCGCGAGTCGTGGCATCCGGGTCTCGTGCGCCGACCGAGCCTGCCGAACCGCCTGGTGCAACGGATCGCGCGTTTCGTCGCTGCGGCACTTTTGCGCGAGCTCGAGCAGCGCAGCGACCTCGATCCCGCGGCGCGCGCGGCGGTGGCCGAAGAGGTCGCGCGCCGGCTCGAAGCCTGCGAGGCCGCGTCTCGACCGGGCGAGGCGCCGGAACCGGAAACCGCGGAAGAGATCGTCACCCGCATGAAGGCCAAAGGCGAGCTGGACGAGGCGGCGGTGATGCAGGCCCTCAACGAGGGGCGTCGACCCTTTGTGCGCGCAGCGCTCGTGGCGCTCAGCGGCCTTCCGGCCGACGTCGTCGATCGCATCCTGCGATCCCACAGTGCCAAAGGCATCGTCGCCCTCGTCTGGAAAGCAGGCTTGAGTCCGCGCGTTTCGACCCAGATCCAACTTCGCCTCGGCGGCATCGCCCCCAAGAATTTGCTGTCGCCGCGCGGTGGTGGTTGGCCGCTGACGCCCGAAGAGATGATCTGGCACCTGGAATTTTTCGGTGCGTGAAAAGTCGTCGCGCGAACTTGAATCATGAAGGCCGCCGACGGACTGTGCCGGACTCGATCCGCCGAATGGCCCAAGCCTCGCGTGGTGTTCCGTTCCAACGGTGGGACAGCCGGGCGGGCAGGGGGTTCCGTTCGTCAGATCCGTGTGTCCGGCGGTCTTGGCCCGGTAAGCGGCAGTGTCCCGGGACAGCGTTCCGGGACACGCGGTTCACCGTCCCAGCCGCCGGGCCAGGATCGAGGGCGGCCGGTAGTCGGACCGACAATCAATTCAATGAGTTGTCGTGTTTCACGCCCCCGGTGCTGCGCCTGTTTGCGGGACGGATGGGACACCGGAGCGACGGGACAGCGGGACGCTGGGACAGTGGGACATTTGGGACAGCCGCAGGCGCGGAGGCTGGCCCAAACGAAACGGCCGCCGGGCTTTCGAGCCCGGCGGGCGCACCGATCCAGCCCCGAGAACACCACGAACCGGCCCCATGCGTCAACGGGTGGCGATCATTTCCCTGGTCGCACATAAAATTGACGTGTCGTCAATGCCCGGTCATACGCGTCGGACGGAAGCGCCGATTTCCATCGGCGACGGTCGATGACCGGGAACTGCGCCGGACTGTCACCGGTTCAGCTCAAGAGAGAAAGACGGCCTGTTCGTCCCGCTCAACGCAGGCCACATCGCGTACTCAATCGAGGAGAAGCAATGTCGTCTTTGATCGGACTTCTTTATCCACCATTCGTGGGCGGGCGCCTTGCAACCGCGCTGTTGCTGTTGCGCATCGTCGCGGGGTCTGCCCTGTTCTTCCACGGACTGCAGAAGATGGTGCGCGGTCCGTTCGGCTGGATGGGGCCGGACTCCTGGGCGCCGCCGATCCTGCAGTTCCTCGCTGCGTTCTCGGAATGCTTCGGCGGCCTCGCACTGATCGTGGGGCTGCTCACGTCGCTCGCCGCGCTCGGCATCGGCGCGACGATGGTGGTCGCCACCTTCGTGCACATCACTGGCGGTGACCCGTACGTGCGGCTGCCCGGAGGTGCGGAGGCCATGCCGCTCCTGGACCTGCCCAGTGCGCTCGTCGTCGCGGGCGGGCGGGGCGGTTCCTACGAACTCGCCGCCATGTTCCTGGTCGCGGCAATCGTCCTGATTCTGACGGGGCCGGGCAGGTTTTCGCTGGATGCCAAACTTTTCGGCCGTGCGCACGCCCAGGGAGCTCACGCCAGCGGCAGATCGCGGATCGAACAGCGCGCCTAGTCGCGCAGGCGAGGTCCCAGATGTGACGGACGTTTCCGGGCTGCCCGCGCGCCGGCGTGCGGGCGGCCTCGTCGCGCCGACCGATATCACCCTAGTTTGGGAGGCGCGTTCCTGTTGTCGTCGGTTACCGTAACCGTTATCACCCGATCGATGTAGCAACGCTTTGCTGCAGCACTGGAGGAAATGCACCGTGAACAAGACTTGGTGGACGGGAATCCTGGCCAGCGCCGTCTTTTTGACGCTTCAGGGTGACGCCCGCGCGCAGATCAGCGACGACGTCATCAAGATCGGCGTCCTTACGGACATGAGCGGCGTCACCGCCGACGTCACGGGGAAGGGCGACGTCGCCGCCGCCGAACTGGCTGTTGCGGAAGTGGGCGGTACGCTGCACGGCAAGCCGATTCAGGTGATCTTCGCCGACCATCAGCACAAGAGCGACGTCGGAGCGGGCATCGCCCGCCGCTGGTTCGATACCGAGGGCGTGGATGTCATCGTCGGCGTTCCGAACTCGTCGGTCGCACTGGCGATCCAGAGCATTGCCAAGGACAAGAAGCGGCTGGTGCTCTATTCCGGCGCCGGCACGACCGCGCTCACCAACGAGCAGTGCTCGCCCTACGGCGTCCACTGGACCTACGACACGTATGGCGTCTCGCGTGGGACGGCGTCGGCGGTCGTGAAATCCGGCGGCGACACCTGGTTCATCGTCGCGAGCGACTATGCGTTCGGCCATCAGCTGCAGAAGGACACCACCGACGTCGTCGAGGCGAACGGCGGCAAGGTGCTGGGGGCCGTCCGGCACCCGCTGAACTCGGGCGACTTCGCGTCCTACCTGCTTCAGGCGCAGGCTTCCGGGGCCAAGGTCATCGGCCTTGCCAATGCCGGCGGCGACACGACCAACGCGATCAAGCAGGCGGGCGAGTTCGGTTTGACCCAGGCAGGGCAAAGTCTCGCAGCACTTCTCCTATTCATCAATGACGTGCACAGCCTCGGCCTCAAGACGGCCCAGGGCACGTATCTGACGGTCGCCTCGTATTGGGACATGGACGATGCGACCAGGGCGTGGTCGAAGAAGTTCAAGGACCGGGTCGGTGCCATGCCTTCCATGCTTCAGGCCGGCGTCTACGGCAGCGTCGTGCACTACCTCAAGGCGGTGAAGGCCGCCGGCACCGACGACGCGGACAAAGTCATGGCGGAGATGCGCAAGACGCCGATCAACGACGTCTTCACCCGCGATGCATATATCCGCGAGGACGGCCGCGTGGTCCGCGACATGTATCTTGCCAAGGTGAAGTCACCGGCGGAATCCAAGTACGACTGGGACTACTTCGAGATCGTGCGAAAGATCCCGGCCGCGGAAATCGTCTGGCCGCTGTCGGAGAGCAAGTGCCCGCTCGTCAAGAAGTAGCCGGTACGCGGATGGAATCCGTTCGCATCGCCCGCATCGGCAGTTTCTATGCCGGCGGGCGGCAGATCAGGATCGAGGGTGAGGCGGTGCGCGACATCGCCTTCACCCGCACCGTCTCGTACTCGTACGATCCCAATGGCCTGTTTCACATCGAGCAGGCTTACGTCCAGTTCTTCATTCCCGAGCGCGTCGTCTCGCCGCTGCCGATCGTGCTGCTGCACGGCGGGGGATTTACCGGCGCCATGTGGGAGACGACGCCCGACGGGCGGCCGGGCTGGCTCGAGATTTTCCTGGGGCTCGGCTTCTCCGTCTATGTCGTCGACAACGTGGAACGCGGACGCGCGAGCTGGTGTCCGTTTCCCGGCGTATGGCAAGGCGAACCGATCATGCGCAGCGCCGAGGAGTGCTGGAGCCTGTTCCGCTTCGGGCGCGCCGAGGACTTCGCGTGCCGCAAGCCGTTTCCCGGGCAACGCTTTCCGATCGACCGGCTGGAGGAGCTGATCAAGGGCTGCGTGCCGCGCTGGCTCACCAACAATGATGTGGCGGCCCAGACCTTCACGGCGGTCCTGGAGCGCGTGGGGCCCTGCTGCGTGATCAGCCACAGCCATGGCGGCGAGGTGGCATTCCGCGCCGCGGCGGCGCGACCGGCGCTCGTACCGTGCCTGGTCGCGGTCGAACCCTCGGGCTTCGCCGACGATCCAGCCGCTTTCGCCAACCGGCGCGTGCTGGTCGTGACCGGCGATTTCATGGATGCGACACCGGTCTGGATCTCTCTCTTCCGCCGCACCGGCGAGTTCGTGGCGCAACTTACGGCCGCCGGCTGCGATGCCGCCCATCTGCACCTGCCGGCGCGCAGGATCACCGGAAACTCGCACATGCTGATGATGGACGACAACAACGCCGAAATCGCCACGATGATCAGCGAATGGATCGGGCGGCGAAGGAGCGCGGACTGACGGCGGGTGCGCCCCACGACGATCAGCGTGTCAGCAGGTCGAAATACGTAGCGCGGGCACGGCCGCAGTCGAGACGCGACAGGCCGTCGCGCAGACGGCCGCGTTCGTCCGCGTAGGCTGCGGCGAAGATCTTCTGTCGGCGGATCCGGTCCTGATCGTCGTCGGCGCGATGCTCGATCACCGCGTCGAGCGCGCTCCGCGCCAGATCGACGTTGAAGTTGGGCGCGGCACAAGCCTCGAGCTGCGCCAGCGTCGCGCCGGCCCGGCGCTCGAACCCGGTCGTCACCGTTTCGATGCGCCCGATCAGGCCGCCGGCCGCATAGGCGGCAAGCGCGATGGCGATGATGCCGGCGCCGACCGCCGTCTCGCGCACGGGAAGATGATGAAGGGCGGCCTGCCAGGGCGACTGACGTTGACGACGCCTGCGCGGTGCTGCTTCGCCACCGGCCGCGCGCGGCCGCGTCCGCCGCCCGCGCGACGTCCTTGCGACCGCCTCCTTCGCGGGCCGGGGGCGCGGCGCCGCGTGGTCAGGCTCGGGCTTGGGATCGCCGGGAACGGAACGGGGCATGATCGCGGATATTCCTCGTCAGGTCGGAACGTGCGGCGCATCGTGGTGACGATTCGTTAAGCAAATACCAACTTTGCCAAGGTTGAGGTCGAGGGTTCGAATCCTTTCGCTTGCTCCAAATTATCACGATATTTCAGTTGCTTATGGCCGACTCCAGTTAGGGGCGGTCAAACACATTTTTGTGGGGATGCAATAGGGAATGTAGAAACAGCGAGGTTCGGAGCCCATCGTCGCCTGGGCCATCCTTCAGTTGGAGACGGCTGTTCGAGCGGGTATTCCACAGAGAGCTTCAGAACGTGTACAAGCGGAAGCGGGGGAGGCCACAGCCAAGTGCACACGCTTGAGGACATCAAACCGGGCTCGCGTCTGCGAGGTCTTGATCCGGCAGGTATTGCCGACGTCGTGTCCGTTGCGCGGTTCGGGCCAGATGCAATCAACGTGGTGTTCCGAATCAACGGCCGCGTTGCTGAGCGGCTGGTTTTTCGAGGCGACGAGCAAGGATTTGAGTTTCTTGATCCTGGCCGGGCCTATGCGTTCGATGCCGATGGTGAACTTCTGCGCTTGGCATCGGAAGCGTACCGCATCCGACTAGCTCACCTGTTCGATCCTTATCTCGCCGTCAGCGCGTCTCAGATAGAGGCGCTTCCGCACCAGATCACCGCCGTGTACGGCGAGATGCTGCCGCGCCAGCCGCTGCGGTTTCTCCTCGCGGATGATCCGGGCGCTGGCAAGACGGTGATGGCCGGCCTCCTGATCAAAGAGCTGATGATCCGTGGCGATCTCGAGCGCTGCCTGATCGTTGCGCCGGGCGGATTGGTCGAACAATGGCAGGAGGAGCTCTCCGAGAAGTTCGGGCTCGGCTTCGACCTTCTTACCCGCGATCAAATCGAAGCGTCGATAACCGGAAACCCATTCATTGAACGCTCGCGGCTGATCATGCGTCTTGATATGGCGGCGCGCTCCGACGAGCTGAAGGCGAAACTCGAGGCAGCGCCCGAATGGGACCTGATCGTCTGCGACGAAGCCCACCGCATGGCCGCATCCTACTTCAGCGGCGAGGTGAAGGAAACCCAACGGTACAAGCTCGGAAAGCTGCTCGGCACGCGCACGCGCAATTTCCTGCTGATGTCGGCGACGCCGCATAACGGGAAGGAGGCGGACTTCCAGCTCTTCATGGGGCTGCTCGACGCCGATCGCTTCGAGGGACGCTTCCGCGAGGGCGTTCACAAGGCGGACGTTTCCGACATGATGCGGCGCCTGACCAAGGAGGAGCTGTACCGGTTCGACGGCACGCCCCTGTTTCCCGAGCGTCGTGCGTACACTGCGAGCTACGACTTGTCACCGCTGGAAGCGGACCTCTATCAGGCGGTCACCACCTATGTTCGCGACGAGATGAACCGAGCCGATCGCATCGGCGACAGCAAGCGGCAGATGAGCGTCGGCTTCGCGTTGCAGATCCTGCAGCGTCGGCTGGCGTCATCGCCGGCAGCGATTCATCGGTCGCTCGAACGTCGTCGCAAGCGGCTCGAGGAGCGCCTGCGCGAAGAAAAGTTGATGCGTCGAGGCGGTGCGGAGCCGTTGTCCGGCGCGCCCGCCTTGCCGAGCTACGATCCGGACGATCTCGACGAAGTGTCCGGTGAAGAAGCTGAGACCGTCGAAGAAGCCATTGCCGATCAGGCGACCGCGGCGCGCACCATCCTGGAGCTCGAAGCGGAAATCGAGATTCTCAAGGACCTGGAGGCGCGCGCGTTGCGGCTCAAGCTCTCGCGGCAGGACGCGAAGTGGAAGCAGCTCGAATCGATCCTGGCCGATCCGCTGATCCTCGATACGGCGACGGGAGTACGCCGTAAGCTTCTGATCTTTACCGAGCCGCGCGACACCCTCGACTATCTGCGCGACCAGATCGTTTCGCTGATCGGCGATCCGGCCGCCGTGGTGACGATCCACGGCGGCATGGCACGTGAGGCGCGGCGCGCGGCCATCGCCGCCTTCAATTCCGACCCCGTTGTCCGCGTGATGATCGCCAACGATGCCGCCGGCGAGGGCGTGAATCTGCAGCGCGGCGCACATCTGATGGTCAACTACGACCTGCCGTGGAATCCCAACCGCCTCGAGCAGCGGTTTGGTCGCATCCACCGTATCGGTCAGACGGAGATCTGCCATCTCTGGAATCTGTGCGCTGCCAACACGCGTGAGGGCGAGGTATACCGCCGGCTCCTTGAAAAGCTCGAAGAGGCGCGCGCGGCCCTCGGCGGCAAAGTTTACGACGTGCTCGGCGTGCTGTTCGAAGGCCACGCGCTCCGCGATCTCCTGGTGGACGCGATCCGCTACGGCGACCGCCCGGAGAAGAAAGCCGAACTGTTCCGCAAGGTGGACGGCGCCGTCGATGTCGGCGCGATCGAAAAGCTGGTATCCGAGCGCAAGCTCACGTCCGAAGGCATGGATCCGCGCGTCGTCGCGAGCATCCGTGAGGAGATGGAGCGTGCACAGGCGCGGCGCCTGCAACCGCACTTCATCGGCGCATTTTTCCGCGAGGCGTTCACGATGCTCGGCGGGCGTATCGTCGAGCGCGAGAAGGGACGATACGAAATCACACGTGTCCCGGCGGTTCTGAAAGAGCGTGACCGGCTCATCGGCCGTGCCGATCCGGTGTTGGACCGCTACGCCCGCGTGACGTTCGAGAAGGCGTTGATCCCGGGCCAACCGCAGGCCGAACTGCTGACCCCCGGTCACCCGCTCCTCGGCGCGGTCGTCGACGTCGTGCTGGAACGCTTCCAGCCGCTGCTGCAGCAGGGCAGCGTTCTGATCGACGAGACGGATTTGGGGATCGAGCCGCGTCTTCTGGTTTACCTCGAACATGCCGTTCGCGACGGGCGCCTCGCCAAGTCGGGCGAACCGTGGGTGATCTCGCAATGTCTGCACTTCATCCTGCTCGGCGAAGACGGTAGCGCCGTCGATGCGGGGCCCGCCCCGTACCTAGACTTCCGACCGGCGACGGCCGAGGAAAGGGCATTGTTGGCCGACGTGACCACTGCCCCTTGGCTCTCCGGCCAGGTGGAGCAGCGTGCTCTGGCGTATGCGATCGCCGAATTGGTGCCGAAGCATCTGGCCGATGTGAAGCAGCGCCGGCTGGCCGAGATCGACAAGGTGGAGCGCGAGGTCCGGGCGCGACTCACCCGTGAGATCAACTATTGGGATGCCCGCGCGGCACGGCTGCGCGAAGAGGAGCGCGCCGGAAAGGAACAGCGGGTGAATGCCCAGAATGCCGAGGCCACCGCTCAGCGGCTGAGCGATCGGCTGCAGCGGCGCCTCGGCGAGCTCGATCGCGAGCGGCAGATTTCCGCTTTGCCGCCGGTCCTCAGGGGCGCGGCGCTCATCGTGCCGCGAGGACTTCTCCTTGCCCGCACTCCATCCAAGCCGGCGCCCGCGTCCGACGGCTTCTCCGAAGACCCGATCGCGCGGACGGAGGTGGAACGCCTCGCCATGGAAGCGGTGATGGAGAAGGAGCGGGCGTTGGGAAACGAACCGCGCGACGTCTCCGCCGAGAAGAAGGGTTGGGATATCGAAAGTCGCGATTCGCGCTGCGGCCGCTTGCGTTTCATCGAGGTGAAGGGCCGTCACAACGACGCGCGGGAGGTGATCGTGACGAAGAACGAGTTGCTGGCGGCGCTGAATGCGCCGGACGCCTTTTACTTGGCGCTCGTGCGCGTAGCCGACGGATTTGCGCAAGAACCCGTTTACGTGCAGCGCTTCTTCGACCGCGAGCTGGGCTTCGCCGAGACCGCCGTCGTGTTCAACATCGACGAGTTAATGCGGTTTCGATCCGCCGAGTAGAGTGCAATGTGAAGCGTCAGGCAGGATGAAATAATCATAAAGTATCGAGCCGTCGGAGGTGTCGTGCGAAGGCTCGGCGACGTCGTCGCTCAGTAATCGAAAGATATCGTCGGGGGGACAGAAGAGTGATGCCGTCATCTGCACATAACGAGCGCAACGTCGCTATCGCAGTGCTCACGCTCGTTCGCGGGAGTTGAGCCGATGGGGTCGCACCCGCTGCATGGAGCCTGGTGCTCGAGCTGGACCTATCCGTGGTCGTGCCCGACCTGCGGGGCGGCGGTGTTCGTGTACGAGTGCACCTGCGGAAGCTGGGTGATGTTCGACGAATTGGGCGGTGACTGGCCGCAGCATTCCTGCTTCGAGACCGAATACAAGCGGTTGCGTGAAAAGGTGCTGCCCATCCTGAAGGCGGGCGCGGATCCCGCATCCGCCACCTTTCGACCGTTTGCAGAGCTCAGGGAGCGACTCGGGCCAAGCGGCGCCAGCCGTCCGCCGGCCGAAGATATCGCCAAAACCGGGGAAGACGGCGGCGGCGCCCGGCCGGTCCCGGAGAAGCCGTCAGAGCGCATCATCAAGCGAATGGATCCGATGCCAGAGGAAACCATTTCGATCGTCGGCGTCATCCGTGAACGGCACACTGGGACGGCCCGCATCCGTGCGCTGTATGCGGAGTTGGGCGCGCTCGGCCGGAAGTTGATGGGCTTGCCGGCCGAGTCGCACGCGGTCCAACTGACGATCGTAGATACCCAGGGCGAGCCACACGAAAGCTATTCCGGCATCGCCGATAAAACCCGGATAGAGGGCGGTCTGAGGGAAGGCGTCATGGTCTGGGTGCGGATGACGGGAAAGGTGTATCCGTCGGCGTCCGCGTGGGTGATAAACGACATACATGCCATTTGAGTACGGAGCATACGTGACCGTTCGCAAAAAGCTCATCGAAGTCTCGATTCCGCTGGAAGCCATCAACGCCGCCGCCGCACGCGAGAAGTCCATCCGGCATGGCCATCCGTCGACCTTGCACCTGTGGTGGGCGCGCCGGCCGCTGGCGGCCTGCCGTGCGGTGCTGTTTGCGCAGCTCGTCGACGACCCGTCGGCGTGGCCCGACAAATTTCCCACGGGAGAGGCCCAGGACGCCGAACGGAAGCGGCTCCACAAGCTCATCGAGCGCATGGTGCCGTGGGAGGCATCGAACGACGAGCGCATCCTCAACGAGGCGCGCTGGGAGATCGCCCGTTCGATCGCCTGGGGCCTGGGCGAGGAGCCGCCGCCGAAGACAAATCCAAAGGCCGTCCTCGATTATCTCCAGACCAAGGCACCGCCGGTCTACGACCCGTTCTCGGGCGGCGGTTCCATTCCGCTCGAAGCGCAGCGCCTCGGGCTTCGCGCCTACGGCTCCGACCTCAATCCCGTCGCGGTGCTCATCGGCAAGGCGCTGGTGGAGATTCCGCCGAAATTCGCCGGCAAGCCACCCGTCAATCCGGCGGCGCAGGCGGAGTTGAAGCGCGGCGGGCGATGGAACGGGAAGGGCGCGCAAGGACTTGCCGAGGACGTCCGTTATTACGGACAATGGATGCGCGACGAGGCCGAGAGGCGCATCGGCAAGTTCTATCCGAAGGCGAAACTGCCGGACGGTTCGGAGGCGACGGTGATCGCCTGGCTGTGGGCGCGCACCGTGCGTTCACCGGACCCGGCCGCCAAGGGCGCCATGGTGCCGCTCGTCTCCTCCTTCATGCTCTCGACGAAGGAAGGCAAGAAAGCCTGGGTTGAGCCCGTGCTCGATTCCCAAGCGCCCGATGGTTACCGATTCGAGGTGCGTACGGGCAATCTCAGCAAGGCGGACGAGGCGCGGCTAAAGAAGGGTACGAAAACGGCACGGGGTTCGAATTTTACCTGCGTGCTGACGGGTGCGGCGATAGATGGGGAGTACGTCAAGGCAGAGGGTACCGTTGGCCGAATGTCAGCGCGCTTAATGGCTGTTGTTGCGGAAGGAGATCGTGGTCGTGTGTACTTGTCCCCAAGCTCAGAACACGAGAAAGCTGCAGAGAAAGCCCGGCTGCAGGAAATCGATATTGGTCCGGTATCACAGGATCTTCCGCATGACCCGCGAGCAATTTGGTGCACTCTATACGGCTTGACGACCTTCGATAAGCTTTTCACCCCTCGCCAGCTGCTCGCGCTGACGACATTTTCCGATTTGGTCGGCGAAGCCCGTGAAAAGGCGCTCGCGGACGCCCGCGCGGCTGGCATGCCGGACGACGCCACGCCTCTTCATGCCGGCGGCACCGGTGCTGCCGCCTATGCAGATGCGGTCGCGACCTATTTGGCGTTTGCTTGTGATCGAATGGTCGACAGGTCATCCACGATCTGCACGTGGGATACCGGGGCGGAAGGTAAATCAAGTACGGGATCACCCGGCCGGAGTGCCGCGATTCGCGGAACATTCTCCCGTCAGGCAATTCCGATGACGTGGGATTTTGCAGAAGCCAACGTGTTTAGTGAATCGGCCGCCAATTTTCTAGATGCGGTTGGTTGGGTGCTGAAACCGTTTGACTTTAATCGCATTCCCGCCTTTGGTGCCGGGGGGATCGATCATTTGAACGCGGTTCACAATGGTTTTTGGCAACGCCCAATCGTCATCTCTACTGATCCACCTTACTACGACAACATCGGGTATGCCGATCTGTCAGATTATTTCTACGTCTGGCTAAGGCGTACGCTTGCACGAATTTGGCCACAGCTGTTCCGCCGGCTGACCACGCCCAAAACAGAGGAATTGGTCGCGACCCCATATCGTCATGGTGGCAAAGAAGAAGCAGAAGCCTTCTTTATGAAGGGCATGAGCGATGCTTTGAGCGCAATGCGGAACGCGGCCACTGATGAAGAGCCGCTCGCGATTTATTACGCCTTCAAACAATCGGAGGTGGCGGAAGAGGGAGTGACATCGGCCGGCTGGGCTGCGTTCTTGCAGGCGGTTGTCGACGCTGGTCTGTCAGTGGACGGCACATGGCCGCTGCGCACCGAGCTCTCAAATCGGATGATCGGCCGAGGCGCAAACGCCCTCGCATCCTCCATCGTCCTCGTTTGCCGGAAGCGAGACCCGAACGCATCAGTCGCGATGCGCGACGAGTTCGTGCGTGCGCTGAAGCGTGAGCTGCCCGATGCGATCGAGGACATCCGCAAGGCCGGTGTCGGGCCGGTGGACATGCAGCAGTCGGTTCTCGGCCCCGGCATGGGCATCTTTACGCGCTACGCCAAAGTGCTGGAGGACGATGACAGCGTCATGACCGTTAAGACCGCGCTGTCGCTGATCAATCGTGTCTGGGAGGAAATCGAAAACGCTCTCGACGGCACGCTCGATCCCATCACCCAGGTGGCGCTGGCGTGGTTCTCCAGCTACGGCTTCGACAAGCGGCCCTCCGGCGAGTTGATCCAATTGGCAAACGCCAAGGACACGTCGGATCGGATGCTGTTCGATTCCGGCGTGTTCCAGAACCTGCACGGCAAGGCGGCTTTGACGCCGCGCGAGAACCTGCCCGCGGATTGGTCGCCGAACAAGGACAAGGTGCCCACCGTATGGGAATGCGTCCAACACACGGCGCGGGTGCTCCGCGCCGAGGATGGCGGTATGGAGGCCGCGGCGCGATTGGTTGCGGAGATGGGCAGCAAGGCCGCGGAAGCGCGGGCGCTGGCTTATCGCCTGTACGAAATCGCCACCAAGAAGGGGTGGGCCCAGGAGGCGCTTATCTATAACGAGCTCGCCGAGGCGTGGCCCCGTTTGGAGGAACGGGCGAGCGCCAAGGCTGCCGAAGCGACCCCGGTTCAGGCCAACCTGTTGTGACGCGGAGGGATCATGGCGGGAGAAGCGGAGACGCGCGTTCAAGCGGCCGTCCAACATCTGGTGCCGGGTCTTACGCCGTTCGTCGCGGCGCATATGAAAAAGGCTCATGGCGAGCACTGGCTGCATTACGCCAGTCGCGCCCAGGGCTCTGATCCCAAGTCGCCGCTCGATGCCTATGGTCTGCTCAAGACCATCATTGACAACTGGCAGGGCCTGTTCGGCGAGGCCTTCAGCCGCAGCGACAGGCTGAAAGTACGCACGTTCGCGTCGATCGCTTTAGAAGCGCGCAATGCCGTGGCCCACCTCGCGTTGCCGATGCAGGACGACGAGGCACTCCGCTACCTCGACGCGATCCATCAGCTTCTGCGATTGACCAAGGCGCCCGAGAAAGAAGTCTCCGCGGTCAAGGCACTGTACGACACGCAGCGCAGTTCCGGGGTGGCGGCAGCCCCGGCCATTCCCGCCAGTCAGACGGCGCCCAAGGCTACGCTCGCGGATGCCGCCGCGGCTATGGCGGTTCCCTCTGCCGCCGCTCCGGAGACGACCGGTCGCGGGTTGAAGCCATGGATCAGCGTCGCGCTGCCGCACCCGGACGTGCTCGCCAATCGCTTCAAAGAGGCTGAGTTCGCCGCCGACCTGTTTGCGGTCGACTCCGGTAACGCCAGCGAAGATTACGCCACGCCGGAAAACTTCTATCGGATCACCTTCCTAACCGAGGGGTTGAAGCGCGTTCTTCTTTCGGCCTTGCAGCGACTGGGCGGGAGCGGCGGCGATCCGGTCATTGGGCTCCAGACCGCTTTCGGCGGCGGCAAGACGCACACGATGCTGGCCCTGTTGCACCTGGCTCGGGCAACGGACCCGAAACTGCTCGAAGGCGTGGCGCCGCTTCTGGAGCAAGCCGGCATCGCGACGTGGAGAAAGCCGAAGCTCGCCGTCTTCGTCGGTACGGCCGCGGGGCCGGACGTCGCGTTTCGCGCCAAGGGTGCACCGAGGATCCGAACGCTGTGGGGCTACATCGCTTGGCGCCTCGCCGGCTCCGAGGGTTTGGAGCTGGTCAAGGACGCGGAGGAGAACGGCACAAACCCCGGCTCGGACCTGATGGTGCAGGTGTTCAAGAAGGCGGGGCCGAGTCTCATCCTGCTCGACGAGGTCGTGGCGTTCGCTCGCCAGTTGCCGGACGAGCGCTTCGAGGCATTCCTGTCCTTCATCCAATCCCTCACTGAAGCGGCCAAAATGGCGCCGGGCGTGCTGGTGGTCGGCTCGTTGCCGGAAAGCGCGGTGGAAGCTGGCGGTGAAAAGGGCGTTGCGGCGTTGAAGCGGCTGGAAGCTGTGTTCGGCCGTGTTCACTCGAGCTGGTTGCCCGCTTCGGGAGACGAAACCTATCAGATCATTCGGCGGCGCCTTTTCCAGGCGCTCGATGCGGACGGCGAGAAAGCACGCGACGAGACCGTCAAGGCGTTTGCCGATCTCTACAGGAAGAACCCGGCAGAGTTTCCGCCCGAAACCCGCGAGCCGCGGTATGTCGAGCTGCTGAAGCTCGCCTATCCGATTCACCCCGAGCTGTTCCGCTGTCTGTCCCAGGATTGGGCTCAGCTGCAGCAGTTCCAGCGCACGCGCGGTGTGCTGCGGTTCATGGCCAACGTCATCGGCGTCCTGTGGCACGAGCGGGCGACGGATCCGCTGATTACACCTGCGCGGGTGCCGATCGGGCATGAGAAGATCCGCGCCAGCGCCCTCTATCCCCTCCCGGCCGCGTTCACCGCCGTGGTCGACCGGGAGGTGGACGGCGCGAGCGCCTTGCCTCAGCAGATGGAGGTCAATCCCAGCCGGACGATCTCCCGCCTGCGGGCGGCAACCCGTGCCGCCCGGGCCGTGTTCCTGCTGACGGCGCCGCTCGAAGGCCAGGCGAACGCGGGCATCACCGGCCCCAAGCTGCGCCTTGCCTGCGCCGAACCGGGAGATCAGTTGGCGATCTTCGGTGACGCGCTGCGCGAGCTCAGCGAGCGTGCCGCATTTCTTTACGAGGAGGGTGGACGGTATTGGTTCGCCACCAAGCCGACGCTCAACCGGCTCGCGGAAGAGAAAGCCAAAGAGTTCCCGGAGCACGTCGTCGATGCCGGCATCGTCCAGCAGCTGCGCACCGACAGCGCGGTGCGCGGCGGGTTTCACCGGGTGTTCGCAGCGCCGGACGACCCGGCCGCCGTCGATGAATCCGACTCTCTTGCCCTGGTCATTCTCGGCCCGGACACGCCGCACGTCGGGCGAACCGCGGCTGCCTCCAAAGCGACAGAGGCGGCAACGGAAGCGCTCAACCGCTGCCGCGCCGGCCAGAGGCGCTTTCGCAATACGCTCCTCTTTGTGGCGGCCGACGAAGGACAGTTGATCACGGCTCGCGAGGTCATGCGGAAAGCCCTGGCTTGGCAAGAGATCGTCGCCGACAAGCATTTGCGCGAACAGATGACGCATGGGCAATCCGCCGACGCCGAACAGCGTGCCCGATCGGCCAAGGAGGCAGCCGAGAAGGCCGTCCGCGCCGCCTGGACTCACGTGCTCTATCCCTACAGGGATGCCGCCGCGACCGGGGCGGCGTTCGAGTTGCAGCACCTGACCGCTCCCAACCCGACCCGCGCCGCAATTCCGTCTGCGGTTTACGACAAGGCCAAGGCCGATGGGGTGGTGAAAGAGGTGCTCGGGCCCGAAGCGTTGACACGGCTGCTCGAACCTCTGTGGCCGCAGGATCGACCTCACCTTGGCATCGGAGAACTGGCCGAGTGGTTTGCGAGCTACGTCTATTTGCCCAAGGTGCGCGATCGGATTGTGCTCGATCGCACCATCCGTGAGGCGGTCACGCGCGTCGATCCAGCCTTCGGTTACGCCGATGCGTGGGACGAACTTGGCCAACGGTACGTCGGTTTGGCCTGGGGCAAGGCGCCGCCTGACCTCATTCCCGCCGGTGCGGTTCTGGTGCGCAAAGATGTGGCGCTCGAACAGCTTCGGCGCGAAGCGGCCGTGTCGGGACGGCCCGAGGTCCCCACTCCGGGCACGCCCAGCTCTCCGGGAGCCCCAACAACGCCCGAGCCACAGTCCCCCGCGAAGCCAGGGCGGCCGAAACGGTTCTACGGCACGGTCGAGATCGACATGATGCGGCCGATCAGGGCCTTCGAAAGCATCATCAATTCGGTTGTGAGCGAGCTGCAGCGTACGCCCGGCGCCAAGGTCAAAGTAACGGTGGAGATCGAGGCCACCGCGCCAGATGGGTTCCCCGAGGAGGATGTCGGCGTCGTACGCGACAACGCCCGGCAGTTGAAATTCAAAGCGGAGTCGACCGGATTCGAGGAGTGAGCGGCAGCCGACCTGTCGTGGTCGCCCGTCTCAACGACGCCACTCTGCGTTCACGACGTGGTCCGCGCCGGCCTTTACCGTGCCGGGCTGAGAGCGGTTATTAACCTGCCGTTGTGCACTGCCTCCAGCCTGCTTCGGCGGGCCGGTTCATTTTCGGAAACGCAGCCAAAATCCAGAGAAAACCCGCTGGGTTTTTGTCGGGTTTGCATCGGCAACGGACGACCGCATTGGCAAAAGACCAAGCGGCCCTCCGGCGGTACTCCCGCCACACCTCAAGCAACATCCGGGCGATGCGGCCAGCGCATTAGCCGCGCCGGCGCGTGCGTCGTCACCGCCAAATGACGCGATGCTCCGCCGACCCGAACCGGGGCGGTTGCGGGAACTTCGCGACGCTGTTTATATCTATGAATGAATAGATTCTATTGTTCACATATATGAACGCTGCCATGGCCGCCGGCGACTTCCAGCCCACGAAATCGGCCGACCGCGTCTGCCAGCTGCTCGCCGCCCTGGCCGAGCACGGCAGCATGACGCACGCGGAGATCGCGCAGCGGCTTTCGATTCCGAAGAGCAGCGTCACTGGCCTGATCAACACGTTGGAAGCGCATCATTTCATCGCGCGCGACGAGTCGGGACGGCGGTACATGCTCGGCCCGCAAATTCTGACCCTGGCGCAGCAATACATGGCCGGGCTCGATCTCGCCCGGATCGGTCAGCCGGTCGTCGACGAGCTGATGCGGGAGTCGGGCGAGTCGACGGCGCTGTCGATCGCCTCGGGACCTGACATCGTCGTCGTCGCCAAGGCGAACTGCGATCAGCCGCTGCAGCGGACGATGCAGCTCGGCGAACGGGCGCCGATGTATGCGACCGCCGGCGGCAAGGCGATCCTGGCCTTCCTGCCGCCGGCCGAGATCGAGCGGCTGGTTCCCAAAGATCTGCCGCCGGTGACGCCACGCACGCTGAAGAGCCGTCGTGCGCTCCTGAAGGAGCTGGCGGAGATCCGGGCAGGACAGCTTGCCTATAGTCGCGAGGAGCTCATCCCCGGAATTTTCGCCGTCGGCGTGCCCGTACTGGGTGCGCACGGCGCGCCGGTCGCATCGCTCAGCGTCGCCGTGCCGAGCGTTCGATTCACGCCAAAGCACGAGGCCCATATCGCCGCCGCGATGCGCCGCGCCGCCGACACGTTGTCGGGTCGCTTCGGTTACCGGAAGGCGAAGGTGCCCGGAGCCAAACACGCCGCATAGGGCATCGAAGGAGGAAAGCCATGTTTCGTCCCACCCGTCGCCAGGTTCTCGGCCTTCTCGCCGCCTCGGCGGCGGTCGCGCCGATCCGGAAGGCAGCCGCGAAGACCGAGCTGGTCTTCGCCCACGTCTTCCCGGCCGTCAGCCTGGAGCACGACGCCGTACAGCGTTTCGCCAAGGGCGTCGTCGACCGCACCGGCGGCGACGTGGACGTGAAGATCTTTCCCGCGAGCCAGCTCGGCGGGTTTGCGCAGATCGCCACACAGCAGCGCTCCGGCGCCATTCACGGCACGATCATTTCGACGACGGCGATCGGTTCCTACGCGCCGACCGCGATGGTCGACTCGTGGCCCTATCTCTTCCGCGAGAAAGCGCAATTCGACCGGGCCTATGCGAGCGATGCCGGCAAGGCCTTCCTGGCCGAGATCGAAAAGACGTCGGGCTATCGCGTCCTGGCGCCGATGTACAAGGGCAAGCGCTACGTCTATGTGCGGCGCCCGGTCACCGCGCTGCAGGGCCTGAAAATCCGCGCGCCGGGGCTTCCGGTGGTGATCGACACGTTCAAGGCATGGGGCGTGACGCCGACGCCGCTGGGCGTCGCCGAGATGTTTCCGGCCATGCAGCAAGGCGTCGTCGACGGCGCCGAAATCGAGCTGCAGACGGCGGAAACGCTCGGCCTCATCTCGCTCACCAAGACCGTGCTGATGACGGGTCACATGATGCCGAACTATGCATGGATCTTCTTCGGCCAGTGGCTCGACCGGCAGCCGGCCGCGGTGAAGACGGCAGTCGAGGAGAGCGCGCGCGAGACGTCGCAATGGTTCGCGGCCGCGATGGTCGAGGCCGAGACGAAGGCGCTCGACAAGTTCAAGGCCGCAGGCGCGCAGCTCGTCGATATCGACACCGACGAACTGGAGCGCAAATCGACCGCCGCGCTCGCACCGAAATACGGCGAACTCCATGCATGGGTGAAGCGTCTCCAGGCCGCGGGAGCGGGCTGAGCTCCATGGAGCTGACCGGCGAAGGGACCGGCGGGCAGGCGACGGCTCCCGCGGGTCCTCGCATCTTCGTGCTGTCGCGCATCGCGGACGTCGTACAGGAAATCCTGTCCGTTCTGGTCGGGGTCGGCATGCTGGTGCTGTTCGGCTCGGTCATCGTGCAGGTGGGCGGCCGCTACCTGTTCCAGTATGCGCCGGTGTGGTCCGAGGTGCTCGCGGGCTACCTCGTCGTCTGGGTCTCGTTCCTCGGCACCGCGTGGCTCACCCGCGCGGGCCTGCATCTGACCGTGTCGCTGGTCCCCGACGCGCTCGGGCGCCGGATGCAGATGGTCGTCGAACTCGTCGGCCTCGGCACGTTCGGCGCGTTCGCCGGGGCCATGCTCGTCGCAGGAATGGAGCAGTACGAGCTGACGATCCCGATGATGAGCTTCGGGCTGGATATATCGGCGAGCTGGCTCTACCTGTCCGTCCCGGTTTCGGCGGCCTGCATCCTTCTGTTCCTGCTCGAGCGCCTGGCGATCGCCGCGATGCACCTCGCTCAGGAGGTCCGCCGATGATCGGCATGTCCGCCGCGCTGCTTTTCGCGCTGGCGATCGGCATTCCGATCTTCGCGGCGCTGGGACTTGCCGGCTGGGTCGGGCTGGGCGGCCTGCCGCTTTCCGTGATGGCCGAGCAGATGGTCTCGGCGCTCGACTCGTTTCCGCTGGTGGCCGTGCCGCTGTTCCTGCTCATGGGGCACCTGATGACGCATAGCGGCATCGCCACGACGATCGTGTCGCTCGCGAATGCCGTGCTCGGACGGTTCCGCGGCGGGCTCGCCCTCTCGAACATCGGCGCCGGCGTGTTCTTCGCCGGCATCTCCGGCTCGGCCGTCGCCGACACGACGGCACTCGGGGCCATCCTCGTGCCGGCGATGAAACGGGAAGGCTATGGCGGCGGCTTTGCCGGCGCGGTCACGGCGGCCGCCGGCGCCTTGGGGCCGATCATTCCGCCGAGCATCCTGATGGTGCTTTATGGCGTGCAGTCCGGCACGTCGATCGAGGCGCTGTTCGTCGCCGGCGTGACGCCGGGCCTTGCGATGGCACTCGCACTGGCGGTCATCGCCCGCGTCATCGCCGGTCGGCGCCGGTATCCCGTCCACCCGCCGATCGGCCTGAACGAGACCGCCCGGCGGTTCGTGCGCGCGATGCCGGGGCTGTGCCTGCCGCTGATCATCGTCGTCGGGATCGTGAGCGGGATCTTTACCGTCACGGAAAGCGCGGCGGTTGCGGTCCTCTACGCCCTGATCCTGGCGCTCGGCTCGCGGCGCTCGAGCGCCCGCGACATCTGGCGCCTCCTGAAGGAGTCGGGGACCGAGACCGCCGCGGTTCTCATCGTGATCGCGGCTTCGGCATTCCTGGCGTGGTCGCTGACCCGTAGCCAGGTACCTCAGACGCTGGTCGCATTCGCGCAGGCGCATGTGAGCGACCCCAACCTGATGCTGCTGGTGATCAACATCCTGTTGATCGTCGTCGGCATGTTCTTCGCGCCGGCGGCGGGACTCGTCGTGGTGACGCCGCTGCTGGCGCCCATCGGTCAAGCCTACGGCATCGACCCGCTGCAGCTCGGCGTGATGATCGTCTTCAACCTGAATCTCGGGCTGCTGACACCGCCTGTCGGCATCTCGCTGATGATCACGGCGCGCATCGCCGGCACGAGCTATGGCGAACAGGTGCGCGAGGCCATGCCGTTCTTCGCCGCCTCGCTCGCCGTGCTCGCCGTGATGACGTACTGGCCGGGCTTCGTTCTCGCACTGCCGCGCGCCCTTGGATTCTAAGCACCACGGAGCAGAGAAAATGGCGACACTGACGCAGGAGGTCGCGGACGGGGTCCTGACCCTCACCATCAATCGGCCGGACCGCGAAAACCGTATCGATCGTACCACCGGACAGCTTCTTCAACAGGCGCTGGAGGCTGCGCGCGTCGACCTGGCCGTTCGTGCCGTGGTCCTGACCGCATCGGGCGACGTGTTTTGCCTCGGCGGCGAGATCGACGGGTTCCCGACCGGCAGTCCCGTTCAGTATCTCGGCTTCGCGCGCGCCTTCGCGGATGTCGCGGTCGCGATGTCGCGATTGGGCAAGCCGCTCATCGCCGCCGTCAACGGCGATGCGCTGGCCGGCGGATTCAGTCTTCTCGCCGGCTGCGACCTCGCGATCGTGGCCGAGGACGCCCGGTTCGGTCTGCCGGAGCTCGATTACGGCCTGTTTCCGTTGCTGGCCTTGGCGAGCACGCGCGAGCTGCTGCCGCCGAAGCTGTTGTTCGAGCTCATCTACGAGGCCCGCCTGCTGTCGGCCGCGGAGGCGCAGGCGCTTCATCTCGTCAATCGCATCGTGCCGCGCGACCGGGTCCTTGCCGAGGCGACCGATGTCGCCCGCAAGATCGCGGCGCGAAGCGGGGTCGCGATCTCCGTCGGCCGCGATGCGTACTATGCCATGCGCGGGATGTCGCCGCAGGCCGCCCTGGAGCATGCGCGGTTTGCGCTGGCCACGATGCTGAGCACCGAGGACGGCAAAGAGGCCGGCCGCGCCAAGCGCGATCGGCGCCAGCCTGCCTTCCAAGGGTTTTGAAAAGGCTTTTCTCCGGAGACTGCCATGACCAAAGGCCAAATGCTGCGCGAGGCGATGAAGCAGGAGCGGCCGCTGCTCGCGATCGGTGCGTTCGATGCGTTCACGGCACGCATGGCGGCACCGGCGGGGTTCCGCGCCGTCTATATCGGCAGCTTCGCGACGGCGGCGAGCCTGTGCGGCCTGCCGGACTTCGGCCTGCTGTCGGTCACGGAAATGGCCGACCACATGCGGCGCCTCGCGGCGGCGACGCCGCTGCCCTGCATCGCCGACGCCGACACCGGCTACGGCAATGCGATCAACGTGCGCCGTACGGTGGAACTCTACGAGGCGGCAGGGGTGGCGGCCCTCCACATCGAGGACCAGGTGACGCCGAAGAAGTGCGGCCACATCGCCGGCAAGCAGGTGATTCCCGCCGAGGAAATGGTCCAGAAGATCCGCGCGGCCGTGTCCGCGCGCCGCGATCCGTCGTTCATGATCATCGCACGCACCGATGCACGCGCCGTAACCGGCCTCGACGACGCGATCGCGCGCTGCCGTCTCTATGCCGAAGCAGGCGCCGATGTTCTGTTCGTCGACGCGCCGGAGTCGGTGGACGAGATCGCGCGGATCGGCCGGGAGCTGGCGAAGACCGGCAAGAAGCAGCTCTTCAACGCGGCGCGGACAGGAAAGACCCCGCCCATGACGGCCGCCGACGTCGGCAGGCTCGGGTTCGACATCATGATCTTCCCGATCGAGCCGCTGCTCGCCGCCTATCCGGCGATGCGGGCCGTGATGCAGGCCATCCGCCGCGACGGCAGCCCGGAGGCCATGGCCGATCGCCTGGCGACGTTCGCCGACCTGAACGAGACCGTCGGGTTGCCGGATTATTTCGAGGCGGAGCGGCAGTTCGCCGTGCGGTAGCCGCGCCGATCGTCGGCTGCCGTACGCGCGCCGAGGATGTAGTGCAGGACGCCTACCTGACGCTTACGGTTTGAGGAGGCCGTCAGCGCCGGAGAGCCGTCCGCAACGGAACTTGCACCGGCAGCCCTAGTGGAGGGCCGTGATGTCGATGCCCTGGATGCTGTTGGCCCAGTGCCGCTTCACGGCGTCGACCACGGACTGGGGAAGCGGCACGTAGCCGAGCTGCCGCGCCACCTCGTCTCCTTCCGCATAGGCCCAGGCGAAGAAGCGCAGCGCCTGCTGCACGGCGGCGGGATCGCGCGGCGCGCGGTGAATGAGGATGTAGCTGACGCTCGTGACCGGCCAGGCGTTTGCGCCGGGCTGATCGGTCAGGATCACGCCGAAACTCGGCGTACCCGCCCAGTCGACGCCTTCGGCCGCCGCCTGGAAGGTCGCGGCGTCGGGAGCTACGACCTGGCCTTCGCGATTCACCAGCTTCGCGACCTTCATGCCGGTCTGCTTCGCGTAGGCATACTCGATATAGCCGAGCGCACCGCGGGTGCGTCGGGCGACCGCGGCGACACCCTCGTTACCCTTGGCACCGATGCCGATCGGAAACCGCACGGACGTGGCCGCGCCGACGCTGCGTGCCCAGTTCGGATTTGCCTTCGACAGATAATCGGTGAACAGGAACGTGGTCCCTGAGCCGTCGGACCGATAGACCGGTGCGACGTGCAGGTCGGGCAGCTCGACGTCCGGATTGAGCTGTTTGATGGCGACATCGTTCCACTTCTTGATCTCGCCCGAATAGAGGCGTGCGAGCACGTCGCCCGTGAGCGTCAGCTCGCCCTCCAGGCCCGGAACGTTGATCACAGGCACGACGCCGCTGATGATCGTGGGGAACTGCACGAGGCCGGCGGCCTCGAGCTCCTCCGGCTTCAAGGGCATGTCGGAGGCGCCGAACGTGACGGTGCCGCTCTTGATCTGGCGGATGCCACCGCCGGATCCGATCGACTGGTAATTCACGCGTACGCCCGTTGCGGCTTCATAGGCTTGGGCCCACTTGGCGTAGACGGGAAAGGGAAGCGTCGCACCGGCACCCGTGATCGACGACTGCGCCAGTGCGGCCGTCGCCGAGGCCAAGGCGACAATGCCGACGATCACAGCGCGCCGAAAGATCCTGCCGAGCATCGTCATGGTGCGTCTCCTCCGTTCGGCCGGCGGTGTCCGGGTGTATCAATCATCCGGGCGTATCAATCATAGGCTGGGGAAGTCATAGGCTGGAGAAGTCCGGCAGGCGCGCCTGGTTCCTCAACGGCGGGAACGGGGACGGGCGCGGCCTCGCGGGCACGGCGACGGTGGCACATCGTCATGGATCGGGTCGATGTCGCGCCGCGCACGAAACTTCATGCCCCGAAGCTCCTCGGCGATATCGTCGGCCATGATTTCCGGCCGCATGAGCAAAGCCGGCCGCTTGAGGCGTCCGACGAAGCCGGCGACGACGATCGCGTTGCGGTCGTCCTCGCCCCAGGTGTCGAGAATGCACGCGGGAAGGCCGGCCTTGACCATGCCGGCTGCGACCTGATCTGCGATCGGATCGTCGTCTTCGGCGACGATGGCGTTGAACAGGATGCAACCCTGCGGTTTCAGACGACGGCGGGCGAGCGCGAAGAATTCGGCCGTGCAGAGCTGGCGCGGCGGGATGTTGCGGAAGAACGCATCGACGACGATCGCATCGAAGCGGGCGCGCGTACGGGCGAGGAACGCGCGGCCGTCGGCGACGTGGCACTCGACCTCCGGCGCCAAGGCGAAGAACTTGCGGGCGAGCTTGAAGGCGCCGGGGTCGACGTCGACCATCGTGACCTGTTTGCCGATGCGCGCGAGCATGGTGCCGAGCGTGCCGCCGGCGCCGCCGATGACGAGGATGCGCTTGGCCCCCGTCTGGACGAGAAGGCCGAAGATCGCGTGGACGTAGCCGATTAGGCTCGTGCCCGAACGATCGGCGTGGCTCTGGTACCAGTTCGCCTGGAAGTAGACATGCGAGCCGTTGCGCCGGTCGCGCAGGATCCGGATTTCGCCGTGGGGGTTCGGATGTCGGGCGACGATGATCATCGGGACTGTCCGGCGCCCGTCGCCGCCGACCGGCATCGAGGCATCGTCGACCGGTTCTAGGCGGCGCGACCGATCAGCGTGCCGACGCCGCGTTCGGTGAACAGCTCGAGCAGGATCGCATGCTGAACGCGGCCGTCGAGGATGACGGCGGCCTCCACGCCCATCTCGACCGCCATCAGGCAGGTCTCGACCTTGGGGATCATGCCGCCGTGGATGGTGCCGTCGGCGATCAGCGCGCGCACCTGATCGACCGAGAGCGTCGACAGCAGGTTCTTGTTCCTGTCGAGCACGCCGACGACGTCGGTCATCATCAGCAGGCGCGTGGCGCGCACGGCGCCGGCGATGGCGCCCGCCACCGTGTCGGCGTTGATGTTGTAGGTCTCGCCGTCAGGTCCCTGACCGACGGGCGCAATCACCGGAATGATGTCGGACTTGGCCAGGGTCTCGAGAATCTTCGGTTCGATATGCTCGGGCTCGCCGACGAAGCCGAGATCGAGCACCTTTTCGATATTCGAGTCCGGGTCGCGCTTGGTCCGCGTCAGCTTGCGGGCCCGGATCAGGCCGCCGTCCTTGCCCGACAGGCCGATGGCGCAGCCGCCCACCTTGTTGATGTGGGCGACGATCGACTTGTTGATCGAACCGGCCAGGACCATTTCGACGATCTCGACGGTCTGGGCGTCGGTCACGCGCAGCCCATCGACGAAGTCGCTCTTGATGTTGAGCCGCTGCAGCATCTGACCGATCTGGGGACCGCCGCCGTGCACGACGATCGGGTTGATGCCCACCTGCTTCAGCAGCACGACGTCGCGCGCGAAGTCGCTCGCCACCTTGTCGTCGCCCATGGCGTGGCCGCCGTACTTGACGACGACCGTCTTGCCGGCGAAGCGGCGCATATAGGGCAGGGCCTCGGAAAGGACGCGGGCGTTGGCGACGGCGTCCGCGGTGTGATGCTCGGTCATCAGATTTCTGCCACGCGACTTTGACAACACGCCGTCGCACGGGCCCGCGAGCGGCTTGGCGTTCCGCCGGATCGTCGCCCGTGATCCCCGGATCACGTCCACAGGGGACCCGCAGGTCCACGGTTTGCCGGTTCAATCCCGGCGACGAGGGAACGTCCCAAGCCCCGCTTCAGCCCGCACTCGGGCGAGGTCTATCTAGCCCAATGCGGCGAGGCTCGCCAGCGCCGCGCGCAGGCCGGCGATGCCGTGGCCGGTCCGGGCGCTGGTGGCGATGATCTCGGGGTGCGCGGCGACGTGGCGGGAGACCTCGGCATCGGTGCGCGCCGTCACCGCAGCGAGTTCGGCGGGGGTCAGCTTGTCGGTCTTGGTCAGGATGACCTGATAGCTGACGGCAGATTCGTCCAACAGGTCCATTGTCGCGCGGTCGCTGTCCTTCAGGCCCTGGCGGGCGTCGATGAGGATGAGCGCGCGGCGCAGGTTCGGCCGGCCCTTGAGATAGAGGCGGATCAGCTCGTTCCAGTTCTGGACCTGCTTCTTGGCGACGCGGGCGAAGCCGTAGCCGGGCATGTCGACCAGCATCAGCGCCGACCCGAGCGCGAAAAAGTTGAGTTGCTGCGTGCGGCCGGGAGTCTTCGACGTCCGCGCCAGCGTCTGTCGCCCGGTGAGCGCATTGACGAGGCTGGACTTGCCGACGTTGGACCGCCCGGCAAAGGCGATTTCCGGCAGGCCCGGCGGCGGCATCGAGTCAAGCGTCGCCGCGCCTGCGACGAACCGGCAGTCCTGCGCGAACAGACGGCGTCCGGCCTCGATCGCCGCGTCGTCAGACGCCTCGGGGGCGGGGCTCAACTGACCGGCTTCGCCTGCATGCGCCGCATGATCACCCATTGCTGCAGCACCGACAGGATGTTGTTCCACGCCCAGTAGATCACCAGACCCGCCGCGAACGGCGCCAGAATGAAGGTGAAGATGAACGGCATGGCCAGGAAGATGCGCGCCTGGACCGGGTCGGGCGGCTGCGGGTTCATCTTCTGCTGCAGGAACATGGTGATTCCCATAATGACCGGCCACGCGCCGATCGTGGAGCCGAGCAGGAAGACCTCGGGCGGGCTCCAGGGAAGCAGGCCGAACAGGTTGAAGATCGAGGTCGGGTCGGGCGCCGACAGATCGCGGATCCAGCCGAAGAACGGCGCATGCCGCATCTCGATCGAGATGAACAGCACCTTGTAGAGGGCGAAGAACACCGGGATCTGGATCAGGATGGGCAGACAGCCCGCCATCGGATTGGCGCCTGCGCGCTTGTAGAGCGCCATCATCTCCTGCGACAGCCGCGCGCGGTCGTCGCCGAAGCGCTCGCGCAGCTTCTCCATCTCGGGCTGGAGCAGCTTCATCTTGTTCATCGCCCGGTACGACTTGTTCGCGAGCGGGAAGAACAGCAGCTTGATCAGCACCGTCAGCAGCAGGATGGCGAGGCCATAGTTACCGAGCAGACGGTAGAAATAGTCGAGGATCAGGAAGATCGGCTTGGTCAGGAAATAGAACCAGCCGAAGTCGATGGCGAGGTCGAAGCGGTCGATGCCGAGGTTCGACTCGTAGTGGTTCAACAGGTGCACTTCCTTGGCGCCCGCGAACAGGTGGCTCGTCACCTCGGCCGTGCCGCCGGGGGACACCGTCGATGCCGGACCCAGGAAATCGGCCTGGTAGCGGTCGTTGCCGCCGATCATGGCGTGATTGAAGCGTGCGGTGACCTCGCTCTTCTGGTCGGGGATCAGCGAGACCAGCCAGTACTTGTCGGTGATGCCGAGCCAGCCGCCCGTCGACTTCTGCTCGATCGTGCGCGCCGACTTCACGTCATCGTAGTCCGGCTCGCGCAGCGTGCCGCCAAGCACGCCGATCGGTCCTTCGTGAAGGATGTAGAAACCGGCGGTCTTGGGCGTGCCCGTTCGCGCGATCAGCCCGTAGGGGTAGAGCAGCACCGGGGCGTCGCCGGTGTTCACGACGCGCTGCGTCACCGTGAACATGAAGTTCTCGTCGATGGCGATGCGGCGCTCGAAGCGCAGGCCCTGACCATTGTCCCAGCTGAGCGTCACCGGTGCATCGGGCCGCAGGACGTCGCGATCCGCGGTCCAGAGCGTATCCGGACCCGGCAGGGCGAGATTGTTCGCCGCCGCAACCCAGCCGAACTCGGCGAAATACGCATCCGGCAGCGAGGCCGGCGTCAGCAGGGTGATCGGCGGGCTGTCCGGCTCGACCGTCTCGCGATAGCGCGTCAGATGCAGGTCGTCGATACGTGCACCGCGCAGCAGGATCGAGCCGCTGATGCTCGGGCTTTCGATGCGCACGCGCGGCTGCTGGCTGATCAACGTCGCGCGGTCCTGGACCTGCGCCACAGCGGTGGCGCCGCCGGGCACCGCCGGCACGCCGGAAGGCGCCTGACCGGGCGCCGTCGGCAGAACCTCGGTCGGCGTCTGCTCCACGGCGCGCGCCGCCTGCTGGGCCCGTTCGCGCTCGAGGCGCGGCTGCTCGAAGAAGTACTGGAAGCCGAGGACGATCGCGATCGAAAGGGCGATCGCAATGATGAGGTTCTTGTTGTCGGTCATCATAAGTCGGTTACTCGGCAGGTTTCAGCAGGGGCGGTGGCAGTGTGGCGGGTCAGGGATTATGACCGCAACGGTGCCGGACGTGGATGGTACAGCGCCCGGCGGGCGGCACCGGATCCCAGCCTTCGCCGCCCCACGGATGACAACGGAGGAGGCGGCGCACGGCGAGCCAGGTACCGGCGAGCGGCCCGTGGATCTCGATCGCCTCGCGCGCGTATTCGGAGCAACTCGGCATGAAACGGCAGGCCGGGCCAAGCAGCGGCGCGATGAACCACTGGTAAAGCCGGATGGCGGCGACGAAGAGCCACGAGATGGGATTCATTTGGCGGTCGGTCGACGGGACGTGAGAGCCTCGATTGCCTTGCGCAAGTCTTCCAGCAACAATGTCCACGGCCTGGTGATCGTGCCGGCACGCGCGATCAACACGTAGTCATAGCCGGGGGCCGCCGCAACGGGGAGAACGGCCTGAGCCGCGGCCCGAAGCCGCCGCCGCGCCCGGTTGCGCACGACGGCACCGCCAAGCTTTCGCGTCGCCGTGAAGCCGACGCGCGGCGGCCCCTCGCCGTCGGGCCGCCGCATGACCTGCAATACGAGGCCCGGCGTCACGTACTTGCGCCGTGACGCGGCGACTTGCAGGAACTCGGTGCGCCGCTTGAGACGCCCGATGGCCGTACGCATCGCCGGCCACCAGCGCAAAGCTTAGGCAGAGAGGCGCTTGCGGCCCTTCGCCCGACGACTGGCGAGCACGCGGCGACCGCCGACGGACTGCATCCGCTTGCGGAAGCCATGCCGCCGCTTGCGGACCAGTTTGCTGGGTTGATAGGTGCGTTTCACGAGCCTGAACTCCGGTTCCGCCGGGTCGCACAAGGCGTAAACCCAAAACAGGGCCGGGCTTATAAAGGCCCCGGCGGTCCAAGTCAATGCGCCATTTCCTCAACTCTATCCGAGGGTTGCGGCGGGATCGTGATACCTTCACGGGCAAATGATTGGCCCCGGCCGCAGCTGGCCCCTAGATTGCCGCCGGGGCATCGACCGGTGGTACCCAGGATCTCAATGTCGCCAATGATGGCATCGAACCGATCGGGTGGTCGGTCGTCACTTTTGCGTTGGCTGCCGCTTCTGGCATTGGCGCTGGGCTGTGCCAGCTTCTTCGTGCTCGGCCTCCACCGCTATGTCAGCTTCGAGATGCTGGGGCGGCACCGGGACGAGCTCGCGGCCTGGGTGGTCGCGCACCCTTTCCTGGCGCCACTCGCTTATATTCTTGTTTATATCGTCGTCGTGGCCTTCTCGCTGCCCGGCGGGGCGGTGCTGACGATCACTGGCGGATTCCTGTTCGGGACCGTGTTCGGGACGCTCTATGCCGTTCTCGGCGCGACGGTCGGGGCGATGGTCGTGTTCGTGGCGGCGCGCACGGCGCTGGACGACGTCCTGCGCGCCAAGGCGGGTGGAGCCATCAAGCAGATGGAAGAGGGGTTCCGGCGTAACGCCCTCAACTATCTTCTCGTGTTGCGCCTCGTGCCGATCTTCCCGTTCTTCCTGGTCAATCTGGTACCGGCCTTCCTCGGGGTGCCGGCAGGCACGTTCTTTTTCGCCACGTTCATCGGCATCATTCCAGGCACGCTGGTCTATGCGAGCGTGGGCAACGGCCTCGGCGCGGTGCTCGAGGCAGGGGGTGTACCAGACCTCGGCATCATCTTCAGGCCTGCGGTCCTGCTGCCGATCCTGGGCCTTGCCGCGTTGGCCCTGGTGCCGGTTCTGTACAGGCAGTGGCGCGGAAAATGAGCGAGCGGCTGAACGTCGATCTGTGCGTGATCGGCGCCGGTTCTGGCGGATTGGCGGTGGCCGCCGGCGCGTCGCAGCTCGGGCAGAAGGTCGTGCTGTGCGAGCGCGCCCGCATGGGCGGCGACTGCCTCAACTATGGCTGCGTGCCGTCGAAGTCGCTGCTCGCGGCGGCACGCGCGGCGACGGCCGCGCGCAATGCCGCGCGCTTCGGCGTCGAAGCGGTCTCGCCCAGGGTCGACTACCGCGTTGTACGCGATCACGTGCGCGGCGTGATTGCCGCGATCGCGCCCAACGATTCGGTCGAGCGCTTCACGGGCCTCGGCGTTCGCGTCATCCGGGCGCATGCGGCATTCGCCGGGCCGGATGTCGTGAAGGCCGGCGACGCGACGATCAGGGCGCGGCGCTTCGTGATCGCGACCGGGTCGTCGCCGGCAGTGCCGCCGATCCCGGGGCTCGCGCGCGAAGATGCGCAAGACGGCGTGCCGTTCCTGACCAACGAGACGATCTTCGATCTTGCGGACCGGCCGTCGCATCTACTCGTGTTCGGCGGCGGCCCGGTCGGCTGCGAGCTCGCCCAGGCGCATCGCCGCCTCGGCGCGAACGTGACGGTGATCGAGGCCGCATCGCTGTTGTCCCAGGACGACCCCGAGCTCGTCGATTTCGTGCGCCTGCAGATGCTGCGCGACGGTATCGAGATCCACGAAGGCGCGAAGGTCATCCGCGCCGAAGGACGCGCCGGCGACATCGCGCTCGTCGTCGAGAAGAACGGGATCGAGCACCGCATTACCGGCTCGCATCTGCTCGTCGCCGCCGGACGGTGCGCGAACGTTGATGGACTGAACCTCGAAGCCGCGGGTGTGGCCTATTCGCCGAAAGGGATCGAGGTGGATGCGCGGCTGCGCACGTCAAACCGGCGCATCTATGCCATCGGCGACGTTACCGGCGGCTACCGGTTCACGCACGTCGCCGGCTATCACGCGGGAATCGTGATCCGCAACGCGCTGTTCCGTCTGCCGGCGAAGGTCGACTATCGCGTCCTGCCGTGGGTGACGTACACCGACCCGGAGCTGGCGCATGTCGGTCTTACCGAGGTCGAAGCCAACCGGCGCGGCGAGAAGATCCGCATCCTGCGCTGGCCGTTCCACGAGAACGATCGCGCGCAGTGCGAGCGCGAGACACACGGACTCGTCAAGGTCATCGCCAGCCCGAACGGACGCGTGCTGGGCGCCGGCATCGTCGGTGCGCACGCGGGCGAGCTGATCCCTGTGTGGGGGCTTGCGATCGCGCGCGGCCTGAAGCTGAAGCATGTCGCCGAGCTGATCGTGCCGTATCCGACGCTGGGCGAGGTGAACAAGCGCGCCGCGGGCACGTTCTATGCGCCGAAGTTGTTCTCGCCGCTCGCGCGCCGGATCGTCCGGTGGCTTTCGTATCTCGGGTAGAAAACCGGATGCGGGGGCGGCAATGTGTCACGCCGCGCGCATCCAAGGATCCGAGGTCAGGCGCTCGCCCGCCGCGGCGCGCCGAAGCCGACAAGACGGTCGCGCGGAAACAGGTAGAGGCGCTCACGACCGAGCATGAGCACGCGATAGCCGCCGCGTCCGAACAAGGCCCCGATTGCCGGGTCGAGCGCGTTGAGCCCGCCGGCGAACGCGCCGAAGGCCGGCATCACCATCCGCCGTCCGTCGGTCACGAAGCAGGCGCCGCTGATGCGTTGTCCGCGCGCGACGATCGCGGCTTTCGGATGGAAGTGGCCGCAGATCTCGCCGGCCTGATATTCCGCCGCCGGTTGATGCCGCAGGACGAGGCGACTCAATCGGAGCTCGGGCGCGACCGCGCCGCCGATGCCGGCAGGTGGGGCGGGATCGTGGTTGCCGGTGATCCAGGTCCAGTCATGCGCACCCACCATGCGCCGCAGCCGCTCCAGATCCCCGCGATCGAACCGGCTGCCGGCGTCGGCATCATGGAACGAGTCGCCGAGGCACACGATGCGGACAGGACGGTAGCGTTGTATGACGCGGGCCAGGCGGTCGAGCGTCTCGCGCGTGTCGTAAGGCGGCAGGAACTGCCCCCGGTGCGCGAAGCTGGATCCCTTCTCGAGATGCAGGTCGGCGACGATCAGCAGCCGTTCGGTCGGCCAGAACAGCGCGCCCGTCGGATCGGCGAGAAGGGCCTCGTCGTTGAGCGTGATGCGGGTGGACATTCGCGGGGCCGACCATAATCCGAACGGGCCGCGGAACGCCATGGCAAAACGCTGCCTGCGTCGGTTCGAGGCAACAACCCTCCACGGGACAATGAACTATTTCTCGTCCGCCTCGAACAGATCCATCTGACCGGCATTGTCGTCGGGCATGGCGGTCGCCTCGGCGATCAGCTCCTGCGCAGCCTCGTCGAGAAGCGCGTCGATTGCCGTACCTTGTACCGACTCCTTGCCGATCTCGAGCAGAACGGGAACGGCCAGCGGCGACACGCGGTCGAGCCGACGATGCGTGATCCGGCCTTTCACGCGCGCCAGCATGTCGCTCAGCCGCCGCACGTCGGTCAGGCCCGTCGCTGCGTCGGCGCGCGTCGCGCGCAGCAATACGTGGTCGGGCTCGTGCGTGCGGAGCACGTCGTAGATGAGGTCGGAGCTGAACAGGACCTGGCGGCCCGTTTTCTCCTGGCCGGGGTGGCGCCGTTCGATCAGGCCGGCAATCACGGCGACGTTGCGAAAGGTCCGCCGCAGCATCGAGGACTCCGCCATCCATGCCTCGAGGTCGTCGCCCAGCATGTCCTGATCGAACAGGGCGTCAATGTCGCGCGCGGGCCTCAGGCTCCAGACGGCGATCACGTAGTCGGTGGCAACGAAGCCGAGCGGTTTGAGACCCGCGCGCTCCATCCGCCGCGTCAGCAGCATGCCGAGCGTCTGATGCGCGTTGCGACCCTCGAAGCAGTAGGCGACAAGGAAGTGCTTGCCGCCGCGCGGAAACGTCTCGACGAGAAGCCCGTCGGGCGCCGGTATCTGGGAGCGCCAGGCCTGGAGCCGCAGCCACTGACGGACTTCGTCGGGGAGATCGCGCCAGGCGGTCCGCGCGTGGAGCAGGTTGCGCACGCGGTGCGCGAGCTGGGTGGTGAGCGGCAGGCGGCCGCCCGCATAGGCCGGCACCTTCGGATCGTCGCTGCTGGCGCGCGTGACCTCGACCGTCGTTCCCTGGACGCGTTCGAAGTGCAGCACCTGTCCGGCGAAGACGAAGGTATCGCCGGGCTCCAGACTCTGGACGAAATATTCCTCGATCTCGCCCAGACGTCGTCCCCGCCGCAGAGTCACCGTCAGCATCGGCGCCTCGACGATCGTGCCGACGTTGAGGCGGTACTGGCGCGCGACGCGGGGGCCGATCACGTGCCAGCGCCCGTCGGCGGCACGGAAGAGACGTCTGAACCGATCGTAGGTCGACAGCGCGTAGCCGCCGTTCGCGACGAAGGCAAGAACGTCGTCGAAATCCTTGCGGGACAGCGCGGCGTAAGGGGCGGCCTGCCGCACTTCGTCGTAGAGATCGTCGGCCCGGAACGGGCCTGCGCAGGCCATGCCGAGAATATGCTGCGCAAGTACGTCGAGCGCGCCCGGCCGGGGCGGCGTGCCGTCCAGCTCGCCATCGCGGATCGCCTCGATCGCGGCGCGGCACTCGAGCACCTCGAAGCGGTTCGACGGTACCAGGATGGCGCGGCTGGGCCGGTCGAGCCGATGGTTGGAGCGACCGATCCGCTGGAGAAGACGGGTGACGCCCTTGGGCGCACCCACCTGAATGACGAGATCGACCGTGCCCCAGTCGATACCGAGGTCGAGCGACGACGTGGCGACCACGGCGCGCAGACGGCCGGCCGCCATCGCCGCCTCGACCTTGCGTCGTTGCTCGGGGCCAAGACTGCCGTGATGCAGCGCGATCGGCAGATTGTCGTCATTGATCCGCCACAGGGCCTGGAACACGAGCTCAGCCTGCGCCCGCGTGTTGACGAAGACGAGCGTCGTGCCGGCATTCCGGATGGCGGCATAGATGTCGGGTATCGCGTGGAGCCCCATGTGGCCCGACCAGGGCAGGCGCGTCTCGGGCACGAGAATCGATATCTCGGGTGCGGGGCCACCCACACCCACGATCCGTTCGACCGGGGCAGCGAGGCCGGCGCCGAGCCAGCCGGCCAGCGCCTCCGGATCGGCGACAGTCGCCGACAGCCCGACGCGGCGTGCGCCCGGCGCAAGCCGGGCAAGACGCGCAAGGTCGAGCGCGAGCAGATCGCCGCGCTTCGTTCCGATCAGCGCGTGCAGCTCGTCGACGATGATGCAGCGAAGCGAGGCGAAGAGCACATCGGCCTTCGCGTCGGCCAGCATCAGGGTCACCGACTCCGGCGTCGTCATCAGGAGCTGCGGCGGCGACCGGCGCTGGCGTGCCCGTTTCGCGGCCGGCGTGTCGCCCGTGCGCGTTTCGGCCCGGATGTTCAGCCCCATTTCCCGGATCGGGCATTCGAGGTTGCGGTGGATGTCGATCGCCAGCGCCTTGAGCGGCGAAACGTAGAGCGTATGGAGGCCCGTCCCGGGCGTCTCGGCAAGCTCGACGAGGCTGGGCAGAAAACCCGCGAGAGTCTTGCCGCCGCCGGTCGGTGCCACGAGCAGCGCCGAACGACCAGCGCGCGCCGCCGCCAGCATCGCGATCTGGTGCGGATGCGGGGTCCAGCCACGCTGCGCGAACCACGCCGCGAAGGGCGCCGGGAGCAGCTCGGCCGGAATGGTGGAGGCCGAAACGTTCATCGGTCGGACGGGACGCTGGCCCCAAAATATAGCGACGGTGCCGCAGGGACACAGGCGATTCGAACCTGAGCGGTGCGTTGCGCGTTTCGTAAGCTGGAATCGGCCCGGCCGAACGAGCCGGGCCCGCAACCACGAGGTCAGGAGGAGCCGCCATGGCCGTCGTTGGCGGAGGAGTCGACCGGATCATGTTCCGCGATCGCACCGATGCCGGCCGGCGGCTCGCCCAGCTGCTTCTTCCCTTCAAGCACCGCCAACCGCTCATTCTCGCATTGCCGCGTGGCGGCGTTCCGGTCGCGGTCGAAGTCGCGCGGGCGCTGGAGGCGCCGTTGGACCTGCTGATGGTGCGCAAGATCGGTGCGCCCGGTCATTCCGAACTCGCCATCGGGGCGGTGCTCGACGGCCTCGACCCCGACGTCTTCATCGACCATGCCATGGTCGAAGCGCTGCACGTGCCCGAGAGCTACATCGAAGCCGAAATCGCCCGCCAGCGGCATCAGATCGAGCGGCAGCAGCTGCTCTACGCCACCGGCCGGCCGCGGTCGGATGCCCGCAATCGCACGGTCATCCTCGTCGACGATGGAGTTGCAACCGGCGCCACCGTCCGCGTCGCGCTGCGCGGCCTGCGGCAGGCGGGCGCGCAATACACGATCGTCGCCGCCCCGGTCGCGCCGGCCGACACGGCCCAGTCATTGAAGGAGGAATGCGACGAAACCGTATTCGTGGCGACACCCGACGATTTCGGCGCCGTATCGATGTACTACGAGGACTTCAGCGAGGTCACCGACGCCGACGTCATCCGTCTCCTTGGCCAGATGCCGGCGCCGATCAGCTAGACCGGTCTTTCCATCGACGGCGTTCTTTCGACAGCCGGCACGGCTGTTCTGACCGACGTCGGTGGGCGTATCAGGACTGTTGTGTCGGACGGGCGAAACTTCCGCACGGATATTTGCGCTACGCAAGGGGGCGCCGCCACTTCAACCGTTCGCGAGTGCCACGAATCGCGTCCTGAACGCTGCCAGCGCCGCATCATCGTAGCGTTTGGCCGGCACAACGCCCCAGACCGGGCGTGGCCAGGCCGGATCGGTCGTGAACCGGGCGATGACGTGGACGTGCAGCTGGGCGACTTGGTTGCCGAGTGCCGCGACGTTCAACTTGTGCGGGTTCACGATCCTGCGAAGGATTCCGGAGGCACGGGCAATCTCGTCGATCAGGACATGGCGGTCGCTCTCGCCGAGCTGATCGATATCGCGCAGATCCGGCTTGGCCGGCACGAGAATCAGCCACGGATAGTTTGCATCATTCATCAGCAGGACGCGGCAGAGCGGCCAGCGGGCGAGTTCCACCGTATCGGCGGCCAAGCGGGGATCGAGTTCGAACATCGTGACCTCGGTTGAAGACATACCCTAGTATCGCAGCCTGATGCCGCCTAGTTTATCCGTATGACTGCGATACGTACCGCCCCGCGTCCCGAGGACTGGGTCCGCCTGACGCCGCAGGGGTTGTACGTCGAACCCGCCGACATTCACATCGATCCCGTACGGGCCGTCCCGCGCGCCGTCATCACCCACGGGCACGCCGATCATGCCCGTGCCGGTCACGGCGCCGTTCTCGCGACGGCCGAGACGCTTGCCATCATGGATGCGCGCTACGGCACGGCGCACACGTCCGTCCGGCAGCCGGTCGCGTATGGCGAGGTCGTCGACATCAACGGCGTCCGTCTGTATCTGCTGCCGGCGGGGCATATCCTGGGGTCGGCGCAGGTCGTGCTCGAGTGGCGGGGCCAGCGGATCGTCGTCTCCGGCGACTACAAGCGGCGGCGCGATCCGACCTGTTCGCCGTTCGTCGTCCAACCGTGCGACGTGTTCGTGACCGAGGCCACGTTCGGCCTGCCCGTGTTCCGCCATCCGCCCGACCAGGCCGAAATCGGACGCCTCCTCCATTCCGTGCGGCTGTTCCCGGAACGCTGCCATGTCGTCGGCGTCTACGCGCTGGGCAAATGTCAGCGCGTCATCGCGTTGCTGCGCGAGGCCGGATACGACCAGGCCATCTATCTGCACGGCGCGCTCACGTCGCTGTGCGATCTCTATCGCCGTCTGGGCATCGCCCTAGGCGAACTGCATCCGGTTGCCGGCATCAGCAAGGAGGCGCTGCGCGGCGCCATCGTACTCGCACCACCCTCGGCCGTCGCTGACCGTTGGTCGCGGCGTCTGCCCGATCCGGTCGTGGCCGTCGCCTCGGGATGGATGCGGATCAAGCAGCGCGCCAAACAGCAAGGGGTCGAGCTTCCGCTGGTCATCTCCGACCATGCCGACTGGGATGAGCTGACACGCACCATCGACGAGGTTGCAGCTTCGGAGATCTGGGTCACGCATGGCCAGGAGGAGGCTCTCGTCCATTACGCGAGCCGGCGCGGCATCAGGGCCCGTGCGCTGGCGCTCGTCGGCTACGAAGACGTGGATCCGGAATGAGCGCTGCATTCGAGCTGGCGGCGGCGCGTGAGGCCGAGGCCGGAAGCATGGACCGCTTCGCGCGGCTGCTCGACGATCTGCTGTTCTCGCCGTCGCGCCTCACCAAGCTGCGCCTCATGAAGGAATATTTTGCCGAAGCGCCGGATCCCGACCGGGGTTATGCGCTGGCGGCATTGACGGGTGGTCTCGATTTCCGGTTCGCGAAGCCCGCGACGATCCGCCAGCTCGTCGAAAGCCGCATCGACGCCGCCCTGTTTGCATGGTCCTACGACTATGTCGGCGACCTTGCGGAGACGGCGGCGCTGATCTGGCCGGGAACGGCGGTGGCGAATGCTCCGGCGCCGCGCCTGTCGGCGATCGTCGCCGCGCTGGACGGCGCGACGCGCGCGGACGTGGCGCGTCTGCTGGCAATGTGGTTCGATCAGCTCGAGCCGACCGGGCGGTGGGCGCTCATCAAGCTCATTACCGGAGGATTGCGTGTCGGCGTGTCGGCGCGTCTGGCGAAGACGGCGCTCGCCGAGATGGGCGGGATCGACGTGGCCGAGGTCGAGGAGCTGTGGCATGGACTGACGCCGCCCTATACCGATCTGTTCGCGTGGCTCGAGGGGCGCGGGCCGAAACCGACCGTCGATCATGCCGGCATCTTCCGGCCGATCATGCTGGCGCATGCGCTGGACGAGGCGGAGCTTGCCACGATGGCGCCGGGCGATTTCCGCGCCGAATGGAAATGGGACGGCATCCGCGTCCAGCTCGTCGCGCGGCACGGCCGCCGTCGCATCTACTCGCGGACCGGCGACGAGATCTCGGGCAGCTTTCCCGACGTCGTGCAGGCGCTCGATTTCGACGCCGTGCTCGACGGCGAACTGCTCGTGCGCCGGGGCGACGACGTCGCCCCCTTCAACGATCTGCAGCAGCGCCTCAACCGCAAGCTGGTCAACGACAAGATGCTCGAGGCGTATCCCGCGTTCGTGCGGCTCTACGACATCCTGTTCGAAGGGGAGGAAGATCTGCGGATGCTGCCGTTCGATGAACGTCGCGCCCGCCTCGAATCGTTCTACGCTCGACATATCGCCGGCACGAATCTGGCCGCACGCTTCGACGTCTCGCCGATGATTCCATTCTCCGACTGGGACATGCTGCGCGAGATCCGCGCGGGCGCCGACGTACGGGCGTCGGAAGGCGTGATGCTGAAACGGGCCGACAGTCCCTATGTCGCCGGCCGGCCGAAGGGACTGTGGTTCAAGTGGAAGCGCGTGGCGGCGACCATCGATGCCGTTCTGATGTATGCGCAGCGCGGGCACGGCAAGCGGTCGTCCTTCTATTCGGACTTCACCTTCGGGTGCTGGCGCGAGGCGCCCGACGGCGGCCGGGAACTGGTGCCGGTCGGCAAGGCATATTTCGGCTTTACCGACGCCGAACTCGCACAGCTCGACAGGTGGGTGCGCGCCCATACCACCGAGCGTTTCGGTCCCGTACGGGCGGTCGAGCCGCGGCTGGTGTGCGAGCTTGCCTTCGACGGCGTGCAGCGCTCGACCCGGCACAAGTCAGGTCTGGCGCTGCGGTTTCCGCGCATTCATCGCATTCGCTGGGACAAGCCGGCGAAGGAGGCCGACCGGATCGAAACGCTCGCGGCGATGATCCCGGACTGATCCCTAACTTTCCGGTACGTGAGAAACGGGGGCCTTTTCGCCTCGTGTGGATTGGCCGCGACGATCGCCGCGGAGCTGCGATACGGCTTCGACCAGCTTCCCGGACCACATGGCGATGTTCCACTCGGCCTTGAAGGCGAGCCGCCCGTCGCCCCGCAGGCGATGCAGACCAAGGCGCCAGACTTCGCGCGGCATCGGGCGTGCGATGCGGTAGATGTCATGGATGTCGGCGAGCAGGCTGCCGTTGCCTCGACCGGCGCGGTTCCGTTCGAGCCGATACAGGCCGCGGCCGCCGCGGAAGGCGCGGGCGATGATCCATTCCCGGTCGAGCTGATGCTCGCGCAGGACATGTTGAACCACGGCGGAACGGACATGCCATGCGCGGTATCCGATCCGTTCGAGACGTTCGAGGAACTCGATCTCCGACCCCATGATGAAGGTCGCGGTGCCGTTCGGCCCGATTGCGGGATCGAACCGATGGCCGGCGGCGAAGACGCGCGGCCGCACGGCCATATTCGGACCCCAGACGAGTTTGGCCGCAATCGGCCCTTCGGGCTGATCGCCGGTCGTCAGTGCATAGGTGAACCCGAGCGGGACCCACTCGAGAATCCACGGGTCCGGTTGTCGCGGCCACAGCGGCACGATGCGGCCGCCGAAGATGTCGTAATCGGGATTGGCTCGTGCCGCCTCAAGCATCCGCTCGAGCCAATCCTCGGCGGGGATGATGTCATCGTCGATGAAGATCGCGAGCTCGCCCTCGATGTGCGGGATTGCCGCATTGCAGCCCCAGTTCTTGCCGCGGCGCGGCTCGTGCATATAGTGGAGCGGCAGACGATTCTTCAGTTCGCCGACCACATCCCGGGTAGCCTGATCATCGCTGTTGTGTACAACGAGCAATTTGAACGGGCACGGGCGCGCAATCCGGGAAAGCGCCACGAGCGTCTGCCGCAGGTATGCCGCGTTCTCGGCGGTGACGATGATGACGGTTATCACGCTCTTTTCCCGTTTCCGGCTGGACGTGTGGACCAGGGGGACGCCTCACAAGGTGTAAGTCCTTGTATCGTAAGGGGCATCGTTCAAGCGACGACTTTCGGGAAATACGCCCGGCGCGGACGGTCGTTCTGTCGAATCTGGCGACGGTGACCTCGACCACATCGGGCCGCGTGCCGGCGTGGTACTTCGGATTGACGGCCGACCTCTAAGCCGGTAGCCACCGTTCGAGGAGCGAGGGCCGGGTCACGGTCACCGCCGAACCGATGTATTTGATCGTGCAGTAGACGCTGCCCAGGGCGAAGGCGAACGTGGCGCCGGCCGGCCCGAGTCCAGCGCGACGGTAGTCCCGGACAACGCGCCGAAATGTCCGCGCGAGGACGTGGCGATAGATCCAGAAGACGCCACGCAGCGTTACCGGGCGCTCCCGGCGCTTCAGGATCACCTCGTCGTGTCCCTCCCAGAGGGCGCGGACGATGAAGCCGAGCACGCCGACTGGCGGCGGATGCGAAACCGCGGCACGGTACTGACGGTAGATCCGGATCCCGTCCCGGCGGAGGGCATCCGTCTGCCGAACGCATTGGCCGCGATAGAGACCGCCGCTGGGGAAGGGGTAGCGTTCGAAGATCTCGCGACGATAGGCGACGTTGTTCGCGTATATGCCTTGCTCGACCGCGAGGTCCGTCCGGTCGCTGCGCAAGCCGAAGAACCAGAACAGCGAGAACGCGCGACTATAGACGCTGTGGGGCGACATATAGGTTTGGCCAGTGACCACGGCACAGTCGGGTTCGCTGAAGCTTTCGAGAATGCTTTGGAGCCACTCCGGCTCCGGGATCGTGTCGCTGTCGAGGAAGACGATGATTTCGCCCGTTGTCCGCTTCGCGCCGGCGTTCTTCAGTTCGTAGTATTTCAACCCATCCACCGGCTCGACGCGAAGCTCGCAGCACTCGCCGGGCGGCCCGAAATGTTCGTCGAGCGATCTTTCGATCACCGTCGCGGGAACGTCGTTGCGATCGTAGAGAAGGAGAACCTGCGGCGGCGCCGGGACGCGGCGGCGCACGTCCTCGAGTTGACGGCGAAGCGTGCGCAGCATGGCATGCGCGCGGGCGAGCTCTGCCTGACGGGCATTGTCCCATTCGATGACGACGGCGAAAGTCGGCAATGGCCAGTTGGGAATCGTCATGCTGCCTCCCACCTTCGTTCGGTGACACCCCATTACGAATGGACAGTCGATCGCCGACGGGACGCCGCCCGCCGGCGCGCGAAAGTCGGTACCCACCTTTTCGCCCCGGACGAAATGTCCGGGACCAGCGGGACAATAGCGCGGGCGACGCAAATGATGCTGTGTCCTTCCGGCGTTTGCGCTTTCTCAAAGCGGGAAGTGGCCATCGTTCGGGGTAGCGCGCCGGCGCGACGAATTCGGGACCGGCCGATTGCCGTTGTCTGTGCCCCGATCCGGGGCGACCACTCAGGCTGGCAGAACGCGCCGCAGGAACGTCGGCCTGATCAGGGTCAGGGACGAGCCGATGAACTTGAAAGTATAGAAGACGACGCCGATCGCGAAGGCGGCGATCGCGCCTGGCCGGCCAAGACCTGCCCGACGGTAGTTCCGGACGACGCCCGTCAGCAGGCGCCGGAGCGCGCGAACGTAAAGTCGGACGACCGTGACGAACATCACCTCCTGCCAATAGCGCTTGATGAGGACATCGTCATACCCTTCCCACAAGCCGCGTACGATGGCCGCCAGGAAGTTGCGCGGCGCCGGATGCGAGGCGCCGGCGCGGTACTGCCGATAGATCTGGATCCCATCCCTGGCGAGCGCGTCGGTCTGCCAGAGGCAGGCGCCACGATAGAGGTCGGTCTTCGGGTACGGATGGCGCTCGAACACCGACCGGCGGAAGGCGACGTTGTTGGCGAAGTAGTTCCGTGCCGGCACCAGGTCCGTGCGATCGCTGCGAAAGCCGTAGAACCAGAAGAGGGAAAACGCCTTGTCGTAGAACGTGTCGAGCGACATGTAGGTCTGGCCGCCGACGACGGAGATGTCTGGATTTGTAAAACACTCCAAGAGTTCCTGGAGCCAGTCGGGTTCCGGTATCACGTCGCTGTCGAGGAAAATCACGACCTCGCCGGAGGTGCGTGCAGCCCCGACATTCTTGAGTTCATAATATTTGAGGCCGTCGGTCGGCTCGGCGCGCAGCTCGCACAGATGTTCCGGCGCCTTGAAATGAAGACGCAGGGAATTCTCGACGACAGACGCGGGGACGTCGTGCCGGTCGTAGAGCACGAGAACCTGCGGCGGGACGACAACCCGGTGACGGATGCGCGCCAGCGACGTGCGCAGGGCGCGGAGCATGGCATGCGCCCGGGCCAGTTCGGCGGTCCGCGCGTTGTCCCATTCGATGACCACGGCGAACGACGGAAGCGGCCAGTTCGTGATCATGGGTGGGGGGAGCCTCCTAACTGGCGGCTCGGCGCGGGCGCGACGGCCGGACGGGTGGTATTCAGCGCGCGCAGCCTGCTGCGTGCCTCCGCCACCTGGCCGCACAGGATTGCGAGGTTCCAGTCCGCCTTGAAGGCGAGCTGATGGTTGCGCTGAAGACGGTGCCGGAGTGATCGCCATAACTGACGCGGGATGGGCCGAAGGCTTCGGAAAAGCGCGTCGACCATGCCGGCGCGATCAAGATTCTTCCGTCCCTCTTCGAGGCGAATGAGGCCGCGGCCGCAGCGATAGGCGCGTCTCATGATCCACTGGCGCGTCAGCTGGCTTTCGTCGATCGTGTGCCGAATGATCGCGTCGGAGACGAACCAGCAGCGATAACCGGCACGTTCGAGACGCTCGATGAACTCGGTCTCGCCACCCATCGCATAGTCGCTCGTGCCGTTCGGCCCTACGGTCGTATCGAAGCGGTGACCGGCCTTGAACACGCGCGTGCGAAAAGCCATGTTGCCGCCCCAGATCTGGCCGGCGGGGGCAGGCCCCTCCGTGAGGTGCGGGGGATGTACCGCGAACACTAAGCCAAGCGGAACCCAGTCGAGGATCCACGGATCCGGCTGTCGCGGCCAGAGCGGCACGATCCGGCCACCGAAAATGTCGTAGCCGGGATTTGCGCGCGCCGCGGCGTAAAGGCTGGTGAGCCAGTTACGGGTCGGGATGACATCGTCGTCGGTGAAAACCGCGAGTTCGCCCTCGAGATGAGGCAATGCAGCGTTGCATGCGTAGTTCTTGCCGCGTCGCGTCTCGCGGACGTAGCGGATCGGCAACCTGTCCACGAATGACTGGACCGTCCGATACGTTTCCTCGTCGTCGCCGTTGTGCGCAATGATGAGCCGCCAGGCACAAGGCGTCGCGATGCGGGTCAGGGCCTCGAGCGTACGGGCAAGATGCGCCTCCCCTTTCGCGGTTGTTATCACAACCGACAGCATTCATGTCCCTCCACTATGCGCCGCTCGCGACGGTCATCCCGAGCTGCGCCACCTCGCGACATGGTTGCGTACACTGAGATTGAATGCCGTGAAACGGATGCACACAATGTCGCGATCGGACGAAGCTTGGGCATTTTTGCGACCGGCGCGCCAATGCGTCTCATCCGGACGGTCGCAATACATCCGATAGTGGTGTCCTTGCGACGGTGTCTTGCCGAGGCGCGGGATGGTTTCGCCGGCGCAACTTGCACCGTACGTTGCGGTCCGGGTCCGGGCGGCAGCGTATCGACTCGACCGAATGGGGGAGAGCGGCCGCGTGGGCGCTCGTCAACGTCGGGTTGCCTTTATGTCGGCAACCTCGGGACGTGAATTCCGGGCCGCCTCGAGATCGGGCTGCGACCTTCGTATTCCGGCGTAGCGCGCAGGCAAACGGGGCATTTTCATCGCATGCCACCGGTGCGGATGGCTCGGTGGCGCCGATTGACGCCGTGGAATCCGCTGCGCCGTCGCGTGGGGGCGCAAGCGATGCGACGCAACGGCGCGAGATTCGTTATTGCCCATGAGGGATCCATCGGTCGGGCGAGGTCCGATGGAGCGGCCGAGGCGCAACGTGAACCGGGAAGAGGGCACGACGATGTCGTCCGAACGTGCGCGAACGCTGAGTCGAACGGTCCCACGGCTCGTCACGGCGGAAGATCTCGAACGGCAGATCGCGTCGTTGCGCCGTACGTCAACGAACCCGCAGGCCGGCCTCTTCGGACCGCAGTCGGTCGTGTGGCGGATCGATCGCGAGGCGATCACGTTTCTGGGGGCCGGGCGGGCATTGCTCCTTCAGCTCGCCCATCCGTGGGTTGCCGCCGCGGTCGCCGCGCATTCGCGGGCCTTTGCTGATCCGATCGGCCGCTTCCACCGCACTTTTCACGTCGTGTTCACGATGGTTTTCGGTACCGTCGACCAGGCGTTCGACATGGCGCGGCGACTTCATCGTCGCCATGCGACGATCACGGGCGTGTTGCCCAGTTCGGCTGGACCGTTTCTGGCCGGATCACCCTATTGGGCGAACGATACGGCGACGCTGCGCTGGGTCCATATGACGCTGATGGATACCGCACTCACGATACACGAACTCATGTTCGGGCCGCTCAGCGTCGAAGACCGTGCGCAATATTATGCCGAATCGTGCCGTCTCGCGGCTCTGTTCGGTATTCCGCGCGATCATCTGCCGGAAGACTGGTCCGGGTTTGCGGCGGAGATGGCGGCCATGCTGGACTCGCCGGTCCTGACGGTCAGCCGCGAGGCGCACACCGTCGCGCGGCGGATCTTCGCAGCGCCGATCCTGTCGATGCGACTGCCGGCCTGGTATCTCGACCTGACGGCCGAATTCATGCCGCCGCGTCTGCGCGAGGGATTCGAACTCGATTACGGCGTCGCGGCACGCCGGCGGGCGGCACGGGCGCTCGTCCACATCCGGTGGCTCTATCCGCGCCTGCCGGCGCGGCTGCGTCACGTCGGACCGTATCAGGAAGCCGTGGCGCGGCTCGCCGGAAAGTCGGCGCCTGGTGCCGGCGTTCGTCTTCTCAATCGCATCTGGATCGGCCGACCGCGGCTTGGCATGTGATCGTCCGGATGCGACGAGCCGCAAGCCGCGGTCTGTCTGGCGCTACTGGGCGGCCGAGGCGACGCCGACAGGCCGGATCGATACATCGACCGGCGGCGGCTGCCTGAGCGTCTGGTAAACTACGCAGTAGCGTTCGGTCAGCTTCAGCAGCGACTCGATCTGCTCCGGCGTCGCGTCGGTGTCGAGATCGAAGCGGAGACGGATGTTCTTGAATCCGACCGGGGCTTCCTTGGAAACGCCAAGGGTGCCCCGGAAGTCGAGATCGCCTTCGGCGTTGACCGTGCCGCTGCGGACGTTGATGCCTAGCGCGGTGGCGACGGCGCGGAGCGTCACGCCGGCACAGGCGACGAGCGCCTCCAGCAGCATGTCGCCGGAGCAGGCCTGGAGTCCGGTGCCGCCGGTCGCGGGATGAAGCCCTGCCTCGATCAGGGCGCGACCCGTCTCGACCTTGCAGGCGATCCCCGCGTCGTCGAGCGTGCCTTTGGCGCGCAGCGTGACGATCGCGGCGTTCGGGTCCTCCTTGTACTTTGCCTTGAGCGGCGCCTGCAGGGCGCGGAGTTCTTCGGCCTTCATCGGATGTCCTCAAAGTCTCGGGTCATCGGTCGGCGGCCGTTCAGGCCGCCGTCGCTTCGCCATTTATCGCCGCATGCAGGGCCGCAAGCAACCGCTCCTTCCAGCTCTGGAACTGAGGCGAGGTGCGGATGCGCGGACGCGGCAGGTCGATGGTGAACTCCGCATGTATGGCGCCGGGCCGGCCGCGCATCACCACGATCCGGTCGCTCAGGAACAGCGCCTCGTCGATGTCGTGCGTGACGAGCACCATGGTCGGGCGTTCGTCACTCCAGATGTCGACGAGATGCGACTGCAGGTCGGCGCGGGTAAGGGCGTCGAGCGCGCTGAACGGCTCGTCGAGCAGCAGGACGGACGGGCGAGTGACGAGGGCGCGTGCGATCGCCGTCCGCTGCGCCATGCCGCCCGACAGCTCGCGCGGCAACGCATCGGCGAACTGGCGCAGGCCGACCCGCTCGAGCGCCTGAAGGGCACGCGCGGCCCGCTCGGCGCGCGGCAGGTTGTGAAGGCCGAACTGCACGTTTTCCGCGACGGTCAGCCATGGCATCAGGCGCGGCTCCTGGAACACGAGGCCGATCTCTGGCCGCGGGCCGGTGATCGGTGTGCCGCCGAACCACACGCGCCCGTGCGTCGGCGGCACCAGGCCGCACATCAGCCGGAGCAGCGTGCTCTTGCCACAGCCGCTGCCGCCGACGATGCCCAGGATCTCGCCCGGGCGGGCCGCGAGGTCGACGCCCTGCAGGGCAAGATAGCCGTTGTCGAAGCGCTTGGAGACGCGTTCGAGGCGAAGCATGACGCGGCTCATCCCTGCGGTTTGAAGGAGTCCTGCCAGCTCAGCACGCCGGCGCCGAGGCGGACCAGTATCGCGTCCGTCGCCTTGCCGAGGACGGCGAACATGACGATGCTGGCGATGATGACGTCGGGGCGGCTCGTCATCTGTCCGTCGACGAGCAGGTAGCCGAGGCCCTCGCTCGCCCCCATCATCTCGGCGGCGACGACGAACATCCAGGCAAGGCCGAGGCCGCTGCGCAGACCGACGACGTAGGCCGGCAGGGCAGCCGGAAGCAGGATGCGACGGATCAGCGCCCACGCGGAAAGGTCATAGATCCGACCGACCTCGACGAGCTTGCGGTCGACGTCCCGGATGCCGCTGGAGAGACCGAGATAGACGGGGAAGAACGCGCCGACGGCGATGAGCAGAACCTTCGAGGTCTCGAAAATCCCGAACCACAGAATGAACAGCGGCACCCAGGCGATCGACGGAATGTTGCGGAGCCCCTGGATGGTCGGGTCGAGGAGCCGGCGCACGCACGAGGCATAGCCGGTGACCGCGCCGAGAATCGTGGCCACGACCACGCCGAGACCGAACCCGACCGCAACCCGATGCAGCGTGGCAAGCATGTGCGTCCACAGGTCGCCACTTGCGACAAGCGCACGGATGGTGTCGATGACGGCCGAAGGCGGCGGTAAAAGCTTCGCCGGAATCCAGCCGAACGAGGCCGCCAGCTCCCACAACGCCGCAAGAACCGCCGGCACGACGAGGCCGGTGGCGGCGCGGAGCCAGCCGCGGAGCGCGGCGAGGCGCGGGCCGGGCTGCTGGTGTGCGGCCGCGACCGGCCGCACACCCTCGATGATACTCTCGTTCGCGCTCATCAGCGGCCTCAGCGCAGCGCGGCCAGGTTGCTCACATGCTGCGGATCGATCAGCGCGTCGGTTGCCTTCACGACGTCGACCTCGGCATTGATGATGCCGCTTTCCTGCAGCGCGCGGCCGGCGGCGATGATCGCGTCGCGATGGATCTGGCCGATCACCGGATTGCTCAGGTCCGTGCGCTCGAGCTGGCGCGCCGCGACCTCGTCGCTGAGCTTGGCGGCCTCCGCCAGGATCCGTCGCAGCTCCGCCGGATTGTCGAGCGCCCATTGACGGCCCTTCTCGTACACCTTCAGGACCCGACGGACGAGATCGGGATGGTCGGCGGCAAACGCCTCGCGCACGTTGAGGAAGCCATATGTGTTGAGGTCGGGGTTGCGGAAGAACAGGCGCGATCCCTGCTCGATCTCGGTCTGGGCCATCATCGGATCGAGGCCGGCCCACGCGTCGACCGCACCCTGCTCGAGGGCGGCGCGGCCGTCGTGATGCTGCAGCAGGACCGGCTTGATGTCGCGTTCGGTCAGGCCGTGCAGCTGAAGCGCGCGCACCAGGAAGATGTGCGGGTCGGTACCGCGCGTCACGGCGACGCGCTTGCCTTTCAGGTCCTCGACCTTCTGGATGCTTGAGTCGCGCCGGGTCACGAGGGCGGTCCACTCCGGCTTCGAATAGACATAGACCGCCTTGATCGGGCTGCCGTTGATCTTGGCGAGCAGTGCCGCCGCACCGGCGGTCGAGCCGAAGTCAACGCCGCGCGCATTCAGGAACTCGATTGCCTTGTTGCTGCCATGGCTCTGTACCCATTTGATGCCGATGCCGTCGGCGGCAAACTCGGCCTCGACCCAGCCCTTGTCCTTGAGGATGAGGCTGACCGGATTGTAATAGGCCCAGTCGAGCGCGATGGTCTTGGGCTTGTCCGCGGCATGGCCCGATGCGGCCATGAGCGACAATGCAGCCCCCGTGGCCACGGTGAGCAGGGTACGGCGGGTGATGCGACGGAACTCCATTCGTCTCGTCCTCCTTCATACCTGTCGACCGGGGCCCGAAAAGACCCCGGAATCGTGTTGTTTTAGCCGGCAGGTCCGTTCGCATGCCGTCCGGGAGGGAGGGGCAGACGAAGAAACCCGCCGCAGCTATCGCCGGGCGGGTGGACGCCACGCTTTAGCTGCACTTGTTACGCGCCCGCAAGCTGTTGCTCAAATCGGCGCGATCGGCGTAGATGGTACGTAGACTCGGCCGTCACCCGACATCGAAAAATACTTAAGGGGCATGTTAAAGAAATTTGAAACTGGTGCGCCGCGCCTGGCGCACAACGTGCTCGAACTCATCGGCAACACGCCGATGATCGAAGTCACGGCATTCGATACCGGCCCTTGCCGCCTTTTTCTCAAGCTCGAGAACCAGAATCCGGGCGGCTCGATCAAGGACCGGATCGCCCTGTCGATGATCGACGCCGCCGAGCGCGACGGGCGCCTCAAGCCCGGCGCCATGATCGTCGAGGCGACGGCCGGCAACACCGGCCTCGGCCTCGCCTTGGTCGCCGCGCGCAAGGGCTACCGTCTTGTCCTCGTCGTGCCCGACAAGATGGCGCGCGAGAAGATTCACCAGCTCACCGCGCTTGGCGCCGAGGTGCGGCTCACCCGCTCGGATGTCGGCAAGGGGCATCCGGCCTATTACCAGGATATGGCCGAGCGCATCGCGGCCGAGACCGGTGCGTTCTACGTCAACCAGTTCGCCAACCCAGCGAATCCGCTGGCGCACGAGACGACGACGGGGCCGGAGATCTGGGCGCAGATGGACCATCAGGTCGACGCGATCGTCTGCGGCGTCGGTTCGGGTGGGACGATCACGGGACTCAGCCGTTACTTCGCTCGCGTATCGCCGACCACCGAGTTCGTCCTCGCCGATCCGGTCGGCTCGGTCCTGGCCCCCTATGTGAAGACCGGGCGGCTGAGCGAGGCGGGATCGTGGGCGGTCGAAGGCATCGGCGAGGATTTCATTCCGCCGATCGTCGATCTGAGCGCGGTCCGCCATGCCTATTCGATTCCCGATCACGAGAGCTTCGCCATCGCGCGACGTCTGTTGCGCGAGGAGGGGATTCTCGCCGGCTCGTCGTCGGGCACGTTGATCGCGGCGGCGCTGCGCTACTGCCAGGCGCAGTCGACGCCGAAGCGGGTCGTGACGTTCGTGTGCGACAGCGGCGCCCGCTATCTCTCGAAGATGTTCAACGACGCGTGGATGATCGAGCAGGGGTACCTGGACCGTGCGAAGACGGGCGACCTGCGCGATCTCATCGTGCGGCGCTACGAGGAAGGCGCCACCATCACCATCACTCCGGACGAAACCCTGCTCACGGCCTACAATCGGATGCGGAGCGCGGACGTGTCGCAGCTGCCCGTCCTCGACGAGAGCGGCCGCATCATCGGCATCGTCGACGAGTACGATCTTTTGCGCTCGGTGCGCGGCCCGGATACGAAAGAGGCCTTCTCACGACCGGTCCGGACGGCGATGTCGACGCACCTCGACACGTTGCCGCCGTCCGCACCGCTCGAGGCGCTGCTTCCCATTCTCGACGAGGGCAAGGTTGCGATCGTCGTCGACGGCGACCGCTTCCTGGGGCTCATCACCCGCGTCGATCTGATCAACTATCTTCGCCTGGGGGTGAAATGACGAAGCCGAACAAGCGGCCGGGATTCGCAACGCGGGTCATCCATGCCGGGCAGAGCCCGGATCCGTCGACCGGCGCCATCATGGTTCCGATCTACGCGACGTCGACCTACGTTCAGGAAAGCCCTGGCGTGCACAAGGGCTTCGACTACGCACGCTCGCAAAATCCCACGCGCTTCGCCTTCGAACGCTGTATCGCCGATCTCGAGAATGGGACGCAGGCATTTGCCTTCGCTTCGGGCATGGCGGCGGCGGCGACCCTGCTCGAGTGCCTCGACAGCGGTGCCCACGTGATCGCGACGGACGATCTCTATGGCGGCACCTTCCGGCTTTTCGAACGCGTGCGACGGCGCTCGGCGAAGCTCGAGTTCAGCTATGTGGACTGGAGCGATCCGGCCGAGGTCGAGAAGGCCATCCGGCCGAATACCCGCATGTTCTGGGTCGAGACGCCGACCAACCCGATGCTGAAACTGGTCGATCTGTCGGCCGTGGCGGCGATGGCACGGCGCTGCGGCGCGTGGGCGGTCGCCGACAACACGTTCGCGAGCCCGTTCGTGCAGCGGCCGCTCGATCATGGTTTCGATGCGGTAGTTCACTCGACGACGAAGTACCTCAATGGCCATTCCGACATGGTCGGCGGCGTCGCCGTGGTCGGCCAGAATCAGGAGCTGCGCGAGCGGCTCGCGTTTCTGCAGAACGCGGTCGGCGGCATCTCCGGACCGTTCGACAGTTTCCTCGCGCTGCGCGGCGTCAAGACGCTGGCGGTCCGCATGGAGCGGCACTGTGCCAATGCGCTGGCGGTGGCGAGCTGGCTGGAACGGCACCCGAAGGTGCGGCGGGTCATCTATCCCGGCCTGCCGAGCCACCCGCAGCACGCGCTCGCCAAACGCCAGATGAACGGGTTCGGCGGGATGGTAACGGCGGAGCTCGCGACGGACCTTGCCGGCACGCGCCGCTTCCTCGAACGCTGCCGCGTCTTTGCGCTCGCCGAGAGCCTTGGCGGGGTCGAGAGCCTGATCGAGCATCCCGCGATCATGACGCACGCGACCATTCCGCCCGAGCAGCGCCGCGCGCTCGGCATCAGCGACAGCCTCGTCCGGCTGTCGGTCGGTATCGAGGACGTAGACGATCTGATCGACGACCTCGACCAGGCGCTCGGGGACTAGCCGCGTCCACCCGGTTCGGCGGGGCGCCGCTCTTGGTTTCGTTACCCGCCGGATGCAGCGGGTGTGAGGCGCAGCACTTCGCCATCCGACCGATCGGTCAGGACATAGACCGCGCCGTCGGGACCCTGGCGTACGTCCCGGACGCGCGCGCCTAATGCAATGCGCTCTTCGCCCGTGACGCGCTGTCCATCCAGCGTCAGACGCACGATGCCCTGGGCCGTGAGCCCGCCGATCAGGAGGTTGCCGCGCCAGGCCGGAAACATGTCGCCCGTGTAGAAGACGATGCCGGTCGGCGAGATCACCGGCGTCCATTGGCGAATCGATTGCGCGAGATCGGGCCGGGTCGGCGGGTCCGGAATGTCTTCGCCGTTGTAGTGCCGTCCCCAGCTCACGAGCGGCCAGCCGTAATTGCGGCCGGCCTCGGCGATGTTGAGCTCGTCGCCGCCGCGCGGTCCGTGCTCGACCTGCCATAGCGCGCCGGTTTGCGGATGCAGCGTCGCGCCCTGCACGTTGCGATGGCCGTAGGACCAGATCTCGGGCCGCACGCCGGCGCGGCCGACGAAGGGGTTGTCGCTCGGCACCGATCCGTCCGGGTTGATGCGGACGATCTTGCCGAGATGGCTGGTCAGGTCCTGTGCCGGCTCGAACTTGAAGCGCTCGCCCAGCGTGACGAACAGCGTGCCGTCACGGGCGAACACGAGCCGGGACCCGAAGTGGGCACTGCCGCTGACCTTCGGTTGCTGGCGGAAGATCACGCTCGCGTTCTCGATCGCCGTGCCGGCCTCGTTGAGCCGACCGCGCGCGACGGCCGTGCCGGCGCCGCCCTCGCCGGGTTCGGCGTAGGAAAGATAGACGAGACGGTTCGACGCGAAATTCGGATCGAGTGCCACGTCGAGGAGGCCGCCCTGCCCCTGGGCGAAGACGCGTGGCACGCCCGCGAGTGGCTCGGAGATACGTCCGTCCCCGGACACGATCCGCAGCCGGCCCGGCCGCTCCGTCACCAGCATGCGCCCATCGGGCAGAAAGGCGAGTCCCCAGGGATGCGCAAGCGGGCGCGCCACGATCTCGATCCGAAGCCGTCCGGTCTGCGTATCGATGGTGCGGTCCTGCGCCGTAACCGCCTGGGGCGCGGCTGCAATGGCCGCCGCGGCCGCAAGGGCGATCCTCCATTTCATGCGTCGTGCCCTCTCATGTCGCGCGCCGACGCCCGCATGCGCGGGGCCTTCCTCGGTCGACGCCACATTATTCATTTGCGCAGCGGAAATCATATTTCGACGACGACACCCCGTGACAACGTCGGTCGGGGCAGGGACGTCCCGAAATCCTCCGCTCGCGGGAAGGTGCAACGGCGTCGCCGCAACATGGGTTCCCGCATCGATCGCATCGTGGCCCCGGACCCGATGCGGCCACCTGACGGTCGTGACGGCATCGCGTGGCAGCTCGATGCCGGCGTCCCCGCGTGTCGTCGTGGCCGTCGCGGTGTGGAAGAAGAGGCGCAAAACGGCCCGCCATGCGACGACTGTCGTCGGTGCCGAAGAGATAGACGCGCCGTGCCGGCAGGTCCCGGTGCGTGCGGCCTGCCGTGCCCGGCTGAAGATTACCCCCGGACTGGAAGACCGAGAGACGATCGAAGGCGCCCCGGTCGCCCGCCAGGTCAAGGATTGGGGAAGGCGCCGGCGTGCACAGCCGAAGAGCCCGGGCACGCCCGTTTGTTTGATGATCTTGTGTGCGGTCCGATGCTTAGAACGGGCGCGTGCCGTACCGGTCGTAACGATTGCCCGCCGAGAGCGGCCGGCGCTGGATCACGGTCACGTCGTGCCAGTCGAGCCAGGCGCGCTCGCCGAAGAACACCAGCGTCACGTCGTCCTTGTTGTAGATATAGTTGTAGATCCAGGCCGGCGACGTGAGCGATGCGCCGATGCCCGGTCGACTGGGATAGTCGGCATAGCCGAAGCCGGTGCGGAGAAAATCGCGGTTGACGACCTCGAAGACGTCGTCGGCAAGGAGCTTCCAGCGCTTCTGCTGGATGTATAGCGGATAGATGCGGCCGTGGGTACTGAAGCAGAGGAGGCCGCCGGGTGCGAGGTGCTTCAGGAACAGGTCGAGAAGCGTCCGCGACTTGATTTCGTCGATATGCGTGATGAGAGACCCGCACCAGATCAGGTCGAAGCTGCCCGGCAACGTGACCTTCGACAGGTCGGCGTAGGACTGGACGGGAATTGCGCCGAATTCCTTTGCGCAGAACTCGATTCCTTTGGTGTTGATGTCGGCACCGACGATCTCCGCCTCGGGAAAGGCGGCACGCAGGAAGCGCATGACCCGTCCGTGGGCGCAGGCGAAGTCGAGAATGCGCTTCGGGGGCTCCGCGCTGGCGGAGATGAGGGCGTGAACCATGCAGCGAAGCGCGGACAGCCCATTGTAGAGGTAGATATCGAGGTTCGAGCGGTCTTGCTTGAAGGGCTGATCGTCGGGCGAGATCGTCCGCGAGGCGCTGCTTGCCGCACGGACGTAGCGCTGCAGCAGGTCATAGGTGCGGACCATCGGATCGGGTTTGGCCGCTTTCGCCGGTGCTAGGTCGACGGTGCGTACGGCTGATGCCTGGGACATCGATTGCTCCTGGTTTGTCGATCGGTTGCGGGACGTGTCGCGAAGGAAGCCCTCGATGCGCTCTACGCACGCACCGGGACGTGCGGTGCGCGCGAGCCTGCGCGGACGCCGACATCATCCCCTGACTGGCGCGCATGCCAGCGCCATGCCGTTTCGACGATTGAATCCAGCTCGGTAAATCCGGCCTTCCACCCCAGCACTTTCACGGCAGAGGACGGATCAGCCACGAGGGCGGGAGGATCACCCATCCGTCGCGGCGCAACCTTGTAGGGAACGGGCCGTCCCGAGACGCGCTCCACGGCACGGATGACTTCCGCGACCGTATGGCCGTGCCCGAGACCGAGATTCAGTGCCGTGCTGTGCCCCCCTTCGAGAAGGTGGGTGACGGCCTGCACATGTGCCTGTGCCAGATCGCTGACATGCACATAGTCGCGGATCGCAGTGCCGTCGCGTGTCGGATAATCGGTTCCAAAAAGGCTCAAGGCCGGGCCCTTGCCCATGGCGGCGAGGCAGGCGCGGGGAATCAGGTGCGTTTCCGGAACATGCGCCTCGCCGATCTCGAGATCGGGATCCGCGCCGGCGGCATTGAAGTACCGCAGTGCGATCCATCGCAGGCCATGCGCCTGTGCCGCCCAGTGAAGCGCCCGTTCCACCATCAATTTCGACTCGCCATACGGGTTGACGGGATTCGTGGGGTGATTTTCCGGAATCGGCACGCGCGTCGGCGTGCCGTAGACGGCGGCGGTGGACGAAAACACGATCACATCGACGCCGGCGCGCCGCATCGCGTTCAGGAGGGTGATCGAGTTTGAAAAATTGTTGTGAAAAAAATGTGCCGGGTCCCGCATCGACTCTCCCACCTCGATCGACCCTGCGAGATGAATGACGGCGCGAACGCGGTGCTCGCGCAGAACCCGCTCGATCACATTCCCGTCACGCAGATCGCCGACGACGAGCGGACCCCAGCGCACCGCCTCGCGATGCCCCTTGGAGAGATTGTCGAAACACACGGGATGAAACCCGGCGCGCGCCAGAGACTTCGCGACGTGGGCGCCGATGTAGCCGGCGCCGCCTGTGACAAGTATGGATGCCATCGTGTTCACGGGAATGCCGACGGACCGTTACGCGATATCTTCAATAAGCTAGGAGGCCACTTCCGGTCTCGTGACAATGTTCGGTATAAGCGGAAAAGAATTATTGGACCGCCTCAAGTGTAACGGATATTTCGCTTTTCCTGTATTTGAGTCTTCGTCATAACATACCGCGTGTATTGAAGAGGATCGAAATTCTTCTTCAGCGATTTGCACAGACGCACCACGCAAACTGGAGGCGGTAGATTATGGCGACAATTCCAGGTGGAGCTCTCGACGATACGCTCATCGGAACGCCGTTTGACGATTTCATCGACGGACGCGCCGGCGGCGACTTCATCGACGCCGGTGCCGGTAATGACACGATTCACGGAGGTCCGGGGGATGACTTCATTCTCGGTGGCCTCGGTGACGACGTCATCGATGCCGGCAACGGCGACGACGTCGTTCTGGGCGGCGAGGGGAACGATAACGTCTCTGGTGGCGCCGGCAACGACGTCATATTCGGCGACGACGGCGATGATATCCTGGACGGCGGGAACGGCGACGATTACGTCGATGGCGGAGCCGGGAACGACGTCGTGCTTGGCGGCAACGGCCGTGACAACCTGTCGGGCGGCGACGGCGACGACATGCTGGTCGGCGGCAACGGTGACGACCGCATGAGCGGCGGTGCCGGGGACGACATCCTCTTCGGCGGATCCGGCAACGACGTGCTCATCGGCGGTGCCGGCAACGATCTCCTTATCGGTGGTGCAGGCAACGACACATTCGTCTTTACCGGCGGCGGCGGCCAGGACGTGATCCTGGACTTCTCCAACGGAGACATTCTCCATATTGCCAGGAACATCAACGGCCTCGATATCACGTCGCCGGCCGATCTCGCTGCGCGCGTCAGCGACGTCGATGGCAATGCCGTCGTCGATCTTGGGAACGGCGATACCGTGACCCTCATCGGCGTGAAGGCCGAAGACGTCCAGAACAATCCGAACGGCTACTTCGTCATTACCTGACGCTTAGAAATGCGCCGGGGTCCGGCACGCCCGGCCCCGGCGCGATCTTTTTCCGGGTACGCCGCTCTTCTTCCAAGTATCCGAGATGCCTGCCGACGCACTCCTTCGCCAGTCCGACGAATTCGTCGCCTCGCGACCGCATCTCTTTCGTCTTGGATCGGAAGTCGTCGCCGCAGTCTGGGAGGAGCCGGCCAGGGTTGCAGCCGGTCGCCCCGTCGCAAAGCTCGACGGTCGCGCTGTGTCGGCGCCGGTTTGCATGCTGGCGGTGCCTACGTTGTGGGGCGGCGTCCGTCGTTTGGTGCTGGTGCGTTGGCGCGACATGTCCAGCGACGGATCGACGTTCTCGATTCACGACGCCGACGGTCGGACCATCCTGGAGTTCCGCGCCGGTGCGCGGCGCCTGGAGCAACTGGATGCCGCGGGTCTGCTCGGCGGACTCGATGCAAACGGCCGGGCGCGCGTCGTTCGGCAGATCGTCGAGGTTGCCCGGTCGGCCTTCTCGCTGCAGGGCGACCTCGTATTCTGCGAAAGCTGCCGCCGGCTCGTACAGGAGCTGGTGCCGCAGCCGCCGTCCTTGATCGCCCGCGTCCATCTGACGAGCCGGCTTGTCCTTTGCGAAGGAAGTCTTCCGGCCGGGTTCGGACGGCTGCTCAGCGCCGCGGTCATCGGGCCGTCATGGGTTCGCGCCGCCAGTTTCGAGCCGATGGCGACGGGCCCGGCCCGGAACGGACGGACGCCGATTCATATGGTCGTCGAGCGGGCGGTTGCGACCGAAGGCACGATCATCGTGCTGTTCGGCGAGGGCGGGCTGGCCTGCCGATCCGTCGGCAGTTCCGATGCGTCGTCCCGTCCCTTTCTCGAATGGCTGGAGCGGCGACGCGTGGTGCCGCATACGGTTCGGGAATACGTTGCCGCATGTCTCGCCAGGGCGCACCAAGACCCCGATGCCGCGGCCGTACTGCGCGAGATGCAGGCCCTGGTCCCGATGGGCCGGCGTCGCGCCGACGGTGCAGGCAGACCGATCGCGGCGGACATCGAGCATGCCATCGCCGCCGGCGAGGGTGTCTTCTTTTCCGGCTGGATACGGGATCCGCACCAGCTCATCGAGAAGATCGTCGTCGTCTCGCCGCTCGGCACGAAGCATACGGTCCCGTTGCCGGGCTACCGCTTTCCCCGCGAGGATGTCGAGAAGCGGTTCCGTGGGGACTTCAACGCGAATACCGACCGATTGCCCGGATTCATCGGCTTCACACCCGGTTTCGCCGACGCCTCGTATACCCTTCAGTACCGCTTCGAGCTTCTCCTGCGGTCGGGCACGAAGATCGACATCGTTCCGCCGCCGCAGCCGGCCTCGCTGGTGGACAGACGGGCGGCCGTTCTCGGCAGCGTGCCCGCGCCGTACGTGACCTCGTCGATGCTTGCGGAGTGCATTGCGCCGGCCGTCGGGCCGTTGCATCGCGCATACATGGAGACGTGCGGCGAAGCGGAGCCGGTCGCCTTCGGTCGACCGCCGGAAAAACCCGACATCTCGGTCATCGTGCCGCTTTACCGGAACCTGGATTTCATCCGCTTCCAGATGGCCGCTTTCGCCGTCGATCCGGATTTCCGCCGCGCCGAGCTGATTTACGTCCTCGACTCGCCCGAGCAGCGGCTGCAGGTCGAGCATCTGCTCCTTGGTCTCCATGGCCTCTACGGCATCCCGGTGCGGCTTGCCGTCATGCCGGGTAACTACGGCTATGCGGCCGCCAACAACCGGGCGGCCAGGCTCGCCGGGGGCGAGTACCTCGTTCTGCTCAATTCCGATGTCGTGCCCGACCGGCCGGGTTGGCTCTCGGCGATGGAAGCCGAGTTCCAGACCGCCGCCGATGTCGGCATCGTCGGCGCCAAACTCCTCTTCGAGGACGGCGCCCTGCAGCACGCCGGAATGTATTTTGGCCGCGACCTTCGCGGTGAGTGGCTCAACCAGCACTATTACAAGGGCTTTCCACGCGACTTCGCGCCAGCGAACGTCGCACGGTCGGTTCCGGCCGTGACGGGGGCCTGTCTCATGATCCAGCGCGCCCTGTTCGAGAAGGTCGGCAGATTCAGCGAGGAATTCGTGATCGGTGACTACGAGGACTCCGACCTCTGCCTCAAGGTCCGTCAGGCGGGCCATGACATCCGGTACACACCGGCAGCAGAGCTTTACCACTTCGAGCGCCGTTCGATCTCGCGGCACGGCGGCTACATGCGGAGTGTCGCCGGCGAATACAACCGTTGGCTCCACGCCCGCCGATGGGCCGACGTCATGGACGCGGTCATGGCAAGCATGAACGAGACGGCGCCCGCGACACCTCTTCCGGACCCGCCTCAGCGACGCAAGGTGGGGGCCGGCAGGTGAACGCGGTCACACGACTCGTCCGGGATCCTACTTTGTCCGACGTCGGGTCCCCCTCGATCGAGTGGCTGGTGCATCACGTCGCCCGGAACCGCTTCCTGCCGGTTCCGCCGCCGGATCTGCACTGCGTCGGCGATGGCGATTTCCGCGCGATCGGCGCCGAGTTTCTCGGCCACTTCGTGCGGCTCGGCGGGCTTCGGCCGACCGATCATGTGCTCGACATCGGCTGCGGTACCGGCCGCATGGCGCTGCCGCTGACGCAGTTTCTCGACCCCGAGAACGCGCGCTACGAGGGCGTGGACGTCGTGGCCGCAGGGATTGCCTGGTGCACCGAGGTGATCTCGAGCCGGTATCCGAACTTCCGGTTCTGGCACATCGATGCCTACAACGGACTCTACAATCCGGCGGGGACGATAGCGGCCGATGCGATGACGCTGCCGTTCGATGACGGCAGTTTCGACTTCGTCATTCTGACCTCCGTCGTCACGCATTTGGTGGCCGCCGAAACGCGCGCCTACGCCCGCGAGATCGGACGGCTGCTGCGCCCGTCCGGGCGATGCTTCGTCACCTTGTTCCTGATGGACGACGTGGCGCGCGAGCATTTGCGTGCAGGCAAGAGGCGCCTTGCGTTCGATCCGAACGGCAAGGGGCCCGAGTACTACGTCGATCCACAAATTCCATCGGCAGCGGTCGCGTATGACACCGAGTTTCTGCTCGATCTCTTCGCAGCCGCAGGTCTCTTTCCCGCACGTCCGATCGTCCACGGCCATTGGAGCGGCCGACCGGGTGAGACCTACCAGGATATCTGCGTTCTGACGAAGGTGCGGTAGGAGACGAATGAGGGCGATTTCCGCGTTATTGCGAAAGGGTGAAAAGGGACGGCCGAAGGCGCCACGCGTCCTGTTCATTTGCCACAATCATCCGGCGTTTCACCCTGGCGGTACCGAGATCTTCGCGCATGACCTGTATCGGGAACTGGTCCGGACGCGTCAGATCGAAGGCATGTTTCTCGCCTGCACGAACGATGTGCATCGTGCGCAGCGGCCGGGAACAAACTTCCAGGCGGTCGGACGGGAGGCCGACGAGATTGTCCTCTGGACCGGCCATTTCGACAGATTCTTCATGTCGCAGGTGGACCTGCACGCCATCGTGCCGGAGCTGTCGGATCTGCTGCGCGCGTTCCGGCCCGACATCGTCCACTTCCATCACGTGCTGATGATCGGCGTGGAGGCCCTTTTTCTCGTTCGTCGCGTGCTGCCGCAGGCCCGCATCGTCGTGACCCTGCACGACTATTATCCGATCTGTCCCAACGACGGGCAGATGGTGAAGACGGGCACATACGAGCTGTGTCACGAGGCCGATCCGGATGCATGCCGCAAGTGCTTCCCGGAACGGACGCCGGATCAGTTCGTCCTCCGCCGCAAGCATATTCAGACGATGCTGGGCGTGGTCGACCAGTTCATCTCGCCAAGCCGGTTCCTGCGTGTCCGGTACGCGGCATGGGGCCTTTCGCCCGAGCGGATCGAGGTCGTTCCGAACGGCCGGCCGAGCGTCACGCCGGCGCCGGCGCGCCGCATCGCCCGCGGCGCCCGGCGGAACGTGTTCGGCTATTTCGGCAATCTGAGTCCGTACAAGGGCATCATGGTGGCGCTCGCGGCCGTCGAGGGGCTGGTGGCGGCGGGCGAACGCGACTTTTCGTTCATCATTCATGGCGGCGCGCCGTTCCAGACCGAGGCGTTCCGAAACGCGCTCGATGCGACCGTGAAGGCAAACGGCGCCAACGTTTCGTTCCGCGGGCCGTATGCTGCAGCCGACCTTCCGAAACTGATCGCCGACGTCGATTGGGTCGTCGTGCCGTCGATCTGGTGGGAGAACGCGCCCCTGGTGATCCAGGAAGCGTTTCAGCATCGCCGGCCGGTCATCTGCAGCGATATCGGCGGCATGGCCGAGATGGTGCGGGACGGCGTCGACGGTCTGCATTTCCGGGCCGGCGATCCGCGCAGCCTGATGGCCACCATGCGGCGGGCCCTGGAGACGCCGAGCCTCTGGAACAGCTTGGTCGAAAACATGGCGGAGGCGCCGACGATCGCCGAAAGCGCGACGCATCACATGCGTCTCTACACGAACCTGCTGAAAAGCGAGTTGAGAGTGGCATGACGCCTGAAGGAGGTTCCGAGCTGTCGCCGGACGTGGCGGCGATGCCGAACTGGGCCGAGATATCGGTTGCGTTCCTGCTCGACGAGGAAACCCTGCTGCTCCTCGGCTGCGCCGACCGGCCGACGCCGCAATCGGGCAACGTCGAGTTCGCCGACGGCGGCAGTGGAAGGTTCCGGTCGCTTTCATGGAGCCGGCACGGGCACGGCAATCCGCGTGCCGTCTGGTCGCTGCTCGTGCTTCGCTTCGCCAATATCGCGCAGGTCCGGGCGGCGCGGGTGGTCCTCATTCCCGATGACATTCCGGTCGCGATTCAACTGCCGGACATTCCGCGCCTGGAACTCGACCCCGCGGGTTTGTTCGAACGCCTGAAGGCGGAGAACGGCGAATTCATTCCGTCGATCCTCGACTTCCTGCGATCGACGCTCGATCAGGGGGGCGCGGGGTCGAGCGGCCGTGCCGCGCGCTTCCTGTTCGCCTTCCTCCATGCGCTGGCACATCCCGACGGCTTCCTCGAGATCTTCGGAAGCCTCGACGGCGGCCGCCTGATGATGCAGGGATGGTCTTTCCATCTCTTTGCGGGCGAGCGGCGGATCATCGTCGAGACGAACCGCTGTTCCTTCCACGATGCCTCGGTCGCCATCTTCGGACGGAACGATCTCTCCGCTTCCGCGCGCGGCGTTCTGCTCGTGCTGAACGATGCCGGCATGGTCGAGCCGGCCCAGGTCCGGCGCGCTTATTTCCAGACCGACACGGGCCTTTTCTATCTCGACATTTACGAGAATCGCACGCTGCTGTCGCAGCCGGATGCCGTTGCGCATCTCAGGTCGATGCTGCCGAGCCTCGACAGCGACGTGAATGTCCGGCGCCGCCTGAAGCGGATCTGCAATGCGCGTTACGAGGGGCGCGAGACCGTTTCGGGGCTGTCGGTTCCCGTCCGCTCGGCGCTCGATCTCGCCGTGGCCGTGCCCGGGACCGGCATCTTCCTTTCAGGTTGGGTGCTGGATCCGTCGGGGCTCGTCCGGCGCGTGACCCTCAGATCGACCGCCGGAATGGCGGTGCGGATCGACGCGATCTGGCATCGCATGGCGCGGTCCGACGTGACCCAGGGCTACAGTCACGATCCGATGTTCGCGCCGCTGTTGCGACCCGGCAACGATCTCCACGGATATGTGGCGTTCGTACCGGTGGCGGGCGGCGCGCCGGAGTCGAACGAGCTCTATCTCGAATTCGCGCTTGCGGACGACGAGTTCGCGTTCATACCGGTCCGCCCCAGCGGTCCGCTGTCGCAGGCGCTGGTGCGCCAGATCCTGTCCAGCTTCAACATGAACGATCCGCGCGTGGATCTCCTGATCACCGAGCATATCGGGCCGGCGGTCACCGGCATCCTCGCGGCACTGCCGGTCAGCGGCAGAAACGTCACGACCAACCGTCTCGGCCGGCGCAAGGGCAAGGGGCGGCTCGCCGCGGTAATGCCCGTGTTCCGGGCGGATGCCGGGCTCGACGTCAACTTTGCGCGATTCGCGAGCGATCCCGACTTCGAAAAGGTCGAACTCGTCATCGTCATGCCGGTGGGCGTGGCCGACGGGGCAGGGCCGATGCTGCGGCGCTATGCCGAGTTCTACGATCTCTCGATCCGGGTCGTGGTCGCGAGCGGCCCGCTCGATCAGTACGAGGCGCTCGAGACCGGCGCGAATGCCGCCGGAACGGACGTGTTCCTCTTCATCTCGCCCAACGTCGTGCCGATGCGGAAGCATTGGCTGTCGACGCTGCTGCGCCGCCTGGCACAGGTACCCGATGCCGGCATGATCAGCCCGACGCTGATCTACGAGGATCATTCCATCAAGTACGCGGGCATCGAGCGGCGGGGCGACGATGGTCATTTCCTGACGCCGAATCTCGCCGGCTATGCGCGACACTGGCTGGCCTCGGGCGAAACCCGGTCCGTCGATGCCGCGACCATGGAGTGCTGCGTCCTCACGCGAAAGGCATTCGATGCCGTCGGCGGGTTCTCGAAGGACTACGTCCATCCGGATCCCAAGGGCATCGACCTGTCGATCAAGATCAGGGCCGCAGGCTTTCGTTGCCTTTGGGCCCCGGACGTCCAGCTCTACGCGGTCGACGAGATCCGGTCGGAAGAGAGCGAATATTGGACCCAGACAGGCCGGCTGGTGGACAGCTGGGGCTTCGCGCGCAAGTGGGCGCATGCTGCCGGACCGGCCCAGCCACAATGACATCCAATCCCATGCGCGTTCTCATCGTTTCGCACGGCCATCCCGCGTTCTCGATCGGCGGCGCCGAAGTCGCGTCCTACAATCTTCACTGCGGTCTCGGCGCGATCGGCGGCGTCGAAAGCCATTACCTCGCGCGGATCGGCCCACCGGTCGTCCGTCATCGCGACACCGCGTTCCTGAGCCTGCGCCAGAAGGAACGCGAGATACTCTTCTTCGCCAACGATTACGATCATTTCCGTCTTTCCAACAGGAAGCTCGAGGAACTCGAGGGCGATCTCGCGCGCTTTCTGCGCGACCTCAGGCCCGATGTGGTGCACTTCCATCATTTCATCGGCCTGGGGCTCGAATGCCTGTATCTGGTGCGGAAGCTGTTTCCGCACGTTCCGATCGTCGTCACGCTCCACGAATATCTCGCCATCTGCCATCACCACGGCCAGATGGTGAAGACGAGCCGCGAGACGCTCTGCCAGCGCGCCTCGCCCGCCGAATGCAACCTCTGCTTTCCGGGCATCCCGCCCGGCGACTTCCTCAAGCGCGAGCTCTTCATCAAGACGTTTTTCGATCTCGTCGACTGCTTCGTGTCGCCGAGCCATTTCCTGATCGAGCGCTTCGTGGATTGGGGAATTCCGCGCGACAAGATGCTGATGCTCGAAAACGGGCTGAACGTCCGCGACATCGCACCGCCGCGTCCGCTCGGCCGGAAGGGAAGGCGCAATCGCTTTGCCTTCTTCGGCCAGATCACCCGCTTCAAGGGCGTCCATGTGCTTCTCGATGCGGTGGCACGGGTGCCGGACGCGGTGTGGGGTGATGACGCGGTCCTTTGCATCTTCGGCGGCAATCTCGAGAACCAGCCGGAATCCTTTCAGACGGAGTTCCGCCGGTTGCTCGATGCCGCCGGCCGGCGCGTGCGCCTTTACGGAAGCTATCGCGCGGACGAACTGCCCAGTCTCATGCGCGACGTCGACTGGGTCGTCGTTCCGTCGATCTGGTGGGAGAACTCGCCGCTCGTCATTCAGGAGGCCTTCGCCCACGGGCGGCCGGTGATCTGCAGCAATATCGGCGGCATGGCGGAAAAGGTTCGCCCCAATGTCGACGGGCTCCACTTCCGCGTCGGCAGCGTCGAGGACCTCGTCGACCGGCTCACGGATGCATTGCAGACACCCGATCTGTGGGACCGGCTGCGCGCCAACGCACGTCCGCCGCTGTTGGTCGAAGGTGCGGCGCGCCAGCATCTGCAACTCTATCAGTCCCTGTTGGAAGGGGCGGCGCGCAAGGGCCGTGCAACGGCGGCCGAATGGCAACCGGCGTCCGCACGCAAGCCGGCCGGTCGGTTGCGCGGGGTATCGTCGGATCTGGCCGATTCGGTCGGTGCCGGCTGACGGATGCGGCCGGGACGACAGGCAGGTGCGTCAACGCCGGCTGTTCGGTTCGACGGTGATGCGGACCGGCAGACGGATCAGGTCGCGGTTGCGCCCGATGTCGCAGCCCTCAAGATTGAAACGGGTCGCGTAGATGAAGGCATCGCCATCCGTGGTCTCGAAGTTTCGGCTCGCGCTGTCGGGATCGAGCAGGGAGGGAAAGCCGAGCAGCGCCGGCGCGCAGCTGTCGCGGCTGAGAATGGGCGTTGCGAGGACGAGAACCGGACGGGACCATTGGATCAGATCCGCGGAAAAGGACGCGAATATGCCGCTCACGGGATCGGCGCCGTGCTCGGTCGGCTGGGTTGCGGCCATGATTGCGACGTAAAGACCGCTCGGCTGGTGAAGGGTGATGCTTCCGACCGGCGCACCGAGCCGGCCGCGCGCGACCGGCGCGCAGACGTGCCGCGCAGGGTCCTCGATCGTCGCGCGGTACGGGTCGGCAAACTTTACCGTGAAATCCCGGCCGTCCCAGGCGCGCCAGGCGCGCGGGTCGTCGAGCCGATCGGTGCGCATCACGCATACGCCGCCCTGCTGCGCATTCCAGCGGACCGCGAAGACGAGCGCGTAGAAGTGCGCACCGCGCTTCACGATGTTCGTCGGGTTGAACAGGCCGACATGGCGACCCAGCGTGCCGTCGTACCGGTAAGGCGGTGCCGCGACGAAGTGATCGGGCGCGGGCGGCGTGCGAAACGTGAATCCGCCGTCGTCGGAACGCGCGAAGGTGATCGCGTTGCTCCAGCACGCCATATACCGGCCCGCCGGGCAGAGTGCGGGACGCCGGTGTCCTTGGAATTCGTTGTGGACCAGCGCGAAAACCGTGGTCCCGTCGAGCGTGTAGGTGCTCGCAAGCCACGCCCTGTCGTCGTAGGCCTCGGGGTCGTCCCGATGGCCGCCCCGATAGATCACACGGCAGTCGGGGCGCACGTGATCCAGATCCGGTCCGACCATCGCCCTGTTTTCCGTGTGAGAGGCGATCAGGTGCACGGTTCCGGTCGCATCGCGAAACGCACGCGCAGGGGCGTCGGGCATGTGGTCGGGCGCGCACGCGTCCTGCTGCCAGCGAAATACGACCTGGGGCGCGCCGACCAAGGTCACATGTGCGGCCGGTTCGCCGTGCGCCGGCGAGAACACGACGGATGCGACGAAGCACAGCGCCATAGCGCCCGGCCGTCCCAACCGCGTTGCCGGAAAATCGAACAGGCGCCGCTTCATTTCGTTCTCCGTCCGATGCTGCGCGAAGGAAACCCGCATTAGGTGAGAGAGGATCGATGGCCCGAGTTCTTGTGATGATTCCGTCCGGCGAAGTCTACGACCACGACTGCGTCCGCTGGTACAACTATGCGAACGTCCAGGCCAATCTGGAGCATTACCACAACATCGGCGACGCCTTCGTCTTCGACTCGTCGTTGAAGCTTCTCAATTTCGAGGCGCTCGACGTCCTCAAGATACGTTCCGCCACGCAGGCCGACATCGACCGCTACAACGCCGAGTTCGATTACTGCTTCCTGCGCGGCTCGAACTACATCCATGGCGAGATGGTATGGGACAACGCCGTATCGGTTCTCGAACGGCTCAAGATCCCCATTCTCGCGTTCGGCATCGGCGCACAGGCGCCCGCGCGCGGTCCTCTCGTCCTGTCCGAGGACACGAAACGGATTCTGCACATCATTTCCCACAAGTCGGCCTCGATCGGCGTGCGCGGCATGTACACGGCCGAGGTTCTGTGGAACCTCGGCATCAAGAACGTGCGGATCATCGGCTGTCCGACGCTCTTCCGGAACAACGATCCGGATCTGCGGATCGATCTGCCGCCGCTCGACGAGGTGAAGCGCGTCGCGTTCACGCTGCGGCGTGAGGTATCGGGTGCCTATGCCAGGGATATCGCGCGATACCTCGCGGTTCAGCGCCAGTCCATATTGTCGCTGGCGGACCGCTACGACCTCACGATCGCCGCGCAGGGCGAGATCGAGGAGAAGAAGGTCGTCATGGGAACGCCCGAGCAGCGCGAGCAGGCGATTTCGCAGCTGATCGCGCAGGGATGGTTCACGGGGCCCGACGACAGGCTCATCGACCTCTATCGCACCAAGCTCTTCTATTCCGACGTGGTCGCCGATTACGAGCAGCTCGTCCGCCGCGAGGATCTCGTCCTCGGGTACCGCTTGCACGGAAACCTGATGGCGTTGGCCAACCGGATACCCTCCATCTATTTCTCTTACGATAGCCGTACGAGCGAGTTCGTCGATACGTTGCAGATTCCGAGCTACGACGTGTTCTCGGGCGAGCCTTTCGACATCGAGGCCTACTGGGACCAGGCGCGCTTCGAACGGTTCAACCTCATGTATCACCAGCGCTACCGCGACATGCGGCTCTTCCTCGACGAGAACGCGATCGACCACAAGATGATCGATCGCACCGCCAACGGAACGCATCATGCCGCGCCGAAGGCCGTCTCCGAGGGTGTGCGATGACCGAACCGGCCAAAGCCAAAGATACGGCGATCCGCGTGGGCCGCGTCCTGGGTTATGTGGATGCGATCGAGCAGAACCGCGTGTTCGGCTGGGCGTGGGAGCCAGATGCGCCTTCGGTGCGGCTCGAGATCGAAGTCAGATGCGAGGACCGCGTGCTGGCAACGGGTGTCGCCGACAGGATGCGGCCCGATCTCGTCGAGAACCGGATCGGCGACGGCGAACATGCGTTCGAGATCGCGATCGAGTCCGGCGTGGACGGCCTTTCGGCGGAAAAGATCGAAGTGTTCGCAAAAAGCAGCGCGGGTCAGCTCGTGCCGCTCGGCCGACGCAAGGCCGCGGACCGCGAGCCCGGCGATCCGGCGACGCTGCGCCGGATCGCACAGGCGCTTTCCGCGCTCGGTGCGGAGCAGCGGAAGCTGGTGCACGCGACGGAGCGGAAGCTCGCCGTCATCGAGACCAAGGCGTCGGACGGGACGTCGGACGAGACCGTCGCCACGGTCGAGGCGGCGCTCGCCGAAGTTCGGGCGGCCCAGGAGAAACTCGAGCAGCGGATGGGCGAGTTCGACGTCTTTCTGATGCGGTTCGATGCGACCCTTCGCGAACTCGACGAAAAGATCTCGGACCTGCGGCGGGGATCGAGGATGTCGCAGGCCGGCTGGTGGGCGATCGGCGCCGCCGTTCTCGTGCTGGTGGCGGTCGGAGCCGGCGTCGTCCTGATGCACTAGCAGCGCGCTTTGGCGTTTCGGCGGCGTTCCGGTCATTCCTCGCGGAACGCCCGTTGCATGCTGTGCGTGATCGGCGACAGGAAATAGTCCAGCGCAACGCGGCTTCCGGTGACGATCATCACCTCGGCGGGCATTCCGGGATAGAGGGTAACCCTGTCCAGACTCTGGAGCGATTCGTTTTCCAGCGTCACGCGGGCGGCGAAGTAAGGTTCGCCGCTGCGTTCGTCGATAAGCTGGTCGGCGGAAACATGGGTAAGGACGCCGTCGATCACCGGGACTTCGCGCTGTTTATAAGCCGTCAGCCGGACATGCGCGGGTTGGCCGACGCGCACCGAGTCGATGTCGTTCGGACTGACCCGCGCCTCGATGACCAGATCGTCGTTGAGCGGAACGATGTCGAGGATCGGCTGGCCGGGGCCGATGACGCCGCCCGGCGTATAGAACTTCAGGTCGACGACGATGCCGTCCTGGGGCGCCACGATCTCGCGCCGTTCGAGCACGTCTTTGGCGCTGCGGATACGGTCGGCGAACTCGGCGGCGAGCGCCTGCGCGTCCTGCAGCTCCCGCGCGATCTCCGTGCTCCGGGTGTTCTGGAGTCCGATTATCTCCAGCTCGGCGGCGGCGATGGCTTGGCGCGCCCGGGCGATGTTTGCCTGCAGTTCGCCGCGGCGGCCGCGAAGCTCGGCCGCGGCACGCGCGAGCTCGAGCAGGCGCGGCCGCCGCTCGTAACCCTTCTCGAGCAGCGTGCGGACGTTCTTGAGCTCTTCCTCCGTGAATTTCAGACGCTCGACGGTCGCCCTGAGCTGCGCCTGCAGGGCCGAGATTTCCTCCTCGATCTGTTCGATGCGGCGCCGCTGGACGGCGACCAGGCCGTCATGCGACTCCCAGCGTGCCCGAAAGAGCTGCTGCTGGGTCGCCATGATGTCCCGGACCTGCGGATCGTGCTTTTGCGCCTCCAGTTCCGGCGGGAATGTGATCTGACGGAGCCCCTCCTGCTCCGCCCGCAGCCGTCCCACCCGGGCAAGCGCAACCCAGTACTGTCCCCTGAGCTGGGCCAGCTGGGCCTCGGCCTGGAGCGAGTCCAGGCGCATGAGGACCTGTCCGGCCTTCACCTGATCGCCCTCCTTGACCAGGAGCTCGCGCAATATGCCGCCTTCCAGGTGCTGGACCGTCTTGCGGTGGCTGTTCGCGATGACGACGCCCGGTGCGATGGCGGCGCTTTCGAGTGCCGCGACGGACGACCAGCCGATGAATCCGCCGAAGGCGATGGCGACCGTCACGAAACCGGCGATCACGGTGTTGCGCAGGGACGGCTCCGGCAGGTCGCGCGCTGGTGTGCCGGCCCGGGCGTCGGTGTGCGTCGTACGGCTGCTCATGAAGCCCTTCCGTTCGCCGGTGCGACGGGCCGCGGCGCGGTTCTGGCCGGGGTCGCACCCGGAACGACCGACTGGATGATCTCCGTGCGGGGGCCGAACTGCTCGACGGTGCCGTCCTTGAGGACGAGGATCTTATCAACGACCGAAATGACCGAGGGCCGATGCGCGATCAGGACCACGGTCGTGCCGGCCTTCTTGGCGGCGACGATCGCCCGAAGGAGCGCCTGTTCGCCGGCATGGTCGAGATTGGAATTGGGTTCGTCGAGCACCAGCAGGCGCGGTTTTCCGAAGAGCGCGCGCGCGAGCGCCAGCCGCTGGCGTTGTCCGCCGCTCAGATTGAAGGCGACGTCGCGTATTTCGGTGTCATAGCCGAACGGCAGTCGGCCGATCAGTTCGTGTACGTCGGCAGCACGGGCGGCCTCGACGATCTCGAGCGGATCGGCGTGGGAGAATCGCGCGATGTTGTCGCGCACCGTGCCTTCGATGAGGGCCACGTTCTGCGGCAGATACCCGACATGCCTGCCGAAGCTTTCGCGTTCCCAGAGGAACACGTTCTGGCCATCGAGATAGATGCCGCCGGACGTCGGCTGCCAGATGCCCATGATCAGCCGGGCGAGGGTCGACTTGCCGGCGCCGGACGGACCGATGACGCCGACGACCTCGCCGGGTTCCAGCGTGAACGAGACGCCCTTCAGGACGGGACGGTCGCTGCCGGGCGGGACGAAGACGACGCGGTCGGCGACGAGACGGCCCTCGGGAACCGGAAGGGGGATGCGCTGGCGCAGGTTCGCGTTTTCCATCAGCAGCGTCCGCACGCGATTGAACGCGCCGGCCGCGAAAACCCACTGGCGCCAGCCGTCGATGAGCTGCTCGAACGGGAACAGCGCACGCGCCATGATGATCGAGGCCGCCACGACGCTGCCGGGGGACGCCTCGCGTTCGATCACCAGATACGCGCCGATCGCGAGGATGAAGATCTGCACGCTCATGCGCACCGACTTCGATGCCGCGGCCACCGCGCGGGCACCGCTGTTTCCGCGCCCGAGGAGGGTAATCGCGCGCTGCTGCATCTGCTGCCAACGCTGGGCGAGCGCGTGGAGCATGCCCAGCGCCTCGATGATCTCGGCGTTGCGGATGGACGACGTCACGATGCCGAGCGCACGATTGGAGGCATCGTTCGCCTGTGCCAACGCCTTGCGGCTTACCAGTTCCACCGTCACCCCGAGCAGCAGGAGCGCAATGCCGCCGATCAGTGCGACGACGCCGTACGCCGGGTGGAGCAGGAACAGCACGACGAAGAACATGGGCGCCCAGATCGCGTCCAGCGGCACGCCGAACGCGTTGCTGGTCACGAACAGACGCAGGTCGTTGACGTCGCGCAATGCCTGCGCCCCTTGCGATGAATGCTTCTGCAGGGATTCCGTGATCGCGGCCTGAAGAACGGGAACGTTCAGGCGCCGCGCCAGGATCTCGCCGAGGATGAGGTAGGCGCGGGCGCGTATGTAGTCGAGGACCGCGAACACGATCAGCCCGCCGACCGCGATCACCGTCAGCATCACGAGCGTGTCGATGCTGCGGCTGTTCATCACGCGATCGTAGATCTGCAGCATGTAGAGCGGGACGACGAGCTGCAGAAGGCTCAGGAAGAAACTGACGAAGGCCGTGAACAGAAGTGCGGTGCCGCAGCGCCGCATCATGTTCGCAATCAGTTCCTTGCCGCTGTTTTCCGTCATCATCGCCGTCTTGTCGTGTCCGCTGGCGCGGCGCACGTCCGTCGCTAAACCAGCGCCGGGATTCTAATGGCTCGTAAAGGAAAAAATCAGCCGGTGATTGGCGGATCACGCAATGATCACAACTCAATACCGTTCATCACCCGGTATTATGATTGCCTCGCTGCCGAGCAACCCGGTCATTCATTTAAGAATGCGTGAAAGTGACATATTGTTTGTCCATAGATACTTTCCGGGCCAGTTCCGGCTTCTGTCCGCCTATCTGGCGGCGCGACATCGCGTCGTTGCGCTGCGCGACGCGCAATTCGACGAGGCGGTGCCGGCCGGCCTGCGCTGCCTTTCCTACCAGGCCGCCCCTGCTTCCGGATCGACGCATCGTTACGTCCGCAGCCTCGAGGGAGCGGTTCGCCGCGGGCAGGCCGTGGCGCGCGCCGCATTGGCGCTGCGCAGCCGCGGCTTTCGTCCCCGGATCATCTTCGCCCACCCCGGCTGGGGCGAGGCGCTTTATCTCAAGGACGTGTTTCCGGACGCGAAGCTCGTCGGGTTGTTCGAGTTCTTCTATCGCGCGGAGGGGGCCGATGTCGGCTTCGACCCCGAATTCCCGGCGCGGCTGGACGACCGGCTGCGCCTGCGCACGCGCAATGCCGTCAACCTGATGAGCCTCGAGGCGTGCGACTGGGGGGTGTCGCCGACGGTCTGGCAGCGCAATCTGCACCCCGTCGCCTTCTGGCCGCGACTTTCCGTCATACATGACGGGATCGACACCGACAGGGTCCGACCCGACCTCTCGGCACGCCTTGTCACGCCAACAGGCGAAACATTGTCACTGGATGACGAGGTCGTGACCTACGTGGCACGCGATCTCGAGCCGTATCGCGGTTTTCACAGCTTCATGCGGGCATTGCCGCTGATCCTGTCGCGCCGGCCGCGTGCGCGCGTCGTGATCGTCGGCGGCGATGGTACGAGCTACGGGCCGCCGCCGGCGGCGGCCGCCTGCTGGCGCGAGCACCTGCTGGCGGAGCTCGGGTCGCGGCTCGACCTCTCGCGGGTCATTTTCCTCGGACGCGTTCCGTACGACACGTATCTCCGCGTCCTGCAGATCTCGTCGGTTCACGTCTACCTGACCTATCCGTTCGTGCTTTCATGGTCGTGTCTCGAGGCCATGGCGGCCGGATGTGCCGTCGTCGGCTCTGCGACCGCCCCGGTCGAGGAGGTCATCGTCGACGGGGTGAACGGCCTGCTCGTCGACTTCTTCTCGCCGCGGGCGATCGCCGATGCGGTCGCTTCCGTTCTCGATCACCCGGACCGCATGGCGGCGATGCGTGCGGCCGCGCGGCGGACGATCGTCGACCGCTACGACTTTCACCGCGTGTGCCTGCCGCGATACCTCGCGCTCGTCGACCGGCTTCTGGGCACGGTGCGAAAGCCGTCGAAACATCAGCCGGTGACGCAGCCGGTACCGTCGCAAGCCTCGGTGGCATTCGCGCCATGATCGAGGTCCTCCCGCTTGCCATTCCGGATGTGAAGCTCGTCCGGCCGGTGCGGTTCCATGACGAGCGTGGTCTGTTTTCCGAGACCTACAACCGGAAATGCTTCTGGGAAGCCGGAATTGCCGTCGACTTCGTCCAGGACAACCATTCGATATCGCATCATCGCGGCACCATTCGCGGCCTGCATTTTCAACGCGCTCCCTTCGCGCAGGCGAAGCTCGTGCGCGTCGTGCGCGGTGCGGCGTTCGACGTCGCGGTCGATCTGCGCCCCGGCTCGCCCAGTTTCGGCCGTCACGTATCCGTGGTGCTCAGTGCCGCGTTGTGGAACCAGATCTTCATTCCGGAGGGATTCGCGCACGGCTTCTGCACGCTCGAGCCGGATACGGAGCTCGTCTACAAGGTCAACCGCTATCGGGTTCCGGAATACGAGGCCGGAATCCGTTGGGACGACCCCGATCTCGGGATCGAATGGCCGGTCGAGCCGGCGGCGGCCGTGCTCTCGGCGCGGGATCGGGTCCTGCCTTCCTTTGCCGAAGAATGTCTGCGGCGGTCGGTTGACGCTGCTGTGGGCGCGGCATCATGAGAATTCTGGTCACCGGGGGGGCCGGGTTCATCGGCTCCGCCTTCATCCGGTATCTCCATCGGCGGACCGATGCCTCGATCGTCAACGTCGACTGCCTGACCTATGCCGGCAATCCGGCGGCGCTCGAAGAGGTCGCCGGATCACCCCGCTATGAATTCGAACAGGCGGACATCGGTGATGCCGCGGCGATGCGGCGCGTCTTTGCGATCTACCGCCCCGATGCGGTCGTGCATCTCGCCGCCGAGAGTCACGTCGATCGCTCGATCGACGGTCCGGCGGCATTCGTCGCGACGAATGTGGTCGGCACCTACACGCTGCTGGAGGTCGCGCGCGGCTACTGGTCCGGATTGGAGGAGGGGCGTCGCGCCGCCTTCCGCTTTCTCCATGTCTCTACCGACGAGGTGTTCGGGGCGCTGGACGATTCCGATCCGGCGTTCACGGAGGAGCATCCCTATCGGCCGAACTCGCCATACGCGGCGACCAAGGCGGCGGCGGATCATCTGGTTCGTGCCTGGCATCGGACCTACGGCCTGCCGACGCTCATCTCCAACTGCTCGAACAACTACGGGCCGTGGCAGTTTCCGGAGAAGCTCATACCGGTCATGATCCGAAAGGCGCTGGCCGGCGAGCCGCTGCCCATCTATGGAACCGGCGCCAACGTCCGGGACTGGCTCCATGTCGACGACCACGCCGAGGCGCTCTGGCTCATCCTGACGCGCGGCCGCGTCGGGGAGCGCTACAATATCGGTGGCGGCAACGAGCTGACCAATCTCGAGCTGGTCGAACGGATCTGCGATGTGCTCGACGAGCTGTGCCCCGATAGCGCGCACAGCCCGCGCCGGCGGCTCATCCGCTTCGTGCCGGATCGTCCCGGTCATGACCGGCGCTATGCGGTCGATACCACCAAGATTCGCCGCGAACTCGGGTGGCAGCCGCGCGTGGACATCGCAACGGGCCTGACCCGAACCATCCGCTGGTATGTCGACAACGAGGCGTCGATCCGCGGCTGGACGGCGTTCCGGTATGGGGGCGAGCGGCTGGGTCTCGGCGTCGGCAGGGCGACGCCATGAGGGTTCTTCTCACCGGCGGCAGCGGCCAGATCGGTACGGCCTTGCTGGAGGCGGCGGGGCGGGACTTCCATATCATCGCACCGACGCGCAGCCAGATGGACTTGAGGCGCCCGGCGACTCTGTCGGCGGCGTTCGAGGTGTGCCCGGACGTCGTCGTGAACGCCGGCGCCTATACCGCCGTCGATGCCGCGGAGGACGATCCGCGCACCGCATTCGCCGTCAATTGCGGCGGCCCGGGTCTGCTCGCGTCCGTTTGTGCCGCGCATGGCATCCCGATCATCCAGCTCTCGACGGACTACGTGTTCGACGGCTTCAAGGCCGGCGCGTATCGGGAGGACGACGAGCCGAATCCGCTGAGCGTTTACGGTCGCACGAAACTCGAAGGCGAGGAGGCGGTGCGGCGCGCGCAGCCGCGGCACATCATTCTGCGGACGTCATGGGTCTACAGCCCGCACGGCCGCAACTTCATCAAGGCGATACTGCGTCGTGCGCTGGCGCGCGAACCCCTATGCGTCGTCGACGATCAACGCGGCTGTCCGACCGCGGCCGCGGACGTCGCCCGCGCGATTGTCGCCATCCTCCGGCGCCTCCGGTCGGACGGCGAGATCCCCTGGGGCACATATCATTATGCCGGCGCCGGCGAGGCGACGTGGTGCGACGTCGCCCGGGCGACGGTCGCACTCGCCGAGCCCATGCTCCGCGGCAGGGTGGATGTCGTTCCGATCTCGAGCCGCGACTTTGCGGCGCGGGCCCGGCGTCCGGCCAATTCCGTTCTCGACTGCCGGCACATCGTTCGCACCTTCGACGTCGATCGGGTGCCGTGGACGCAGAGCCTGGCGCGGGTCGTCACGACGATAATGGAAGAGATGCGGAGCACGGCAATCCCATGAAGGGAATCATCCTCGCGGGCGGTTCGGGCACGCGACTTTATCCCGTGACGCGGGCGATCAGCAAACAGCTGCTGCCCGTCTACGACAAGCCGATGATCTACTATCCGCTCTCCACGCTCATGCTGGCGGGCATTCGCGACATCCTCGTCATCACGACGCCGGCCGATGCGGCGGCGTTCCGGGCGCTGCTCGGGACGGGCGAGCAGTGGGGCATTTCGCTTTCCTATGCCGTTCAGCCGAGGCCCGAGGGGCTGGCGCAGGCGTTCACGATCGGCCGCCGCTTCATCGGCACGGACAATTGCGCCCTGGTGCTCGGCGACAACATCTTCTTCGGGCACGGGCTAAGCACGATCCTGCAGCGCGCCGCGATGCGCAAACACGGGGCGACCATTTTCGCCTGCCACGTCCAGGATCCGGAACGTTACGGCGTCGTGGAGTTCGATGCCTCGGGGCGGCCGGTCCGCATCGTCGAGAAACCGGTCGCGCCGAAGTCACGATGTGCCGTGACGGGCCTCTACTTTTTCGACAACCGCGTCGTGGACTTCGCCGCCGAGGTCAGGCCCTCCTGGCGGGGCGAGCTGGAGATCACCGACATCAACAATCGCTACCTCGCCGAGGGTGATCTTCGCGTCCAGATCCTCGGCCGCGGCTTCGCGTGGCTCGATGCCGGCACGCCGCGCGCGCTCCTCGACGCTGCCCAGTTCGTTCAGACCGTCGAGGAACGGCAGGGCCTGAAGATCGCCTGCCTCGAAGAGGTGGCGTACCGCATGGGCTTCATCGAGGCCGACGCGCTCGAACGCCTGGCGGATCAGTACCGGGCGAGCGGCTACGGCGATTACCTGCGCCGCATCCTCGACGAGACGACCAGCGCCTTCGGCCCGGCGTCGTCACGGCCCATGCTGGTCGAGCAATCCTTCGGTTGAGCGGGACCGGCACACGGACCCGCGAGGGAACGGCACCGCCATCATCGGCTCTGGGAGCCAGCAGCGGCGCGATCGGCACGGCGAGATAACGGCGACCGGTAGGTTGCGCCTAAGGCGGCGTGCGGCGCGGATCTCTCTGAAGACGAGAAGCGGGACCATCGGCGCAGCAACGATAGCTACCGAAGCAGGAGAAAGCTGAACACCACAGCTCGCTCGGCATTCGTGCGGACGGATTGGCTGGCCGCTTGAAGTGAGATGGCGCGCCCGAGAGGATTCGAACCCCTAACCCTCAGATCCGTAGTCTGATGCTCTATCCAGTTGAGCTACGGGCGCTTCGGATGCCGGTCGCTTCATACCTTATATAGGTCTCGCGCCCCGGCCGGCGAGGGCGGGACACTACTCAAATCGTTATCGCGTTGCAAGGTTCGATGCGGCCGTATACGTCCGCTTAACCTCCCACCACCTAGATTTGATTCCGGCTTGTTCGTCGGCAGACCATCGTTTACCATCCGCGCAAGCTAAGCAATTGCCTGCGGACGCCTGACCAAGGCATTGACTTTTGGGGGGTTTTTAACTTGACCGAGTCTTCACGCATGGCCTTGTTGACGTCACGGTCACGCGTCCGAATCGCCGTTGCAGTCGTGGCGGCGGCCGCGATCGTTGGCGGCTGCAATACCACCGCCGAAGCCCCGTGGGCGTCGGCGTCGGGCAGCGATGCCCAGACGGCCGCGTCCGCACAGCCGGAGAACCAAGCCCGCGCCGAGACTCCGTCGTCCCTGGCCGACCACGCGGCGCAGAACGGACAGGCCGGATCTGTGACCGCCACGGCCGCGGCATCGCCGATCACGACGGTGGTGGGACAGCGTGTCGCACAGATCCGCGAGGACGTTCAGCGCCTGCAGGCGTCGGTCGCCGCCAACAGCCGGGCGCTGCAGCAGCGCCGCGCCGACGCGGTCCAGGCCGCGCAGCGCTACTACACGCTGGTCGGCAGCATCAATGCGCGACTCCAGGTCGGCACGACGCCGGGCAACCCGATCCTGCAGGCGCAGTGGGCCGAGGCCAATCAGGAGCTCGACCGCATTGCCACCGAGATCGGCCGCATGACGGCGCTGTCGAACGACGTCGCGGGCGACGCGGCGCTCGCGGCCTTCCTGCTCGAATCGATTCGCGCGGCCTACGCGCTCTCGGGCGCGGTCGAGGAGGACCACCGGCAGCTCGCCGCCCTCGAGGACGAGGTGAACCGCTCGACCGTCACCATCGACCGGCTGCTCAACGAACTCAGCGAGGACGTCAGCCGCCAGTCCGCCTATGTCAGCCGCGAGCGCAGCAACATGACCACGCTCGCGGTCGCCATCAAGAACGGCGAACTCTACGGCGGCGGTCTCGCCAACCGCACCTTCGGACCGCTCACCCCGCCCGATTCGGCGCCGGCGGCCCAGTCGCGGACCGGCACCGCCCAAGCGGCGCGCGGGTCAGGGCCGGCGCCGGGCGACCGGCCGCTGGTGGTGATCCGGTTCGACCGGCCGAAACCGTCCTACGAGCAGGCGCTCTATACCGCGGTGAGCCGTGCGCTCGAGCGCCGGCCGCAGGCGGTCTTCGACGTCGTCGCGGTGGCGACCACCAAGGGCAATCAGGCGCAGGCCGCTCTTGCCCAGACGAATTCGAAGCGGCAGGCCGAACAGGTGGTCCGCTCGCTGACCGACATGGGGCTGCCGCCGAGCCGTGTCCGGCTGTCCTCGACAACGAGTTCGAGCGCGCAAACCAACGAGGTTCATCTCTACGTCCGCTGACGAACGTCCGGCGGGCCTAAAGCGCATGGCCGCCCGGTTCTCGACCGGGCGGCCTTTTTCTTGGCATTCTGATCCCTGCGATGACGCGTAACGACCTTCTGCGGCGGCTGCTCGTCGTCGTCCTCGTCGCGGTCGCGCTGCCGGCCGCGGCTCAGGACCGGGACTGGCTCGTCTCCTACGAGGCCATGCCGCCGGCTTCGGTCGCGCTGCCCGGGCTCGCGCATGCGCCCTATAACGAACGCCACGCCGCCACGCAGGCGACCGCTGCGCTCGTGCCCGAGATCGCGGCGGCGCTCGGGCTCGGCGGCGACCGGATCCGGACCGAGATCACGCTCGGCGGCGACAGGCTCGGGGCGCGGCCGGTCTTGCGCAGCCGGATCACCGGCCCGTCCGACCTCGCCGACCGGTTCGCGGCCGCAGTCGGATTCGTGTCCCGCCAGGACGGTGTCTTCGTCTTCGACCTCGCCGATCCGGAGGGCGGGACATTGATGGTGCAGGTGACGGCGCCGGGCGCGATCACGCCCGAGCTTGCGCATGGCTTCTTCCGCCATGCGGCGACGATGGAGCCGGGGCTCGGCGGCGGCTACGCCGTCATCGGTCGCGACATCGTCTTCTTCAACCTGCGGAGCGGCACCGGCCAGCCCTTGAGCCGCCTGTTCGATCCCGAATTCCTGCACGCGTTGGAAAGGGCGGTCGCGAGTTTCCGTCCGGGCGCTTTGCGCATCACGACATGGCGTCATGTGCGCGTCCGCAGCGTCGAGAACGACTGGAACGTTGCGCCCGACGGCCGCACCTATCTCGCCTACTTCGCCGACACGCGCGTGCTGCGGGCGCTTCGGACCCTGCGCGAGCGGCACACGGCCATCGTCGTCGAGCAGGCGCGACGCTTCGGCTGGCGCTAGGCGGCATGCGTCAACGAACCTTTTCCGGCGGCGCCATTGCAGATGGCGCAGGATGGGACCAGATTGAGGATGCTGTTAAGACAGATTTCTACTGTCCGCTTCTCGCCCCAGAACATGCAGCAGATGCTCAGGAAAGTTTTGCCGGCATTCGTGATCGTATAGCGCTGCTGCTTTGCCGCATTTGTGGCGAACGCCGACTGCCAGGGATCCCACGGCCGCGCGTTCGGGCGGATCATCTGCAATGCGCCGACATTGTTCGCCGCAATGTTCGCAAGCTGCGTCGTCTTTTGACCCTGGCCGGGGGCGGTCGTGTAGTTGTGGCCCAGGGCGTGCAGGCATTTCAGCACGGCGACGGCCGGATGGGCCTGCGGTTGCCGATGGTCGACCTGGATCAGTTCCTCGGGCAGCACGAGTCCGCAATAGTGACAGGGGTAAGTCCAGTGTCTGGCAGAAACCAGATTCCCTGTCGCATCGATGAAATTCAGTGGCCGCTGGGCCCGTCCATAGAGGGTTTGCCAGCGGGGATCGTTCTTGGCCTGTGTGTGATGACCGACGCAGAGCCGTTCGAGCACGTCCGCATCTTGTGCCGCCTGTACCTCGGTCACCGGCCCGTACGGTGGTCTTCCCAGATCAGGTGCGTCGAAATTGTGGAGGAGGAGATCGTACTGCGCGACATTCCCCACGACCGTGCGATAAAGCTTGTACACTTGGCCATGGCCCAGCGGGAGTATTCGTTTGATCCCGCCGTGATCGGCGGCAGCAGTGCGAGCGCCCTTGGACGAGCGTGCCTGATTGTACTTGTTTCGAATGTCGGCAGGGGTGACTGGCATGAACTCTTTTTGGCACCCCTTTGGTTGCATTTTGCAGTGCGTGCCGCAACCATTGCAAGTATCTATGGGGCACTGCCGGCGCGGTTCATGGCGTAGGTAACCGGGGCTCGTGTCTTCAGCCCTCGGCATGTCTGCCACGCAAGGCGTTCATTTGCCCTCGGGCCTGTCTTCGGCTTATATCCCGGCCCACGTCGGAGGGAGCCCATGGCGTCGAATTACACCAAGACATTTCCGGTTTCGTGGCAGGAACTGCATCGCGACGCCAAGGCGCTCGCCTGGCGTCTCGTCGGCAACGGTCCATGGAAGGGAATCGTCGCCGTGACGCGCGGCGGACTGGTGCCGGCGGCGATCGTGGCGCGCGAACTCGACGTCCGGGTCGTCGATACGATCTCGGTCAAGACCTACGACCACATGACGATGGGGGCGGCGACGGTCCTGAAGGCGCCCGCGCCGGATACCCGCTCGGAGTCGGAGGGACGCTGGCTGATCGTCGACGATCTCGTCGATACCGGTACGACCGCGAAGGTCGTGCGCGAGCTGATGCCCGGGGCGCATTTCGCAACCGTCTACGCGAAGCCGGCCGGCAAGCCGCTGGTCGATACCTACGTCACCGAGGTCAGCCAGGACACCTGGATCATGTTTCCCTGGGATACGGAGCCGCAATTCGTGCGGCCGCTCGCGGAAACCAACGGCACGCGCGGCGCGTGATGCAGTCCGCCAATCCGCCGCGGCTCGGGCTGCTGCTGCTCGCCGGCCTCTCGTTCGCCTGGGGCATCAACTGGCCCGTGATGAAGATCGCGCTCCAGGAAATTCCGCCCTGGACGTTCCGATCATGGTCCTGTCTTGCCGCCGGGCTGTCGCTGCTTGCGCTCGCGCGCGCAAGCGGCGGTGCGCTCCGGCCTGCTGCCGGAGAGTGGGGGCGCATCGCCACGGCGTCGATCTTCAACGTATCGCTCTGGCACGTGCTGATCGCCTACGGCACGATGATGATGGCCTCCGGCCATGCCTCGGTTCTCGCCTTCACGATGCCGCTGTGGGCGGCGCTGCTCGGCATGCTGGTGTTCGGCGACCGGCCGAGCTTGCGCGTCGTCGCGGCGCTGGCGCTGGGCATCGGCGGCATCGTCGTGTTGCTGTCGAGGGATCTGGCGGCGGTGGGCGACTCGCCGCTCGGGGCCGGGCTGGTCCTGGCCGGGGCGCTCGGCTGGGCATTCGGCACCCTGTACCAGAAGCGCCAGCAGTGGAACGTCGGCACGCTGGCGCTTGCGGGCTGGCAACTCCTGATCGGATCGATTCCGATTTTCGTCGTCCTGCCGTTCGTCGAGGGCGTTCGCTTCCCCGAGGCAAGCCTGCTCGCCTGGGCGTGCATGGCCTATCTGACGTTCGTCGCGCTGGTGTTCGCCTATTTCGCGTGGTTCAAGATCGTCAGCCTGTTTCCGGCGAACGTCGCGGCGATCGGCACGCTGCTCACGCCGGTCATCGGTGTCGCGAGCGGCGCGGTCATCCTGGGCGAGCCGTTCGGCTGGCGCGAGATCGTGGCGCTGATCCTGGTCGGATCCGCGCTCACGCTGGTCCTGATCATCCCGGCGATGCAGCCCAGGGCGGCGTCAGCACCGGCGGACTAGGCTGCGCCCATTCCGCGGTCTATTCCGCGGTGACGTGATTGCGGAAGGTCAGCGGGTCTTCGACGTTGGGCAGCGGCTCCATGCCGCCGCCGGTGCCGCGGACGGTGATGGTGCCGAAGTCGAAGATGCGCCCGAGGACGCTCTGGTCGACCAGCACGGTCTCGACCTTGTTCATGTTCATCTCGGCCGTGAAGCGGCGGATCAGGCCGCGCTTGTAGATGATGCGCCGATCGGTGACGACGAGCTCGGTCGTCAGCCGTTCGATCAAGGCGCGGATGAAGAGATAGAGGGCGACCGCACCGAGCCCCGCCGCGGCGAGGAGAGCGAACTGCCGCCAGGCCGGTTCGAGGTCGCCGATCCCGAGCAGCACGAGTGCGACGACCACGAGCGCGGCAAGCGCGAAGATGAAGGCCGGCAGATAGATCAGCCAGTGCAGACGCGCGACGTGCCGGATGCTCTCGCCGGGTTGGAGGATCTTGTCGACATAGCTCATCGTCCGGTCACTCTCCTGGAAAATGACAGGCGGCGGCGCGTCCGGGCGCGATCTCGCGCAGGCGCGGCCGTTCGCTGCGGCAGACCGCGCGGGCGCGCGGGCAGCGCGGCGCGAAGGGGCAGCCGCTTTCGCTGTCCGCCTCGACGTCGGCATCGGCATCGGTTGCCGGGGGGTGGCTGCCGGCGCCATCGAATGAAGACAGGTCGGGCACGGCCTCCACCAGGGCGCGCGTGTAGGGATGGGCCGGCGCGCTGAACAGCTCGGCCGCCGGTCCCTGTTCGACGATCCGGCCGCGATACATCACCGCGACGTCGTCCGCGACGTGTTCGACGACGGCGAGATTGTGGCTGATGAACAGATACGTGACGCCGCGCGTCTCCTGCAGATCCATCAGGAGGTTCAGGACCTGTGCCTGCACCGAGACGTCGAGGGCCGAGACCGGCTCGTCGGCGACGATGAGGTCGGGTGCCGTGATCAGGGCGCGGGCGAGCGCGATCCGCTGGCGCTGCCCGCCCGAGAATTCGTGCGGATAGCGCGTGGCGGCGTCGGCGGACAGACCGACGGCGGCCAGCATCTCGGCCACGCGATCGGCCCGCTCGCGGCGCGTGAGCTGCGGTTCCGCGACGTCGAGCGGCTCCGCGACGATGCGTTCGACGCGCTGACGCGGGTCGAGGGAACCGTAGGGATCCTGGAACACCATCTGAAAACCGCGCCGCATCCGGCGCAGTTCGTCGGGTGGCAGCGCGAAGAGGTCGGTGCCGCGGAAGCGGACCGTGCCGGCATCAGGCCGCTCCAGCGCCATGACGAGTCGCGCGAGCGTCGATTTGCCCGAGCCGGACTCGCCGACGATGCCGAGGCTGCGGCCCGGCGCAATCGTCAGGTTCACGCCGTCGACGGCGGCCACGTGGCGACGCCGGCCGAACGGTGCCGCCGGCAGGGGGTATCGCCGGACCAGGTTCTCGACGGCGACGAGCGGCGGTGCGGGCATCGTCAGGGCCCCGGAAAGAAGCAGGCGGCGCGGCTGCCGCCGATCTCGACCACGGGCGGCGGGTTGTCGCGGCATACGTCCTGGCCGCGCGGGCAGCGGCCATAAAACGGGCAGCCCGCCGGCAGGGCATCCGGCGCCGGGACCGTGCCCGGTATCGCGGCGAGCCGCCGGCCCTTGCGCGCGCCGCGGCCGGGCAGGGCCGCGAACAGGCCTTGCGTGTATGGATGTGCCCGCGTCGTGAACACGGCCTTGGTCGAACCCTGCTCCATGATCGCGCCGCCGTACATCACCATCACACGGTCGGCCAGCCGACCGATCACGCCGAGATCGTGCGAGATCAGGATAAGGGCCATGCCGAACTCGTCGACCAGGCTGCGGAGCAGGTCGATTACCTGCGCCTGCACGGTGACGTCGAGGGCGCTGGTCGGCTCGTCGGCGATCAGCACGTCGGGTCGGCAGGCGAGCGCCATGGCGATCATGACGCGCTGGCGCTGCCCGCCCGAAAGCTGATGCGGATAGGCGGACAGGCGCGCCTGCGCCTCCCGAATGCCGACGCGGTCGAGCAGTCTCGCCGCCTCGTCGAGCGCCGCCCGGCGCGCCATGTCGCGATGGAGGACGAGCGTCTCCGCGATCTGGTCGCCGATGCGATGCAGCGGATTCAGGGCGGTCATCGGCTCCTGGAACACCATGGCGATGCGGTCGCCGCGAATCCGGCACATCCGTGTCTCGTCGGCCTGCAGCAGGTCCTCGCCGTGGAGTCGGATCGCGCCGCTGACGTCGGCGGCCTGCGGTAGCAGGCGCATGATCGCGAGCGCCGTCATCGACTTGCCGCTGCCGGATTCGCCGACGAGGCCGAGCGTGGTGCCGCGCGCGAGGGTAAAGGAAACCCCGCGAACGATGGGCAGCCGGCCGGTCGGGGTGCGGATGTCGACGCGCAGGTCTTCGACGTCGAGGACGGTCATGACCGGGCACGCCTGAGCTTGGGATCGATCAGGTCGCGCAACCCGTCGCCCAGCAGGTTGAACCCGAGCACGGCCAGCGCGATCGCCGCCCCGGGAAAGATGGCGAGCCAGGGGCTGCGATGCATGAACGTCTGCGCCTCGTTCAGCATCCGGCCCCAGCTCGGGTTGGGCGGTTGCGTGCCGAGGCCGAGATAGGCGAGCCCCGCCTCGGCCAGAATCGCCAGCGCAAACTGGATCGTCGCCTGCACGACCAGGATTCCGGCGATGTTGGGAAGCACGTGTTCCACCGTGATGCGCGCCATGCCCTTGCCGGCGGCACGCGCGGCGAGGATGAAGTCGCGGCTCAAGACCTGAAGCGCACTGCCGCGGGAAAGCCGGGCGAACACCGGAATGTTGAAGATGCCGATGGCGATGATGGCGTTGACCGCGCCGGGGCCGAGCCAGGCCGTGATCATGATCGCCGACAGGACCGCGGGAAACGCGAAGGTGAAGTCCGCAAGCCGCATGACGACGTCGTCGACGATCCCGCCGCGCACCGCGGCCGTTGTGCCGAGCGCGACGCCGATGCCGAGCCCGATGCCGACCGCGACGAAGCCGACGGCGAACGAGTTCCGCGAGCCGGCCATCAGCATCGACAGGATATCGCGTCCGAACTGGTCGGTGCCGAGCCAATGCCGCGCCGATGGCGGCTGCAGCCGCATGGCGATGTTCATGTCCGTGTACGGATAGGGCGTCCACACGAGCGAGACGAGGGCGACCATCGCCAGCAGCAGCGTGATCGTCGCACCGGCGGCAAGGGCCGGGCGCTGCATGATCGCAGCAGCGCGGGGGAACTTCATGTCCGTTGGCCCCGCAGCCGCGGGTCGATCAGGGTGTAGAGCACGTCGACCGCGAAGTTGATGAAGATCACCATCGCCGCCAGCAGCAGCACGATGTCGCGTACGACGATCAGGTCGCGTTGGGCGATCGCCTGAAAGACGAGCCGGCCCAGACCCGGCAGGTAGAACACGTTCTCGATGATGATCGCACCGGCGAGCAGGAACGAGAACTGCAGCCCCATGATCGTGACGACGGGAATGAGCGCGTTGCGCAGCACGTGGCGGCGCAGCGTCGCGGCGCGCGTCAATCCCTTGGCGCGGGCGGTGCGCACGTAGTCCTCGCCCAACGCGTCGAGCACGGCGGAGCGGGTCACGCGGGCGAGAATGGCGGCCTGCGGCAGCGCCAGCGAGATCGCCGGCAGCGCGAGTGCCGCGAACGCGGCACCGATGCCGGCCTGCCAGCCGGGAAATCCGCCCGAGGGAAGCCAGCCGAGCGTCACCGAGAACAGCAGAACGAGGAGCAGCGCGAACCAGAAGTTCGGCACGGCCACGCCGATCTGGCTGAAGACCATGATACCGGCATCGGCCGGACGGTCGTGCCGTGCTGCCGCGAGGATGCCGAGCGGCAGCGCGATCGCGGTCGAGAGTGCGATCGACAACAGCGCGAGCGGCACCGTGATCGTCAGGCGCTCGGCGATGAGCCCGGCGACCGGCACGCGATAGGTGTAGCTGATGCCGAGATCGCCCTGCAGAAGGTCGATGATCCAGGTCGCGAAACGCACCGGCGCCGGGCGGTCGAGGCCGAGTTCGGTGCGCAATGCGGCGAGCGTCTCCGGTGTCGCCTGCACGCCCAGCATCACGGCCGCCGGATCGCCGGGCAACACTTCCATGACGACGAACACCACCACCGCCGCCGCCAGCAGCGTGAGGACGAGGCCGATGACGCGGCGGACAAGGAGTGCGAGCATCGGGTCAGGTCGCGACCGCCTGTTTCAGGCTGCCATGTTCGCGTGCCTTTGGATTCGATCCAAGGGCGCGGTTATCCGGATCGGATCTGCGGTTCAAGCCCGCGGGTAACGGAACATGGGACACGAACCGTGCACGCAATTCACCGCTTCCAGGACAGTTCTGCGATCGGGTTCGCCGGCAGCGGCCAGTTCTCCCACATGCCCGTCAGATTGACGTTCCAGACGCCGATCTTGGGCAACTGGAACAGGAAGACGTTGACCGCGTCCGTCGTCAGCATGCGCTGCGCCTCGCCATAGAGGCGGTTGCGCTCCGCCTCGTCCATGGTCGTGCCGATCTTCGCCATCAGGGCGTTGAAGGCCGGGTTGCGGTACTGGAAATAGTAGTCGTCGCGCGCATAGATGCCGATGTCGAGCGGTTCGGTGTGCGCGATGATCGTCAGGTCGTAGTTCTTGTTGCGGAACACCTGATCGAGCCACTGCGCGAACTCGATCGGCTCGATCGAAACCTTGATGCCGACCTGTGCAAGCTGCGCGGCGATGATCTCGCCCGAACGGCGCGCATAGGGCGGCGGCGGCAGGCGCAGCGTCGCGTTGAAGCCGTTGGGGTGCCCAGCCTCGGCAAGCAGCGCCCGCGCCCGTGCTGGGTCGTAGGGATAGGTTCCGGTCAGGTCGACATAGGCCGGGTGATTCGGCGAGAAATGCGTGCCGATCGGCGTGCCGTAGCCCGACACGGCGCCGTCGATCACCGCCATGCGATCGATCGCGTGGGCGATGGCGCGGCGGACGCGCACGTCGTTGAAGGGCGGCTTCGCGTTGTTGATGGCAAGGATCGTCTCGCCCTCGGTATTGCCGACGACGACCTTCAGGTTCGCATCGTTTTTGAGCTGATCCGCGGCTTCCTGTGCGGCGAGGTTCGACAGCGCGTCGACGTCGCCGGCGCGGATTGCGGCGACCTGCGCCTGCGGGTCGGAAATGAACCTGAAGGTAGCCCGGCTGATCGCCGGAATCCGGGCCCAGTAGGCATCGTTGCGCACGAGCTCGACGCGATCGCCGCGGACCCAGCGTTCGAAGCGGTACGGGCCGGTACCGATCGGCTTGGTGCGGTTTTCGGCGACCGTCTCCGGCGCGAAGATCACGGCGTCGCCCCAGGCGAGTCCGTAAAGGAAGTTCCCCGTCGGTTCCTTGAGCGTGATCACTACCGTGTAGCGGTCGGGCGTCTCGATGCGTGCGATCGGCGCAAAGATCCATTTCTGCGCGTTCGTCGAATCGGGCGCCATCGCCCGCTCGAAGGTGAATTTCACGTCGGCGGCGTCGAAGTCGCTGCCGTCGTGGAACTTGACGCCGCGCCGCAGACGGAACGTGTAGGTCAGGTTGTCGGGCGAGACCGTCCAGCTTTCCGCAAGCAGCGGCTGGAGCTTGCCGTCACGGTCGATGCGCAGCAGGCCCTCGTAGATGTTGAGATACGTGACCTCGCGGATCGCCTGCGCGGCCCCGGTGGTCGGATCGAGCGTGGGCGGCTCGAGCGTCTGTCCGATCGTCACGGAGTCCTTCTGGGCGTGCGCGGCAAAAGGCCAGATGACGAGAAGCGTCAGTAGAACGGCACGTGCGAGACGGGACACGGCTGAGCCTCCCCAAGGTAATTCGGCGCGCAAAGACTAGCCCGACAATAGCCGCGCTTCCAGCTTGCCTGCCAGCCTGGAAGCGGCCGGCATCATGCCGGTTCGGGCCTCAGGCGGCGATGGATTTCGCCGGCCTGGGCTGGACGGCGGGCGCGAGTTCGTCAGGCAAATCCTCGAACAGCTCGTCGATATCCGGTTCCGGGGACACTGCGCCGACATCCGTGCTCTCGTCGCACACGGCCGATGCTTCGTCTTCGAGGGTGGCGGCCGATTCGTGCGCATCGCGAACATCCGCCGTGTCGGTGACGTCGTCCGCCGCACGCCAGCGTGTGCGCGCCTTCTGCTGTCCGAACGTCTCGAGCAGCGCGGCCTGCTCCATCGTGACGCCCAGCTTTTCAGCGTAGTCCGTCAGCGGGCGTCCTTCATAGGCGAACTGCCGCGCGATGGCGCAGCGGCGCTGCACGTCGCTCTTGAAGACCGGTCCGGACCGCTTGTAGGCGAACGTGTCGAGGAAGGTGCGCACATAGCGTAAGTCCCGCTCGAAATCCTCGGGCAGACGAAAACGCAGATAGCCGGCGATCAACCGTACGAAATCGAGCTCGCGCCGGGTCGGCAGGGCGATGCCCGCCCGATCAGTGGCACGTTTGACCGGCTTTCGGCGCTTGGTCTTCGACATCTAGCGTAGCAATTCCCAGCTCTATACAGCATATGGGGCTTGCGCCGATCTGCAAGGCGCTTGCGCCATCAGGGCAGGCGGCTGATGCGCGTCGAGAGCCGGGTGAGCAGCGCATCGGCATCGACGCGCTCGATCACCAGCGCATTGGGCGGCCGTCGCATCGTGCCCCAGCGGTCGACGACGGTGCGTCCCATCGTGAGCTCGCCCGCCGTCTCGACCGCCACGTAACATTCCGTTCCGGCGAACAGCTCGGGCCAGAGCAGATAGCCGATCACGCAGGGATCGTGCAGCGGCACGCCGCGGCCCTTGTGGCGGCGAAGGTGGCGCGTCCTGGTCGCATGGCCGTACATGCCGCCGATCATCCGACCGGCATGCGTACCGAGCGCGAGCATGCGGTCGGCCCAGGCCGCCGTCGCCAGGACCTGATGCGTCGCTTCGAGCGGCAGCATCACGATCGGCACGCCCGCCGCGAATACGGCGGCCGCCGCATGCGGGTCGGCATAGATGTTGAACTCGGCAGACGGGGTGATGTTGCCGAGTCCGATCGCACCACCCATCAGCACGATCTCGCGGATCTTCGGCTTGATCTCGGGTGTCCGCACCAGCGCGGTCGCGATGTTGGTGAGCGGCCCGAGTGCGCACAGCGTGAGGCCGCGGTTCGGGGCCTCGGTCGCGGCGCGAATGATGACATCGACCGCGTGGGCCTTCCCGGGCATCAATTGCGGTATCGGCAGGTTCGCCCCGTCGAGTCCGCTTTCCCCGTGGACATGTGCGGCCGTTACCGGCGCACGTTGCCACGGCGCATCGCAGCCGGCATGAACCGGCACGTCCGTTCGTCCGGCGAGTTCCAGCAGCGCGCATGCGTTTCGCGTCACGACGTCGAGCGGCATGTTGCCGGCGACGGTCGTGATCGCGCGTATGTCGAGCGCTTCCGGGGCGGCGAGCGCGAGCAGGATCGCGACCGCGTCGTCCTGGCCCGGATCGGTGTCGATGATGATCGTCCGTGGCGCGTCCACGTCAGCCCCACAGCGAACGATAGGACTGCAGCGCGCCGAGATCGCGTGCTGCGTAGACGCCGCGGGCGATGGCACGGGCGAGGCAGTCGGCGGCGAGCGAGCCGAGCCGGGCAAGGTCGGCGGGACCCCTGATGGACCGCACGCCGGTAGCGAGTACGAACACGGTGTCGCCGTCGAACGGCGTGTGTACCGGCCGAATCGCGCGTGCAAACCCGTCCTGCGCCATCAGCGCGACGCGATGCGCCTCGGCCTTGTCGAGCACTGCGTTGACTGCGACGACGGCAATGGTCGTGTTCGCGCCGGGCAGCATGATGGACTGCGGGGGCGTGTCGGGATTGATGCGCGTGCCCGGCGCCGGTGCACCGTGGCCGCCGAACTCGGCGTCCTGCTCCAACCCTGCTGCCCAGAACCGGTCGGTACCGGGAACCAGCACGCTGCCCGAACAGTTGACCGCCGCCAGCGCGCCGACCTCGAAGCCGTCGTCAGTCACCCACGACGCGCTGCCGAGCCCGCCTTTCAGCCCGCCCGCCCGTGCCCCGTAGCCGGCACCGGCATTGCCCAACTTGAATTCGCGGGCGGCATTCGACAGCGCCTTGAGGCCCAGTCGCCGGTAGGGCGGCGTCATGCCCCAATTCTTGTCGCCGCCGTTCAACAGATCGAACAGGATCGCCGCCGGCACGATCGGCACGACCGCGCTCCGGACGTGGAAGCCGCGACCTTGCGCGGCCAGTGCGTTCGTGACCGCGGCCGCGGCGTCGAGCCCGAAGACCGAGCCGCCCGCCAACACGATCGCATCGACACGGTCGACGAGACAGCTTGGATCGAGCAGATCGGTTTCGCGCGTGCCCGGTGCACCGCCGGTCACGGCGACGGCCGCCATGGCGGGGCGATCGGGCACGACCACCGTGACACCCGTGCGGACGCGGCGATCCTCGGCGTTGCCGACCCTGATGCCGGCGACGTCGGTAATCAGGTTGCGGCGCGGTCGTCGTCGGGTCACGCGAGCGGCACGCCGAGCAGGCGCAGCGTGGCGGCGGCCATCACCTTCGCCGAGGCCACCATGTCGTCGATGGCGACGAACTCGTCCGGCTGGTGGGCGAGCTCGAGCAGCCCCGGTCCGTAGGCGACGCAATCATGCAGGTGGCCGATGCGGGCGATGTGTTTCTGGTCGTATGTGCCGGGCGAGGCGATGTGCGCCGCCGGGCGGCCGAGCACGCGCTCGATCGCCGCATCGAGCGCGCGGACGACGGGGGCATCCGGCGACGTCATCGTCGGCTCGAACGTCATGATGTCGCGGATGCGATAGGAAAGGCCCGGCCGTTCGCGCACGGTCCGCTCCAGGAGATCGACGATCTCGCGCCGCACGTCCTCGAGCCTCTCCTCGATCAGGAAACGGCGATCGATGACCAGCCGGCAGGAGTCGGCGACGAGCGGCGCCGGCAATCCGTCATGATCTTCGGCGAGGCCGCCGTGAATCGCATTGTAGTTCAGCGTCGATGCGCGCGCACCGTCCGGCACGACCGGCATGGCGGTACGGCGTGCCTGGAGCGCGGGATAAAGCTCGGTCTCGACTGCGGCAAGGAAGGCCGCCATGCCGCGGATCGCGCTGACGCCCAGAAACGGCATCGAGCCGTGGGCAATGCGGCCCTTCATCTCGATCTCGGCCCACCACACGCCGCGGTGACCGAGACAGACGCGATCGACCTGGAGCGGTTCGGGAATGATCACATGGTCGACGCGGGGCGCCGAGAAGTAGCCGCGCTCGGCGAGCCACGCGACGCCGCCGTAGCCGCCCGACTCCTCGTCGACCGTGCCCGAGATCTCGATTGCGCCGGGGAAGGGAATGCCTTCGGCGAGGATTGCCTCCACTGCAATGATCGCGGCGGCGATTCCGCCTTTCATGTCGCAGGTGCCGCGGCCGAAGATCTTGCCGTCGCGGACGGTGCCGGCGAACGGGTCGACGGTCCAGCCGGCGCCAGGCGCTACCACGTCGATGTGGCCATTGAAATGCACGCAGGGGCCGGGACTCCGGCCTTCGAGGCGCGCGACGATGTTGGTCCGCGGATAGCGCGGTGTATCGCCGCGTGCACCGGTTGCGCGCAGATACTCGACGCGGAAGCCGCGCGGCGCGAGACGCCGGCCGATCAGCTCCGCGCAATCGGTATAGGCCTCGCCCGGCGGGTTGACGGTCGGAATGCGGACGAGCGCCTGCGTCAGGGCGACGAGTTCGTCACGACTCTGATCGATGCGGGCAAAGAGGCGGGCGAGACGATCGGATGCCGGAGTCGCGGTCATGACGACGAGGCTATGCAGTCCGCGCGATTGCGGTCAATGCCGGACGACGGTCGGCAGGGGGCGCTGGCGGATGCAGGGGGCATGGGGTCGCGGCCGGGCACGCGCGACGGCGTATCGGCAATGCCGTCCCGACCATCGGACGGCGCCCTGCATCATGCCGGTTCGTGTGCCCATGTTCGCGATTTCGAAGGCGCGGTGCACACGCCTCGCGTGTAGCAATCGCGGCATCGGTCCATGACAGGTGGCGTCCCGATCCCGAACGGCGTGCGGTCAGAGCGGCGGCCGCGGCTCGAATCCCAATCGGCGGGAACGAACTGACCGAAAGAATCGCCATCGCCGTCATCACACCCATGACTTTCGTCGCAACCCTTTGCTATGAGTAGCTTAACGGACCGAACGTCCATACCTGAGGGTGCGTCGCAATGCGGGGTGCGGGACGAACGGTCGTGCAAAGGGATTTCGGCGATGCTTGCCTGGAAGGCCGCTCGCGCCGTTCTGCGGGCGAAGAGCTTCGTTGTGCTGCTGCTTGGTCTGGTGGCAGCGGATCCGTCGGCGTGGGCACAGGTCCGGCCACAGCCGGAAGGGCCCAGCGGCTACACGGAAAAGAAGGTTGCGCTTGGCACACGGCACATGGCGGTCGCGGCGCATCCGCTGGCGGCGGCGGCCGGCCGTGACATCCTGCGCATGGGGGGCAGCGCCGTCGACGCTGCCATAGCCATGCAGATGGTCCTCAACGTCGTCGAGCCGCAATCCTCGGGGATCGGCGGCGGCGGCTTCCTCGTCCACTACGACGCGTCGACCAGGACGATCACCACTTTCGACGGTCGCGAGACGGCCCCGATGGGGGTCGGGCCGGATCTGTTCCTTGATGCCGATGGCAAACCGTTGTCGTTTGCGGAGGCATCCGTCGGAGGCATCGCGGTCGGCGTCCCGGGCCTGCTGCGCATGCTCGAGCTGGCGCACAAGGCCCATGGCCGCCTGCCCTGGGCGCGCCTGTTCGAGCCGGCGGTGCAGATTGCGAAGGATGGCTTCCCGGTCAGTCCGCGCCTGCATAAGCTGATCGCCGACGACAAGCAGCTCGCAGAGTATCCCGCGACGGCAGCGTATTTCTACGACAAGGACGGCAAACCGCGGGCCGTCGGCGGCCGGCTGGTCAATGAGGAGCTGGCGGAGACGTTGCGCATCGTGGCGGCGGGCGGCGCCGATGCCTTCTATACCGGCGCGATCGCACGCGACATCGTCGCCGCCGTTCAGACAACGGGGGCGCGGCCCGGCCGCCTGACCCTCGACGATCTTGCGAGCTACCAGGCCGTTCAGCGTGAACCCGTCTGTGGCATCTACCGGATCTATCGCGTCTGCGGCATGGGGCCGCCATCGTCGGGCGGCATCGCCATCGTGCAGGCGCTCGGTGTCCTCGACCGTTTCGATCTCAAGTCGTTCGCCGCCAACTCCGCCGCGGCGGTCCACCTCATCAGCGAGGCGAGCCGTCTCGCTTTTGCCGATCGCAATTACTACGTCGCCGATCCGGCGTTCGTCGACGTGCCGGTCGAGGCGTTGACGCAGCCCCGTTACCTGCGTCAGCGCGCCCGGCTCGTCTCGATCGATCAGACGATGGGGCGTGCCGAGCCCGGCCGGCCCGACGGCATCACGCTCGACCGGCGGCGGCGTCAGGATATGACGATCGAAATGCCCGGCACCACGCATATCGCCGCGGTCGATGCCGCCGGCAATGCGGTGGCACTCACCAGCAGCATCGAGCAGGCCTTCGGTAGCCGGGTCTTCGTGCGCGGCTTTCTTCTGAACAATCAGTTGACCGATTTCGCCTTCGTGCCGCGCGCCGGCACGCGCGACGTCGCCAACCGGGTGGAGCCCGGCAAACGGCCGCGCTCGTCGATGGCGCCGACCATCGTCACGGACCGCACGGGGCAGCTCGTTCTCACCGTCGGTTCGCCGGGCGGGGCGCGGATCATTCCCTATGTGCTGCAGACGCTGGTCGCCACGCTCGACTGGGGGCTCGACATCCAGGCCGCGATCAGCCTGCCGCGTCACGCCAACATGAACGGTCCGATCGAACTCGAACGCGGGACACCGATCACGGCGCTTGCCGGCGATCTGCGCGGGCTTGGCCACACGGTCGAGGTCAAGCCGCTCACGAGCGGCCTGCACGGCATCGCCGTCATTCGTCACGGTGACGCTGTCCAGCTGATGGGCGGCGCCGATCCCCGGCGCGAAGGCGAGGCGCTGGGCGACTGACCGGGGCGCGTCGTCCCGACGCGCACGGCGTCGTGGCGGGCCGGGTCACGCCGACCTTTTTCGGCGCCTTCCCACGAATTGTTCGCATGTCGAGCGTCGCCGTCGATCGGCTGACCACGGCCCGATTCAACTGGTAGCGGCGGCAGGGAACGTCGAAGGCGCGACGGCGTTCAGGCATGTCCGAATGAAACGGCTGCCGCCGATCTTGCCATACCATCGCGGGATCATTCGTGTCCTGGCGACGTTGCCCGAAGGGTGCCCGCAAGTCACCCCGATCGGCCGTCAGGGGCAGCCTGGATCGGCCGGCCATGTATGGACATGCCGGAAGACGTGGAGTGTCCGATGCAGCCCGATGATGGATCTCGACGATATCCCATGAGAACGGACGAGCATGCGATCAGCCCCTTGCGTACCGTCATACGCAGGCTATGGCCGGCCGAGGCGCATCAGCTCCGCGATCATCTGCTGCGCCTCGACATGGATGATCGGATCAAGAGGTTCGGTTGCGCCACGAGCGACGAATGGGTGGTTCGCTACTGCGCCCGGTTCGACTGGTTCCGTTCGGTCGTCTTGGGGTTCTGGGTCGACGGCGAGCTGCGCGGTGTCGGCGAACTCAAACCTTTCGGGTCGGAATGGCCGCCGGTTGCGGAAATCGCGGTGACGGTCGAGAAGGCCTTCACCAACCGCGGCGTCGGATCGGAGCTGCTGCGCCGGCTCATTACCGTTGCGCGCAATCGCGGGATCGCAAGGCTGTACATGCTGTGTCTGCCGGGGAATCGGCAGATCCAGCGGATCGTTCGCAAGTTCGACGCCGTCCTCAACTTTCACGACGACCGGGTCGAGGGCGAGATCGAGCTTCCGTGGCCCGATCTTGCCACCTTCGCCAACGAGATCCTCGACGAGGGATGGGCCTTCTTCTGCACCCTGATCGGATGGCGTCACCGGCCCACGGCATTTCCCTGGATGAAATTTGCGGCACCCCCTGATCAGGTGCACGCCTGACGAACCGGCCGCAACGCCCGGACGTCGCACGGACAATCCTTCGAAAACCGGCGGCCTTTCGCTTCGAACCCTTCGGACGCTATAAGGGCAGCGCCCCGACGGCTGTGTTTTGCCGTCGCCACACTGCCGAGTTTGCATGGCCATCTATCCCGTCGTCCGGCTTCAGCCCGGTCGCCACAAGCGCGTCGTCGCCGGTCATCCGTGGGTCTACTCGAACGAGGTCGTCATGGACGCCGCCGCCAAGGCACTGCCGCCCGGCGGGCTCGTGCGGCTGGAGACGAGCAATGGTGCGCCGATCGGCGTCGCCATGTTCAATCCGCATCCGCTCATCAGTGCGCGGGTACTCGCGCGCGACGCGGCGGCCGAGATCGACGTCGATTTTCTCGCGGCCCGCATCGCGGCCGCGCGCGAGCTTCGTGAACGCCTGTTTCCCGGCGGCTTCTACCGCCTGATTCATGCTGAGGCCGACGGGTTGCCGGGCTGCGTGATCGATCGCTACGGCGACGTTCTTTCCGTCCAGGCGAATACCGCCGGCATGGACCGGCTTACGCCCGCACTCTTGACCGCGCTTGAGCGCGTGCTGGCCCCGCGCACGATCGTGCTTCGCAACGATTCCAGCGCCCGTCAGCTCGAAGGGCTGGAGAGCCGGGTCAGCGTCGAGAAGGGCACGCTCGACGGACCCGTCGAACTTGTCGAGAACGGCAGCCGGTTCTTCGCCAATCTCGAATCCGGTCAGAAGACGGGCTGGTTCTACGACCAGCGCGACAATCGCGCGGCCGTCGCGCGGCTGGCCGCCGGTGCGCGCGTCCTCGATCTCTATACCTATGCCGGCGGCTTCGCCGTCATGGCCGCCCGCGCCGGCGCGCGCGAGGTCGTTGCCATCGACCGTTCCGATGCGGCGCTCGACCTCGCGCGACGGGCCGCTGCCGCCAACAACGTCGATCACGTGTGCCGGTTCGTACGCGCCGAAGCCTTTGCCGAACTCGAACGGCTCGCTGCTGCGGGCGAGCGGTTCGATATCGTCATCGCCGATCCGCCCGCCTTCGTGAAATCGAAGAAGGATCTCGGCCAGGGCGCCCGCGGCTATCGCAAGCTGGCGCGGCTCGCCGCGGCGCTCGTGGCGCCGCGCGGTTTTCTCTTCATCGCCTCGTGCTCGCATCACGTCGACGCGTCGCTGTTCGCCGAGCAGGTCTGGCGCGGTCTTGCCGACAGTGCGCGGACGGGCCGCATCCTTGCGACCACGGGCGCGGCGGCGGATCATCCGGTGCACCCGCATCTGCCGGAGTCCGCCTATCTCAAGGGCCAGCTGCTGCAGATCGATTGAGGCGGCGGGGGCTCGGTCGCGCCCGTACGTCCAGATGATCCTCGCGATCGATCAGCGGATCGCGACCAGGAACAGGCGCCGGAACGGGAACAGCGTCATCCCGTCGACGCGGCGGGGATAGGCCTGCCGCAGTCGCGCCGCGTACGCGGCCAGGAACGCGGCATGCATCTCGGCCGGCATCGCATCGAGGAACGGCCGCACTGCGGTTCCCTTGGTCCACTCGAGCACGGCGTTTTCGCCCTGCAGCACGTGCAGATATTCGACCTCCCACAGGTCGACATGCGTCGCGTGCGCGGCGAGCAGGTCGTAATAGACCTCGGGCCGCTGGACCGGCGACGGCCTCAGAAGGGTCTCGACCCGCTCGCGCCAGGGGCCCTCGCGGGCGGTCTCGTAGAGAAGCGTATGCGACGGCGCCTCGAAATTGCGCGGCATCTGCACGGCCAGCACGCCGCCGCGCGCGAGCTGCTGCATCAGCCGCGGAAAGACCGTCGCATGATCGTCGACCCAGTGCAGCGCCGCGTTGGAGAAGATCAGATCGGCCGGTTCGTCCGCCGTCCAGCGGACGATGTCGCCCTCGATCCACTCGATTCCGGCGATCGTCCGCGCCTTGTCGAGCATCGCGGGGGAGTTGTCGAGGCCGCGCACGACGGCCGACGGCCAGCGGTCCAGCAGGAGCTTGGTCACGTTGCCGGGGCCGCAGCCGAGATCCCAGACGGTCTTGTACGGTGCATCGGGAATCCGGGCGAGGAGGTCGAGCGCGGGCCGCAGCCGGTGACCGGCGAACTTCAGGTACTGGTTCGGATCCCAGGTGGTCATGGCGGTTGCCGTATCGAGGTGTCGCGCGACTATAATCCGCCGCCCAACGAGAGAGGAATCATGAATACGGTACCGACCGCGCGCCCGACCTGGCGGGAATTGCTCGCCGCCAACAAGCCCCTGCTGCTGCCCGTCGCGCATGACGCGTTATCGGCCCGGCTGATCGAGCGCGCCGGGTTTGCCGCATATTCGATCGGCGGCTTTCCTTTGGTCGGGGCACGGTACGCCTTGCCCGACATCGGACTGGTCGGCCTGGGCGAGATGAGCGAAGGCGTGCGCGACATCATCGCCGCGTCCCGGTTGCCGGTCCTCGTCGATGCCGACGACGGTTACGGCGACGTCAAGAACGTCACACGCACGATCCGGACCTACGAGGCGATGGGCGCCAGCGCCATCTTCATCGAGGACCAGCGCGCGCCGAAGCGCTGCGGTCACATGGCCGGAAAGGATGTGATCGACGCCGCGGTGATGGAGCAGAAGATCCGTGCCGCTGCGGCGGCGCGACGCTCGCGCGACACGTTCCTGATCGCACGCACCGATGCGCGCGCGGTTCACGGGCTGGACGAGGCGATGCGGCGGGCCGAACGTTATCTGAAGGCCGGCGCCGACGGCATCTTCATCGAGGCGCCCGAGAGCGAGGAGGAGTTGCGCCGGATCGGGGCGGCGTTCCGCCACGTGCCGCAGATCGCCAACATGCTCGAGGGCGGGCGCACGCCGCTCATCGCGCCGGCCGAACTCTACGACATGGGCTTCGCGATGGTCGCCTATCCGACGTCGCTGATCTTCCGCGTCACGCACACGATCGAGAAGGCATTGGCCGACATGAAGGCGGGCCGGCTGTCGCTTGCCGGCGAAGGTGTCGGCTTCGATGCCTTCAAGACGATCGTCGGTTACGGCGAGTGGGCCGAGGTGGAGGATCGCCTCGGTCGGTGATGCTCGGGCGCCGTCGCGGCGCCGGGCAGCTCCATCCGAAACACCGTGCCCTTGTCGGACGTCGCGGCAAGCGACAGTTCGCCGCCATGCGCGCGGACGAGTTCGCGTGCGATGGCAAGACCGAGACCAGTGCCGCCCGCCCGTGCCGAACCGGCGAAGGGCTGGAACAGTTTCTCGTGCGCCTTGGCCGGAATGCCCGGGCCGTCGTCGGCGACCTCGATCACCAGCGTGCTGTCCGCTGCGGCGACGGCCGTGATCCGGACCTGACGTGCACCAGCCTCGAGTGCGTTGCGCCCCAGGTTCACGAATACGCGGAAGAGCTGGTCGCGGTCGGCGAACGCGGACAGTCCGTCGGCGATCTCGTTGCGCCAGGCGCCGTCGCTCTTGGTCAGCACGGCGGCGACGTGACCGACCTCGTCGACGAGCGCTTTCAGCGCGAAACGTTCGCGTCGGAGCGGCGGCAGATCCTCGCGTGCATAAGCGAGCGTCTGTTCGCACAGCGTCACGGCACGGTCGATCGCGCCGAGGAGGGTAGGCGCGACGCGCGTTACCTTCGGATCGCTGGAGTCGGCCAGCCGGTCCGACAGCAGCCGTGCCGTCGACAGAATGTTGCGCAGATCGTGATTGATCTTCGCGACGGCGCTGCCCAGCGCGGCGAGGCGCGTCTTCTGCCGCAGTGCGGTGCGGACCGCCACTTCCATGTCCGCGAGTTCGCGCTGAAGGAGTCCGATTTCGTCGCGCCGGCCGCTGGTCGCGACGACGTTGCGCGGATCCTCGGGCGCCTCTTTGAAGGCCATCATGTTGTCGGTGATCCGTCGCAGCGGCCGCACCAGCATCCATTGCAGAGACAGATAGACGAGTGCCGCGGTCACGAACGAGATGATCAGCGACAGGGCGAGGATGCGCCACGAGAAGTCGATCATGGCTGCGCGCATCGGCGCTTCGTGCATCAGGACTTCCACCGTGACGTCGTCGACGGGGGTCGAGGGACCCAGCACGCGAAGCATCCGGTCGCCGCGCTGGCTCAGTGTCATGAACGCGTCGGCGATCAGGCCGATGAAGGTGGCAGCGCGCAGATCGTAGGCCGCGTCGGCGCTGGGGGGCATATCGCCGGCGAGCGAGCGTCGCCGCTCGCGCGGATTGTTGACGATGATGGCGAGCGCGCCGGCGCGGTCGAGGAGCTGGCGTTCCAGTTCCTTGCTGATCATGTTGTCCGGCGTCGCCTCCAGCGCCAGTGCTGCCAGTTGCGCCGCCTCGATCCGGCTCTCGAGGTAGTCGCGGCGGAAGCGCGCGATCGATGGTGCGTAGATCAGCACCTCGCTCAGCATCACGAAGGCGATCGTGAGCACGAGAAGTCGCGCCGACAGGCCGTAGAGGCCACGCGGCCGATGGAGGTACGGCGCCATGGCGGCAACGATTATATCAGTCCGCCCATGATGCGGCGGACCGATGTTGGCCGGTCGTTTGACGGCTGTGGGGCCCGTCCGTATTTTCGCGGCCTGGATCGAACCGATTCGTCAGGAGGACTTCGAGATGCGGCTGACGGCTTTGGGAATGATGGCGGGCGCAATCGTCGCGGCGACCGGCACGGCGCAGGCGCATACGTTCGGCGTTCCCGGCACCGGTCTCGCTGCAGGCTTCGCGCATCCGTTCGGCGGCCTCGATCATCTTCTGGCCATGGTGGCGGTCGGCCTGTGGGCGGTCGAGCTCGGCGGCCGTGCCGTGTGGCAGGTGCCGGCAACCTTCGTCGCCGTGATGATCGCCGGTGCCCTGGCCGGAATGTCAGGGGTGCCGCTTCCGAGTGCTGAGGTCGGCATCGCCGCGTCTCTGCTGGTCCTCGGCGCACTGGTTGCGACCGCTGCCCGCCTGCCTGCCATGCTCGGCGCGGCGCTGGTCGCGGTCTTCGCGCTGTTCCACGGTCACGCGCATGGATCGGAGATGCCGGCGACGGTTTCGGCCGGCCTCTACGGCCTCGGCTTCGCGCTGGCGACGGCTGGCCTGCATGGCATCGGCATCGGTCTCGGCCTGTGGTTGCGTGGAACCGCCGCGCGGTGGACGGTCCGCGTCGGCGGCGCCGGCATCGCCGCGGCGGGGTTGGCGATGCTGGTCGCCGTTTGAGGGTAGAGTCCCAAGGCGCATCCGACGAGGATCTGGCGCGATCGGGCGGACGGCGCTTCTAGCGGTGGTAGACCGCGTCGCGGATCTCGCGCGGAAATGCGCCGGACATGCCCTCGACGGCCGTGTTGGTCAGGGCAACGACCGTGAGTCCGTTCGCCGGATCCACGAACCAGCTGTGGCCATAAGCGCCGCCCCATTGGATCGTGCCTTTTGCCTGCGGCGTGCCGGCGAGCGTGGGGGCCACAAGGACCGCCCAGCCATAGCCGAACCCCCACCCCGGTCCCTGCGTCTGCGCCTGCGGTCCGACCTGATCCGTCATCATCTGCCTGACCGTCTCGGGCTTCAGGATCGGCGAGCCGCCGTTGCGGATCGCCTCGAGGAAGGTCAGGACGTCCTGTGCCGTCCCGGCCATACCGGCGCCACCTGCCGGGAAGGAAGCCGGATCGAGAATGCGATCGGGCGCGAAACGAATCGTGCCGTTTCCGAACCGCACGACCTCCTGGTTCCGCATGCGGATCGGCGCCGGTGATCCGTCGGCATAGGCGACCGTGAGGCGGCCTCGATCCCGCACGGAGAAGCCGGTGTCACGCAATCCAAGCGGGCCGGTGACGCGCCGTTTGACCAGCGCGGGCAGGCTCTTGCCCGTGGCCTTCTCCAGGACGCCGCCGAGAACGTCCAGACCGACCGAGTAACGCCATGACCGCCCCGGCGCGAAGGCAAGCGGCACGGAAGCGATCCGGCGCAGGTTCTCGTCGAGGCTCATGCCGGTTTCCGCCAGACCGTCGGAGATCCCCGCGCTGCGGTATGGACCGTCCTCCGCTTCGAGGAAGCCGTAGCTGAGGCCCGCGGTGTGGGTCAGCAGGTGCCGGATCGTGACCACGGGGTCAGTGCCATCGGCCAGGCGCAGGCGGAAGTCGGGAAGCCAGCGGGTGACGGGATCGTCCAACCCGATGCGCCCTTCCTCGATCAGGCACATGGCTGCCGCCGTCACCATGGGCTTGGTGATCGAGGCAAGGCGGAAGATGGCGTCCTCCCGCATTGGCAGGCCTGCCTCGCGGTCGGCATAGCCGGCCGCACGGCGGTAGACGGCCTCGCCGTGCCGGGCGACCAGCACGACGGCGCCGACGATGCGCGTGTCCGCCAGGGCCCGCCCGATCACGGCGTCGACCCGTGCGGCCAGATGGGGATCGAGAACGGGTTGTGCGGCGGCCGACGTGGTCAGCATGAGGGAAAGCGCGGCGCCGAGACGGGGACGACTCATGGGTGAATGTCCTTTATAATCACAATGACCATTCCAGAATTAGCCGGGTTCAACGACGAATTCCAGAGTGACCATTGTGAAAAATAACCCTGTCCCCGCCCGCCGCCGCGGACGTCCGCCCGCCTTTGATCGCAATCAGGTCTTGGCCCGCGCGGCAGAGACGTTCTGGCGGCTGGGGTATGAGGGTGCCTCGATTGCCGATCTGACCGAGGCGATGGGGATCACCCCGCAGAGCCTCTACGCGGCGTTCGGCTCCAAGGCCGATCTCTACAAGGAGGCCCTTGCGCAGTACCGGCAGACGATCGGCGCCTTTGTGACTCGGGCATTGACGGAGGAACCGAACGCGGCAGACGCCTTCGTGCGTCTGCTCAGGGAAGCGGTCCGTGAGTTCTGCAAGGCTGGACGCCCTCACGGTTGCATGATCTCGACCGCCGCTTTGGCCTGTGCCAGCGAGAACCAGCCCGTGGCCGACCACGTGGCAGGGCTGCGCGCCGGCACGCTGGCAATGTTCCGGGACAGGATCGAGCGTGGCATCGCCGAAGGACACTTCCGCCCGGACACGGATGCTGCCACCTTGGCCCGCTATCTGGGCGCGATCATCCAGGGCATGTCGGTCCAGGCCCGCGACGGCGCGAGCGAGGATGAACTCCTGTCGGTTGCTGCCATCGCCAGTACGGTGGTGGACCGGTATCGCACATAGCTTCGGCATTACCGGGACCGGCCTGCCCTTGGGGGATGGTCCGGACTAAATGCGGTTTTTTCCCGCTGCGCTCGTCGCGTGGGCGGCTGGAAAGTTTTGCCGCGCGTTATCCGGCGAGGCAGTTCGTCAGGCTGCGCCCCAGGTTTCGCATCAGCGCGAAATAGGCATCCGGTCCCGGCGTCGCCGTCGCGCCGAGCGGATCGAGCACGCCGGTGCGCGCCTCTGTCCGCTCGACGACCGTTTGCACCAGGGCCGGGGTGAATTGCGGCTCGCTGAATACGCAGACGGCGCCGAGGCGGCTGATCTTATCGCGCAGCTGCTGCAGACGTCGCGCACCGGGTTGACGCTCCGCGCTGACGGTGATCGATCCGACCGCATTCAGGCCGTAGCGCCGTTCGAAATACTGGTAAGCATCGTGAAAGACGACGAATGGCTTTGCGCGCACGGGTGCGAGGGCGGCCCGCAGCTCGCCGTCGAGCGCATCGAGGCGCGTAATGACGTCCGCGGCGTTCGCCGAATAGCGGGCCGCATGGCCGGGATCGATGTCGCCCAGAACGGCCGCCGCGGTGCGGACGATGGCCTTGGCGTTCTCGGGATCGAGGAACAGATGACCGTCGACCTCATCCTGGGCTTTCTGGTGGTCATGTTCGCCGTGCGGATGGTCGTGGCCGCCGTCGCGGTCGTGATCGTGCATCGCCCACGCCCTGCCGCCGCGGGCCGGGAGGAGGTGGATGCCGGGCGCGTGCGCAAGTTCCACGACACGGGCCTGGTGCGACAGCGCGGCAAGCGGCTTCGCGAGGAAGCTTTCGTAGATCGGGCCGATCCAGAACACGACGTCCGCCTCGCTCAGGGCCCGCGCTGCCGAGGGGCGCAGCACATAGGTGTGCGGCGATCCGGCGCCGCTCACGACAAGATCCGGGATGCCGATGCCGGCCATGACGCCCGCGACGAGCGAGTGGACGGGCACGATGCTCGCGACCACCCGCGGCGCGGCGCCGAGCGAGCCGGGCACACCGAGCAAGAAGGCCGCCGCCACGATCGCTGCGACGGCGGGGCGGAAAGGGAACCGGATCATGGTCGCGCTCGCGCCGATGGAATGTTATAGTATAATGTTATAATATAACGTTTAGCGCCTCGTATAGCTTTCGGGCAACCATGACTGCGTCCGGCAAGCGTCTCCGTGACCCGTTTCCCCGCCGCGGACACGACCACGCGCGTTGTGTCGCCAGCGCGCTCACCGCTGCCGCCGCCGTCTGCGCAAGCCGGGGCGAACAGCTCACGCCGCTGCGTCGGCGCGTGCTCGAGCTCGTCTGGTCGAGCCACCAGCCGATCGGGGCCTACGCGATTCTCGACAAGCTTCGCGCCGACGGTCGCTCCGCGGCGCCGCCGACTGTCTACCGGGCGCTCGAATTCCTGCTCGCGCATGGCCTGATCCATCGCATCGAGTCGCTGAACGCCTTCGTCGGGTGCGTGCAGCCCGGCCCCGATCATCTCGTCCAGTTCCTGATCTGCACGAAATGCGGCACCGCGGCGGAGGTCGAGGACCGGCGCGTGGCCGAGGCGATCGGGCGCAGCGCGGCCGAACGCGGCTTCGCGCTTGCCGGCAGGGTCATCGAGCTGTCCGGCCTCTGCATCAATTGTCGCGACGACAGGCCACGGGTCGGCGCGCGTTCAGCGGTTTGACATGTCCGGGAATTCGCCGCTCATCCGCGCGCGCGGCATCGCGAAGCGCTTTGGGCCGCGCACGGTGCTGTCCGGAATCGACGTGTCGATCGCGTCCGGTGAGATCGTCAGCCTGATCGGCCCCAACGGGGCGGGGAAAACGACACTGCTGCGAATCCTTCTCGGCCTCATCGCGGCCGACGCCGGCACGGTGGAGCGCCGGCCGGACTTGCGTATCGGCTACATGCCGCAGCACGTCGCGATCGATCCATTGCTGCCGCTGACGGTGCGCCGCTTCGTCGAGCTGGCCCGGCCCGATGCCGGTGCGCGCGTGCCCGCCGTGCTCGAGGAGGTCAGGGCCGGTCACATCATCGACTCGCCCGTCCAGACGATCTCGGGCGGTGAAATGCGCCGTGTCCTGCTGGCGCGCGCGCTGCTGCGCGATCCGGATCTGCTCGTGCTGGACGAACCCGTGCAGGGCGTCGACGTCGTCGGACAGGGCGATCTGTTCCGGCTGATCGTCGCGATCCGCGACCGGCGTGGCTGCGGCGTGCTCATGGTCAGCCACGATCTGCATCTGGTCATGGCGGCGACCGACACCGTGCTCTGCATCAACACGCATCTCTGCTGCACCGGCCGGCCCGAGGCCGTCAGCCGGAATCCGGAATATCAGGCGCTGTTCGGGGCCCAGGCCGCCGAAGCCTTCGGTCTCTATGCGCATCGTCACGACCATGTGCACGACGTCGAGGGCCGCATCGTGCAGCTTCACGGCACGGCCGGGCATGAGGCCGGCGGCCCGAACGCATCGCATACGCCGGGGCATCGCCATGGATGATTTCGTCGTTCGTTCCTTTCTGGGCGGGCTCGCGGTCGCCGCGGTGGCGGGACCCTTGGGCGCGTTCGTCGTCTGGCGACGGATGGCGTTCTTCGGCGATGCGCTGGCCCATTCGGCGCTTCTCGGCGTCACGCTTGGCTTCGTTCTGCGGCTCGACGCCAATGTCGGCATTGCCGCGGTGTGCGTGCTGCTCGCGCTCCTGCTCGTGGTGCTGCAGGATCGCGTCCGGCTCGCCGCCGATACGCTGCTCGGCATCTTCGCGCACACGTCGCTTTCACTCGGGCTCGTCGCCCTCGCGTTCATGGAGCGGGTGCGCGTCGACCTGCTCGGCTATCTGTTCGGCGACATTCTCGCCGTGACGGCCGCCGATCTCGCCTGGATGTATGGCGGCGCGACCGTCGTGCTCGCGGCCGTCTCGCTGCTGTGGCGCCGCCTGCTGGCGGCGACGGTTCACGAGGATCTGGCGCGGGTCGAAGGCGTTGCGGTCGGCCGGCTGAAGCTCGCCTTCGTCCTGCTGCTCTCGATCACCATCGCCGCGGCGATGAAGATCGTCGGCGTCCTGCTGATCACGGCCCTTCTGATCATCCCGGCCGCGACCGCGCGGCGCTTCGCGCGCACGCCCGAACAGATGGTGCTGTTGGCCACGCTGTTCGGCGCCGTGGCGGTCGCCGCCGGCATCGCGGCATCGCTCTACTTCGACACGCCGTCGGGCCCCTCGGTCGTGGTCGCGGCGGCTACGTTGTTCGGACTCGCTGCGCTCGCGGTTCGACGGGCACCGGCTTGACCGCGGCGGGCGCGCGGTGCCGCAGGGCGTGCGCGCTCATAAGCGCAAGCGTGAACACGACGAGCGCGCCGGCCTGATGCGCGGCGGCAAGCGGGATCGGCACGACGAGCAGCAGGGTCGAGATGCCGAGCGACATCTGCACGATCGCCATCGCGGCGACGCCGTTGACGGTCAGGCGCGCCGGCCCCGAGATCCCGGCACGCCAAGCGGCGAACCAGAACGCGAGCGCGGCGACGACGACGCTGGTTCCGAGAAGACGATGGTTGAACTGCACGGCCGCGATGTTCTCGAACAGGTTCACCCACCACGGACTCAGGTCGAGATAGCCGGCCGGAACCAGACGGCCGTCCATCAGCGGAAAGGTGTTGTAGGTCAGGCCGGCGTCGAGCCCGGCGACGAATCCGCCCGAGAGCATCGTCAGGAACACCAGCGCGCTCAGCGCGAGTGCGCCGCGCGCCAGGCCCGGATGCGCTGCCGGCTCGGCATCGGTTCCCTTGACGACACCCGGGCGCAGCAGGTCGAGCGCGATCCAGAGCATGAGCCCGTAGATGAGCACGGCGAGGCCGAGATGGGCGGTGAGGCGATAGGGGCTGACGTCGACGCGGTCGACGAGGCCGCTCTGCACCATGAACCAGCCGAGCCCGCCCTGCAGGCCGCCGAGCACGAAGATGCCGCCGAGCTTCCAGGCGAGCGGGCCGTGGATCCGGCCGCGCAGCACAAACCAGAGGAACGGGACGAGGAAGACGACGCCGATCAGCCGACCCCACAGCCGGTGGATGTATTCCCACCAGAAGATCGACTTGAATTCGGCGAGCGTCATGCCGTGGTTGATCAGCTGATACTCGGGAATCTGCTGGTACTTCGCGAAGGCCTCGAGCCAGGCCTGCTCGCTGAGCGGGGGGAGTACGCCGACGATCGGCTGCCATTCCGTGATCGACAGCCCGGATTCGGTCAGCCGGGTGATGCCGCCGATCACGACCATGGCGAAGACCATGGCACAGCACGCGAGCAGCCAGACCGCGACCGGCCGCGTCGTCGAAGCGTCATGGGGGGTGGAAGGGGAACGAGACGTCACGTGAAGGTCACCGTCACGAGATCGGAATCGGCGCCGAAAATAGGCCGCCGGCGGCCGCAATGGAATGAGGCATAGCGTCACGGTGCCAGGCGACCTGGGCCAGCTATCTCCGGTACGCGCCGTCGAAACCCACGGGTCGGACCTCACCCTTGCGACAGGCTCAGGGTGAGGTCCTCATGCCGAGCCTGACAAGACGTCGTCCCCCCGCCCGTCGAAGCCTCGTCCTGAACCTCTCGGAGCCTCATCCTGAGCTTGTCGAAGGATGAGGCTGCGATGCCGACGGATAAAGCTTGCCCTTGTCAACGCCGACAGCCGGCCTCGTCCTTCGACAAGCTCAGGACGAGGCTGGTCTTGTTGTTGGCTGCATTCCGTTGTTCATGCCTTGCCCTTGGCCTGACAAAACCTCACCCCGAGCCTGTCGACGTCTCATGCCGAGCTTGTCGAGGGATGAGGTTACGGAAGGTTCATGCTGAGCCTGTCGAAGCATGAGGACCGATTCGCATGCGCTCGCGGATAGCAGCGGCAGCCCTCGCCGACATCAACGGCCGCTGTTCGCCCTGGCGGCGCCGCGCGCCATGCCCTTGCGCGCGGCGACGGCGAGCCCGAGCTGTGCTGCGAGCAGGTTCCTCGGACGCAGGAGATCCTGAAGCGTGTAGCGGTCGAGCACCGCAAGGAACGCGCTCAGGGCTTCGTCGAGTATCCCGCGAAGCCTGCAGCTCTCGGTGATCCGGCACGCGATGGCGGGGCCGAAGCATTCGACGAGTGCCAGATCCTCCTCGGTCTGACGAACGACGTCGCCGAGCCTGATCTCGCCGGGCGGTCGCGCTAGCCGGAGGCCGCCGTTCCGTCCGCGGATCGTCTCGACGTAGCCGAGCAGGCCCAGCCGGTGCACGACCTTCATCAGATGGTTCTCGGAAATCCCGTATCTCTCGGCGATGTCACGGATGGAACTGAGGCGGCCATCGGCCAACCCCAGGAACATGAGTGTCCGCAGCGCATAGTCCGTGTATCGGGTCAGCCGCATCGTGCCTCCTGCGGCAACCTGCCGCGCCGAATAAGATGTATATTCATTGCATCTTATAAACGCAACGGTAACATGTGCGGCGAATGCGTCGTCAATGCGAAGGGGTAGGACGTATGGGCGCGCTGGAGCACATCACCGAAGACGGCATCGCTATGCTGGTCGACCGCTTCTACGCGAAGGTGCGTCGCGACCCGATGATCGGCCCGCTGTTCAACGCCGCGATCGACGATTGGGACGCGCATCTTGCGACCCTGCGTGCGTTCTGGTCGTCGGTGATGCTGACGACCGGTCGCTACAAGGGAAATCCGATGGGCGCGCATCTGAAGCATCCGATCCGGCCGGAATTCTTCACCCGCTGGCTCGAGCTCTGGGGCGAAACCGCCGACGAGCTGTTCGTGCCTGCCGTCGCCGAGCAGTTCCGCCACAAGGCGAACCGCATCGCCGAGAGCCTCAAGCTCGGCATGTACTTCCGGCCTGGTGCGCCGCTGCGTGACCTCGGCGCGGCATCCGACCGGGCCAGGACCTGAAGCGCGCTCGGACTTGAAAGCGCGTAGCCCCGTGGGCGAAATTTGCCGTGCCGCCCGATTCGCACGCAATTACGAACGCAATGGCGGCGGTTCCGCGCGGGCGGCAGATGTGCGGCAATGCGTGGGGGATCGACCCGTCGCCGGGCACCTGCGCTACCCCGGGACGGGGACGCGTACGCGGGCCGGCCGGCGCATGCTCGGTTGACCTGGGCCGCCGATCTTTCTAAATTCATTTGTACACAAACGATCGGTCCGTCGGGGTGGCCTCGCGCAAGACAAGCAAGACCACGGGGGTGGTCCGCCGGGCGCCGCGTCGTCGCGGCAGACCGAACCATTTTGTGTCTGGAGACGATCGCCGGGGTCAGGGCCGTACCATGAGCAAGCGCGCCGCCAAGCTTGCGGCCGTGCCGCCGAAGGGCGAAGCGCCGGCCGTTGCCGCTTACAGGCTCGAAGAGCAGGTCGGGCATCTGCTACGCCGCGCCCATCAACGGCATGCCGCGATCTTCCAGGACGGCATCGGCGACCTGCAACTCACGCCGATGCAGTTCGCGGCCCTCGTCAAGATCCGCGACCTCGGCAAGGTATCGCAGAACCAGCTCGGCCGGCTCACGGCCATGGATCCGGCGACGACCCAGGGCGTCATCCAGCGCCTCGTCGCCCGCGGGGTGATCGAGCGGACCGCCGATCCGGACGATCGGCGCATGACGGTCCTCCGCCTCACGGCGCAGGGCCGCGCGACCGTCGAGGCGGCCATCGTCCGCGCGGTGAAGATCACCGAAGCAACCCTGGCCCCGCTCACCGAATCCGAACGGCCGGTCTTTCTCGCGCTGCTGCGAAAGCTTATCTGATAGTCGACTCACATGAAGACTGCTCCCGCGCATACCGCCGATCTCAAGCTCGCGTTCGGTTTCGATTTCGCCGACCTTTACGAGCGCGATGGTCTCGTCCGGCTCGACCGTGCGTTTCTCGACCGGCTGCAGGCGGCCGATCCGGCGCTCGCGAACCGGTTGCTCGCGGCGCGTGCCGAACCGTCGACGTTGACGGCGAAGGACGAGGGCAATCTCCTGATCGAGCTCGGCCCCCATCTCGAGGCGTTCATCGCCGAGCTGTTCGGGATCGAGAAGGAGGTCCGTGAGCTTGCCGCACGCACGCATGCGCTCGAGCCGCTTTATGCCTGCAAGCGCCTGTTCGTGCAGCGTCAGGCGGTAAAAGCCTTCAAATCCGACGAGGTCGCGACGTTCGACGGCGCCGCCTTGGCCAGCGCGCTCGAGGCGCGGATGGGCGAGGCGCTGACCGAGATCAGCTTCGCCCGCCACGTGATGGCGTGGGAGAAGACGCCGGATCAGCACAAGGGCGCGCTCGATCTCGCGCTGCGCTATGCGGCGTGGGCGACGCTCACGGACGCCGGCAAGGCGAAGCACGGGCAGGGTGTGCTGTTCAAGGTTCCGCGCAAGATCGACCCGATGAATCTCGTGCCGGTCGAGACGATCGAGATCGACGGCGTGCGCATGATGCGTCTGCCCGAGCACGAGTGGCGTCAGCGCGACGGATTTGCGCTCACCGATCCCGGCGCCGGCCTCGTGCATGCGCTCGACCAGATGAACTACTGCATCTGGTGCCATAACCAGGGCAAGGACTCGTGCTCGAAGGGCCTCAAGGACAAGAAGACCGGCGCCTTCCAGAAATCCGTCTTCAACGTCACGCTCGCCGGCTGCCCGCTCGAGGAGAAGATCTCCGAGATGCACACGCTGAAGGCCCAGGGTCACGCCATCGGGGCCTTCGCGACCATCGCCGTGGACAATCCGATGATGGCGGCGACAGGGCACCGCATCTGCAACGATTGCATGAAGGCCTGCATCTACCAGAAGCAGGAACCCGTCGACATCCCGCAGGCCGAGACGCGGATCATGAAGGACGTGCTCGAACTCCCCTGGGGGTTCGAGATCTATGGACTTCTGACGCGCTGGAACCCGCTCAACATCCGGCGGCCGCTGCCGCGGCCCGCGACCGGCTACAAGGTCCTCGTCGTCGGTCTCGGGCCCGCCGGATTCACGCTCGCCCACCATCTCCTGAATGACGGGCACACGGTCGTCGGCATCGACGGCCTCAAGATCGAGCCGCTGCCGCCCGAGATCTCCGGCGTCTCGCCGTCGGGCGAGCGCGTCGCGTTCCGCCCGATCCGCGACGTCACCGAGCTTTACGAGAATCTGGACGACCGCATCATGGCCGGCTTCGGCGGCGTCGCCGAGTACGGCATCACGGTGCGCTGGAACAAGAACTTCCTGAAGGTCATCCGCCTCTTGCTCGAGCGCCGGCGTCAGTTCGCCATGTATGGCGGCGTGCGCTTCGGCGGCACGCTGACTGTCGAGGATGCGTGGACCTACGGCTTCGATCACATCGCGCTCTGTGCCGGCGCGGGCAAGCCGACGCAGATCAAGATGCCCAACAGCCTCGCCCGCGGCGTGCGCATGGCGTCCGACTTCCTCATGGCGCTGCAGCTCACGGGGGCCGCGAAGCAGGCCTCGATCGCGAACCTGCAGATCCGCCTGCCGGTGGTCGTGGTCGGCGGCGGCCTCACCGCGATCGACACCGCGACCGAGGCCCTCGCCTATTACACGCGCCAGGTCGAGAAGTTCCTCGACCGCTACGAGACTCTGGTGGCGGAGCGCGGCACCGAGGCCGTGCGCGCCCGCTGGACGCCGGAAGACGTCGAGATCGCCGAAGAGTTCCTCGCCCATGCACGCGCGATCCGCGAGGAGCGCCGCCAGGCGGCCGCCGAGAAACGGGCGCCGCGTCTGGCACAGCTGCTGACGTCGTGGGGCGGGGCGACGATCGCCTATCGCCGTCGTCTGATCGACGCGCCGAGCTACACGCTCAATCACGAAGAGGTCGCCAAGGCGCTCGAGGAGGGCGTGCGCTTCGCCGAAGGCCTGACGCCGGCCGGCATCGAGGTCGACGCTTGGAACCATGCGAAGGGCATCCGTTTCACCCGCGAACGCGATGGCCGGACGGAAGAGGTCGTGCTGCCCGCGCGCTCGATCCTGATCGCCGCCGGAACGCAGCCCAACACCGTGCTCGCGCGCGAGGACGCAAGCGGTATCAAGCTCGATGGCCGCTATTTCGCCGCCGTGGATGAGGACGGCAATCCGGTCAAGCCGGAGCGCGCCATCTCCAAGCCGGCAGCGGCGCATGTCCTGATGTCGTTCACGGACGACGGCCGCGCGATGAGCTTCTTCGGCGACCTCCATCCGTCCTTCTTCGGCAATGTCGTGAAGGCGATGGGCAGCGCCAAGCAGGGCTATCCGGTGATCTCGCGCGTGCTCGCCAAGCGGCCGCCCAGCGCGATCGCGCCCGAGGCGCTCGTCAGCCGCCTCGATGCGGATCTGCGCGCGCGCGTGCACGCGGTGACGCGGCTGACGCCGAACATCGTCGAGGTCGTGCTCGAGGCGCCGCAGGCCGCGCGCAAGTTCCGGCCCGGCCAGTTCTATCGCCTTCAGAATTTCGAGACGCTGGCGCCACGCATCGACGGCACCGTGCTGGCGATGGAGGGGCTGGCGCTGACCGGCGCGTGGGTCGACACGGATCGCGGGCTCGTCTCTGTGATCGCGTTGGAGATGGGCGGATCGTCGGATCTGTGCGCACTGCTCAAACCCGGCGAACCCGTGATCCTGATGGGGCCCACCGGCAGTCCGACCGAAACGCCGGCGGGCGAGACGGTGGCGCTCGTCGGCGGCGGCCTCGGCAACGCGGTTCTGTTCTCGATCGGCGCGGTGCTCCGGCGCGCGGGCTCGCGCGTTGTCTACTTCGCCGGGTACAAGAAGCTTCAGGACCGCTACAAGGTCGAACAGATCGAGGCGGCCGCGGACGTGGTCGTGTGGTGCTGCGACGAGGCACCCGGATTCACGCCCGGCCGGCCGCAGGACCGCAGCTTCGTCGGCAACATCGTCGAGGCGATGGCGGCCTACGGCGCGGGCCGTCTGGGCGAGACGACGATTCCGTTGACGGCGGTCGACCGCATCATCGTCATCGGTTCGGACCGCATGATGGCCGCGGTCGGCGCCGCACGGCATGGCGTGCTGCGCCCGTATCTGAAGCCGGACCACGTCGCGATCGCCTCCATCAACTCGCCGATGCAGTGCATGATGAAGGAGATCTGCGCCCAGTGCCTGCAGGCGCACAGGGATCCGGTCACGGGTGAGGAGACGATCGTCTTCTCGTGCTTCAACCAGGATCAGCCACTCGACTGCGTGGACTTCGGCGTCCTCAACGAGCGGCTTCGGCAGAACGCGCTTCAGGAAAAGCTTACCGCACTGTGGATCGACCGCTGCCTGAAGCGGCTCGATCTGCGGACCGAAGCTGCGGCGTAACCGCCATCGCGGCCGCGTACGGGCGGCCGCTGCAGGTACGCAGGATCACGGGATCAAGGGCACCGGTGCCGTGATTTGCCGCGCCCTGACGTGACGGGCTTGGCGGTTCGGGCGGCGCTGCGGCGCCGCGCCGGAACCGGGCTCACGCACGGCACGTTCGCCCATCCGGGCGAACCGGACGATTGCCCACGACGTGCGGCGCATCCGTCATGCCGCGCAACGCACGATCGCGGCCGGGCTAGGTGTCGAGGCGCACCGATACGCCCCGGCGGGCCAGCGCATCCGCCATGGGTATTCCTGCCGTCGACAACGTCGGATCCATGCTCTTTCCCGCCGTTCCGTCGGGGTGATGGCGCAAACGCCGGCGGCGTGTGATCGGCGCCCATGGCGGGAACGGCGCAGGGAAGGGACCGTTCTCAGGAGAGCCTATGCCCCGCACAGCGAGGCGGGCTTCGAACGGGATCGGCACCGACAGCCGGTAATCGGAGGACGTAATGCCCAGGATCGGTATCTCGGGCTCCTATGGCGGACTGAACTTGGGCGACGAGGCGATCCTGACCAGCGCGATCGCCCAGCTGCGCGCGACCGTGCCCGACGTGGAGATCGTGGTCTTCTCGAAGAATGCGGAACACACGCGCGCGCATCACAAGGCCGACCGCGTGATCTCGCCCCGGGAGCTGCTGCTCGAGGAGATTATCCCCGAGATCGGGCGTCTCGACCTGCTGCTGCTCGGCGGCGGCGGCATCCTCTACGACACCGAGGCGCGCACCTACCTGCGCGAGGTCGTCATCGCGCATGAAAGGGGCATACCGACCTTTGCCTTTGCGATCGGCATCGGGCGGTTGAACGACCCCGAGGAGCGCCGCGCCGTGCGCCAGGGCATGAACCGGATGACCGGTATCACGGTGCGCGAACTCAGCGCGAAGCGCCTTCTCGAGGAGATCGGGGTCGAGCGGCCGATCATGGTGACGGCGGACCCGGCGTTTCTGCTCACGCCGGAGCCGTTCACCGACGACATGCTACGCGCCGCAGGCGTGCCGCTCGATGTTCCCCTGATCGGGTTTTCCGTTCGCGAGTTGGGCCCGGCCGCGCCGGATCTGAGCGAGGCGGCATACCATGCCCTTCTGGCGGAGACGGCGGATTTCATGGTGCATCGCTATGATGCCCATGTCGTGTTCGTACCAACCGAGCGCATCGATGTCCGCGAGGCGCATCGGGTCGTCGGCCAGATGGCGACGCCGGAACGCGCGCACATCCTTCGTTTCGACTACAGCCCGTCGCAGATGCTCGGGCTTCTCAGCCGCTTCGAAATGGCGGTCGGCATGCGGCTGCACTTCCTGATCTTTGCGGCGCTCGCGGGCGTGCCGCTCATGGCCCTGCCATATGCGTCCAAGGTTACCGACCTTCTCGAAGCGCTTGGTCTGCCGAAGCGGCCGGCGGCGCATGAACAATACGCGGGTGCGTTTTTGGCCGACGTCGATCGGCTCTGGGACAATCGTGCGACGCAGCGGACGCTGGTGCGCACGCGTACCCCGCATCTGCAGGAGCGTGCCCGGCAGAACGTGCCGCTGGCGCTCGCGACCATCCGCGAGAAGGGACGGGCGCACCCCGCCGATTTGCTGCCAAACGCAAAGCTCGGTCATGCCGGTGCTGGCGCGTCCGCGTGAGCCGCGGACGGTCATGCTGCCACCGCGCATCGCGCGCGTCGGCGGGCGGGCGGATGTACTAATCGTCGGCGGCGGGCCTGCGGGCATCGGCGCCGCACTGGGCGCGGCCTGGGCGGGCGCCCGCGTGATCCTGGCGGAACGCCACGGATTTCTCGGCGGCAATGCCACCGTCGCACTCGTAATGCCGCTGATGTCGTTCTTCACCGAGCGATGCCAGCCCGACGCGGCGGACCACACCCGGCTCTTGCCGATTGACCACGGACCGGGCGATCCCGTCATCGCCGGTGCGCTTGCCGTCTTTCTCAAGCGGCTCGTCGCCGCCCGCGGCGCCATCGCCCCTTCGGCGGCGACCGGCTATGTGGTTCCGTTCGATCCGGAGATGTTCAAGCTGGTCGCGATCGAACTTCTCGACGACGCCGGCGTGAGCCTGTTTCTGCACGCCTTCGCCTCGAGTGTGTTGATCGAGAACGAGCCGCCGGGCGTGGTCTTCGAGACCAAGTCCGGCCCCGTCCTGATCGAGGCGGATGCGATCGTCGACTGCACCGGCGACGGCGACGTCGCGGCCGGCGCCGGGGCTGCCTATGAGGTCGGACGCGACGTGGACGGCCTCGTGCAGCCGATGACGCTCATGTTCCGGATGGTGGGGATGGATCATGCCGCCTTCGCCGCCTATGTGAACGAAAACCCGTCGCAATGGCACGGCGTACACGGGTTGTGGGATCTGATCGCCGAGGCCGCGGCGGCAGGCGAACTCGATCTGCCGCGGGAAGATATCCTCTTCTTCGCAACCCCCCATCGCGGCGAGGTCAGCGTGAACAGCACCCGCGTCACGGGCGCCCTCGGCACCAGCGTCTGGGACCTGACCTACGCGGAGTGGCTGAGCCGGCGCCAGATGCGCCAGATCGCTGCGTTCCTGAAAAAACGCGTGCCCGGTTTCGCAGAAGCCTATGTCGTGCAGAGCGGTACGACCATCGGTGTGCGCGAGACGCGGCGCATCGTGGGCGAGTACCGGCTGACCGCCGACGACATTCTTTCGGCACGCAAGTTCGAGGACGCGATCGTCCGCGGGACATACCCGATCGATATCCATGATCCGGTCGGGAAGGGGACAGTGTTGAAGCGGGTGCCGCTCGGCGACGCGTACGAGATCCCGTTGCGCTGTCTCGTGCCACAGCATGTCGAACACCTGCTCGTGGCGGGACGGTGCATCTCCGGCACGCACGAAGCCCACTCGTCGTATCGCGTCACGCCGATCGCGATGGCGACCGGTCAAGCCGCCGGCGTTTGCGCGGCGATGGCCGTCCGGACGCAACGACGTCCGCGCGACGTGCGGGCCGGCGAGGTCCAGGCGGAACTGAGGCGGCAGGGGGCGAACCTGCGCGGGCCGCTCGACGCGCACGACGCCGTTTGAGGCGTCGACTTTCACCCGCGCCCGGTCGGCGGCGATTCTCCCTGACATGCCGGGCCGTCGCTGAACTCTTGGACAGAGCCCGCGACGCGGCTACAACCGTCGGCATGAACGAGATGTCCGATACATTCGACCGCGAGGTCGACGCGGCGCGGGCGGCACTCCTGCGGCTCGGCCTGATCACGCCGGCCGACCGTCCGCGTTTCGCGCGGCTGACCGGCGGCGTCGCCTCGGACATCTGGAAGGTCGAGCTGCCGGCGGGCCCGGTCTGCGTCAAGCGGGCGCTCGCCAAGTTGCGCGTCCAGCAGGACTGGCGCGCCCCGGTATCGCGCAGCGGCAACGAGGTCGCCTGGCTCGAGACCGTCGGGCGCATCGTGCCGGACTCGGTACCGCGCGTGATCGCGGCCGACCGGGACGCCAACCTGTTCGTGATGACCTATCTCGATCCCGCCGTTTACAGCGGCTGGAAGCAACAGCTTCGCGACGGCATCGCCGATGCGGCGACGGCGCGCGCCGTCGGCGAGCGTCTCGTCCGCATCCACGCGGCGACGGCCGGCGATCCGGCGGTCGCCGCACGCTTCCGGACCGACGAGATATTCGATGCGATCCGGCTGGAGCCGTATCTCCTCGCGACGGCGCGCCACTACGAAGGACTCGGTCAGCCCGATATCGCTGCGGCGTTGCGCGACCTGGCCGCCGTGACGGCGGCGACCAAACACGCGCTCGTCCACGGCGACGTGAGCCCGAAGAACATTCTCGTGGGGCCTTGCGGGCCTGTGTTCCTCGATGCGGAATGCGCCTGGTACGGCGATCCGGCCTTCGATCTTGCGTTCTGTCTCAACCACATGCTGCTCAAATGCCTGTGGCGGCCCGATGCGTCCGCAGGGTTCATGGCGTGTTTCGATGAGCTGGCTTCGGCCTATCTCGCCGGCGTGACATGGGAGCCGCCCGCGGCGATCGAGGCGCGGACGGCGCGGCTTCTGCCCGGGCTTTTCCTTGCACGCGTCGATGGCAAGTCGCCGGTCGAATATCTGGTCGACGCGCGCGACAAGGATCGCGTGCGGCGCGTGGCCATCCGGTTCCTGCGGGAGCCGGCGACACGATTGGCGGCAATCCGTGCCGCCTGGACGGAGGAGACGAGCTCGTGACGAAGATCGTGGCAGTGATCGGGCGGCGCATATGGGATTCACGCGGCCGGCCGACGGTCGAAACCGAAATCCGGCTGGCGAGCGGTGCCGTCGGTCGCGGCATCGCGCCCGCCGGTGCCTCTACGGGGTCGGGCGAGGCGATCGATCTGCGCGATGGCGGCACCCGGTTCGGCGGCCTCGATGTCCGCCGCGCCGTCGCCAACGTGAACGGGGAAATCGCTGCCGCACTGATCGGCTGCGATGCCACCGATCAGGCGGCCATCGACCATCGTCTCGTCACGTTGGACGGGACGCCGAACAAGGCGCGCTTGGGCGGCAATGCGATCATCGCGACGTCGATGGCGGTGGCACACGCGGCGGCCGCGGCGCGCGGGCTGCCGCTGTGGCGTTCGCTCGGCGCCGAGACGCCGGTTCTGCCGATGCCGGAAATCCAGATCATCGGCGGCGGTGCGCATGCGAGCCGTCGCGTCGATGTGCAGGATTTCATGATCGTGCCGGTCGGCGCCCGCGATTTTGCCGAAGCGCTCGACTGGGCGGCGGAGGTTCATCGCTCTGCCGGCGGCCTCCTCGCCAAGGCCGGACGGGTCGCCGGCGTGGCCGACGAGGGCGGCTATTGGCCGGCGTTCGACCGCAACGAGGATGCGATCGAACTGATCGTCCGCGCGATCGAGTCCGCCGGCTTGCGTCCCGGCGCGGACGTCGCCATTTCGCTCGACATCGCCGCGACGCAGCTCCGCACGCCCGGCGGCTACCGCCTCGCGCGCGAGGGACGGGAATTGTCGCCCGACGCGTTCGCGGCACTTCTGCTCGGCTGGCTCGACGCCTACCCGATCTGCGCGATCGAGGATCCACTCGCCGAGGATGATGCCGACGGTATCGCCGCCTTTACCCGCGCGGCGTCGGCGCGCGCGATCGTGGTGGGCGACGATTTCCTGGTCACGAATGCGGGGCGAATCGCCGATGCCGCGGCGAAAGGCGCCTGCACGGCGACCCTCATCAAGCCGAACCAGGCCGGAACGCTCACCGAGGCGAAGGCGGCATTCGATGCCGCGCGCGCCGTGGGCTGGACGACGATCGTGTCGGCGCGCTCGGGCGAAACCGAGGACGTGACCATCGCGCATCTCGCCGCGGGGTGGGGCGCCGACATGCTGAAGGTCGGCTCGTTGACGCGCTCGGAGCGGCTGGCGAAATGGAACGAATGCCAGCGGATCGCCGAAAGCCCCGGGGCGCGTTTCGCCGGCTGGCGGGGCGCGCGCGGCGGCTGAACGTCCGGCTCAGCCCCAGCTCATGATGATGCCGCGCCGGCGCAGGTTGAAGCGCGGCTTGTACACGGCTGCGGGCAGGGAGCCCGGACGGCCGAAGAGGTAGCCCTGGCCGTATCCGACTCCCAGCGCCTTCAGCGCATCGGACTGCGCCTCGGTTTCGACCATCTCGGCGATCGTACCGGCGCCGAGCTTGCGGGTGAGCGCCACGATGGCCTCGATCAACGCGCGGTCGCGCGGGTCGCTGGTGACGTTGCGCGTGTACTTGCCGGCGAGTTTCACGAAATCGACCGCAAACGCGTTGAGGTAGTCGAACGAAGCGGCACCGGTTCCGAAATCGTCGAGGCAGATGCGGATGCCGCGCCGGCGCAGGTCCTGCAGGAACAGGGCGACTTCATCCGGACGGCTGATGATCGCCGACTCGGTGACCTCCAGCAGCAGGCGGCCGTCGAGATCACTCGCCGTCTTCAGGAGCGCCTCGAGCTCGGCACGAAAGATCGCGCTCTCCAGCGAGCGCCCGGACAAGTTGACCGCGATCGACACGGCCGGCTGCATCGCCTTTCGTTCCTCCAGCGCCCGCAGCACGCGGTCGCACACGGCGAGATCCAGCTCGTTGACGACGCCGACCTGCTCGGCGAAAGCGATGCGGGCTGCCGGCGATTCGCTTTCGGCGAAGCGGGCCAGCGCCTCGTAATGCGTGATGTTGCGCGATTCGAGCTCGACGATCGGCTGGAAGGCGAGATCGAACTGACGCGTGCTGAGCGCGGTGCGCAGCTGGCGGATGTTGCTTGCCGCCTCGCGGAGAAGCTGGCCGAGTCCCTCGGACAGCGATTGAATCGTGAAGTTTCCCTGCTTCGCCTCGGCAAACCTGTTGATCGCATAGACGAGGATGCGGGCGGCGTCGGTATCGCTCAGGCGGCCGCGGTCGAGGTCGACGGTCGACGTGCCGACCGTCAGCGATCGGCCCCGGGGATCGGCACTCCTGACGATTTCGGCGATCTGTTGGCCCAGGCTTCGCACATCGAGCGCGCCGTCGTGGACCAGTCCGAAGCGGTCGGCCGATAACCGGCCCGCGCCGTCGCCGCCCACCGATCTGGCCCGCAGATGCCGTCCGACGACGTTCATCAGCCCGGTCGCCGTCTCGCCATCGACACGCCGGCGAAGTTCGTCGAGACCGCCCATCGTGAGCAATGTCAGCTTGCCGCCGTTTCCGATCTCGGCGACGGCGCGCCGGACGAAGGAGTCGCGGTCGAGCAGCCGGGTCTCGGGATCGCGCCCGTTCTCCGTCCTTTCGCCGTCCATCGGCACGGCGGAAACCGGGGTGCTGAGCGTCAGGTGGAACACGTCACGTTCGGACGGCAGTCGGCAACCGCCGAGAATGACGGTCGAACCTTCATTGGCAAGCTGCACCATGATCGGGGCGAGGCGGCCGCCCTTGGCGATCGAGCCCAGCAGGATCTTGGCGAGCGGGCGATCGGTCGCCGAGAGCAGATCCAGCACCGAATGGCCGATGAGGTCCTCGGCCTTCTGATGCGTCAGGCTGAACGTGGCGCCGGTTGCGAACCGGATCTTGTAGTCCGCGCCGACCTCCATCAGCAGATCCGCCGCGGCGAATGCAAAGGCTACGAATCGGTCGCGCTCCTCGCGCAAGTGGTCTCGCGTCGGCGGTACGGCTGGATAAGTCATGTCGTGTGGATTGGGGTCGTCGTCGCGCGGCATGGCGTGGTCAGCAACCGTAGGATGCGCACGCTTAAGGAAGTTTTGACGTGAGCGGTTAACTCGGAGCCTCGGCCTTGACAAGCAGGGGGTTAGGCGCCCCATTATTCGTACACAAACAATCGGTCGTGGAACAGGCACGGCGGGATCAGGGAGGCGATGGGAAGCTATCTGCGTCCCACAAGACTGAGCGAGGCAGTCGCGGCGCTTGCCGGGCGCCCGCATGTGATCGTCGCCGGCGGCACGGATTTCTACCCCGCCCGCGTCGGCCGGCCGCTCGACGAGGACATCCTCGACATCACCGCCATTGATGAGCTCCGGCGGATCTCGGACGAAGGATCGCACTGGCGCATTCCCGCGCTCGTCACGTGGAGCGAGCTGGTGGCCGCCGATCTGCCGCCCCTGTTCGACGGTCTGAAGCGCGCGGCGCGGGAAGTGGGCGGCATCCAGATTCAGAATGTCGGCACGATCTGCGGCAATCTCTGCAACGCGTCACCGGCCGCCGACGGCATCCCGAACCTGCTCACGCTCGAGGCCGAAGTCGAGCTTGCCTCGGCATCGGGCAGCCGGCGGCTGCCGGTCGCCGGCTTCGTCCAGGGGAACCGCCGCACGGCCCGGAAGCCGGACGAACTCGTGGCAGCGATCCGCGTGCCGAAGCCGGCCCGGCCGGCGCGCAGCACGTTCCTCAAGCTCGGCGCGCGTACCTACCTCGTCATTTCCATCGTCATGGTGGCCGGCGTCATCGAGACTGGGCCGGATGGTCGCATCGCGGCGGCGCGCTTTGCCGTGGGCGCGTGCGCGCCGACCGCACGGCGGCTGCCGGCGCTGGAACAGGCTTTGATCGGCGAGAAGCCGTCGCCGGCGCTCGGCGGGCTCGTCCGGCCCGAGCATCTGGCGCCGCTCAGCCCGATCGACGACGTCCGGGGCACGGCCGCGTACCGCCGCGATGCGACGCTGACGCTTCTGCGCCGTGCGATCCAGGAGCTTGCAGCATGAGGTCGCCTGAGATCCGCGTCGCCTTCACGCTCAACGCAAAGCCGGTCGAGGTGCATGTCGAGCCGATCCGGCGCCTCGCCGATGTCCTGCGCGAGGATCTTCATCTCACGGGCACCAAGGTCGGATGCAATGCGGGTGACTGCGGCGCCTGTACCGTGCTGCTCGACGGCCGCCAGGTCTGCGCGTGTCTCGTCCCGATCGCGCAGGTCGAAGGCCGGTCGGTGACGACGGTCGAAGGCCTGGCCAAGGACGGCCGCCTCAACGATCTGCAGCGTGCCTTCCATGCCCATGGCGCGGCACAGTGCGGCATCTGCACGCCCGGCATGCTGATGGCGGCGGCTGACCTGCTCGCCCGCAACGCACAGCCGAGCGAGGCGGAGGTGCTCGATGCGCTCGGCGGCGTGCTGTGCCGCTGCACCGGATACCGCAAGATCGTCGAGGCCGTGCTCGCCGTCGCCCGGCCGGCGACCACCGTCGATCCGGCGGCGGGCGAGGCGGTCGGCGCGCGCCTGCCCAAGACCGACGGCATCGCCAAGGTCACGGGCGCCGAACGCTTCGGCGCCGACACATGGCCGGCGGACTGCCTCGTGCTGCGGGCCGTGCGCTCGCCGCATCATCACGCCCGCTTCACGATCGGCGATCTCGCGCCGCTGCATGCGAAGTATCCCGGGCTCGTGCGGGTCCTCACGGCGAAGGACATCCCCGGCCAGAACCGCTACGGCATCTATCCGACCGGCAAGGATCAGCCGGCGCTCGCCGACGGCTACGTGCGCCACCGCGGCGAAGCGGTCGCCGCCCTCGTCGGCGACGCGGCGACGATCGCGGCGATCCGCGACGAGGACGTGCCGATCACCTGGGAGGTCCTGCCGACGATCAGCGGCATCGACGCGGCACTGGCGCCCGGTGCGCCCGCGCTGCATGCCGAGCATCCCGACAATGTGCTCATTTCCGGGCGCGTCGCGCGCGGCGACACGGCGCGCGCGCTGGCCCAATCGGCCGCGGTCGCCGAAGGCACGTTCGAGACCTCGTTCGTCGAACACGCCTATATCGAACCCGAGGCCGGCTATGCACGGCGCGTCGGCGACCGGATCGAGATCGTCGCCTGCACGCAGACGCCGTACATGGACCGCGACGAGATCGCGCTGATTCTCGGCCTGAAGCCGGAACAGGTGCGCATCATCCCGACCGCCGTGGGCGGCGGCTTCGGCGGCAAGCTCGACCTGTCGCTGCAGCCCCTGATCGCGACGGCGGCATGGCTGCTCGACCGGCCGGTGCGCTGCGTCTACACGCGGCCCGAAAGCATGGCATCGACCACGAAGCGCCACCCGGCCCGGATCACGGCGCGCGCCGGCTGCGATGGCGAGGGCCGGCTGACCGCGGTCGAATTCCACGGCGACTACAACACCGGCGCCTATGCCTCGTGGGGACCCACCGTCGCCAACCGCGTGCCCGTTCATGCGATGGGGCCCTACGAGGTGCCGGCCGTCCGGTGCACGACGCGGGCGATCTATACCAACGACCCACCGGCCGGTGCTTTCCGCGGCTTCGGCGTGCCGCAGGCGGCGATCGCGCACGAGGCGCTGATGGATGCGCTCGCGGCGAAGGTCGGTCTCGATCCGCTCGAGTTCCGCTGGAAGAACGCGCTGCACAAGGGCTCCGTGACGGCGACGGGACAGCACCTCGAGGCGAGCGTGGGCTTGCGCGCCTGCCTCGATGCGTTGCGGTCGCGCTGGAAGGCGCTGCGCGAGGCGGCAGAAGCGTTCAATCGCACGTCGGCCAATCGCAAGCGCGGCGTCGGCATCGCCTGCATGTGGTACGGCATCGGCAACACCTCGATGTCGAACCCGTCGACGATGCGGATCGGGCTGTCGCGCGACGGCCGGGTGACGCTTTACAGCGGTGCGGTGGACATCGGCCAGGGCTCGAACACGATCATGGTGCAGATCGCGGCCGATGCGCTCGGTGTGCCGGCCTCCGCGATCGCGCTTGTCGCTGGCGATACCGATCTGACGGCGGATGCCGGCAAGACGTCGGCGTCGCGCCAGACCTTCGTCTCCGGCAACGCCGCGCGGCTCGCCGGCGAGGACCTGCGGCGGCAGATTCTGCGTCTCGGCAATGTCGGGCCCGGGGCCCGCATCGAGCTCGAGCCCGGTCGGCTCACGCTCAGCGATGGCGACGTGCGCCGCGTGATCGAGCTGGATGCGCTGCCCGTCGTGTCGAACCAGGACGTGCTGGTCGGGACCGGAAGCTTCGATCCGCCGACGACTGCGCTCGATGAAGACGGGCAGGGGATTCCCTACGCGACCTACGCCTTCGCCGCGCAGATCGCCGAGGTGGAGGTCGACCTCGAACTCGGCACGACGAAGGTCCGGCGCATCGTCGCGGCGCATGACGTCGGCCGCGCCATCAATCCGACCCAGGTCGAGGGGCAGATCCACGGCGGGATCGCGCAGGGTCTTGGCCTGGCGCTGATGGAGGAGTATGTGCCGGGCCGCACCGAGAACCTTCATGACTATCTGATCCCGACCATCGGCGACGTGCCGGAGATCGAGTGCATCCTGATCGAGGACACCGAACCGCTGGGGCCCTTTGGGGCCAAGGGCATCGGCGAGCCAGCGCTGATCGCGACGGCGCCTGCCATCCTCGGCGCCATCCACCATGCGACGGGCGTTCGCCTCACCCGGGTGCCGGCGACGCCGGACCGCGTTCGGGCGGCGATCCTGGCGGCGCAGAATTCATGACGCGAGGCCCTCGATGACTGAGACGAAGAAGAGCACCGACACGCCCACCGAAACGGCACTTGCCGAGGGCAAGGCGAAGGGCGCGGACGGCATCGTCACCTGCGATGCGTGTCCGGTGCTGTGCCGCATCCGTCCCGGCAAGACCGGCGCGTGCGACCGCTACGGCAACGTCGGGGGACGTCTCGTGCGCATGGACCCGTTCGTAGTGACGCAGAAGGTCGCCGCAGCGGATGGCCGCCTCGTTCCGTTCTTCGGCCAGGACTGGGACGGCAACCCGATCTCGGGCCGCACGACCTTCGTCACCGGCGTCGGCGCCGGTACGACCTATCCCGACTACAAGCCCGCGCCGTTCATCGTGTCGAGCGAGGTCGACGGCGTCGACATGGTCACGGTCGTGACCGAGGGAATCTTCAGCTACTGCGGCGTCAAGGTGAAGATCGATACCGACCGCTATGTCGGTCCCGAGCAGGCCGCGGTGCGCGTCCAGGGCGAGCAGGTCGGCCACGTGACGACCGCGGAGTACGGCTCGCAGATGCTGGCGATCGGCGGCGTGCGGCATCTGACCGGGGGCAGCAAGAAGGAAGGCACCGTCACCTGCGAGACGCTGCTCACGCTCTGCAACAAGGGCGCCGTCGAGATGACGATCGACGGCGGCGCCACGGTCGTCGTGCAGACCGGCCGACCGCCGATCATCAACGGCGTGCAGGAAGAGCGCATGCGCGTGGGCTGCGGCTCGGCCACGATCGGCATGTTCGCGCGGCAGTGGTTCGGCCATGCCGACGAGGTGATCGTCGTCGACGACCACATCACCGGCGTGCTGACGGAGCATCAGGCCGGCCGCTTCCTCAACATGCGTCCCGCCGGCATCCGCGTGCGCGGCCGCAAGTCCACGCCCGGCCGCTATTTCCAGGTCGCCAATCCCGGCACCGGCTGGGGCGGCACCGACATCACCGATCCGCTGCAGATCATCGAAAAGATCGATCCCAAGGTCGCGTGGCCGGGGCTCAGGCTCCTCATGGTCAGCACGACCGGCGAGCACGCCGCCTGGTACGTGCTCGACGAAAATCTGCAACCCCGGGAGGCGGAGATGCCGCCCGAGATCCGCAAGGTCGTCGATCGCATCGGCGAGAACTGCGAGCCCGCGCTGTGCAGCGTGCTGTTCATGGCCGGCGCCGGCGGCAGCCTGCGCGCCGGCGTCACCGAGAACCCGGTGCGACTCACGCGCTCGGTCCGTGCGGCGCTCACGCGCGTGACGTCGGGCGGGGCGCCGGTCTATGTCTGGCCGGGCGGTGGCATCACCTTCATGGTCGACGTGACGCTCATGCCCGACCAGTCGTTCGGCTACGTACCGACGCCGGCGATCGTGGCGCCGATCGAATTCACGCTGCGCCTCGACGATTACCGCGCTCTCGGCGGCCACATGGATCATGTGCGCCCGCTCGCCTCGATCGCGAACGAGCCGCGTCTCAAGCTCGCCGCCTGGCGGGAGGACAATCCATGGCCCGTCACACCGCCGGTGGCCCGCAAGGGGGCGGCTGAATGAGCGGGATCCAGGCCGCGATCCTGCCCGACGGGCGCCGACTGCACCTGCAGCACGGCCCGATCGATCTCATCATCCGGGCCGACGGTGCGCCGGAGGAAGTGCGCGCCGCGTACGCGCAGGCAACCGGCGCATTCGAGGACGTGCTCGGCACGCTGGTGCGCGAGCTCGCCGTGCTCCGGACGCCGCTCGGCGACACGCGGCCGTCGGTGGAAGGACCGGTCGCGCGGCGTATGATCGATGCCTGCTGGCCCTATCGCCACGAATTCATCACGCCGATGGCCGCAGTCGCGGGTGCCGTCGCGGATCACGTGCTCGAGAAGATGCTCGAGGGCCGATCCATCGAACGGGCCTTCGTCAACGACGGCGGCGACATCGCCTTTCACTTAAGCCCCGGACGGCGGCTCGACTGCGGCGTCGTCGCCGATCTGACCGCACCGTCGATCGACGGCATGATCGCGCTGACCGCCGAGATGCCGGTGCGCGGCATCGCGACCTCGGGCCGCGCCGCCAAGGGCCGCGGCGGCCGCAGCTTCTCGTTCGGCATCGCCGACGCCGTGACCGTGCTCGCGGCCAATGCCGCAGCCGCCGATGCCGCCGCGACGATGATCGCGAACGCCGTCGACCTGCCGGGACATCCGGCGATCAGCCGCGGGCCGGCGTGCGAAATCGATCCCGACAGCGACCTGGGGGACCGGCTGGTGACGCTCGACGTCGGACCGCTGCCGGCAGAGGCGGTTCGCATAGCGCTTGCGGCCGGCACGGCGCGGGCCGAGGCGCTGCGCCGGGCTGGACACATTTACGGCGCGGTGCTGGTATTGCAGCAACGGTTCGCCATCGTCGGCGCGATAGTCGATCGTCTGGCGGCATAGGTAACGAGATCGGGGGTTAAGGTCATGGCGCTGGTCCAAGTCCGCAAATACCTGACGATGGTCGAGGAGATCTTCCACGAAGGCGGGCCAGTGGCGGAAAAGCCCCTGAAGCAGGGCGCCATCGCCGCGGTGATCAAGAACCCGTTCGCCGGCCGCTACGTCGAGGACCTGATGCCGTTCATAGACGAGCTCAAGCCGCTCGGCCACGAGATGTCGCGCCGGCTGGTCGACGCGCTGGGTGGCGATCCGAAGCAGATCGAGGGTTTCGGCAAGGGCGCCATCGTCGGCGAGGCCGGCGAGCTCGAGCACGGCGCGTTGTGGCATGCGCCGGGCGGCTACGTGATGCGCGAGGTACTGGGAGGCGCCAAGGCGATGGTGCCTTCGACCAAGAAAGTCGGCGGGCCCGGCACGCGGCTCGACGTGCCGGTGACGCACATCAACGCATCCTATGTGCGCAGCCACTTCACCGCCATCGAGGTCGGCATCAACGACGCCCCGCGCGCCGACGAGATCGTCTACATACTCGTCATGACGACCGGGCCGCGCATTCACAACCGCGCCGGCGGCCTGAAGGCATCGGAGATCAAGGGAGAGGACGGCCTCAGATGAAGGCAAAGCTGCGCAAGCTGATCGTCACGCTCGAGGAAACCCATCGCGAGATGGGCCAGGACGTGCGGCCGCCGACGCGCCGGGCCGCCGCGATCGCCGTGATCGAGAATCCGTTCGCCGGCAAGTTCGTGGAGAATCTCGATCTGCTCATGGACATCGGCGAGCAGCTCGGCGATCTCCTGGGCCGGCGCGCGGTCGAAGCGCTCGGCATCAAGCCCGGACAGGCGGAAAGCTACGGCAAGGCGGCGATCGTCGGCGAGGCCGGCGAGCTCGAGCACGCCGCGGCGATCCTGCATCCGAAGCTGGGCAAGCCGCTGCGCGCTGCGGTCGAGAAGGGCGCGGCGCTGGTGCCGTCGGCCAAGAAAATGGGCGGTGTCGGCACACCGATCGACGTGCCGCTCGGCCACAAGGATGCGGCCTATGTCCGCAGCCATTTCGACGCCATGGAGGTGCGCGTTCCGGATGCGCCGCGGGCGAACGAGATCGTCGTTGCCATCGTCGTCACCGACAGCGGCCGGCCGATCCCGCGCGTGGGTGGCCTGACCAAGGACCAGATCGAGGGCAAGGACGGACTTAGGTAGTCAGTTGCCGACAGGCGCTTCGTGCGTCGCCAAGCATGGGGCGAGGTCGTCTGAAACGGAAGGGCACGATAAAGTCTCTCGTGCGGATCCATCGATGCATGCGGGGCAGAGGACAGGAGGCATATCATGAAGATCAGACGTCGTGATTTCATCGCCGGGGCCGCCGCGACAGCCGCACTGGCCGGGGCGCCGGCGATCGTCCGTGCGCAGAGCGCCACCATCAAGATCGGCGAGATCAACAGCTACACCACCATTCCGGCATTCACGTTGCCGTACCGCAACGGCTGGCAACTCGCGGTCGAGGAGATCAACGCCGCAGGCGGCGTGCTCGGCCGCAAGCTCGAGGTGATTTCGCGCGACGACGCCGGCAAGCCCGAAGACGCGGTGCGCCTCGCCGGCGAGCTCGTCAACAACGAGAAGGTCGTGCTTCTCGCCGGCACGTTCCTGTCGCATGTCGGCCTCGCCGTCAGCGACTATGCCCGGCAGAACAAGGTTTATTTCATGGCCGCCGAGCCGCTCTCTGACGCGGTTACATGGGCCCAGGGTCACAAGTACTGCTTCCGTCTGCGGCCTTCGACCTACATGCAGGCGGCGATGCTGGCCGAGGAGGCGGCAAAGCTTCCCGTCAAGCGCTGGGCGACGGTCAGCCCGAACTACGAATACGGCCAGTCGGCCGTGAAGTGGTTCAAGGAGCTGGTGCAGAAGAAGCGGCCGGACGTGCAGTTCGTCGCCGAGCAGTGGCCGGCGCTCGGCCGTATCGACGCGGGCGCGACGGTGCAGGCGATCGCGCAGGCGAACCCCGAAGGGATCTTCAACGTGACCTTCGGCCCCGACCTGACCAACTTCGTCCGCCAGGGCAACACGCGCGGCCTGTTCGAGGGCCGCGTCGTCGTCAGCATGCTAACGGGCGAACCCGAGTATCTCGACCCGCTGGGGGACGAAACGCCGGAGGGTTGGATCGTCACCGGCTATCCGTGGGACCAGATCGACACGCCCGTCCACAAGGCGTTCCGCGAGGCCTATCAGAAGAAGTTCAACGACTATCCGCGCGTCGGCTCGGTGGTCGGCTACGAAACCTTCAAATCGATCGCGGCCGCGATCAAGAAGGCCGGCAGCACCGATACCGAGGCGTTGATCGCGGCGAGCCGCGGCCTCGTCGTCGACGGCGTGTTCGGACCATACACGTTCCGCGCCATCGATCATCAGGCGACGCTCGGCGCCTATGTCGGCAAGACGGCGCTCAAGAACGGCAGGGGCGTGATGGTCGACTGGCGTTATGCCGACGGGAAGGACTATCTCCCGCCCGATGACGTCGTGCGCCAGATGCGGCCGGACACCACCTGACGCCTGAACCGGCGTACCTTACGCCTTCACCCTCCCGCGCGGGCGGCGCGGGCCCCTCCCTCTCCTCGCCGGGGAGAGGGACGGGGTGAGGGGGATCGTTCGACCTTCATCTCAGCTCGGACTGCCACTTGGATTTCGTCGTCGCTCAGTTCCTGACCGGACTCGCCAGCGCCTCGTCGCTGTTCCTGGTCGCGTCTGGCCTGTCGATCATCTTCGGGGTCAGCCGGATCGTGAACTTCGCGCATGGCTCCTTCTACATGCTGGGGGCCTATCTCGGCTGGACCTTCGTCACCAATCTGCCCTACGGCCACCTCGGTTTTTGGGGCGGCGTGCTGGCGGCGACGGTGGCGGTCGGCCTCATCGGCGTCGCGATCGAGATCGTCCTGCTCCGCCGCATATATGCCGCGCCGGAGCTGTTTCAGCTGCTGGCGACGTTCGGCGTGGTGCTGGTCGTGCAGGACCTGACGCTCGCGATCTGGGGGCCGCAGGATCTGCTGGGGCCGCGCGCGCCGGGCCTGCGCGGCGCCGTCGAGATCCTGGGCCAGCGTTTCCCGCGCTATGAGCTGCTGCTGATCGTGGTCGGGCCGGTCGTGCTCGGCCTGCTGTGGCTGCTGTTCCACCGGACCCGCTGGGGCACGCTGGTGCGCGCGGCGACGCAGGACCGCGAGATGGTGGGTGCCCTCGGCGTCGACCAGAAGCTTCTTTTCACCTCTGTGTTCTTCCTGGGGGCCTGCCTCGCCGGACTCGGTGGTGCCCTGCAGCTTCCGCGCGAGCCGGTGACGCTCGCCATGGACCTCTCGATCATCGCCGACGCCTTCGTGGTGGTGGTGGTCGGCGGCATGGGCAGCATCGCCGGGGCCTATCTCGCCGCACTGCTGATCGCGGAACTGCAGGCCTTCATGCTGGTCGCCCCGCCGTTCACGGTTCTGGGAATCGAGATCGTCCTGTCGAAGATGACGCTGATCCCGAGCTTTATCGTGATGGCGGTGGTGCTGATCGTGCGCCCGTACGGCCTGCTCGGCCGACCGATGGCGCATGCCCGTGCGGTGACCGGCATGATCGAACCCGTGGTGCGGCCGGCGCCGCGCGAGCTCAAGCTCGTGGGACTTGCGACGCTGGCCGTGCTCCTGCTCGCGCCGCTCGCGGCCGGCGATTACGGCCTGATCGTGTTGACCGAGATCGTGATCTTCGTCCTGTTCGCGGCGAGCCTCCATTTCATCATGGGGCCGGGCGGGATGGTCTCGTTCGGTCACGCCGCCTATTTCGGCCTGGGCGCCTACGGCGCGGCACTGGCCGTAAAGCACTTTGCCGCACCGATGTCGGTCGCGCTGATACTGGCGCCGCTCGCGGCGGGTTTGGGCGGCGTGCTGTTCGGGTGGTTCGTCGTGCGGCTCTCGGGCGTCTATCTCGCCATGCTCACGCTCGCCTTCGCGCAGATCGTGTGGTCGATCGCCTTCCAGTGGGTGGAGGTCACCGGCGGCGACAATGGCATTCTCGGCGTCTGGCCGGCAGAGTGGGCGAGCAACGCGTATGCGTTCTACTACCTCGCGCTCGTCCTGTGCGTCGCCGGGGCGCTGCTGCTGCGCCGGATCATCTACGCGCCGCTCGGCTATGCGTTGCGCGCCGGGCGCGACTCGCCGCTTCGCGCGGAGGCGATCGGCATCCCCGTCGCGCGCATCCAGTGGGCGGCGTTCACCTGTGCCGCGTTGTTCGCGGGACTCGCCGGCGGCCTGTTCGCCTTCTCGAAGGGCAGCGTGTTCCCGACCTACGTCTCCATCCCGCGCTCGGTCGACGCGCTGATGATGGTGCTGCTGGGCGGCGTTCAGACCATCTCGGGGCCGATCGTCGGCGCGATCGTCTATGCGGGCCTGCACGAACAGCTCTCGCGTCTGACCGATTACTGGCGGCTGATCCTCGGCCTTGCGATCATCGTTCTCGTGCTGGCCTTCCCGCAGGGAATCGCGGGCGCGGCGCAGCGGTGGTGGTACCGCGGCAAGGGGGAGGTCGCATGACCGTCCTCGAGGTCACGCATCTGTCGAAAGCGTTCGGCGGTCTTCAGGCCGTCGCCGACGTCAGCTTCACGCTCGCGGCCGGCGAGCTTCTCGCCCTGATCGGTCCCAACGGCGCCGGCAAGAGCACGTGCTTCAACCTCCTCAACGGACAGCTCAAGCCCGACTCCGGCACCGTCCGATTCGAGGGGCGCGACATCACCGGCCTGAAACCGCGCCAGATATGGCGGCTCGGCATCGGCCGCACGTTCCAGATCACCGCGACCTTCGCCTCCATGACCGTGCGCGAGAACGTGCAGATGGCGCTGTTGTCGTATCATCGGCAGCTCGCCCAGTTCTGGCGCCCGGCATCGACCTTCCATCGCGAGGAGGCGGACAAGCTTCTCGCCCAGGTCGGCATGCTCGACCAGGCCGACCGGGCCTGTGGCGTGCTCGCCTACGGCGACCTCAAGCGGGTCGAACTCGCCGTCGCGCTCGCCAATGCGCCGCGGCTTCTCCTGATGGACGAACCGACGGCCGGCATGGCGCCGAAGGAGCGCGTCGAACTCATGGCGCTTACGCGCGAGGTCGTGCGCCAGCGCAACATCGCCGTGCTGTTCACCGAGCACGACATGGACGTGGTGTTTGGCCACGCCGACCGCATCATCGTCCTCAACCGCGGCCGGCTGATCGCCCAGGGCCGGCCCGAGGACGTGCGCGCCGATCCGCGCGTGCAGGAGATCTATCTCGGGGCCGGAGGTTACGCATGAGCTCCGCCGACCTGCTCGCCGTCGAAGGCATCCACACCTACTACGGCCGCGCCCACATTCTGGCCGACATCACGCTGCACGTACGGCGCGGCGAGGTCGTGGTGCTGCTGGGCCGCAACGGCGCCGGCAAGTCCACGACGATGAAGACGATCATGGGCCTGCTGCGTCCGGCGGCGGGCCGCATCGTCTTCGGCGGCCAGGACATCACCGGATGGGCGCCGTATGCGATCGCGCGCGCGGGTCTGGGCTACGTGCCCGAGGACCGGCGCGTCTTCACGGACCTCACCGTCATGGAGAATCTCGAGGTCGGTCGGCAGCCGCCACGCGCGGATGCGCCGCAATGGACGCCGGAGCGCTTGTTCAAGATCTTTCCGAACCTCGGCGAAATGCGCAATCGTCCGGGTGGACGCATGAGCGGCGGCGAGCAGCAGATGCTGACCATCGCCCGCACACTGATGGGCAACCCGCGCGCGATTCTTCTCGACGAACCCTCGGAAGGATTGGCGCCGGTGATCGTCGACCAGATGGCGGACACGATCCTGGCGCTCAAGCGCGAGGGGCTGACGGTCATCCTGTCGGAACAGAACCTCCACTTCGCGACGCGCGTCTCGGACCGCGCCTACATCATCGAAAAGGGCCGCATCCGCTATTACGGCACGATGGCGGAATTGGCGGCCAACGAGGCCGTGCGGGCGCAGTATCTGTCGGTCTGAACCGCGGTCGTCCCATTTTCGGGACGCTTGACACCGGCCCCAAGCCCCTGGAACGGCTGCCTTGGCAGCTGTCGCAGCTGTCGCAGCTGTCGCAGCTGTCGCAGCTGTCGCAGCTGTCGCAGCTGTCG